>Ga0208957_1000376_pt1 | contig 38953 bp, 54 predicted proteins | sample RifOxyA1_FD_184029 | JGI IMG/M metagenome (GOLD analysis project Ga0208957, IMG submission 184029) | Groundwater microbial communities from Rifle, Colorado - Rifle Oxygen_injection A1 (SPAdes) | ecosystem: Environmental > Aquatic > Deep subsurface > Groundwater | place: Rifle, Colorado, United... | reverse complement strand
GTGCGCCGTCGGCGTTCAGCTTATGCTCGTCGATGACCTGCTCGTGAGAATCTCCGATTTCGGAGAAGAACACGGCGTCCTTGGTCAGTATCCCGCTTGCCGGTTTGCACATCTCAATCTCCCTTCGTCGCCGGGCGGCTATGATTTCCTGATCTCCTGCATGAGATACGGCAGGTCATCAATCTGCCACGGCCACTTCTTGTGCTCGTTCAAAAACCCCTGCAGCCGGACCTCACCGACATCGAACATGGTCAGACCGGCCCTTTCCTCGCCGGGGGTCACGGGTCCGCGCGCGATCCTAGACTTCAGCCAATCGGTCGTGCGCCAGTACAGGGCGTTGTAGATTCCTCGGTCGTCCTCACGGGCGGCCTTCAGCAGGTCGCGGGCGCGGGCACCGTCTCCAGCTGCCAGGGCCATCTGGATGTAGGACCACGGCGGGTCTATTTTTTCATTCTGCGGATAGGCCACGACTAATCCTCCCCCGTAATTTTTTTCATCCAGGCGATCTGTTCTTTTTCCTCGGTGTCTCCGTATCTGCGTTTCAGCGCGGCATCCTTCGGCGGCGCGGCCTTGGCCTGCCCCGCGTTGGCGAGCCCGAGGTAGCCCAGGAAGTTCGCCTTGCGGAACAGGGTCACGGGGTTAACATAATCCCGACGCTCGGGCTCCGGCCCCCACTCGGCCCACTTGTAGTCGATCACGCGCTTGGCCTGATCGAGAGTGCATCCGTCCTCTTTGATCGCTCGGTTGACCATCTTGACGAACCCCCGGTTGTCGATCTGGAAGTTTCGGCCCGTGACTTTGCCGCAGTAGGCGATGATCTGCTCGGGGATTCCGTTGGGGTCCGGCTCGGGTTTCTTGCGTCGAGGGGCAGGCCGAGCGCGGGCAGCGCGAGGTTCCTTCTTCTTCTCTGCATCTGCTTCTTTCTCTACATCTGCATCTGCATCTGCATCCCCGTGACTTGTCACAGGACTTGTCCGTGACATGTCCCGCGACCTTTCCATCCGCTTCCTCATCGCGTCTTGGCTAACTTGTTTCCTTTCAAAGTCAACGACGGAACCGTCGTCGTTCAGGAGACCAACTGTATTCAGGTGAGACATGATCTGGAGGTACTTGGCTGCGGGGAGGTTGCACAGGCACGCCAGCAGGGAAGGATCGTCGCCAAGAAGTTTCCGGGCCTGGAACATCAGGTGGTGGACGAAAACTAGCCGGTGGTCGTTGGACGGCAGGCCGCGATACTTCTGCGACAGGAGCAGGGAAGTGTGGAGTTTGAGCCAACTGTCGAAGGACATTCGATGTCTCCCAAAACGTAGGCGCGCGAAGCAGGCTTCCTACCTGACCCGAAGGGCCAGAACCTACCGCGCGCGCCAATTTGACCGTCTGCTTATCGTCGGTAGGAACGACCCGCAGACCCTACACCATGCGGACTTCCCCTGTCAAACAAAGAATTTGGGGGGCGCGCCGGTAGTCCACGTCTCGCGCCCCCCGCCCGGACGCCTCAAGGAGGGACGCGCCAGGGAAAAACACGGGGGACCAGCCAGGATGCTCGCGGCAAGGGTGCGAGTTCTTCGCCGCGCACGCTTTCGCCGGTCCCCCCGATTGTGCGGGGCATCCCGAGGTCGAGGAGGCCGTCAAGCAGCTCTCCAGGCGTTGCCGCCCGGTCCTCTTGCCCAAGATGCCCCGGCTACTCATGGCTATCCCCGGCGGGGGCGGTGGAACCAAGGGGGAGATTCCCGCCGCCCCCAGGACTGGCAGACACCGAACCCGGTAAGGTTGTCCCGCCAGCCGACCTCTTGTGTTCGGGGATAGGCGTCGGCTTGTCCTGCTTCGGCGGGTAGTGCGCCCCGTGGCGCTCCCACACTTCGCGGGGAATACCGACCCCCCGCGTCCGCTTGAGTTCGTTGAAGCGGTCGGCCACGGCCCGCAAGCTGGAGTCGCCCTCGAAGAAGATGATTTTCAGTTGGTCGTACACTGGCCGCCCCTTCGTTGGAAACCACGATAGCAAGATCCCCGCAGTGTGTCAAGCGGAAAAAAGAGCCTTGAGCATATTTTCCATGTCGCGGCTCGGCCAGGCGTAGCTAATCTGCGCGGTGCCATCGAGTTCCGGCATCATCGCCGTGGTCAGACTTTTCTTGCCCGACACCTGGACCTTGAGCAGGGTTCGCCAGGGGAGCCACCAGATTCGATCCTGCGCGGCGTTCGCCCCCCGGAACCGTAGCAGTAGGCCAACGGCCAGAACGTCGTCCTTGATCAAAGCCAGAGCCCTCTGCGCCTGTCCTGGCCGGATGGCCCGCGGGTTGGTGAACTGGAAGCGGTCGCCGCTGATGTCCTTGGCGTCGAACTCGACGTGCGCCCCGCGCCAGCTTCCCACGAAGTCCAGGACGCCAGCGGACAGGTACACGCCCCGGAAGGTGCCGCCGGTCGGGTCCATGTGGATGACCCTGATTGGGGGTTCCGCCCGCTTGATCGTGCCGTTGCCGACCCTGCCGATCCATGAGGAAATGAAATTCTCGAACTCTCCACCTTTTTTCACTTGACACCCCATTGGCGAAAGTGTACGATAGTGTTCTCGACGAATCCTACCACCAGGGGGGCTACAGTGGAAGATGAAATCCGCCCGCGCACGGACCCGGAGGCCAAACACAAGATGGGCCTGCGGCTGAAAGAACTCCTGCTGACACCCGAAGAACGGCTCGCCCGCGTGGAGGCGGCCATGCAGGTGCGCGGCATCCGCAACATCGCCCAGCTCGCCGTGAGCATGGGCACCTACCAAAGTAGCGTGATGAAAAGCGTGACCTGCCGCAGGCCAAGTGCCCCGGCGATGCTCGCGCTGTCCCTCGCGCTGGAGGTGCCGCTGGACTACCTGATCCTCAAGGATTGGGAGAAGGGGGAAACCAAATGAACCAGCGATTCCCGAACCGGCATACCTACGTTGGGGCCAGCGAAGCGGGCGCGGCCATCGGCGTGTCGAAGTGGGAGACCCGGCACGACCTGTGGATGTACAAGACCCTGCGTTGGGCCAAGCCCGACATGACGCCGGACATGAAGCGCGGCCACGACATGGAGCCCTACGCCATCCGCCTGGCCAAGGAAATCTACGGCATCGAGATCACCGACCGGCAGAAGGAGTATCAGAGCGATGACGGGCGCATCCGGGCGCACGTCGATGGGATCATCCCCGACTACGAGTGCATCGAGGGCGTCCCCCCGCTGTACGGCGTCACGGGTCCGGGCGTGTCCGAGGTCAAGTGCCCGCGCAGCGGCCGGGTATCCCGGCTGGTCGCCGAAGGGCCGGACCAGGACATGCTCTGCCAGGTCCAGGTGCAGATGCACCTTGCCGGGCTCCAGTGGGCGCGGCTGATCATCCTGGACTACGACGACCGGGACGTAAGGTGCGTGGACATCGCCTACGACCAGCTGGTGGCCGAGGAGATCATCAGGCGGATCTACGAGTTTCTGGCCATGGTGGACGAGGACCGGGAGCCGCCGGACGACATGCCCGCCCCGGCGGATTTCATCACGCCCACGGTCGCGGAAATGCAGGCCGACGACGAGTTGGGCGAGGCGATGGCCAATGCCCTGCGGGTCAAGTACCTCAGGGACCAGTACGCCGAGGAATACGCCATCGCCTCTGGCACCGTGCGCCTGGCGATGAAGGACTGCACGCGCCTGGTCGCCCCCGGCATCGGGCACGCCACCTACCCGGTAGCCAAGGGGTGCACGACGATCCAGGGGGACAAATTGCTGGCATGGGCGCAGGATTTGTGCCGCGCCGTCCTGGACCGGCAGGAAGCCAAGGCGTGGACCATGGCCAAGCGGCTGCACGACGATCCGGGCCTGTTCTCGAAGGTCGGCACGCCCACGCGGCGGCTGACGCTCACCGCAGAGAAGGAGGGGGAGGCCGATGTCTGACGACCGCCAGGCCGCGAGCGATGCGGCAGTGACCAGCGCCCCGCCGGCGCAGACGCCGCCGCCCGAAAAGGGGCTGCGGGTGTCCCAAGTGCTGGCCGAGAAATTCATGGTGGACCCCAAGGAACTTCTGCGGGTGATCTCCAAGCAGATCATCAGCGTGGGCAAGGACGAGCCCCCAGCGACGCAAGAAGAAGTGTTTCACGTCATGTCCGTCATGCAGGCGTACAAGCTGAACCCGTTCGTGCGGCAGATCTACGCCTTCCGCAGCAAGGGCAAACTGGTGATCAGCGTCCCCCTGGACGGCTGGGTCGCCATGGCTAACCGCAACCCGAAATACCAGGGGGTGACCTACGAGTTTCCCAAGAAGCCGGACGGCTCCTACGATCTGGTGCAGACCAGCGGCGGCAAGCCGTGTTGGCCGTGGGTGTGTGCGACCTGCCATGTCCAGGGACGTGTGCCGACGCAGGCGTTTGCGTTCCTGGAGGAGTGGTATATCCACGGCCGGAATGCCCCGTCGAATTGGGACATGTACCCGACCCATCGGCTCAAGATGAAGGCGTTCACGCAGGCCGTTCGCGAGGCCCTGGGCATCTCGCTGTTCGACGATGCGGACGCCGAGCAGATGCGCCTGCTCGGCAAGACGCCCGAGGCGTTGGCGGCATCGACGGGCAGGGCCATCGGGACGCTGGCGAAAACGCTTGGGGTCGCGCTCCCGCCCCCGACGCCGCTGGAGAATATGCAACTGCCGCCGCTGGAGCACGAGGCCCAGGCCGAACTGGCAACCATGGACAAGTCCGCCCTGACCGATGCGGAACTGGACGAACTCGTAGGAGGCGATGACGCATGAAAGTCGCATTGATCACCGGCGCGTTTTGGGGGAAGCCAACCAGCTTCTCCACAAAGAACGGAGATGAAGGGTTCGGGTTCTCGGTCGGCAGCTATGACCCGTACAAGAAGAAGAACGACTTCTTCCAATGCGTGGCCTTCGGTAAGCTCGCCGAATTGATCCGGCGCGGGCACGGGATCGGCGATGCGGTGGCCATCGTGGCCAACATTACGAACGACGAGTACGTCAACAAGAAGGGCGAGAACGTCAAGGTGACGAAGTTCCAAGTGCTGCAGGTGGATCTGATCGGGATGCGTGCCCGGGAGAAGGCCAACAACTACCAGAGTGCGAACGAGCCGCCGGTCGGCGATCCGCCGCCGGAGAACGAGGACATGCCGTTCTAGGGAGGCAATCATGCTGCGATTCATTCTCGGCCTTGCCCTGATGATCGTGTGCCTGCTGGTGTTCGCCGGGGCGGTCGCGGGGCAGGCATTGTGCGAGTGGGCGATCCTGGTCCTGGGCATCGGCGTGTGGTCGCTGGCTGGCATCCTGGGGTTCACTGAGGCGCGGGATGGGGCGCGGGAGGTCTGGAGGAAATGACCGGCCTCGAACTGTTTCTCGACCTCCTGGTCGCCATCCTCGGCGCGGGCTGGTTCCTCGACCATGAGGCGATGCTTGAGGAAAAGGATCTACTTGAAAAGACCGTCAAGGGGCTGGAATCATCCCTGGATCTGCAACGGAGGGCAGCGGCGGCCGGGTTCAAGGAGGCGCGGGAAGGGAGTTCTCGCTTCTTTGGTGACAAGAAGGGCGGGTGAGATTTGGACAACGTGGTGCTGATCATGGCCTTGAGCCTGATCGACTTGTTCTGGTGGCTGCGCAAGTAGCCTCCGCAACCGGGGCCGGGACGGAACCCGGCCCCACTAAAAAAGGACGGTCTGGGAACGTCTGGTAATGCGCAAACTGGCGGAGTTAATGGTCGTCGTGGCTTGGGCTGCTAAATGACCACCAAGCCGAACCATTCACTCCTGAATAGACACCCGCACGATCACCGCGACGAGCAGCGCACCGAGGCCGACACCGGCGGGGAACACCAACTCCGGAGCCTTGTACCACGGCGTCCGCTGGTCCTTGAGCCCCATGTTTTCGATGGTCAGGAGTTCCAGCCGGATCTCCAGCGAGTCAACGTAGGCGGGAGAATCCCTGACCGCTAGGTCGCGCTCCAGCGCCTCGATGTACCAGACGAGCGAGTCGGCCTCAGCCGCCGTCAGCGGTTCCGTCACGGGCTCGGCGAGTGCGAGCGCGGGCAAGAGCAGTCCGCACGCGAACAGAGCCGGGAACAGCACGTTTCGCGGCCATTTCCACATTTGCTTGCGCCTCCTTGGCGGCAGTCTCGGCCTTGACCGCACGATCTACCGCGCCGCCCAGGGCCTCGGTGACGCGCTTCTCCTGCTTGGACGGCCCGCGCCGGCGCAGGCCGAACAGCACGGCGAGCAGGGCCAGCGCACCGGCGATCCGCAGCTTGAATTGTAACAATCTTTTCATGGTTTATCCCCCGGCGATAAGGTCACGATACTTTCTTGCGCCTGGCCGGGATCTCGGTGCGTCCGGTGATCTCCGAGTAGCAGTTTCGCAGCGTGTTCCCCCTGCCCGGCCAGCCCTTGGCCGTCCACCACTCAACCAAAGTTTCCCACGGCATCCTATTGTCGATGGCGTGGACCAGGCACTTCTGTTGCGCTTCGGTCAGGCGGATCTTGTTGGGAGACTTCTTGCTGGCGATGATCTCTGCCTGATGGTTTCGGCCATCACCCGCCCTTCGGCTCGCGGCGGACCGCCTTGAATCCATGCTCGGCCACGTTGCCCAGGATGACGGCCGAGAACACGATCATCATAGCCTGTCCGGCCCCGTCGTGGCAATCTTGAAATGCGGCCCGCCGGTCGATTGGTGCCAACCACACCCCGGCCATCGCCGCAAACCAGCCCAGGGCCAGCACATTGAAGGCGTAGAACCCGTAGGCCATCTTGCGCGTGCCCTCCTCGGCCTGGCCGAGGATCATCAGCATGATGTTCTTGAGCATGGCCGATCCTTTCAGTAGGTCCAAATGATCTGTTCAGGCCTCAAAATTTCGTCCAGGTGGACAATCCGCTGGCCGACGGGTCCGTGCTGGCGCAGGCCGATGCCACGAAAGTTCATGTTCATGGCCATCCTGGCGAGCCTGGCGGCCGCTACGCCGCTGATCTGGATGTCCACCGCCTTGCCGGTCGTGTGCGGCCCGCCGTCGCCCGTGGACGAAACTGAGGCGTTGTGGGCCGGGCAGCGGTAGCCAGAGGTCACGGTCATGGGCTCGCCGAACACCAGTCGCAAGGTCTCCAAGTGCGCCATGAATCCCGGGTCCATTTTCATCTGCCCGCATCCGCAGCGGCAGGTCAATTCCTCTACAGTGAAGTTTCGCCATTGTGAGGGGGTACCCATTACGTTCCTTTCGAGAACAGCCACTTGGCCAGTAGGACCAGGGCGGTAGCCACGGCCCCGATGGTCGCTGAGATCATGCTCTGCTTGCCCTGTGTCGCCTCGATTTTGTCCAGGCGGGCGTCGCGGTCCTCCAACTTCTGTTCAATGCGGGCGAGCCGGGTAAGAATCTCTCTCATGTCTGTTTCTTGCTGACTGACCATTCCCGTCTCACCGCCTATGGAATCAGGATTTTCTCGCTTGCGATCATGCACGCGGCGGTGTGCCCGATTACGGACCCGGATACGGGCACCTGAACGAGCGTGTACGCGCCGCTGGTGAAGTCGGTAATCCAAAGGGCCTGCTTGAAGGCCACGCTTGCGGGGATAGTATATATACCATCCCCGTGGCCGGGCAGGATGATGTAGGTTTCTTCTGCGCCGGTGTGGGTTATTTTGTAGACCCCGTCCTCGACGCGGGCCACGCTGGAGAAGTCCTGCATTACCAGGGCCAGCAGTTTATAGGCGTACCATTGGGGCCTATAGGTCGTGACCGTCTGGCCGTCCCCAACCAACAGCGGGGTGTCTTCTTCGCCCGCGTTTTCGGTTCCGTCGTCGAACAGTTTCAGCCAGCAGACGAACGGTGCTCCCTGCGACCAGGAGTACAGGTTCACGTCCATGGCGAAGTCGAATTTCTCCAGGTCGGTCGGTGCGGCGTCGTAGTTGAGGTTCGGACCGCCGGCCTCAGTCACGGGGATGTTGGCGACCCACAGGGAATCGAAGAACGCCTCGCGCTGGCGGACGTTGCGGATAGGCCCGTACTGGTGCAGGCTGATGTTGTCGGCCGTGGTCGAGCCGAACACGGTCACGATGCTATCGACGTGCGCCTCGTAGGCGGTCAGGGTATCGGCCGTGGCGCAGCCGTTCTCGTTGCAGGCGGTGTACCCCTCGGCAAGCGTTTCCGCGCCCTCGGATAGCAGCATGATGTCGGAGTAGATCGAGGACGGCCCGCCCAGGTACAGCACCGCGCTGGCGTTGGCCCGGGCAAGCGCGACCTTGGTACTGTCTACGGTCGCGCTCAGGTTTGAATATGTCCCGCGCCATCCGCCGGAGGCGTTGTTGCGGGTCGTCCATTCGTTCGGGAAATGAAACTGATTGATCGCCACATTGATGTCGGCCTGGTCGTTCACCGTGTCGGCGTCCAGTTTCTCGGCAAGCCACTGGACGAACGCCTCCCACGCCTCGGTGTCGAACGCGGTGCCGTCAGACGGTGCACCGTCCCTGGAGGTCCCGCTGCCGGCCATCGTCGAGTCGGTTTTGTCGCAGACCAGCGTGATGACCGGAGTGATTCCCCGGTTTTCGAGGGCGTGCAATTTTTGCACCGTCGCCGCCAGGTTGCTCGGGTAGTCGCTCCACTTGACGTTGATCCTGGCGGTCCCAGCGCCGATCTCGCCGAGATAGGTATAATCGACGGTCGTGGTGTCGCCGGGAAAGGCAACGCCGATGTGGGTGTCTTTCTCCACGGTCAGGCCGCCAAGTGTGCCGGACGGCCATTCCCAATCGACCGGGGCCAGCCAAACGTCGTCAACCCACAGCGCGTCCGAACCATCGGCGGACAGTAGGGAGTCGAACTTCGCGGCGGCCGTGACGGTTGTCGCACTCGCCCCATTGGCGGCCGTGACCATCGACGGCGGCACGGCGGTCTTGTGGGCGACCAAGAAGTCGATCACCCCCTCATGGTTCATGTATCTGATCACGCTCGGGTTGGCGGCGAGCAGGTCGATAAGCCAGCCGATGCCGGTCTCGGTGATGTTGTTGGACTGTCCGTGCGTGTAGATCAGCGCAGCGGACTTGCCATAGTTCGTGTAGCACAGATCAACGTAATCCCAGAAATTGTCGGTGAACGCCGCCTGGTCGGTCGGGCTGGTCCAGATCGCGGTGGCCCCGTAGGATTGCACGGCGAAGATGTTTACAAACTCGTCCCAGGACGCAAATGTGATTTCTCCGATGGGCGTGGTGGTCGCCCAGATGATCCCCCGGCTGGACCTGTAGCCGTGGTCCATCATCGCAGCGATAGCCGGAAATCCATAGACCTTGGTGCCCGTCCCGGCAGGCCAGGCGTAATCGGTGATCGCGGTGGTGTCGGCCGCGACGTAGCCGTCAATCGCGGTCGGATACCATTCGCGCACCAGCTCGTCGGCAAGTGTCTGGCCTCGCGCCATGTCGCCGAGCCTCGCGTGCGTAAGGCTATGGGCGATAAACTGATAGTCGGCTGGCTCGTTCGCGGACCACAGGCTGTCATCGCCGGTAGTCCACGCATCGCCGTAGGGGGCGGCATTGAAGGTCAACCCGGCGGCCTTCATGGCGGCAAACAATACGTCCTCGCCGTCCCTGGCGTCGTCGAACACCAGCGACACGGGAACCTTGACCCCGCCCCACGGACGCACCCCGCGCCTGGTGGTAGCCGTGACGGTTAAGCACGGGTTGCCAAGCGCCTGATATGTGGCGTGGTCGCCGAAGGAAATCGGGAAGCTCGTTACCGTTCCGCCGACCAAGTGGGGGACGACGATCACCCCGCGCCCCTGATTCCCGGTGTCGATGATCTGCTGGATGGGATCGGAAACGTCGAGCCGATAGGCGCTGTTCTCGGGGATGATCGCCGCAGGCGCGTAGGGCGCGCCAGCCGGACCGAAATCGTGCCAGTCGTCTTGATTGCCCATCGACACTTCCCAGGCAATCTCCGCGCCGGGAGTGTTGTCCACGTTATTCCACGAGATGGACATCCACGACGGATCGCCGTCGATCCCCGCAGTCTGCAACATCTGAAAATTAGCGGTGTGGGTGTCGGCCCGGGCCTCGACGTAGCCGGTAGTGAAAGTGCAGTCAAACCACGCGGGTGGGCCGGTGCAGAGCGTGACGTAGGCGTCCTCGATCTTGCAGTTTCTCGGCAGGTCGGAAATGTCGAACCAAATATATACATTCTGTCCGAATTTCGTCACGTTGTCGTCCTGGCCGAACATGCGTCCGGCGCTCGCGCCATAAGGAAAGATCGTCGTACTCACGGTGTCTGGGCTTGTATTGATGATCCCTGCGTACCGCAGCCCTGATCCGTCAGTGTCGCTTACAATAAAGTCATAGGCGACGTCGGCCAGAACCCACCCCGAATCCACTGCCGCAACCGGAGGATTGCCCGCGTCGCGCACCAGCAGGCGGAAGGTGTCGATGGGGGCGATGGCCTCCACTTCAAACCCCGCGCCCGCGCCGGGAAAGTCCTGAAACCCGGCCCCCGGCCCGTCGCCGCCACCGCCGAACATCGAAAGCGCGGCGATGCCCCCGCCGAACAGCAGGACCGCGAACCCGGCAATTTTACGGCGCATGATTACAACCTCGTCTGGACGTAGACCGTGATCGACGCCCCGCTGGAGTTGTGCAGATGCAGACTGTCAATCTCGGTGCTGTTGAAGGTGTTCCACGAATCCGTCGAGGTCGGGAAGATCGTGAATACCGTGTCGGCCGCAGCCGGGTACGAGCCCGATCCCGGCAGCGCGGGAACCGGCTGGTAGCTGAGGATCGACCCGCTACTGCCCCGGACCGCGTAGAACACCCGGGCCGTGATCCCACTGTCGTCGGTCCTGATCCTGAAATGGTTGCCGTGATCAACGGTCGTGTAGACCGATCCCCCTGCGGACACGGCGATGTCGTACTGCTTCCACCCGGGATCTTCTGCGAGCGCGAAACCGGCGGCGAGCATGAGCGCGAGCAAGACTAGTCTTTTCATTGTTTCCTCCTTAGATCATGTACCACTTGTCGTTCACACAGTCGGCGATCATCGACACGACGGTCGCGGCTGCAATTGCATAGTCGGCGTCGTACTGGTTTCCCTTGCCGGTGATGACCCCCGCGCCCGAGCAGGTCATTACGACGGTGTTCGTCGCGTGCCCGCTGTTGGAAATGATGAACGTCTCCCCGTGGTAGACCTGCGACGCCGAGGCGGTCAGATCCGGCAGGGTGACGGCGGCGTTCCCGGACGACCCGTTCATGTCGATCAGCACCACGCGGATGTTGGCCTTGTTCAAGAAATTGGCCGTCTCGGCGTGCGTGATCTCCTGCCGACAGAAGATGAAGCGGTCGCACCGGAACACCTGGTAGAGGTACTTCGCGGTCCCGGCCGTGCCCAGGCCGGTGAAGATCTCCATGGAATCTCCGTGATTCAGAGGAACGTAGTCGTAGGTGACGACCCCATCGTTGAAGTCGCTGGCCTGCAATGTCGCCAGTCCGTTGTCGGCGTTGGGAATCCGCACGATGCAGCCGATCTCGTTCAGGCAGAACAGCCGGTACGCCCAACCTTCGGTCATGCCCGAGATCGCCGGGACGGTCACGGTCGCCGGAGCGGTGGTGTTGTGGCGGATCACATGGGTCTTGCCGACATCCGTGGTGGCGTTGAGCGTCACGTTCTGGTCGGCCTGGTCGGTGTGATCGTTGGTGCCCAACCCTTTGTCGATGGTGGTCAGATCGGCCAGCACCGTGTCGGACAGGGTGTCAACGGCCGTTCCGACCGTGTTGACCTTGGTGACAAGGTTATCCAGTTCCGCAGCAACGTCCGTGGCCGAGGCCGGAAGCCCGTTCGCGATGTCGGCGTCGTTGGTCCTGGCCACCGTGACATGCGAGTATGCGGTAGTTGTGAAGCTCATTTCATCCTCCGAGTTTCTTTGCGGCGCGTTCGGCCAGTTTCTCGAATTCCTCGTCGTTCTCCCTGATGAACCGTTCGGCTTTCTCGAATAGTTCGGCTCGCTGCCTGTAGAGCATGTCGAGTTGCTGGCGCTTCTTGTCGGGGCTCATTCCCGGCGAGGTCTTGGTAACGTTGATCAACGTACTGATCGAACGTGCGGCCGAAGACCACGCCTCAAGCGGTTGTTTCATAAAGAAATACTTACCGTCATGTTTCATCGTCCTGGCGGCGGTCTGCCTGTCGGCCTTTTCGGGCCGCAGGTTGTCCGAGATCGTCAGGTAGACGCTTTGCGCCTTGTCCAACGCGTCGTAGAAGCGACTGCTGTTGTTGTCCCACGGCTGGACCTCGCGGTGCAGGACGGCCCGCAGCACGGGGGCGCGGAAGGCCCAGGGGATGTCCCTGGGGGCCTTCGGGTCGTCCTTGATCATCAGATCCAGCGCGTTCAGCCCGTACTTGCCCATAGTGCCGGTGGTGGACTTGATGAAATACTCCATGTTGGCCGGGGCCAGCAGGCGGTTGCTCACGCCCGTCAGGTCGTAGATCGCCGGGGACAGCCAGGTCAAGAACTGCGATGTGCTTTCGGTGGTCTGGAACGGAGGCAGCGTGTCCGCAAGCCGGCCGCGAATGATCGGTGCCCGCCGCCATGGGTCATAGTTGGCGTTGATGTTCCTGTAGGCGCTGATCGGCGGCAACATGGTGTTGAACACTGCCGACGGGCTCAGGGAGTTGACGGCCAACATCTGATCGAACCATTCCTCAAGCGCCTGATCGTCGCGGCCCTGAATCTGTTCGGCGATCCGCTCTGGCAGCGAGCCGAAGGCCATGCCGAACTCGAAGGGCTTGGGCAGGCGCACGATCCATCCGGGGGCCAGTTCCTTCCACCAGAACATGTTCTTCTGCCAGGGCTCCAGGCTCTTGTACCAGTCCTTGTCCTTGTTTTCGCGCCACAGGGCGAGGCTCGGCAGAGTGACCAGCAGAACGGCCTTGGCGATGGTGTTGATCCGGTCCTCGGCGGTCCCCCTGGTGAGCGAGCGGATCATCTTGTCCTGGCCCTGAGCGCCTGCGTTGAAGAACGGGACCAGCATGTTCAGCGCTCGGCCGTGATGCCCGGCACGCTGGAAGTCGGTCGAGGTCTCCCTGGCCGCCATTCCGGCGATCATCTGCTTCTGGAACCAGTCCATGCCTGGCTCGGTGCGGTCGAGCTTGTCCATGGTGCCCTTGTAGACGGCCAGCCTGGTCGAACTCTCGGTCACATGGGCGAGATACCACAGGGCCGAGAACGCATCCCAGAGCGCCCACTGCGGGTGGGTGGCCAGAGCGAAAACGTACCCACCCTTGGTGTACGTTCCCTTGCGGATGGAATCTGCGGCCCTATCGCGCATGTCCACGATGTCCAGGGACAGGGACTCGCCCATCGGCGCACCGGATTTCAGGTAGTCGAGATACGCCTGCTTCTTGCCGAGGATGTCGAACACGGAGGTCATGGCGCGGCCGAAGTAACGGGCGGTTTCCATGGGGCGCAGCACGTTGACGTTGCTGCCCGAGACGATGAAGGCGTTGATCAGATCGCGGAACGGATTGCGGGCCAGCGAGAAGTCGGGGCTGCCCACGACGCCGGTACGCAGGGTCGCTGTCATCTTCTGCGCCATGCGGAAGAACGCCGTTTCCGCCAGTTTGTTCGCCTGATGGCCAGTCATGGTGGTCAGCAAGTCGAAGATGTGCTTGTCAACTTCCAGGATCTTGTACTTGCCGTCCGTGTCGAAAAAGGCCAGGTGGTTTTCACCGAGTTCGATATCCATCAGCCACAGGCGGCCCATGGCCTCAGGCATCTGCAAGAAGCCGGGCGTGGCCAGCCGGCCGAGCTTGTCGGATTCCTTCTGGTTGTACCCGGCCTCCTGTGCGAGTTCGGCGATGTACTCGCGGACGGTCTGGTCGGTGTCCCCGACCGTGGCCTCGGCCAGGCCCGCAGCCTGGAGCATCCTGGATACCGGGGCCTGGACCATGCGGCCCATTTCCTTCGGGTCGAGGATGCGCCACGGCCCGTCAGGGGCCATGCGCGACAGTTCGGCGACCTGCTGGCGGGCGTAGTTGTTGAACGCCGAGTTGACCATGCGGTGGGTGTTGCCGATCATCGCCTCGTAGGGGTGTACGGTGGGATCGGTGCCGAGTTCGTGCATCCGCTTTATCTGCTTGCTGATGGCCTGTCCGGCTTTGGCCCCCGGCCCGCGCCCGCGGTTCTTTTCCACCAGTTGCAGGGGAACGTAGAACTCGTCGCTGCCTTTGATGCGGGCGATCTCGGCATCATCGACCATGCCCATTTCCTTGAGGAACTGGAGCAGTCCGTCATTGTACTGGCGGATCTCTTCGACCGTCTGCTTGAAGGCCGCACCCCAAGGCTGCGCCTCCTGGAACTGAACGCGCCGCTGTGCGCCCACGACATCCTGCTGCGCCTCTGGCGTGAGTTTGTCCGGGGTGGTCTTAGCGCGACTGAGCAGGCGCAGGTCGCGCAGGTATTGGCCCCATTCTTCGTAATGCCGCTTGATCTGGATCGGCTTGACGATCTGCTCTAGTCCCTTGGGCGCGAACTTCTTGCCCCGGACTTTCATGGACGACGGGCCGTCGGCGACAAACTCTCCGGCCACAATCGACCAGGAACGAACCAGCCCACGAACGGTGTGATAGGGCGACAGGCCGACCTTGAACAGTGTGTCCATGCTCTTGCCGGTGCCGTCTTCCATGACCTTCTTGGCCAGGTGGGCATTGTCCAACATGGACCAATAGAAGCGGTCCCAACCGCTGAACGGGACGGGCTCGCCTCTGGCGACGCGGACCTCCGCTTCGTGCTGCGCTTCGAGTTTGGCACCGATTTCTGCGGCGACCCCGCCCTGCTGCTTGAGCTGCTGGATGCGGCGGGTTTTGAACAGCCGCAGTTGCTCGCCGTTCATAGTCTGCGGGTCCACGTCGGGCTCCGCTTGAACTGTTGCCGGGGAGGCTTCCGTCGCGGGGCTGGCTTCTTCGGTTGCAGCGACCGCCGAGCGCACCCCGGCATTCTTAAGGTCCGGGTTTACTTCTGCCGGGATCGCCCTGGCGATGGACGGGAAAGACGCCCGCCCGAGCGTCGGATCTCCGGCCATGATCCGGTCGAACACCTGCCGGATCGCCGGCTTGAGTTCCTTGAGCATCCCGGTGTCGCTGGCCGCGCTGTAGATTTGGCGCAGCCAGGCTTTGAACTTCTCGAATACGCGGGCGAGCGCAGGGGTCGGCGCTTGGCCATCCCGCAGGTACCGCTCGAACCCGTTGGCGAACCGTTCCTCGGCCCGGGCGGCCCACTTGCCGGACTTGGGGGCGGCCCATTTGACCGCCGCCGCCATATCCAGGGGGTTCAGGTCTCGCCGGAAGATGTGGGCCAGTTCGTGGGCCATGTCCGCGACGTTGGCGTGCTGGAGCGCGGTGATGAGCGCCCGGCCGTCCTGCTGAAACTCGACCATCGCGGCCTGGTTTTGGGCAAGGCGATTGTTCTTGTCCTGGACGACCCCGGCGAAGCGCGACTTAACATAATCATCGACGGTCATGCCCTTGTATCCGGCGATTCCGCGCACGACCGCCTCGATGCCCGGAATGTTCAAAATGGTGCTCGGTGCAGCATCCATCATCTGCCGCTTGAAATCGTCAAAAGTCTGCGGGGTCGTCCACTGCGGGGGCAGCGTTTCGACTACAGGGGCCTCAGGTTGCCCCAGGACTGGCGCTGGCTCCGCAGGTGCCGTAGCATCCCCGATGCGCTGCGGGTGCGGCTGCGGGGCGGCCAGGGGCTCAATTCCCACAGCGGGGGCCTCAGCCGGTTGGCCCGCCTGCGCCGGGGCGGGTGCGGCACCGGGTACCACCCCGGCCTGCTGCGCCATGGCGGCGTCGTAATCACGAGCCACCTTGTCCTGCCGCTGCTGTTCGAGGGCAGCAAAAGCTGCGTCACGCTCGGCCTGAGCAGCCTGGCGCTCGGCCATGGCGAGATCGGCCTGTTGTCCAAGGGTGCCAACCCCCTGCTTGGCGAACCCCTGGTCCTGGCCGATTTGCTGCTGAGCTTGCTCGACCCATGCTTTCGCCTGTTTCCCGTCCGAGAAAATCTTGACCTCGTAGTTCAAGTTTCCATCGACCGCTGCGGCGGCCCACAGCTTGCCGCCGGGGACGCGGTAGGTAGAGGTCGCCCCCTTCAGGACGATCCCACTGTTTTGCACGGACCTGGCGTTCAGGTTCAACCCGCCGTGGACTGCCGTCTGCGCCGACAGCGGGGCCACTATGTTCGGGTCGAATTGCCCGTCGCTGGCCAGCACGTCGATGGCCCCGAAAAGGAACCCGGTCTGCTCCGAATTGAGATTGTGCAGCCCGTAGTTGAGCCCCTTCTTCACGAACCCGCGCATCTGGTCGTAGGTGTACTTGCCCTTGAGTTGGGTCGTCAGTTCGCGCCGGGCCATCTCGTTGCGGGTCGCCTGGTAGGCCAGCAAATCCTCGTCTTTGGTCTGCGCTTGCCCCCGCGTGGACGCCTGGAACAGGGTTTCGAGTTGCTGCGCCCGCACGACCAGTTCTTCGTCCTTGAGCCCCCTGGCGGTCGCCCCCTGGCGCACGGCCTCGGCCTGCTCTGCCCGGGGGTCCATGCCCAGGCCCTCGGGGCGGCCCATGGGCTTGTTCTCGGTCTCTGGAATCTGTGGCATGGCTATCCGGTGCGTCATCGCCCCCACACCAGCGCCCAAGACTGCCCCCACGGCGAAATCAACGCCCAGGCGGGGCGTCAGATCGAACCCGCGATCCCCCTGCGCCCATTCGGAGAAGTTCTTCTGCTCGGTTTCCTCGAACCCCTCAAGCACGCCGTTCGTGACCATGCGGAGCGCCCGGTTCATGGGGCTGAACATCAGGGCGTCCGTGGCCATCAAAAGCCCCACATTGGGCAGTACGACCTTGGTGCCCTTGTCAAATGCTGATTCGACGGACTCGCCCCGGCGCATGGCCTCCTGAATGACCTGCCCAGACTCTACTATCCCCTCGCCGGCGCCCATGACCGCCCCGCCGGTAACCCCCTTCAGCCCACCAAGGAATTTGCCTACGCGCCCAACCGCTCCCCCAGTCTTGAGACCGGCGGTGATCTTCGCTGCCCACGCAGCTCGGCTAACCATTCCGGCCGCGCCTACCGCAGGGATCAGCATGGACATCAGCGAGCCCGCCCCTGACGCCAGGTGGTTCAGCACGTTCGGATCGTCGGTGCCGAGTTTGTCGTCCAGGTACGCCCCAGCCCGATAAAACGTCTTGGCCATCCCCTCGCCAAGCCCGGCCTTGGCCGCAAGCCCGCCGACAGCCAGGCCGGCGGAAGTGCCCGTGGTCAAGAACCCGTAGGCCAGTGACTTTCCGTAACTCTCCCAATCCTCGATTTCGTCCACCGCACCCAGGAGTCCCTGGAAGAAGCTCTTGTCATCGACCTGTGCGTAAGGCCCCTCGGTTTCGGTAAGGGTGTCCTCCTGATCGGCGAGCCACCGCTGGACCTTCTTCTGGTCAATCGGGCGGTAGCGGGCGGCGCGGATCATCGCGTCCATGTCCTCGGGCTCGGAGACGATCTTCGCGTGCTGGCCGGGCGGCAACAGTTCCTTGCGCGTACCACCGGCCGTGGCAAAAATGTCGATCCCTGTGTCCTGGAGGACCTGCTTGCGAAGATCCTCTGCCGTGATCAGTTGCGGCATTATCGGCGACCTCCGATTTGCCCGTCGAAGATGTAGGCCGACTGCGGGTAGGTATTCCGCAGGTAGTCGCGCATGGTCTTGTCCCGGAACGGCTCGTTTGGGTCGAACACGTTGAATTTGGCCGAGCCCTGGTCCCCCTCGGCCAGCGTGTCGCCGTCGCCAAACAGGCTGGATGCGAAAGACGCGGCTTCTCGGGAAAGCCCACCCGCCGCAGATCCGACTGCGCCACCGCCAGCGCCGAATCCGCGCCCCATCGCCGCAGGTATTCCGATGACGGCACCTTTGGCCTTCTTCAAGAACGAATCGCCCTGCTTCTTGGCCTCCTCGACCAGCGGGGCGCTTTCCTTGAACGCCTCCTTGACCTTCTCGTCGAGTTCTGGGAGGCCGCTGGAAACATTGCCCTGCTTAGCGGCTTCAATCTTGTCCAGGTCGGCACTCCACTTCTTCGCGCCCTCACGATCCACCGTGATGTACGTTTGCGCCGTGTCCTGCCCCGCCGCGTTGAATGGGATTGCGACCCGTAGTTCATGGGTGATCGGGTCGTATCCCGCAGGGATGACCCCGGCCGGACCAACGCGCTTGATCAGGTCAAGGATTTCCTGCGGCGTGTCGCTGGGGAATCCGTACGGCAGGTCGCGCAAGACCTTGCGCGAGACCGTCTGTCCGTCAACGATTTCCTCGACGGTATCGTAGCCTCGCGCCCCGTAGGGAGATTGCAGGCCGGGGTGCCCGGCGAACTCATCGAGGGCAGCCTTTGCCGCATACGCCGGGTCGATGGACGGGTCGTTGGTCAGGATTTCGAGCGCCTTGCGCTGTGTGGCCACGGCCGTTTCCGCCGCCGGATCTTTGCCAAACGCCTCGGCAAAGCTGCCCCCGGCCGCCATTGCGGCCATCATCGCCTGTTGGGCGTTGGGCTGGGCCAGGGTCTTGATAATGATGTTCTGCGCCATCGTGACTTTTTCCCCGAGTACCTTGTCTCGGGACGTGGCCAACCGGATATTCGCCTCGGCCAGCGCCCGGCGCGTGGTGTCATCGGACAGCAGATCGTCCTGTTGTTTGTCCCAATAGTCGCTGATCGCCGTGCGGACCTTCGTGGGCAACCCAGGATACTGCTCGGCGATCACGGTTTCGCCCGCGAGCTTTGCGGTCTGAAAGGCATCGGGATTCCGCATGGCCTCGAAGAACGGACGGCCGCCTCGGGTAAGGACAGCGGCCATGGCCGAAGTGTAGACGTTCTGCACTTCCGCCTGTCCGCCGCCATCGGCCCATGCCTGCGGATCGGAGTACCCGGACTTGCGTACGCGGTCGAGGAAAGACAGCGGCCCGCCCGACACATCGGCGACCCTGCTTTCGGAACTGTCGCCGGTTTTGGTGGAGATCCCGAAGATGCCCCCGCGAATGACCTTGCTCGCGGCCGTCGCGGCGCGACCGGGCACGGCGTCGCCCAGGGCGGACGCCTCGGCACCATCGGCGGGGCCTTGAGCGGCCGGCATCTTGGGCGGGACAATCCCATACTGTTCGCCGAAGCGGTCGGCCATCCGCAGCAGATCCTCGTCTTTCCCGGCCAGCAGGCGCAACTGTAGGTACTTGTCCTCCCGGTTCATCGGAGTAACGCCATCCATGACTGAACGAAAATCATCCAGTTTGGCGTTTTCGATCGGCTCCTGGTCCTGGTTGAATTTCAGCCACCACTTGGCGTCTTCATCGGCCTTTTCCGCCGCCGCTGCTTCGGCTTTGGCCTCGGCCTTGGCCTTGAGCAGGTCATTCTTCGCCTTTTGGCGCAGGTATTCGGACAGCCCGGAAATCGCCGCCGCCCCCAGGACGCCGCCAGTATTGCGATTGCCGAAAATTCCCATCACGGCCTCCTGTTAGAACTGCTGTGCCCCACCCATGATCGGCGGCCAGGGCTGCTTGCCGACCGGAGCGGGCACCGGTGTTGGCATCGGCTGAACCATCGCACCGGGACCGCCCGGTGTCTGTGCGCCCCTGGGAGCAGGCAGGGTCGTGCCCGGGGGCGCGGGGGGAACGTATCCGGTCCCGCCCGGCTGAGGCTGCGGGTACGGGCCGAACATCGTGGACCCAACACCAGGTGCGGATGCTCCCGGTAGCGGCTGGCCCACTGCGTTTCCGCTAAGGCCGGGGACATTGAAGTTGCTGCCCGGTGCGACCATGCCCGGCATTGCGCTGCCGTTGCCGTAGTTGAATCCATTCCCGCCGCCGGTCGTCCAATCCAATGGGTTTCCACTATTACCACCGGGATTCCATGCAGATCCACCGGTCGCATACGGCGACCCCGGCGTAGCCGAGTTGTAGAGCGACCCGGGCACCTGGCCGATCGTCAGACTCAGCGGCTTCGTGTTCTCGGTCGGATAGGTCGCGCTGCCGGTGTTCTGCTGCGAGTTGCTGGTCTGATTGACCGACGAGCCGCCCTGGGTGTTGGACCCGCCGACCACGTTCTGCCCGCTTTGCCCGGTGTTTGAGAACCCGCCAGCCTGGGACGAAGTGTCGTTGCTATAACCGGAGAAGTTCTGCCCGGTATTGGTTCCCTGACTGGTGTTCTGCAAGTTGGTGGACTGCCCGGCGAAGGTTCCGGTGTTGGCCGAGCCCAGGACTTGCCGCGACCCCTCGATGCCGGTCATGGTCCCGGCCATCGTTCCTGCGGCCCCCTGGTTGACGGCGGCGCGTTGGCCGGCGGCGGACTCTGCGGCCAGCCTGGCGTTGGTCTGCACGTCGGATTCGGCGATCCCGCGCTGGTGCGCGAGTTCGGCGGCCTGCGATGCGGCGATGCTGCCCGGCCCGGTCCCGGTCCTGGCCATGGCCAATTTCTGATCGGCTCCAGCCCGGTCGAAGGTTTCGCCGACATTCCTGAGCCCCTGTTCGGCCATGCCCTTCTGCAAGTCCTGGACGTACTGGTTCTGACTTTCGGCGGTCAGGTTGCCGTACATGCCCGGGAGGTTCTGCCCGATGGCGGCGTTGACTGCCTGCTCGTTGGCGTTGTAGTCCCGCAGTTGGACCTGCTGCGTCCCGGTGGAAGTCCCGGCCTCAGTCCCGCCTCCGGTGGTCAGGCCGATGGTGTTGGCGTACCCGGTGTTCTGCCCACCTGTCACCCCGGCATTGGTCGCATTGTTGAACGTGTTTCCCTGCTGGTTGTTGTAGCCCTGCGCGTTGGAGAAGGAGTTATCCTGCCCCCACTGGTTTTGGTCGGTGTTCAGGGTTTGGTCGGCGACCCCGGTGGTGTATGTCGTGGTATTCCTCGGTTGCTCTTGCCCACCGCCCCCAAACAGGCCCCCGGCAATGGTGTCGGCGATTGCCAACCCACCGGTCAACCACGGGCTGACGGCCGTGGCGGCCGCAGTGGTCGCAAGGTCCGCCCCCGGTACGCCACCGAACATGGGATTATTTGTTGCCACGGTATTCCTCCCTCAGAAGTCCGAGTTCCCGCAAGTCCTCGGGCTGACAGCCGAACAGGTGAACGCCCCCGCGCTTGCGCCCTTCGTGGACAAAGCCTAGGGCGCACAGGGCGCGTTTGGTGCGCGACCTGGAGAACGGGGCGCAGGCGTTGACCCGGCGCACGCGATGCTCGTTGAACAGGATGTTCAATATCGGGCGCATGGCCTCTTTCAGCGGATCGTCGAACCCGCTGCGGAAATGCTTGGCCACCGGGATGATGTCCAAGGTGGCCTCCTCGCCGTCGGCGATGCCGCTGACAAACACGTTGGCGACAACCTCCCCGGACTCGTCGGCGATCTTGAAGTGCCGACACTCGGCACTCATGGCGTTACATGTCGCTGCGGCCATGACCGGGCTTTCTGGCAAAAGCTGGTGTTTGGTCAATACCTCGTAGACCTGTTCAGCACTCAGCGCCGGGTTCTCGGTTGCAGTCCAACGCACTACGGTCAACGTTGTGTCCGTCATGCCCTATTACCTTTCAGTCGGAAGTCGGTGATCATCCCGCTCACTTCAAAGCGGGTGTTGCCGTTGTCGTAGAGTTTGAACCGGAATATCTTGTGCAGATTCTTCAGGGCTACGCGGACCAGGCCGTAGGCGCTGGTGCCCTCGCTCCAGTAGGCGAAGTCCGGCCTGGGCTCCTGACTGCCGCCCGACGACGGGTAGTTCCAGATGCACTCCCCCCACTTACTGCCCGTGGTGCTGCCGGTGACGTTCGCGGCCTTGATCCTCGCGAAGTTGGGGCTGAAGTCCGATCCGAGGTACAGGGCCATGCTGCCATATCCGAGGCTGCCGATGGCCAGTTCGGCCCACAGGCCGCGCTTGACCATATCGGGGTTCCCCGGCGCGAACCAGCGGGTGACATAGTACGCCTCGATGGGCTCGTTGACATACGCCGAGGTCGCGGTGTCGTACTCGTAGGAGTCGACGTCTCCGCTGTCCATTTCAAACACCATGTACTCGCTGCTGCCGCCCTCGACGGTCACGGGGTCGAGGCACCCGCCGAAGCAGGTCTCGGTCCAATCCGGCCCCTGCTCCACAACGGCCACGGAGTTCATCTTGGCGTACCTGCCGGTCATTTTCGACCATTCGCCGATAAGCCGCTCCGGGGACGGGTAGTAGTAGCGCAAAACCATGTTGTTCGTGGTCTGCCCGGTGCCGGACGGGAAATGCCAATCAATGAGCCCGTCGTCCCTGCTGTGCCTTCCGACGACCTTATAGGCGTATAACTTGTTCAGATCCAGGCAGAGGTCGCGCACGGGCCATGAGATCGAGTCGGTAAGCAGATCGCCATACTCAGTGACGACCGACAGCTTTTGCGGCCCCGCATCGTTCCAGAAATAGATGTCGTTCCCGGCTTTGACGATGCTCTGCTCGGAAACGGCCCCGGTAGGGTAGGTCTGTACCAGATGCAGCGGGTCGGTGTCCGAGCCGGGCACGCCCTGGTACAACATGACCTTGCGGCGCTTGAACACGGCGATGTACTGGAAGAACGACTTGATGCCGATAACCTTGTCGCCGTCGCCCCGGTCGGCGTAGAAGTACCCGCCGTCGATGCCCGGCTGCGCCGGGGCCGTGGCCTCGGTGGCGTACATGACCTCGTGCTTGAGGAAGTTGTAGGGTGCGCCCAATTCGCTGTAGTCGATTCTGCACGGGTCTTTCTCGAAACCGAAGGCGTAGGCGCGTGCGTCCAGGCTCTCGCCAACAATGACGATCCCGGACGGAAAATCGGTCGTGCCGCCCCTGGGGAAATAGGAGCGGTTGTCGTTGTCCACGTCGTCCCACCGTTGCGGGTACCCGCGAGTCCCGGCGGTCGCCGAATAGACACCTTGCGGCCAGCGGATCACCGGGTCCGTGGAATACGTCTGAATGGTCGCCGGAACTCCCGCCTCGGTGCCCCCGGTGGTCTGTGTGACAACAGTTCCCGTAGGATTATAGACCCGCAACAGGTTGCGCTGCGTTCCGTTAGATGCGTCCTTGTTGGTCATGTGGAAGGTCTTGCCGTTGAGCAGGGCGTAGTAGGCGCTGCTCACATCCGGGGCGAACTTGATCAGCGTGCCCTCGGCAAGTGTGCCACCACCGACTTCGACCTCGTTCCCGGAACGGCTGACCGTAACCGTAGTTGCCGAAGGACTAGACACCGTGGGCCGAATGATGATGAACGGCTCGCTGCCCCTGCAAACGCAGTAAATGGCGCTGTGCCAGTAGTCGGCGTTGGACTCGTCGTAATACCCGGCCTGCGCGTAGGACACATGGCGGCTGCTGGAATTGAGCGTGCAGATGGCCGTGGTATAATCCTCGTCCACGCCGGTCCGCAATCTGGAGCACTCGTTGCCCCGGTGAACAAATAGCGATGTGTTACCGTCGCTCGGGTATCCGGTGGTCGAGTTCGCCGGGTTGTTGATCGGGATGACCGACAGGATCGCGCCCGTTCCGTCCGGCACGACGTAATCCCCGCTGCCGTCCACTCGGTACTCCAGCCCGCGCCGCTTGGTGACCGCGCCGATGGGCGTCAACTCGACGTTCTGCAAGTCCGGGCTCTTATTGCCCGTAATGAACAACTCGGAGGCGTTGCTGTTCAGCCCGCCAAAGGTGATGATCTCCATGCCGAGTTTTTCGTCGTAACCGGGCATCAGAACCCCTCGGGCGTCATAACGTAAGTGTCCGCCTGCTTCTGCCTCGACTTGGCCACCGCGACCTGCAACAGGCGCTCGCCGCGCTGCTCGTCCGCAGTGAAGTCCCCATACTCCAACCCCTGCTTTAGGTAGGCCAGGGCCAGCCAGTGGTGCGCGGGATACAGCTCAAACGGAATCGGCAGGGTGTCCGCGTTGGCGGACAGTTCCTTCAACGCGCCGTAGTAGCTGACCAACAGTCGGCTCTTGTTCGTCCAATCGTCGCTGTCCACGTTGTCCTGCCAGGGAACGGGGAACAGGCCGAGCCGGTCGCCGGTGATCGTCCAGTGGGTGGGCAGACTGCCCAACTGCGTATTGTCGGCGAGCATTTCGTCCATGAGGTCGCTGAACGTGGTCCCGCCCTCGGTCATCAGGGTTTCGTCGGCCATGGCCAACTCGGGGTACTTGACCATCAGATCGCCGTACCCGATGAAGGTCATGGGCGAGGTATCGTAGGCGCGCATGAGCCCGGCCCCGGCCTCCACGAAGTCGTCGGGCAGGTCGTACAAAAACACCTTGTCGTCCATGTCCAGGAAGATATGGCGCATCCGCCATTCCCAGCGGTTGGCGGTCCAGATGCGCGACAGGGCGTCGTTGCAGGCGTTCTTGGCCTGTTTGACGTTGATGACCGCAGAGGCGTCTGCGAGGTCGGTCGGGGCGTCGATGCCGCAGGCGTTCATAATGCGGCCCACGGCCTGCAAGAAGGTCCGCGTGCTGGGAATCCGTGCCGTGACCGTAGAGGTGGAAAGGAATCCCATCGTGTCCTCCAAAGCAAAGGGGTCTTAGCGCGAACCACAGTCCACTCGAAAGACCCCCGAATCCGGCCGCGTCACTAGGCCGAGTTCTTGACCGTGTACGAGAACCGCGGGATGCGCTCCACGACGGTCTCAACGAAATCCTGTTGCCTGGCGGTGGCCGAGCCGACGTCCATTTCGATCACGTCGGTCACGGCGTCATCCAGGCAGGTGACGATTCCGGGCGGCACATCGGCCCACACGCCGACCTGGACGTTCCACTTGCTGCCGTTGAAGTTGAAGAACTGGTACTTGGGCAGGTGGTCGCCGGTCTTGTGGATCTTCACGCACTTCCACGCAGGCCGGTAGTTTCCGGCCGGGTCCAGGCACAGGTGCCCGTCCTCGCCAAGCGGCGGGTTCACGAAGTCCTCGGGCAGCGGCTTGCCGGGTTTGATCCCCGGATGGCGCGTGTTCTGTTCGGCGATTTGGGCCATGTGCTTGACATCGGTGCGCGGGGGCGCTTCGGTGGTCTTGGTGGTATTCATGTTCACCTTTCGAGTTTAACGCCCTCCGGCGATCTTGGTTGGTTGGGGGCGGGCTCCGTCCCGCCCCCCTGAGACCCCCTCCCGACTAGCGGAAGGCGATCCACTTGATGACTTCGGCATCGGCGGTCAGGGCCGCCGGGATCGAGAACCCGGAGGACTCGTCGCTGTCGCCAGCGAACACAGCCGGCCCGCCGCTGGTCGCGTAGGAGGTCGTGCCCGCGCTGGTGATGACATCCAGGTAGTTCTCCGCCGTCATGCCCGCCCACCACTCGATGACCTCGATGGTCGTGGTGTTGACGAGCTTGACGTAGCTCGGCTGGAACCCGCAGGACACATACACGATGGTCCCGTCGCAGGTGATCGTCCCACTCGCAAACGCCGAATCGACGTTAGGGTGGGTGATAGTCACAGTGTTTGCCATTTGTCACACCTCCTTAGGACGCCAGGGTTCCGGACTCAATGCGGATCATCCAGCGATCTTCCAGGATCACCGCGACGCCCGCAGCCTTCCACCCGACGGTGTTGCGCTGGTTCAGGGGATCGGTCGGTCCGCCGGCCTTGTGGATGATCGTCTTGGCCGAGCCACGCTGCAGCGGCACGATGCCGTAGGCGTTCTTGGCGAAGATCAGCGCCGCGTACACGTCGATGCTCGTGCCGGTCGTGGACAGAAGCCCGGTCGCGCCGACAGACGCGCCCGAGTCGGCCCACACCTTGGCGTTGGTCGAAGTGACGAAGCGCACGTTGCGGTACGCGCCGACCTCGTTCTCCATGACCCCCGAAGACCCGGCATAGTTCTGCACCGGGATGAAGTCGGTGTTCACGGTGAACCCGGATTCCGGCTTGTAGAAGTCATGCTCCTGGTCGGAATGGATCAGGCACCAGAACGCCTTGGGGATCGGCATGGTGTTGATCTTCGAGCTTGCGGAGATCTGCGGGGTGAACGGCTTGGCGTCCTCACCCTTGAGATCCCGGATCGCAGCGTCGATCACGGCCTTGGTCAGACACCCGGCGACGGTGGTGCGAGCGGGGGCGGCGGTGTCGCTGCCGTGGGTCGGCGCGGTGCCGTCCGCGGACACGCGGTACCAGTTGGTCCCAGCCACCAGCACCTCGCGGTACACGGTGTCCATGGACTCGCCCATGTTCTCGCCCATCTTCGAGCTGGCTTCCTGGATCATGTCGTCCACGGAAGTCATGTCCACGAAGTCGGTGATGACGGTGTAGTTGCCGTACTGCTTGATGGTTGCGACGTAATCGCTCTTGGTCAGAGCGACGCCGGTGGGGGTGATCCCCTCGGTCAGGGGGGTGGTGGCCTGCGCGAGCTTTTCCCAGCGCCGGAACACCATGGACTGTCCCTTGCGGGAGCCCAGGGGGTGAATCTGTCCGAACCGCTGGTGCATGAGATACGGCTGCGCCGTCTCCAGCAGGGTCCGGTTGTAAACGCCCCTGGTGACATCGGGCATCGTCCCGGTGCCATACACGTTGGACGCGGCAAGCGTTGCAACGGTATTGAGCGTGGTTGCCATCGTCTATCCTCCTTGGAGTCCCGGTCAGCCTCCGGCAGGATACCGGCGTCTGAACTCGTCGGGGCTCAGGTTCCAAATGTCGTTTTCGGTCTGGAGTCCGCTGCCGGAGCGGGCATCGGCCGGGTGGCCGTAGGCGCTGTGCGCCATGCCGCTCAGATCGGCTCCAGGGGATTGCTCCAGGCGACGAAGCCGCGCCTTGAGGGCCAGGGCTTCCATCCCGGCCTTCGAGTCGTATTCGCGCCGACGTTCCGGCGGCATTTCGTCCCACATGGCCTTGACATCCGAATAAAGCTCGGACTTGAATCCGGGCACGCGCTCGTCCAGTTCGTTGAGGTTCATGTCCCGCTCGACGCGGGACAGGACGTGGCCGTAGCGCCCGGCGATTTCCTGCCGGATTTCCTCGCGCAAGCGCGGGACTTCCTGCTGGAACATCGCTCTGACCACGGGATCGACCGCCTCGAACACTTCCTTGTCCGTTCCGGGCGGCAGTTGGGGCTCCTGGGGAGCCTGCTGCATCGCCGGTGCGGGCCGGTTGAGCATCGTGCGGACGGTCTCGTCGTACTTGGAGGCGTAGTGGTCGCGCTCCTGTCTGACCTCATCGAAACGCGATTTCGGGATCATGGGTTCGCCAGTGAGGTTGGCCATCTGCTCCCTGTCGGTCGCAGCTTCGTCCGGTTCCTGCTGGACGAATCCCGGTTCGTCGAACTCGCTGAACTGATCACGTTCGGTTGCCATGTCCATGTCCTCCGTGTTTTACGCCTCGGGAGGCGAAGTTTGGGGATCGCGGAGTTTTCCCGCGATCCATCCTTGCAGGTCGCGCAACGCCCTGTCATAGCCGTCCAACTCCGCACGCTTGATCGCCCAGTTGGGGTCATCAAGCGATAGACGGCTAGTAGGTTGGGACGCCCGCCGGTTGATTTCCCTGACCAGGCATTGGAACCCCGGACGCGATACGTCCGCTTTGAGCATCCGAGCTTGGTCCTGCGGATTCGGCTGATTGGGCGTCTGCTCCAGACTCTCCAGGTCGTCCATTGGCACCTGCTTTGGCGCTCCCCTTGAAGATCCCAAGCTGCAACATCTGTTGCAGGATGGCGTCCGCAGTCGGAGCGTCGTTGAACACCACGTCGGCGTCGGTGAACCCCAGCATGGTGTAGAGTTTCTTGGCCATTTCCAGGCTATTGACCGCAGGCAGCAGCATCGGGTTGCCGGTCAGAAGCTGGAATATCATCATCATGTTCTGCATGTTCTCTGCGCGGTCGGCGACATACTGCGAGCCACGGATCTTGACCAGCCAGTGGCGGCGCAGGGTCTCCGGGCTGATCTCCTTGATGTTCGCGGTGCCGTCCTGCAACGATTTGACGACCTCGCCCTTGGGGAGGTACTGCGCGTTGAGTTGGACGAATAGGTCGATGACGCGGAACAGTACGGTATCCTCGATGTGCGCGGCGATCTTAGCCACGTCGGTATTGACCGCGCCCGCGTCAAGGCTGCTGCGGGTGGCCGACTCGCGAGAAGAGGCGGCGAGCGGCGACTGCGACTTGGCGATGGTATGGAACTCGCGCTTGAGATACTCCACGTCCTGGAAGCCAAGTTGCAGTCCGGTCATGTTCTTTTCCAGCGGGATCATGTTGCCCGCCGGATCGCCCATCAGGTGCCGCTTGTTCGGCGCGGACACCGCGCTCAGGTCGATAACCCCATCGTCGTAGCATTTGTACTCGGGGTTGACGCAGAAGGCGACCACATCGACGTTTTGGTTGGCCCGCACGTTTGTCAGGTCTTGCAGGCCCAGTAAGGGCTCAAGTTGCCCTATCCCGTAGACCTGTCCGGGAACATCGCGGTAGGTGGCCAGTTGGACCGGGGCGTCTCCGGACCACAGGAACGTGGGTTCAAAGCGGATCACCGTCTGCCGGTTGGCGATGGTGCAGACGTGCGAGACGTAGGTTTTGGTGTCCTCGCCGCCGTACCCGCCGGGGATCTCGATGGTCCCCCATGCCTCCAGAAGCTCGACCTCGCTGGACTTAGGCATTTCCATGCCGAAGGCGCGGTAGCGGTCCTCCTCGAAGTCGTCGGTCTGGTGGCGGCGGACCTCGCTGGTGGTGATCCTCTCCACGTTGCTGTATACAGAGTAACCATACTCGTTTTTTTGCGACAATGCGACAAGTTGGCTCTTGGCGACGAACGTGCGCTTGATCCGCAGGGCGTGTTTCGGATCGGGCGAGAACGGGTCGATCACGAAGTTGAAGATGTCATCGACGTGGAACGTAGGGCCGCAATAGGCCAGTTCGCGGGACACCGGCGGCGGCTCGGGCATTTCGTGCTGCGGCGGGGGCGGCACCTGCTGGCCCAGGGCCACGGCCCGTTGGGCTTGGATGCGCCAGGCGGCGACGATCTGCTGGTGCTGCTGCCACCGGACAGCGTTTTCCTGCCGCCACCGGGTCATCGCCTTGTCATACGCCGGGTAATCCACGGCGTAGTCCTTCTGCCAGCCCACGGTGTACGGGCAGTTTCCGGTGATCGCCAGTTGCTTGATCAGGATGCCGAACTCGCGCTCGAAGTTGATGTTCTTTAGCTGCTTGCGGACCAACAGGGACAGATCCTCGGCGGCCGTATCGTCGTGCGGGAGCCTGCCGGGAGTGTCGGCCTCGAAACTCAGCCAGTTATCCCCATTGAACATCATCGAAACCAGTTGGCTCTGCTGGGATTCGACGGCATCGAAGCTCAGGGGGATGAACCGCTTGGATTTCTTCCAGACCTTGGCCTTGGCGTCCCAAACGTTCTCGAAGTCGGAGAGGTAGGCCCGGACACATTCGAGCCAGCGGTCCTCTTTTTCCTTGCGGGCGGTCTTGAGGTCGTCAAACTTGGTGGTGATGAAATCGACTAGCCCTTGCTCGTCAGCCCCGCGAATGATCATCTACGGCATCGGCCCCCGAGAGCGCGGGTGAAGGGCTAGGGGCGCTCAGCGCCCCCTGTTTCTTGCGTACCTGGGCCAGAAACCACTTGGCCTGGTACAAGTGCTTGTACCATCGGACAGGGACATCCATGTTGTCAACAACAAAATACCGAAACTGCGAATCTGATCGTTCAATTATCTTAAATTCTTTGCAGTCGCGCAGTATTTGCTCGCGCTCGGACGGTCGGGGCCCGCCGAACAGCAGGACGTCACGGATTTCCACGGCATGGCTGAACCGCCGGCGCTTGGCGATATGCCGGCCGTCGTCCCGCAGGACGTAGTACAGCCCGTCGTCCTTCTTGAAGATGTTGTAGAGCCACAGGTTCACTCTACCAGCCTCCGAAGCGGGACTCTTGGCCCGCCGGGTCGGTATCCCACTCCCGCATCCACGCCTGCTCGCGGGTTTTTATCTGCTCCTGGACGCTTAGCGGTGCGCGGCGGCTGGCCATGGCCCCCCTGAACGCATCGTACAGGTGGTCCTCGCCCCTGGTGTTCACGTCCTCGGTGTCGCGCTTGTCCAACTGGATCGTGCTGATCGTCCGTTGGAAATGCACCAGATGGCGCATGACCTTCAACCTACTGTCGCCGTTGACCACGCGCAAGTATTCGTGTACCAACTGCTTGTGGTTGATCCGGCTGTCGTTGCCCTTGGCCCACTTCTGCCAGCGCATCTTGTGGCCGCCCAGCAGCTTGAAAATCGAGTCGCCGCCCATTTCGGCCCAGCATTGGGGGTCCAGGTACGCCTCGCGCACGTCCCACCGGCGGGCCGCCTCGATCTCCCTGATCCGCTCGGCGACCTGCGACGGGGAGTGTCCGACCCCGGTATTCGGCTTTGGCCCGCAGCCGTATAGCTCGTGGCACAGAACCACGTTGCCGTCGTAGTCGTCGTAGCCCCACAGCACGGCGTAGGGCTTGTCCCGCCCCCAATCGCAGGACCGCCAGATCCGTGATCCCCGTGGAACATCGTGGTCATCCACCACATGGATCTCCGGGTTCCACTCGGGGAACGCTGCCCCCTGCGCGATGTTCCAATCGCCCAACAGGTGCGCCCGGCGCATGACCGGATCGGCGATGTTGTCCAGCCGGCTGATATAGGTCGGGTCGTTGTCCATCAGGATCTTGTTGTCCGTGACCTTGGCTGGGATGAACACGCGGTAGTGGGTGTCCCCGCGCTTTGAAGTGACCTCGATTGGGGTCATCGGCGGGACAATGCCGATTCCGAACCGCTCTTTGACCCAATTATGCCCCGGCCCGCCGGGGTTGGCGGTCAGCCGCACATACGTCGGCGCCCCCTTCGGCGAGCGCAAGCAGGTCAGCAGGAACTCCAGGACCGCATCGGTCGCGAACATCGTCAATTCGTCAATGCCGATCCACGAAAATTGGTGGCCCTGGACCTTGAAGATGTTCACGTCATCTTCGCAGGAGTGCAGCCGCAACTCGGCGGTCCCCTTGGCCGTCTCGAAGTACCAGGTCTTGACCCCGCGCTTGTAACTGGAAAATCCGTAATGAGGACCGAATATCTCCAAACACCGGGACTCGATCTCCCGCAACTGCGGGAAGCTCTTGCGGACGATGATCCCCTTCCAGGCCGAACCCCACTCCTCGATCCCCGAGGCGTAGTCCCCGATCAGGGCATCGGACTTGCCTCCACCCCGTGCGCCGCCGTAGAGAACTTCTTGATGGGGACACCTGATCAACGCTTCCTGCGGCCCCGGTTGGGGCTGCCAAATGACCGGAGCCGCAGGACGTTCAGGAAAGGACATGCCGCTTACTCGTAGTCCAGCAACGGCAGACAGAGCAGCGAATCGCTCGCCCCGGGGGTCGCCCGGATCTCGTCCAGGTCGCCGACCACCACCGTCCAGCACGGGAACGCCTCGGGATGGCGAACGACCCCGGCGCCGGAGAACGCCGGCGAGGCCACCGTATCAACCAACGTCTGCACCAACGACGCCGTGTTGTCCCCGTTGCGGAACACCGCATTGTACCGGAACGGCTTCTGCCCGTACAGCACCGCCGCCTTCACATACGCCGTCCGCTCGTCCAACGTCCCATTCGGCCGGGGAACGTACACCGTCTCCTTCCCCTGCCAGTCCGCCACCTCCGCCACCTGCGCGTCCTCGAAATGGAACGTGTCCAACGCCACCGCCACCATCGTCTTGCCCACCCGGAAGTAATCCGGCATCTTGATCACCGGCACCTGCGCCACCGCCACCCCCACCAAAACCGCACACAATCCAGCCCAAATCACGACCTTCTTCATCCTGCTACCGTCCTTTCTTGAACGTCCCCACCATGGTCCGCAACGCGTTGTACTTCCCCGCCGGACCACTACCAAACGACGCCTTCGGCATGTGCACCTTCGGCATCACCAAACGACCACTCAAACTCAAACCCGCTCCCAACTTCGACGGCGCCAACAACCCCCGCACGTTCCCACCCGCAGCACCGCGCAACGTCTTCAGCCGCGCCCCACCCAGCCGCTCACGTACCTTGTAGGCCATCAGTCTACTCCTTCGGCGGGTACAAGATCGCCAACAGCGCGTCCGCAAACACCACTATCGCCGCAGCAGTGGTCTGTGTGCCGCTGTTCGCCGCAGCACCCGCCGCAATCGCCTTCACCAAATCGTACCGCCGCTCCGACAACGCTTCCTTCGTCTGTTCCATAATCAACCTCCTACGCAATCCCGAAATCCCTAAACTATGCAACCAACCACGTCAAGAAATAAATCACCCAGCACCCGCCGATAGCCGCCGCACAAGATCCCCAAGCAAATAGCAGTACGCCTCGTCCCCGGCCTCCCCGCCCACCAGCACCCCCGCACGCTCCAGCACAGAAAACGCCAGGTGACCCGCCTCATGCGCCAACGTCCCCACATCCCCGTTGTACCAACTCACCAAGTACAATACCTCGCCCGTTTTCTCGTTCTCCACCGTCGCGCACCGGCCGTTCAGCCCCCGCTCCTCCTCCCCCAACTTCAAAAACCGCCGCGCCCTGCCCAACCTCCGCACATCCGTATACAAATACACCCGCCCACCGTAAACCGGCACATCAAACTCAACCTCAGACTTCGGCCACCTCAAACCCGCCATGTTTTTCCCCAAAATTTGCGCGGGCGAACGTGTAGTGGAATCGAGGTCGCCGCGAGACCCCCCCCTACCCCCCCTCGCCCCCGCTGCCCGCCGCCGCACGCGCGGGTGAGGGGGCACCTGGCCCTTGCCATCGCCGGCCTGCGCTCGTCCTGGGCCATCCTGCGCGCTCGCATCAGCCCTCACCCCTCTGCTTGCCCACCGGCACCCTCTCGTACATGCGCGGCCTGCCCCTCTTGCGCTTGGGTGCCTGCATCTGCGGGCCGGGCAGTGCGTCCTCGGCCTGCCGCAGCTGACGGCGCACCTGGTCGAGGTCCACCGCCTGCACCTTGCCGGGAGCGCCCTCGCGCCCGCTCGCCTGCGCCCTGCCAGACCACCGATCCGGCGCATCCTTGCCCGGCAGCACAATAACACCAGCATTAACGCGAGTCTGTGACGACTTTTGATCTCCGCTCCTGTCCACACTCGCCAAGTCTCGCGCCGCCTTCGCCAACGTAGCCACTATCCGAGACCGCTCGCCAACCGAAAGCCCTGCGCTATCGTCTCTTAGCTCACGCGCACACTGGTCATACGCCCGCCATAGCAGACGTGTCCTCCTTCGTAGAAACTGAGATAGGACATCTTCATCCGGTTTCGCAAGCGCCGTGGTTTGAACGACTTCTGGATACTGTATACAGTCTGACGAAACGTCTAACGGTGAGTTCCCGCCCGCCTGGATGATTTCTGACCAGTCCAGGTTAACATAATCAGGAGATGAATTGAGAGAGTTGGAGTCTCCGTGCATTAAACAACCTCTCTATATATATATAGATATGTTGTAATACCCCCGAACTTTTGCGCGCCCGCTTGTCTCGGCATTGCCCTTGGCCTCCTTGGCCGGTTGTCCATCGGCCAAGAACTGTACCACACAGGGCGGCGGAGCAAAAGAAATAAATCGCCAGCATTGAATTTATTTTTAAATTTCACTTGGCAAAGAGCCGATAGGCAAACTACACTATTATACATGACCGGTCATCGACCGACGAAAGGGGAAACAATGGGAATCGTAACAATCAACCGCACCCGTCAACCGCACCCGTTTTCAAGGGTGGATCTGGTGCGCATGGCTTTGGCTGGTACGGGCGGCCGCGCCTGCGATTGGTGCGGAAACGTTCGGGGGAAGCGCCGCAACCTGTTTTCCTATGCGACGGTATCAGATGACCGCCCGGGAAGTTTCAACTGGCTCAAAGGCATGTTTTGTTGCAAGGGTTGCGCCGAGGCGTACCACAACGGGCCGCTGATCTAAGGGGGACCACCAATGCGCGCATTCATCCGCTCGGACCTCTGCGTCCTGTTGGCCTGCGCCGCCGTTGTGGCGCTGTGGGCCGTGTGGTTCTGTACCGTCTGCCGCTGAAAGGAGAAATCATGGCAAGGCAACAAGTTGACAATTCCCAGGATGTCCTGGATAGCCGGGACATCCTGAACGCCTCCTGGCCGAACAACTGCATTGATTGGGACGAAGCCACCGACCTGCTGAAACAGGACTATTTCTCTGTTGACTTCGACGGGGTTGACTACCTGATCCGCAGTTGAAAGGAGAAACCATGGCTCGATTCATTGGTAAGATTCAAGGTGCCCGTGGGGCCGTAACCCGCCTGGGCCACCACGCGATGCACGCGGAGGTTAACGGCTGGGGCGCCGGGGTCAAGGCGATGGCCTTCCGGGACGCGCAAGATCGTGACGGCTTTGAAGTCTGGATGACCTGGGGGAGCCGCGCCGAACGGTCGCCGGAGTTGATCGGTCACGTCCAGGACACGGACGCGGGGCCGGTTGGGGTTCCGGCCGAGGAGGGAAAACCATGTGGGTGATCCAACGTTCAGACGGGTCCTTCGTTGCCAAACCTGGGAACCGGAGCAGTTACACCAAGTTCCTACAAATGGCGCGGACATACGCCACCAAAGAAGCGGCCGAAAAGGACCGCTGCCCAGGGAATGAATGCGTTGTGCACATTGAGGACTGTTTCTGCAACTGAAAGGGGGGACCTTGTGTACTACGGCGTTGTAACCAAGGATCACCCGCGCCTTGTCTTGATGGACGGGGACGCGCAGGCGGTTTTCGAGGACAAGACCAAGGCCGACAAAGAGGCTGCCGCCTGCGGGTGCGGGGCCTATGCCTATCCGTTGGGAGGGTCATCGGTAATGGCCCTTTACACTCGGCTGGGCCAGAAATTCGTAACGAAAGGAATTTGACCATGCCGAAGCACTACGCTCGCCGATCCCGCTGGCATGAGCGGCTTTCCCGCAGGGTTCGCAATCTGGCGGTGGCGGAAACTCGTTGGCTGAAACTGACTTCCGAGCCGCGCCTCGGCCAAAAGCGCCCCCGTCGCTGGCCCTGGCCGGTGGTGGCCGTCGTCCTGGCCGTTGTCGCGCTTGAGCTGGTGGCCGCAGTCAGGTAGCCCGACAGCACACACCAAGGGGGCGGGTTTCCCCGCCCCCGTCCTTTCCCCGCCCCGCTAGTTCTCCTGCCCGCCTGCCTGCGCGGCCTTGTGCGCCGCCGCCCGGGCCTCATAGGCCGCCTTGGCCTCGGCCTGCTCTCGCCTCTGCCGCCGCGCGTGGAGCTTCTTGACGGCCGCCCACACGGCCGCCTGTCCGCATTGGCTGGCGAACCTGGCGATTGTCTCTTGATTCTCCCCCAGGAATTGCACCAACGGCATTTCGGGGCCGCCCACGTCCTCGGGGTCGCCGGTGAAGTCAGGCATCGTGACCAGGAAAGAGTTCAGCCCAAGTTCTTCGTCGGCGTGCTTGGGCAGTTCTTCGATAACTTTGACTTCGATCTTGACGTGCAGCATTTCAGTCCTTTCGCATTGGAGTCAGGCGCTTACAGGGAGTATCGGGCGACACGGACCTTGCGGCCCTCGCGGTTGCGGACGGTGACGAGATTGCGGGAGACAACATATCTGCGGAACGGAATGCCAACCACGTCCAGCCACCATTCTCTTTCGTCGGGCATCCCCTCGATGTCGTAGATCCTCGCCGCCAGCCGTGCGATCCCCCACTTGGCCCTGGCCTGTTCTGCCGTCAGCGTGCGTCCCTTGAGCAGCCAGGCCAGCACCTTGCGGTTCTGAGACTCGCGGGTTTTCACTTGATCTCCTTTCCGTGGGGGTCCGTCCTGGAGAACGGCGGCGGAGTCATGGCGGTCTTGGTGAACAGCAGCCCGTGTTTGTCCAGCAGATCGTCCACCGCGTTCACTGTGCCCGGGGTCACGCTTCCGGGGCCGATGCAGGACTCCTCCCACCGCCAGCGGGCCAGCAGCCACAGCACGTCCATCAGTTCCTTGTCCATGTCACTCTCCCCTCAAAAAAGAGAACAGACGCAGAGCAGCGGGGCCAGTGAGGCCAGGAACAGCTCAATCGCCACCACATATCGGATCTTCCACCGTTTCACGTTTTCCCGCCTTTCGTTTGGCGCATCGCCAGCGCCTTTGCCAGCAATTCCAGGGTCTCGTTCTCACGTTCGAGTTGAGTAATTCTCCGCATCGCCGCTCGCAATGCGTCGTAGTCCTTCGGGTCGCTGTCCTTGTTCGTGGCGACCGTTTGCGTGGTCATGGCTTCCTCCCGACCACGATCACGGTGACTTGGCCGTAATCCAGGCTCATCTCATTCGCGGGCGGGGCCTCGCTGGCGGGGTAGAACCTCTCATCGTAGGGGTCCCACATTCCATCCATGACCGCGAGCGGAGGAGTGTCATCGTGGAGCAGCGCGGCAATTTTGTTGACGCAGGCCGCTAGCCGCAGCGGGCCAACATCAATCAGGTTGGTCTCCCCAGACGCATTCGCCAGCAGGTCCTTGATCGCCGAGATTTTCCATTCGCCGGCGGCTCTCTCATTTTCGCTGGCGGCGAGTTGGGAGCCAGAGTCCACAATTCGCAGCGCCCAAAGCCCATCGTGCCGCTGTACCCATTCCCCGAAATTAATTGACAATCCGTCTTGATTCTCCACTTCGACAAACCGCCCCGACTCATGTGAGGGCGGTCCGTCAAATACGATGTCGATGTAAGCGTTCATTCCTCTCCGTCCTTTCCGCCCTTCGGCGCGGCAACCACGTCCATACATTCAACAGCATCGCACAGGGCGAGCCAGATGGACGCGCCGGTGCTTCGCGCGATGTCTGTCGGCGACTCGATCACGACCTCCACCTCGCCATTCAGCAGCATTCGGATCTTCAGCCTGCATTCACCGGGGCCGATCAGATCGCAGATCAGCCCCATGATTTGCTGATGGCTGCGGCGGGCGCCGAATGCCTCGACGATTCGTGCCTTCACTTGCCCTCCTTCGGCTCCGGGATCGGTCCGGATCATTCTCTACCGTCGTTGCCGCCGGCCACGGCAGCGGTTCGCACATTGTATCCCCCAATGTAGGTGGCGATGCCACCCCTAGCAGTCACCAGTACCATGCGCTGCGACCGGCTGCGATTGGTGCGTGTCCAGTACCAGCCGTGGACTTTCGGCGGAACATTCGTCCACGCGCCATCCAATTCCTCCACGCGCTTGCGGAGGGAGGCGTTCTCGGCGCGAAGCCGCTCATTTTCCGTGACGATTTTCTTCATCACTTCATCAAGCGCCGCGACGCCCTCACGAAATTGATCACTCATGCACGCCCTCCTTGCACAATCTCCAGCACTCTCGCTCGCGTTTGCGGATGTAACCTAATCTTATCAAAATTCTTTTCAAACCACGGCCATGATCCATTTGGCCATTTGCCTTCGTAGGCTCTTGACGCGCCGTACCAGTCGGCGACCATCTCTCTAATCGCCATTTCCGGCATCGGTAATGGCTCATTGTCTGGATATGGCGGCACCGATCTGTTGTGGCCAGTCCGTGGAATCCAGAATTCCCAATGGTGGTCATGGGCATTTTGATGGCGGCACCATGTAATGGCGAACCCTAACGGATCGCCCTGGTCCCCAAAGAACTGCCGCCCATATTGGCGCGTGTTCTGCGGGATAAACTTCGTCCAGTCGTGTGCGATGAGCCGCCACAATGAAACCCTGAGCCTCAGCCCGGCGACAAGCACAAACCATTTATGGACAACGGTGATGCGAAAATACTTAATGGTCGGAATCACTGCTCGCCCTCCTTCTCGGCCACGCGCCTATCGCTTTAGCTGATCTTCCCGATACTCGGCCATTCTCTCAGTGAGCCACTTTGGGCGCGCCCGGTAGAAGGATGCTAACATATTGCAGGCGTGACATTTGACGATGATCTCTCCCGTGTACTCGCCTAGATAACTGTCGTGCGACCACGTTCCATCTGCCTCGCGTTCGTGTGCCGTGAAAGCGCGGCCGACCTCTTGAATGGACACCAGCTCATGCTTGCAGCGCTTCATCACTCCTCCAGTCCGTGGCTGCGGGCGATGTCGTCCATGGACCCGAATTTGTGGATCGTATCCAGCGCCCTTTCGGGGGTGGTTTTCCCCAGCCGGTATGCCATCAACAGTTTTTCTTTGGCCTCAACAAGGCGAATGGCGTCTTTCCACGCCGCCTTGTACCGGACGACCTCGGCGGAGAGGGCGTCCTCGCAGTCGGCGTCGATGATCTCGATGAAGCGGCGGAGGCCAGCGATAATCTTAGGATGGCGCTGTTCCACGCACGCCATACATTCACATTCAAACAGGTCCATCTCCGCTTTCTTCGCCGCCTCTCTGATCTGATCGTCAGTAATGTTGAGCATCACTCACCTCCTGGCTCGGGTACATCGTCGTAGGTGGCCGCGAAGATGTCTGGCTTGTATGGATAAAGCTCGCCCTTGATGCCGGTAATAATGAAATCTCCGACGTTCCCCCGCATCGGGCCTTCAAGCGTCGGGATTATCACACACCGCTCCAGCGGATCATAGATGACTCCGGCCATGTGGCGGTCGTTCGGGTGCGGCAGGTCGAAATCGCTGTCTAGGATCTGTTGCGCCTTGATCACAATTAGCTTCTTGCGGTACAGTGGCATCTCACTCCCCCTCTCCCGGCTCGGGGCCGTAGATGGCGGTCAAGATTTCTGCGGCGTCGGCGATCAAGTCGGCACCACATTTCAGGGCATGGCCGTCCGATGACATCGCCCCGACCAGCTCCCACAATTTGCGGGAGCGGTCGTTGTAGGCGTCCGCCAGCGGAGGTCTATCCCCGGCGCCGTACTCCTCCCCACAGTGGCTGCACCGCCACGCCGTTGTCGGAGATCCGTCAAACCGGGTCGCGTCGCGTGATACAACGGCCCCCTTAGGACAGTTCTGGCATCTTATTATAAATCTCCCTTCGCCTTGATGATTTCCGCATTGTCGTACGCCCGGCACTCGCCGCCGCTCTGGGTCACCTGCGCGCGGCCGTACGCCCGGCACACGCCGC
>Ga0208957_1000373_pt1 | contig 39083 bp, 68 predicted proteins | sample RifOxyA1_FD_184029 | JGI IMG/M metagenome (GOLD analysis project Ga0208957, IMG submission 184029) | Groundwater microbial communities from Rifle, Colorado - Rifle Oxygen_injection A1 (SPAdes) | ecosystem: Environmental > Aquatic > Deep subsurface > Groundwater | place: Rifle, Colorado, United... | reverse complement strand
CCAACCTGTACGGAGCCGACCTGTCCGGAGCCAACCTGTCCGGAGCCAACCTGTACGGAGCCAACCTGTACGGAGCCGACCTGTCCGGAGCCAACCTGTCCGGAGCCAACCTGTACGGAGCCAACCTGTACGGAGAAAAGCTCACTAAAACCCCCGTTCAAATTTTAGGTTTGAATTGGTGGATTTGTATTACCGAAAAACACATTCAAATTGGATGCCAGATTCACAAGGCAGAAGAATGGTTTAAGTTTGACAATGATAAAATTAAATCAATGCATCCGGATGCGCAAGCGTGGTGGAGTGCTTATAAACCGATTATTAAGGCGTTGTGGGAAGCGCATTGTCAGGAGCGTGCCTAATGGAAAATGACAGGGAAGAACTGGAGTTAGAAAGTCTTCTAAGCACATCTTGCAGGATTAAATACACTCCTGGCATTAGCAGAGGGTATGCAAATATTGATGATGCTATAAAAATGATTATCGCCAGAGAGCAAGCGTTGCTGGGCGTAATTGCTACGCAGAAGAACCGAATTGAAGAACTTGAAGCGTTACCAGAAAATGTAAATTACTCCGGCTTTTGGGGCAGGACTTGTGCAAGGCAGTCGGAGAAAATTAAAGAGTTAGAAGCCGCTCATTTAAAGGTGCTGGAAGGCATTAAGTGGACATTAAGTGGAACTAGAGGGTATCCGGCAATGCACATGGAAGCATTGGTTAAGATTAACGAGGCAATCGCCGAAATCGTCAAAATGAAGGGGGGAGTAGATGAAAATATATAAAGTAACAGCAAGATACGCAATAGCGAAACCAACATATCTCGTCGTAGACTCATTGAATGATGTCGAACCTTTATTTAGAAAAGTTTACAAAGACTCAGACATTATTGAAGTGGTGCTAGTTTCCGATAATGTTATTAACCAGTGGGCACAATAACACCTCCCAATAACGCTTGGGAGAAACAACAAACAAGGAGAAGAAAATGAAGCCAGAAACAATGATGATTGACGAAGTTAAGTATGTTCGGGCAGACGCAGTAAACCAAGATGTTAAGGGGGATTTAAAAATCGTAATTCTTCAGCGTCGGGTTAAAGAACTTGAAACCATTATGCACGACCATTTCGGAGTAACGACAGATAATTGTGATAAGTCAGCCGTTGTCGGTGCTTGTATCCTTGAAAAATCCCTCTCCGACCACCTGTCGCATTATACCAAGACGATTGCGGATATGCAGAAAAGGATTGAAGCGTTAGAGCCACTTACGACTAAATATCCACAACTTAAGAAGTCGCCAGTTATCGGCTTTAAATCTAAGCAGGAGATATAATGAGAAATGCTGATTCATAATACAAAGAAATTTGTTGAGAGTATGGACGGCGTAAAACATGAAAGGAGAATACAATGATCTATACAACCCCTCCGCCGATAATTCAAGAATATATATGCTGTGGTGGATACACAGACGAGAATGGGATTACTTGGCAACGAACTGGACGCTATTTGGCAACACAAAAGGACTACATGAGTGTAAATGAACAAGTGTGTAGATTCTACCCAACTGTTAACCCAAAATCAATGGTACATATAAAACATATGTCAAAACATCCTGACATAAAAGATATTACCGAAGATAGCATGAAACTATATGAATACCTTTTAAGCGTTAGTAAAAAAAAGCATGTAATTCGTAACGGAGAAACATTTTTGACAAGGGAGTATGTAGAAAACAGTGAAGGTATAGAAATGGAATCGAAATGAGTGATATAAAATTATCCTTGATTGTATTGTTCTTATGCTTTATGTCCGCCATATGCTTTGACTCGTACTGGCGGAATAAATCAGATGATCTTATTGAGCAAGTAAGATCATTGAGGATTGATGTTAGGAATAACCAGCTTCTTTTAAACAGAACAATAAATAAGATAGAGGAGGATTACGAATGTTCAATAAATTTCTCATGTCAGAGCTTGACAAACTACAAGATCAGACTGACCAACAAGCCGGGAAACATATCGAAATACCGCTAACGGTTGCGATATTGTCACAGTTAATCTACAATGCTGATGCGGCAATGAATTTAAGTAGGAGGGATAATGAAAAATGCTGATATTATCGAATTAAGAGATGCCGTTCTATTGCTAAAGGCATGGACACGGGCTGAGTGGAAAGATTTTATAAAAGAGAAAGAAAGCCCATTGATGAATAACACAAAGAAGTTTATTGAGCATATTGAGGCTACAAGATGAAGAGCATCGTTTGCTGGATAATAATCCTTACCCTTGCTTACGCTATAGCAAAAATCCTTTATTACTTAATATTTATTGAAAAACTGTAGTTGAAAGGCCATTATGACACTTGGCGATGTTGACAAGAAGATGCAAAAACATATGTACCGGGCATGGAGGAATATCCCAAAGAGGAATCAGTCTGAAGTCGATGTGAAAGTGATGAAGTCGTCAATGAATACAATAAAGCTGAAAGGTAGTAAGAAAAAGGCTTATAAGAATCAACGGTTAGAATTTAGCACATATGAAGAATCGGGGTTGATATGATATTCTCACTTAAAGGCAGGATACCTTCAAAAAAAAATTCTAAGCAGATTATAAGAGTCCGTTGTCGTCCGATAATTATTTCTTCTTCGGATTATATCAGGTGGGAAAAAACAGCGGTAATTATGCTTCGTGGACAGATCGCATTGCATAAGACTCCCGTACCATTAAAGAGTTGTCATGTCTGGATACGGTTTATTATGCCAGATAAAAGAAGGCGTGATTTAAGCAATTCTGCGGAATCGGTGATGGATGCGCTAGTTAAAGCAGGAATAATCGAAGATGATTGTTGGCAGGTGGTGAAAAAATTAACTTTAGATTGTCAGATAGTAAATAAGGATACCTGTGGCGCAGAGATTACCATTACTCCGATTTGAGGACGTTAAACACAATCAAACCTCCAAGGACTCCATATCTTGCGATATCCTCGATCAATATATCCATTCCCCAGATCACGCCAAGGCTTCCTGCGTGGATCTGAAACGCCAAGACAAGAAGTGCCGCCGCAACTACCCACCGGAACAAACCAAAGAACAGGAACGGCAACGACAACAACATGGCGTAAACAAGCCTGATAAGCCACTCTATATGCCCCAACAAGCCACCTAAAACGCTGTCAACGCCATAGCCCATGATAAGTACCGGAATAAACCCTAAAAACGCCAAATACTGCCATCTCCAGCCCATAGATAGCCCAAATCCAATAGAAATGGCAGGGATACCGAATCTTCTGACGGCTTTATTTTTCTGACCGCCATACATCCCTGACAGGACGATGCCAAGCCACGCTAGAATAGCTTTTAAAGCCTTCACTTACACGTCCCCTCAAAATGGCTACGGCTCATTAAAATCCAATCATAATCAGTATAAACATTAACTGGCACTTCCCCGGACTTACCCCAAGTTACTTCAATCGGACGCTTTACTTCCAAGGGCTTGGTTGATTTGGCACACCCTTGTATCAATAGCGATAACACGATTAGAAGACTTATCGGTAGGAGGGTTAATAAGAATTTTCTGTCTTTCATTTAAAAGGCTCTCTTTCTCATTTTTAAGTCGTTCGATTCTTCCTTGAAATTGGTCGGAAATCTTTCCGAATAACTTTCCCCAAGACATATTAGACCTCTTTCTGTGCCGGGAACCCCGTGCAATAGCTACATACAGCCATGATCGCCGTATTAACCGAAGCAAGCATCATAGCCATGTCTGGCTTAACGCTCGCCAAAAAAGACAACCCCCATATTGCTCCACCTGAAACAACAACAATTAAAAGTTTTTGCCAGAATTTCATGCCGCCCCCTTTGTTGAAGAACTCCTATCTCCACGGTTAAAGTACGCCTGAACAACGAACATGATTATAGCAACAACGGCTTCTTCAGGGATGCTCTTGTTAAATGCCCCACGAACGAAGACTACTGCCGCCGCAACTGTAAATAACAGCCTTCCGCTCAATAGTTTCTGCACCATAACCACCCCCGTTTAATCCCTGTCAATAATAGTTAAATCAACGCCAAGCTTATTTGCTATCTGGAAAACTGAATCAACCGCCTTGTTAATCTCATCCAATGTTGACGCATGAGCGCATATTACCCTTGCCATCCGTAATGCTCGATACGCCGCTATAACGTCCTGTTGAAGATCGTGACGAACCATATCAGTCCCTTTCTGTGGCAACATCCTTATAAACCTATCGCCTGTTTTACTAATTCTCCGAGCTTTAAAACTCCAGAAACAATAAGCCCGCCTATTGCTCCACACCCAAGCATTGAGATGTAAACAATTCTCATATCTTCCTTTGGTTTATTCTCTAAAGCCTCAACCCGTGTTTCAAGAACCATTCTTGCGCCTTCGTGCTTATCACATGGGAGTCTTAATATCGCCTCATTCAAGACATCAACCTTTTTTACCATATCTTTGATGTCTGATCTAATACCATCAATATGCTCTTTATGCCTTCTTGATTCAGCCAAGAACATAGCCGGAGTAAACCCGAATTCAGATATATACTCCGCCAGTCTGCGGTCGTATCCAACAGCTTGTTGAGGAGTATTATCGTGTTCCACGTTTAGACCCTCTCGAAGATCCTCTCGTTGAGCCTCGCTTACTTTTCATAGTGAACCCCCTATTTATTGGTTAGAACGTCTTTAATTGTCTGTGTTACAGGCATATTTATCCCCATGCTCTCATCCTCAAGCCTTTCAATCCGCATTCTATATTCTGTCATGCGTTCAGCGTAACAAACAAGAACAACCGTAATTAAAACCCATGTTGAAAAAATAAGCGACAGAATAACACCGCCGGACACTGCTATAGGTTTAGTTTCAATGCTCAATTGGCTTCTCCTTATTCGGATAACTCGTCACCCTATTGACTTCGCAAATAGCCCGAAAAAATCCCTGTTGATCGTCACGACTAGCAAAGCACTGGTCGTCTGAAAAGCCTTTAGACTTGATAAGATCTTCTGCTTCTTTTCGTGTCGTTGCCTCTCCGATAACGGCATATTGCTTGCTCCTGTCAAAAGATTGAACGTCATAATATATAGGCGGTGCGATAAACATTATTTCACCGTCGTGTCACAAGATATTGTTGTCCCGCATGACATTTCCATATTAACCGGGGATATTTTTTCTTGTTCATTAGTTCCCGATAACTGCAAACGCAAATCTTCAATTTCAGACAGTGCTACTTCTTTTTCCCTTTGCTGTTGAGCCACGGCTTCCTGCGTCTTTATTAACTCAAGCTGTGTGCGTAGGACTTTGATGTTCGCCGCATCTAAATCAGCCTGTAAATCTGCGAAGCAAACCGACGGAATTAAAAACATCACAAACAAGATAACGTATTTCATAAATCTCCTTATTTTGAACAGAGACAAATATCTGCAGCCGCACTTGAACAAGCCACTATCGCATAGGTTAATGCCGCCGTATCCTGACCTAAAACACATCCACGAACACAGGTTGTAGTACACGCCTGATTTGCGGCTGTTGCTACGCGAAAGCCAAATGTTGTCCCACCGCTATAAAGTGTTCCATCTATCTCAAGATCGCCCTGAATATGCGCACTTGACGAAGCCATCGTACCTGAGATTGTGCCCGAACCAACCTGTAACGTTGCGCCCGGTATTGCCGTGCCAATGCCGACATTACCCTGTACTATCAACCCATCAGTAGGGGCAAGAATTCCAGAATAAGAGCTTCCAACGGATACTCCGCCATTCACTCCGACTTTGGATAATTGTGACCCTGTACCAACGCCTAGCTTCCCGCTTTTCAGGGTCATGGCAGACGAGGTGTCTGGTGTTTGTGTTAAATAACGGATTATTACAACGCCTTTTCCGCCAGCTCCTGACGTACCGCCCGATACGCCACCGCCACCGCCTCCGGTATTTGCTGTTCCATTTGTGCCTGAATTACCGCCAACCGCACCTGCGCCACCTCCGCAAGTAGCCGTTCCAAATGTCCCTACTCCAGTGGCACTAGCACCACCACCACCAGCATAACAAACAGGAGAACCGCTTATTGATAGCGTTACACCAGTACCGCCGTTACCTCCATTAACTGTCTGGAACGCTTGTCCAACCGCACCAGCACCACCACCACCGCCACCGCCTTGATATACACCGCTCGGCTTAGCTCCACCGCAACCGCCGTTATTTCCTTGTCCTGCCGGAGATGCCGTTCCACCAGCCGCTGAACATCCAGTGCCTGAACCTTCTGCCCCACCACCGCCGCCAGCCGAACCACCGTTTCTACCTGCCACATTATTGTATGTACCACCGCCACCACCGCCTCCGGATGTTATTGTGCTAAATATCGAAGGATTGCCATCATTTCCAGTGACCCCCGCTGCCCCACCAGTAACTGCAATACCACCTGCACCGACAGTAATATCGTGTGTTCCCGCGGCTATTGATAAAACGCCTTCCCTGTATCCACCAGCACCACCACCGCCAGCAATAAGACTTCCGCCGCCACCGCCACCTCCAATTACAAGATACTCAACCGTAGTCGCAGTAGAAACTGTAAATGTTCCAGAGTCATTGAAGGTATGGATAGTCTTACTTCCAGAAGTTGTGATCGTCCCACCTGTGGCAGAAATAAACCCGCCCGTGTTGAAGGCAATATCACCAGAAGTAGACTCTATTTTATACGCTGGAACTGTCGTCCCTATCCCAACATTCCCACTAACAAAAACATTCCCCGTTACCGTAGTCGTTCCAAGCCCGACAGCCCCGGAGATGGTTGCTGTTCCGACTACGTCTAATTTACGGGTTGGAATTGTTGTGCCGATGCCGACGTTGAGCGTCGATACCGTTTGACCTGTTGAGGCTGTCCAGCCGGAGTTACTGTAAATCTCTGAGTCAATGTTAAGGGTAGCTGTCCCGTCGCTATTATCAGTCAATGACCCACTCGGCACATTAAACTGATACGGATAGACACTCGTTGTTCCATCAGAAATATTCAATGGTGCGTTCTCGTACCTGATCGGATCGGCATTAACCCCAATAGCGCATAGAAGCAAGGCACAAGCCATCCATGACCTCTTAATGCGGTACAGCCACCTTGTCCTAGATTTTAACCATATCCAAATGTTTTTATACATTGTCAACCTTTTGTGGTATGCTTTTATTAACTGAAAGGAACGATATGTGGTTAGCCATATTCTTACTCGGTCTTTTAATAATTGTTTCAAATCGCTAGTCATCTGGTAAATTCAGTTGCCTGACGACCTGCTCTATATACTTGGCTTGCTCCACCTAACCCACCAATTCCAAGTATCCCCAAAGCCCATCCAACCTTCTTATTCATTGATGCCCGTGTCGCTTCATAATCCTTGACCTTGTTCTGCTTCATAACCAAATCATTAACCGTATTCTCAATGTCTTTTACGGTACTTGCCTTCTGTTTACCTAAAGCACGAATGGTTGACGTAACATCACCCACGCCTTCGCCCATTGCATTGCCTTCTTCGAGAAGAGATAACAGTTTTTGTTCTCCAATAGATAAGTCTTTCTTTGCAGTATTTTCCGCTACCTTTGCTAACCAAGACGAACCCTGTCCTTCTTTAAACTCTAAATATGGATTAAATATGCGTCCGGCTTCTTGTCTTGCCTGTGCAATGGGTTTGTAGTCGGCATTAAGCTGTTTGAGAGATTGAGCGACTTCCGACGACACTTTGCTTTCAAGAAATTGACCATAATGTTCTTTAGTAATCATGGCGGCTAAATCTTCGGGGGAAACTCTCTGTCCAGATTTAAAGGTAGCTCCTGTTTTTTTCATTACTTCACGGATGGAAGCATTAAAATCTTTAAACGGTATTAAATCTTGTGATAAATCTTGAATAGTCTTTGTTCCTTTTTCAGAAAGAATAATTGAAGGTTCTCCTTCTAGTGGATAGCCTTTTAATATTTCGTCAACCTTGTCGTATGCTTTACCAATATCCAGTTGTTTAGATATAGCTTCTTGCTTTATACCAGAAACAAATTCATGCGCTTCTTTTCTTGTGATTTTTCCTGTTTCATCAGCAAACTGAGCAATTTCTTCAAGTCTATCTCCATATTCTTTAGAAGCCTTTTTGAAAAACGGAGGTAATTTAGAATGAACAAAAGAAGCCGCTTTTTCTGATTCAGAGAATATGGCGTTATCAATTTCTTTCTTGAAATTCCCCAATTTGTCTTTTGCCTTGACGACGGCTTCCCCAATATGGTCTGCAAGCCTTGTCATTGGTACTTTAACGCCTTCGGCTGTCTTGCCATATTGAGCCTGTAATGCCTTTAACTCACGACCCATAGCCATATATTGACCCGGTGCTTTCCAAAGACCAGTATTGGCAAGCATAGCTCCTGCACCTTTAGCGACCGCACCGGGGATCCCGCCAACCATTCCAAGACCCATTCCTGCGCCTTTAGCAATATCTCCTGTTTCAGCCGGGACATTCGTTGTTCCAGCCATTTGATAAGGAATGTCAGTTGCCCCTGCCGTAGCGGTATTCAGGGCTGTGTTTATTCCACCGACAATTTCCTTGCCAGTATTTGCCAAGCCTTTGCCAGCGACCGCCAGCGGAGAAGCCTCGCCCTGAAGCCTCTTTTGCTCTTTAAATGCTACTTCAGACGCTTGGCGACCTTCGGCTTCGGTTGCGAACATTTGTGGCTTAAACGCCTTAATAGCGTCAACTGTAGTGCCTTCAGAAGCGATATACCCGTCAATATCTTCTACGGGGGCGTTCATTGATGCCATTTTGGCAACATTCTCTTTAATGCGGGCTAGGTCTGCCATATTATTTCAATCCATATATTGACTTGTAATCCGTTACTTTCGCCGCCCCTTTTGGAGCAACAGATTCTTCATCACCATAATTCGGCAACTCAACACCAAAAGCATCCAATATTCCTTGAATGTCTTTTCTTGACCTCAAATGTTTAATTCCTTCAGGACTTGCCCCAGCTAAAGCAAATTCAATGAATTGCTTAGTAGCCGCAATCCGCTCATCATCTGTGAGCCCGGATTGCTCAACAACGTCTATTGCGCCTTTCTGTTCTGATTCGGAAAGATTCCCGACCTCCCCAAAAGCCCGAATCATGTTTATAGCCATTGGTCTAATATTCTTCTGAAGTGCAACAAGTTCTTTATTATCAATCAGCCCTGCCTTTGCCGCCCAAGAAGACGTTGCCCCAGAAATGCGCTGTTCTAATGGCGTTTTATCGCCTGAAGGTAATGCTTTTTTAAATTGCGAGTTTATTATCTCTAAACGTTTAACCGCCGACGCTAACTTGTCAGATGTTTCAATGTTTTTACCGATAGCCTTCCCCTGTGCTTCTGAATAAGAACGCTCTTTAATCTGTTCCGGTGTCATAACGGCTTTATACGTCTTGCTACCATAAGGAACAGAGGCTTTTTGCTCCACATCCCCAGTAATTGGATTCAAGGTGTATATACCGATATCTTCACTCTCGGGCTTGTATCCAACACCGCCTTTCGTGCTTACTGTTGGCTTATATCCTTTCGGGGCTATTCCCATTGCCCGTGTTAATTTTTCAGCGGCATCTTCAGCTGATAATTCATTCTCTTTTGACTTAAGGCTTGCCTCACCAGAACTAGATAAACTTACCTCAAGACCTTTCGCCGCTTTTTCATCAAACACCGTTTCGCTTCTACCTTTTGGAACAGGGATTTTATACGCACTGTGTAATTGTTTAAGAAAGGCGACCTTCTGTTCCTCAGAAGAATCAGGAGCAATATTAAACTTTACTTCTGACCCGTTCTTCTGTCCGAAGGACTTGAGCGATTCTTCTAATTCCGACGCAGACGGCTCAATATCTTTCTCTTTTACAATTCCAAATTGTTTAAGAAAGTTATGAGCAAACTGCTGTTGAGCCTGTTGCTTCTTTGACTCTTGTTGCTGTTCTAAACGAAGCAGTTGACGCTTCTCCTCAACAGGGTCACGTCCTGCCTCCATACCGCTTGCTAATGTAGCTTGAAATTCGCCTGCCATATAATTATCCTCCGAAAAGACTTGCGCCAAAGTTTCCGCCAGTGGCGGCTGTTTGCAATGCGTCAGCCCCAGTATTAATAGCCGATTGCTGTTGTTTCCGTCCTGTCTGAATCATTGCATAGGCATCACCAAGACGAGCCATTTGAGGGGCTACCTGTGTAGGCAATACGCCTAAAGCCTGTCCTGCCTGTCTTGCCATGGCGTTCTGACCATAGCCCTGCTGTGTGTTATACAGGTTTGATATGTTTGCTAAATTCGTCTGCCCCGTACTTTGAATAGTATCAGCCATACCAGCACCACGGGTTAAAGCCTCTGAACGATACGCCATCCTATCTTGGGCTTCTTTAATTGCAAGGTCAACGCCAGCTCTCCCCATGCTTTCGATATTAAGACCCGATTTAAGCAGTCCACGTCGTTGCATTGATGTATTTACGAAGTCCTCAGCCGCCTTCAATGCCGGGTTTAACTGGCTTTCATAGGTGGCATAAGGATCTTTCAAATCGGCAAGCGTTGTGTCATAAAGGCTTTTTCCAATCTCTCCTGTTTGCTGAAGGTATTGCTGTTCAGGCGTTGCATAACCTTCTGGCATCTTTCCAAGACCCACCTGTCCTTTATAAACCTGCTCGATCAATTTTCCAATATCAAACGACCCGGAATACTGCTCGCTTTCAGCGTCAGTCATCTTTCCACGGTTATATGCTTCATTAGAAAGCTTATCAATAGATTCCTCAGCACCTTTTCTTGCGCCGCCGCCTTTAGAAGAATTCATTACACTTCCGACAATATCGCCTAAGAAGCCCATATATCACACTCCCGATTTATAAAGCATTAAGGTTAAAGTCTTTATCATAATTCCTCAACTATCTCTGTGCCAACAATAGACCACAACATACGGCATCAGGTTCGTGTGCGCTTCGGCGGCGGACGTTCCACCTGTTGACCCTGTATTCCCTCCAGCATCCAAACCATTGCTTCCAGAGTTGTTATTTCCTCCGGCAACATTAAGAAGCGTTCTGGAGTCTTGAGCATGAGTATGCGCTGGTAGCCCACTCTGTGCCGCTGTCAAGGTAACCGTAGAAGCACCGCCAGTAGCGGCGGCGGCATAAACAGCGTCTGACGTTCCCACCCCTATCAATACACGACCTTCCGCAAAAGCTGTCCAAGTCCCAAAGCCAAATAACGCTGCCGGATTCGTCGATACGGTTGATATATAAATCGAGCCGACTGGATAAATCTTCTCCATCGCACTGTCAGATAAATCGTCACCTACGATAGAGTCTGTTAATTCCAAGAAAGGATAGTTAATCGGAGTCGCCGCCCAAACGCCCGTCGTTACTGTCGCTAGATTGTCAATATCAATATGCGAATGGCTGTTATACTTCGTCTGGACTTCATTATTATTCGCATTGTATTCAGCCGAAGCAATTACCGCATTAGCCACCGCAGGGTATGAAATGCTCACCGAGTTAGACGGGTTGGCAAGGCAGTTAAGTTGAAGTCCGAATATGATAGCTAAAGTTAGGAATAGTATTTTCATAAGAATCCTTATTTTGTTGCTACATAAAAAACTGTAAAAGCCGCACTCGCATCTGATCCTGCGGCAGTCGTCCATGCTATAGTAAATCCATCCGCACCCATAGATGAAACTGCCCCTGACTCTGAATAATTTGCACCGCCAAGTTGCTGAACTATTGAATATGTCGTGCTTGTTCCTGCCCCAGCTCCACCGGATGTATATGTACAGTAATTCGCATTGTTTGTTCCATATCCACCATAAGAGTAATTGTTTGTACCATAAGTAGGAACAAAAAACATAATTGATGTCGGTTGAAATCCAACTCCTGTATAATTGACAGAACCACTTCCTGTGCCCGGAGTTCTTGAGAATGATCCAAACTTTACAGATGGAGTGTATGTGGTTACTGTCCCCCAACTGCTCGCACTCCCATTCGATGTAAGAAATTTTCCACTTGCAGACCCTTGAGACGGAAGTAAAGCATCAATCGCCGCCTGTGCTGTTGTTTGACCAGTACCTCCATTTGATACGCCAAGAGTTCCAGTTATTGCTGAAGTGTTGACTTTACTAGCCGTTGTAATCGTGGCGAGCTTGCTATCAGCAATAGCGGCAGATGCCGAAATGTCTGCATTAACAATTTTGCCTGTTAAATTCAGTTTCGTGTAATCAATCGTAGTCGAAGATGAAATATCAGCATTGAGTATCTGTCCTGCTAAATTCAGCTTGGAATATTGGATGTTAGCACTGGCAGACACAGCGGTATCAGTTACGGAATTTGCAGCCAATACCTCAACACCGTTCTGTAAATATGAATAAAGAGAAATCTCATTCGTATTGACCTGTGCTGAAGAAATTGTTTGACCTGCCACATAGTTGTAAGTCCGACTTGGTGCGGAGGCATAACAGGTGCCTTGAGCAATTATCGTGGCGTATAACGCAAATAAGAGGGCTGTTTTTTTCATATTACTCCAAGATTTACGCCGAGCCATGTTTTTCCATTAGGACTCGACACGTTTATCATTAAACTGAACGTCGCACCGTTCTTATACAAAATCATATCCCCATAATCCCCTAATCTAACCCCTGAAGGGTTGCTAACAACAACAGGAAGACGATTAAGATTATTTCGTAATGTTCTAACGTATTCATAGGTCGCCTTGTCAATTATCTTCGGCGGCTCTGGTGTTGCGAAGCCGAGAGAAGATATCAAAACCAAACAGATGCTTATTGACATTAACCAACGCATAGAATATAATCCTTATTATGAAAACGAAAATCATTCTTACTAAAAATTGCATTAAATGTGGCAAAGAATTTACTAAACAACCTTCTCATGGAAAGAAGTATTGGGAAAGAAGAAATTTTTGCTCTGTTAGATGTAGCACACTTGGTAGAGTATCTTTCTGGAAAGGAAAGAAAAATCCTAATATGATTGGAAATAAACTTCGTCAAGGAATTATTTCTTGGAATAAAGGACTCACGACCAAAACATCTAAAAAGATATTTGAATATGGAAGGAAATCTGGAGAATCTAGACGCAATAAGCCAAGACTTAAATTTAGAATTTCCGGTGGATATAGATACATTTTTATGCCAGGTCATCCAAAAGCGATTAAAGCATATAAAAGCGTTTGTGAACACATTCTTATTATGGAAGCACATATTGGCAGACCTCTTACAAAACAAGAATGTGTTCATCATATTAACGGGAATAAACTTGACAACAGAATTGAAAACCTTATGTTGTTTGCGAATAAATCTGAACATATGCGCTGGCACGCTCTTAATGATAAAAATAGTGGACTTAATAAATGGCATAAGGGTCATATTGTTTCTCAAGAAACTCGTGATAAGATTTCCGAAACTCTTAAAAGTAAGCATAATGTTGTAACCTATTGAAAACAAACGATTTCTAGATGCGGTCGCTGGGCTCGATATAATTTTCGTACCCGAGAACCGTAAACCCTTCGTCAACATTCTCATTAGAAAACTTTAACTGAAAAATATCAACACCTTTGTTGACCTCTTCCCTATCGACTATCAATCTCTGTCCTGACCACAAATCAATATCCCACAAGGCTACGTCCCACATAGCACCGCTTTGGGATAGATTAACTACATATTCCGTTCCAACTGTTTCATAATCAGCCTTGGCTTCAATGGTCAAATTATTGGGCGATTGCGTTTCCGAAAGACAGTAAGTCTTTAATAGCCGCATATATTTGTCGCCTAACGATTGGTCGGCGTATCTAAACCATTTCGTCTGGTAGTGTGCCGAAATCGCAGACGTTGCCACGTCCCCGTCATAATATCCAGTTGATGGATACTGGTGAACATACCCGTCATAATCTCCAAATACCATAGCGTACTGACCTGAAGACGTATCGGCTACCGTCCAAGCAGAGGCGTTAATCCCTTTAAATTTTGTCCAAGCATTATGCGCCGTATCAAAAAGAAGGATAAGATTATTTGTTCCAGAACCAGACTCTGACACAGCAACATAATAATCATTATCAACGTATTTATACGTCGAGAAGGCAAGACCCAACGTCTTGCTTGCTCTGGTAAAATTCAATCCACCGATTGTGTTGCGTATCTTCTGTGATAAAAACTTGACGGTATATGCCCCGTCATACACTGCAATATCGCCCTGCGCCGTAGTAAAGTAGATAAGATTATTTACAATGGATAAAGACTGCTGGCTCGTCGTTCCGATATTGTCAACCATCTTCTCAAGTTGAAAGCTATCTCTATCAGACCCAGAAAGCCTCCATATTGACTTGTCTAAGAAAATGTAAAGACAGTCATACGCAGAAATAAGACCTGTCACCCTTGTTCCATTATTGGAATTAACATCAAAGAAGTCTGTGACCGTCCATGTGTCAATCAATCCAAGGTTGCTGAAATACACTCTTGAAGGATAAGCGTCATTGCCGGCGAGAAATAAAATGTTCTTATGATAACAGTTTAATGTCGCAACAGGAAGATTCGCATCAGATGATAATTGATATACTGGGGCTGTCGCTGTCCATGCAAAAGGCTTCTTTTGTGTTCCGGCATCGAGCGTAATAACAACTAAATCATTCGCAACTGAAAGCGTCGCTAAATAATCAGCTGAATATCCAGATGGTAAAATCCCAGTATTGTCTGTCCACGCACTAACGGGTAATGATGTGCTTGTGTCGTACTGCTTATAGAAGGCTCTCGCCTGACCACTATCATTGCTTATTCCAAAGAGAAACTTATCTCCGTTTGACTTCTTGAAATATATCAGCCCGGTGATCTGACCAGTCGCCGCCTTATATATTGTTCCAGTTGATTCTGGAAGCGTTCTGTATCCATAACGCTTCTTGATAGCACCTGACGTATCAAAGACAATGTTCTGAATATCTGTCGCTTCGTTATCTTCAATTTCAGAAGAAGAAGACACGTCATTCAGACCACCGAAGTTACGAAAATATGAATGCTTACTCCATAGGACACCAGCGTTAGCCGTAGCCAATGAAGAAAACAATAGAATCGCTGTGAGTATTAACCTTTTAATCACGAAGAATACCGCCTATCGAATGAGCTTCTTTCTAATCCAACGCCGGGACGACTCCCTGCCTTATCCACGCACTGCTTCTTATAAATTCGGTTGGCAACAAAAGACCCAACCTTGTTCTTCATTAAAGCCAATCCTTTTTCGAACTCCTGTTGACACCATTCAGTGCCTTTTGTTACATCCCCTTTTTGAAGGAAAGTCATTGATAGTGCCCCGTAAATAAGCACCCAATCCCAATGAGATGGCATATCCGGGTTGTCATAATCATTCGCCATAATTTCCGGGATCCTGTAATAGCGATAGTAGAGCATCCTTGCGGCATCCGGTATCTGATAGAGCTGGACTATGACATTCCGAAGCTCAATGACATATGTTGTGCCAACAGATATCGCTGTAAGGGCTTCATATGTTGTGATTGATGTATCCGAATTGACGGACTTAACGGTATAAGCATTGCTACCGATAATAATCCGGCTCATGCGTCCAAGACCTTCAACGGAAGACCAAGCTGTCCCAATTCCTGTTATTGTCGTGCCAGAACACGTTACTGTCCCCGTGGTGTAAGTGTCAAGCTTCGTGCCTGACTGAACCTGATAAATTGGGTCTGCATAAGACTGCGGAACGGGCATCTGTTTATCAAATTCACCCGGCGGAAGATCTACCATCGGAACACGGTTTTGTATCTGAATAGCCGTCTTGTTCTTATCCATATCAGAAGCAAGCCGGTACTCGTCTTTATAAATCGTGTAAGAAGAGCCAACGACATCCGTAGTCCCTTGATATTCGTTATCAATGGTAAGGCTTGTATCCCCACCAACAGCCGTTATACGGTAATAAGCCGCCTCGTCTGAATGTCTAAACTTTCTCCCGATCATGGCAGAAGTCCACACGGTATCAACGCCAGTAACCGTCTTACTTCCGTTCGTTACCTTTGCCGCGCCAGTTGTGTATGTGGCTGTCGTTCTTATTGAACCCCATTGAAGGTAATACGGCCAGTCTGTGAACTGATAGACTCTCTCAAGAGCAATTTGAATCGCTCTGTTTACAAGCGACCTCTGCTGTTGGACATTCGATATTGATTCAACTGACGTTGCTATGTCAAGGCGTTGCATACTATGCCCCTTCCAGAATGCGAACCGCACAAGTGCCAGTCGCTACTATGCCGTAAATATTGACCTCTTCTTCAACGCTTAACTGTATCGTAGCCCTTGGCAATATCGGGAATCCATCATTAACTGTGACATCGGAAGCCCCAATAAACAAAACAACGTTGCCATAATTCTGAACAATAATGCTCATTCTCCTAGCAAGCGGAGTCGTCGGTAAAGGTGTAGCCGTGTCTGAAACGGAAATGTTTCTTGCCTTGAGCGTGGATTTAAAGACAAGGTTATACACTAACGTCCTGTCAGTATCCAATACCCCTTCATTCCCGGTCATGACTTTACGGCTCATTTTTCAGACCCTTTCATAAGAAGCAATTTCCGAGTGACTTCCTGCTCTCTTGTCGAAACCTCTATTTCACGGGCTTTAAGCTTTTTTTCCCGTTCAGAGAAGGCGATAACAATAGCCCTATCCTCTTCAAGCTTCCTCGCAACATCTTTCTCTCTTTGGGCAAGCTCGGCTTCCTTCTCTTTAATCCCGGCATCAACCAATTCAAGTTCTTTTATCTTCGGGTCAACAATCTCTTTTAAGGCGTTAAGCTCCTTAATTCGATTGATTATCTCATCCGTTTGCTTCTTTTGCTGTGCCTCTCTTGTCGCAAGGTTTACATTCATAGCGTCAACTTTTGCCATTAACGCTTTAGCCTCGTCTTCCTTGACCCTTGAGGTGTTCATTAACGCCGACGCCTCTGAACTCTTCTTATTGGCTTGGCGCATTGCATCTTCAGCTTTATTCCGAAGCCGTTCAACGTCGATACGCTCTTCATTTAACTTGTTACGATCTTCAAATAAATGAGCTACGGCAATCTCACGGGCTTTCAAATCTGCACTTCTCTTCTCAAACGTCCTTACATTCACTTCAAGCGCATGAGCTTTTTCGTCCATGTCACGCTCTTTTTTAACAAGAATGTCCTCACGACGCTTCTCTTCAGCCTTCTTTAATTGCTCGAAAGCTACACGTTCATTGGCAATCTGTTCTTGGGTATTCTTTAACGCCATCGTCGCAAGTAAATAATTGTGCTGAAGATTAGAGAACTCTTTTTTCCTCTGCTCAATCATTTGTGAAGCCATCTCGGAATACTCAAACATTGAAACCTTACTGTTGTCTTCCAACTTAACATCTTTCTGCTTAGCCATATTACCCCTTTAGTTAAAGTCGTTCAGTGCCGCAAAACGCCATCATCCCCAATAAACACGCCGGAGCGAATTCTAAAGGGAATGACCCGAACATAATCACCAGAAACGCCACAAGTGACGCAATATATGAGAAACCTAACGCATTCTCCGACGATAGGTTGAAATTCTTAAATGAATTGAAAATTATAAAGCCAAAGATGGCTAGTCCAATAAACCCGAAGTTTATGACCATTTCAATATAGTCGTTATGGACAAACTCCCAACGCATTCCGCTTTGGTTAATGTCAAACGTGGCAAATCTCCCCAAGCCTTGCCCGAATACAGGATTGTCCTTTATCCTTTCAATCGCCTGTCCCCAGATCGCCGCACGACCCGTGAACCCTGCTGATATCTTATTAAACCCCGGAGCTGTCAACACGACAGCAAGAACAATTGCACTGCCGGCAATAATTCCAATTACCCACTTCACGTTTCTTATATTTTTAATGAAGAAGTAAGCAAGAGTGCTAATGAATAACGCCATCATTGACGTTGAAGAATGCGTAAAGTAAAGGCAAAGAACACAAATACAAATACCAAGAGCAAATATCGGGGCATCAAAAAACAGAAAGAATGGAATCGACAGCGCAAGAAAATTCCCAAGCATATTCGGATGATCTAAAATTGCGGCAACATGGTTAGATTCGTAGGCCTTATACGTTGTAATCTGCGACATTGGGTCAAAGCCTATCGCCTGTAGTATGCCAAAAAGCGAACAGAACACCGCTGATAGACATATCGCTTTGGCTATCCTTATATAACTAGCCCTGTCAAGGCTTGTCATTATACAAAATGACGCCACAATCCCTAATATGGCATGAATCGACGCACTTAAGTTCCACATATTCAGAACACGCTTATTCTCGATCTGAATCATATATGGAAAGTACCAATTCATAAACAAACCTGCCATTATCATAAGAAGCATTATTCCAAGCCATTTATTCTTGTATTGGAATCTTTGCCCAGAGATAAAGCATGACGCAATTATTGTCATACACACCATATCAAAGAAAACAGCTTTTGGTAATCGCATCTGGTCAATAAATGACGTGTCAGGCACGAATATCCAAGGCATCAGTAATATGGCGATAACGATAATGTTTGTCATTAAAATGTCGAAGGGGTGATATTGCTCACCCCTTCAGAAGCATTATTTATGGGTTCTAGGATTAACCCAGATCCATGCGGCATCAGTATCAGTGGTGTCATATGTATCAGACAACCCTAATCCAAGAACGCCACTCGCTGTACCATCAGCCGCTGACGTTGCGGCCGCTTTTCCTGCCGTACTAGAAGCCCCCATCGGAGTCCCGGCAACAGTCAGCCCAGTGTTTATCATAGTAACAAGGTGCGGCCCACGAACACAAATGCGACCCAACGTGCCAGTCGCAATGTCTTCATCAGCAACGCCAAACACATAGACGCTGTTCGTTGTTGTCGTTGTATTAATATAAGCACCCTTCGTTGAGCCATTGGTGCTGTTTGTAACGTCAAGAATAACAACGTCATTCTTGCTTACCGCCGCATACGCATAAGCTCCAACAAAAACCTGCTGGCTTCTATACGTTGCGTCATAACCCGTTGCCGAGTTCTCAGCCTTCACGATACCCGTGAAAGCAAGAACAAAAGCAACCGCTAACAACATTTTTAAGTTACGCATTGTCTTATTCTCCTTTCAGTTAATAGGTATCGAGGTTCGTCGAAATAACACCCTGACGAGCCCTGTTTGAACAAACGAGGTTTCCAGCCCAATACATACGAGCCACCAGTGCATCCTGATCGCCGGGAGTAATCCAATCCCTAAACGACAAGTCCCTTTCACCATGCACCATAAACTTCAGATACTTCAAGTTCAGAAAATACGCATGGTTAGCAGGACAATAACTATCGAACATGACAGGAACGCCATGCCAATAGATATGTTCAAACGCCAGATCGCCATAATTGACTTTAGGAGCGACGTTGTTCTGATTGAAGCTAATCGTCCCCGTCAATACGGTGTTGAGGTTAATATAAGCCGCCTGTGTCGTAACGACAATGGTCGGCGATTCATCTCCACGGACGCAAGAGTAAAACGCCGTGTCAAACGAAGAACGTCCGCTCGTGCTGAAATTCGTTGCACAAGCTCCCTGATAATTCCGCCAGAACGAATACGTCGCAGGGTCAAGACCACCGCTGACGGTCGTTGTCGGAGTATCAGAAACGATGTTCTGTAAACCTGTAATACCAACATCACTCTCGGTGTTCGTCGAGAAGATGCCGTTCGCAGAGCCAGCTAATGCGCTCTTCATTGATTCTTCAGCCGCTTCGACAATCGCCGCCATGTAATTGATAATGGCTTCAGGATTGTTCCCTGAATTCTGCAACATCTTTGTTCCAGATGCCACAACCGGAACAGTCACCTGTTTGCGCTCGAAGATAGCGGTCGTGAATGGATCGGCTTCATTGGAAGACAACGAAGTCAACCCGGTATAAAACTGGGCACTCGCCAGCTCTTTAAAGACGGGCAACATATAGTTGACACCGCCATTCTCCATCTCTTTATTCCCCATGCGATTCAGAAAATAAAGAAGTGGGATCTTGCCGGTAATGTTATCGGCAATCTTCTGGGCCACCTTCGGGTGCGTAATGCTCCGAATTGTGTCCCAAGCTACAGTCGTTGATAAGTACGACATTTGGCTCTCCTGTCAGTTGGGACTATTTCTTTGCCAACTCTCGGAATAGGTCTTTAAACCCTAGTTTCTTTGTGTCTAGGTGTTCTTTAGAGCCTGTTATTCCAGACGAGCTTGACGAAATAGCGTTAAGTTTATCTTCGCTTATTCTGGGTACTTCTGGTTTCGTCTTCTTCGTCAGGATAGCTTGCTCGATTTCGTCAGGGTCTGCGATAGCATGAAGAAGACGACGGGGCGTGTTATTCGACTGCATCCCGTGTTTCAAGATGTCTTCTCTATACTTGCCCACCAATTCTGCACCGTATTGTTCCTCAAGGACTTTAATCTCGGAATCAAGCTGTGAATACCTCTTATTGGAAAGTTCAGTTGTTGATGCCTTATAGAACTTGTCAAATAATTCCAGCTTCTCTTTGATTTCCTTGATGCCGGTTTCTTCTTCAACGATGGTTCTCATTTGTTGAAGTGCGGCTTTTTGGTCAGTATCAGCGGCATTTTCGATTAACCTGTCAAGCGTTCTCAAATTCTTTGCCTTGGTGTCAACTTTAACTTCAACACCTGAAGCCTTGGCTTTCTTTGACTCAAGATGCTTAGTCAATACGTCCCTAGCTTCATCAACCTGAAGACCCATAGCCTCCATGTCCTGTTGAGCCTTGGCAAGTGCGGCAACACCCTTAAATTTGGCTTGGTAGCCATCTTCAAGTAGCTTTGCCTTCTTTGAAAACAACTCTTTAAACCGAGGTCTGTCCTGCTCTGGAATATCGGATAAATCAATACCCGAAACATACTCTTTTACGGGTTCACCAGCTTTTGTTTCCGTAGAAGTGCCAGTCGGAGCGGCTTCTTTCGGTTCGGTGACAGGGGCTGTCTTGGGGGAGCTTACGGTTTCCCCAACGACCTCTCTCAACGTGTCCTGAACGCTCTTAGTATTAGGCTTGTCCATTTGTTACCTTTCTTGTTTTTACTTCTTGCCGAAAAGCGTACCTTCGCCTTTGGCAGTTGAGCCGGGTTGATTAGAACCCATGTACCGACCGAACGTAGGATTCGGAGTCGTCAAGGTAGTATTCGCACTACCCATCTTAATTCCATCCTTACGTGCAACCGGCTTGCTCGGGGGTGTGAGTCTTTCTGCCATACTTCTACCTCCCTTTACACTGTGTTTGAAGGATTGACCCTTTGCCAACCCCTTTATTCCCTTTAGATTTGCTTTTCATCTTATTGCCCCTTTCTCTCTTAATATACCTTCGATATTCTTCTTATGCCCTTCAATCCTATCCGCCTTTGACGGCTCATTCTTTACTTGCTTTAATGACCCATGTTTGGGCGGTGCTTGCGGAATATCATCCGTCAAACCTAACCCTTTTAAATGTTTCTTCCATTGCCCTTTACTCGTAATATGTATTGGCTTAGCCGTCGTGGCATTATCAATAAAGTTGTACGCCCTGTCCTTATTTGTGTTCGGCAGGCTAATTAACCGATCAGCCCTATTTCCACAACGGGTGCATTTTGTTCTTTTGTCGTAATCAGAGAAAGAACGGTACATATCAAATCTGTTTTCGCACTTGGGGCAACAATATTCGTAAAGTGGCAATTTACGTCATCCTTTCGGGTGCGCCCGTACCAGCCCCTAAATTCTGTGCGCTCTGATTGATATCCCCCGCTGAAGTGTTCCCTTGACGAACAATTTCAGGGTTAGAAGATTTCATTGGCGGGCGTTTATCGCCCGCCTGTGGTGTGTTTGAACCGCTACCACTCTTATCACCCGTCAAACTCACGCCAAGAAACTTGCCATGATCTGTAAGGTGTATATCCATAACTTGAGTAGGCTGTCCGCCCTTGATATGCTCCTCCATATGAATCTTATGGTTCTCATTCGGAGAAACAACCTGTGGAACATCGCTATTCAATAACTGATTCTCTTGCTGTGCCGCTACACGCTCTTCATCGTCATTCGTGTAAACAAGCCTGTCGACCTCACGGTTAAATTTGAATTTCTTCAATACGCCTAAGACGACTTCCTCTTCTTTCAGCCGTCCCGGAGCAATACTAGAAATAATCGACAGCGCATCAAGATACTGCTTTCTGTCAACAAGCTCATCCTTCGGAGCGGCAGTCGAGCCGGCATCAATCTTAAACTGTAACTCGGCTTGAATAACCCTACGGCGTTCTTTTGGTTCTTTTGGAAGCGTCGGCCACATATTTTCAGATACCGGCATTCCAATAATCTCTTCGACCTTCTTCTTATCGTAGAACTGCCATGCCAACTGTGCAATACAACGGGCTTCCCTGACCGTAAAGTCCTCTATGCAGTCCACTCGGCTCTGTGCATGTAATTCCATGCCCTGTTGGGCTAACCCTGCTTGTGTGGCAGTCCTTTGCCCCGGCATAGGTGCAAACATCATTTGCCCCATGCTTGTTCCTTGCTGTAAATCCTTATCAATGGCCGCTTCAACCGCAAATACTTCATTCGGCAATGACGGGCCCTGTTGCATCTGAACAGCCTGAATATTGGAGATATTAACGACCTGAAGACCTTCTGTTTCAGTTATCTGTTGCATGTCGTCTTCAGTTAAAAGACCCTTTTGGCACATAATAAACGCTGAAGCCCGTTTTCTCCACTTAGTCATTTGCGTCCGCATATTGCTTTTTTCGATGATCTGCGGCATTATTGACTTGAGGCAGTTTGGTGGGTAAGGGTTTGATGTCTGGTCTGTTGGCAACGACTCATCAAACGCAAGTGGAAGATACGGGAAACCTTCCATATCATACGGCCACTTCCCTTCGGAATGAGGCTCATTTGACCGCATAGAAAGAGTCATCCTTCTTTGTCCACGCCTATCCCAAATATGGTAAAGACGGATAACATCATTGTCTTCGTTTGTTGCATCAGAATCAGCATATCCAACCTTTGATATTTCACGTCCGCCATCATTAGTTGGCTCTATGCGTCTATCCGACTTTAAATCCGTTTTATTCTTGTACGTCGGATTCGCCAAGAAGTCGAGCATATTCACATCTTCAATCTCGCAAATCCAGGGCATCTTTTCAATAACATGATACCCTTCTGGCATTATAATATTCCACGACGGAATCCACGTCGCAAAAATATTTTCCTCTTTAATAAAATAATTCAGATGCCCTTGCTCTTCTGGGGTTAATTCTTTTTTTTCTTTTGAGAAGACTCCCTTTATAGCGTCTTTTAATAATTGGATTGCTCCCTTCTCTTTTATCTCGTCGATCTTTGCAACGTCCTGTCCAAGCTCGGCGGTGTATCCGACCTTAACCCATCCCGGAGGCATCATAAACGCCGAACGAATTGCCCTCTTGTTCTCTTGCTTTAACCCCATTTCGATCCAATGGTAGTTAATGACCTGCTCCATTGTTTCGGCAAATGTGGTGTATTTATCGTTACGGGATTTTACAAAAATGAAAGGGTCTCTGAAATAAACGAGGGCTACTAAATTATCAATGTACCAATTCGCAAAATTTACTTCAACACGCTCTGGGTCATATCCAAGATTTTTTTGAAAGAATTCACAATTATATAAATCAACTGCATCACGCCACGCCTTATGATTCTTCGCTTGAAACGCCTCGCCTCTTTGTATCCTGCCCTTCCAAGAGCTTATCTCGTCGGCGTTTAGATTCGGCATGACTTTAATCTCCAGTTAAATAAAAAAGCCCGTCGGAGATTTTAATCTCTAACGGGCTTGCGTGTTTCGCATTGTCCCAAAAACTATATTTTACAAAATTTACAACGCTGGAGGTTTTATGCTTTCCTCGACGTTGATATTTGAGATTCCACCATTAAAAAAATTTATTCTTATTGCTCCAGTAAACTTTCTGGATATTTTTTCTCTGATGATTCCAGATATCCAAGAAAACATTTACAGCCCTTTCTTGACAATGCTTTTAAACTTCCTAACTAACCTTCTATCCCTAAACTGTTCATTCGTCAAGTGTTTAAACATATTTTTCTCTTTTTCTAAATTACTGTAAAACCTTTCCCAATCATCTGCGGTTACTAGTTTTCCAGATTTCTTGACGGATGTCTTCGACCCTTTGATTATCATTTTAGGGTCTTCGAATATTTGCGACTGACAGTCTAAAATATCATCATGCTCGCTAAACGGAAATTGTAAAAACTCTAAAAGAAAATCTTGAATGAAGTCATGAGTATTCCCATCATACACGGATTTTGTTATCATCTGTCGAGGCCAGTTAATCACCCCAGCATGGTACGCAGGAACAAGACGTTGTTCAATTCTATCAGCCTTACTTGTCGCCGTGCCTTTTGTTTCTTGGATGTTAAAGAACACCTGCTCTTTAATTTGCCGTTCCCTTATAACCTCAAGATCACCATGCCTTCCGCCCAAAACTTCATATTTCACCCATTTAAGGTTTCTTGCGTTCTTGACGAGCATAAACAGTTTATCTACTCGTTGAAACGCCGTGAGCTTATCACGAACGCCTTCAAGCAGATAATGATTTCCTTCAGAATCAACGCCCCACCTCATTATTACTGTAAAATCTGATTTCTTCTTCTGCGTACTCGCCGGATCGCATGTTATGTATTCAGCCAGCCCCTCGGGCAACGTATCGTAATATTTAATCCATTCCTGCTTAAACTTTGCATCAGCTGGATTTACCGGGTTAAGCATATACTGCGTCGAATATTCATACGGGCCTACATCAATCATTATTCGATTAAGGCTTTCGTCGCTGAACCTTTCCGGGAAACTAATCCCTTCTTCCGTGCGAACTGGGATAAAAGACTCAGCCATTCGTCTGGACTTTCTAAAGTCACAGTATAAATCATTGAAATGGTATATCGTCCCGATAACGTCTTCCTTCGGATAGCTTGGATTGTCAAAGAGTTGCCGGAGGGTAGAGTAATAATCTTTGGAAGTCTGGATTTGAGTATCATTTGCTGTCGAGTCCTTTGTTACAAGGTCGTCTATCTTCTCATAATCGAAGTGCAACCCTGTCAGGTTAGTGCCAATACCGGCGACCATCATCGTCGGCTCTTTAAGCGATTTAAAACGGGCTGGCGTTGTGAAATATTCAGTCGTGCCAAACTCTATCTTCCCGGCTGTATTCGGTTGTGGACAGAATTCAGCAAAAAAGTACCGGAACTCCGCATTCACCATGAAATGTGACTTTATATTCCTTAGAATCTTCTCCGCTATCCCTATCGTATTCGATACAAGCAAGATCCTTATGTTCGGATTGTTCACAACAAGCCATACCGAATGAGCTTCTGTTATTAAACTGGTGTTGTGTGTTGCGGTATACCGATCTCCTATGAGATAAAGACCATCTTTGGATTCTACTTTTATGCAATTTGTAGGGATAGTGTCTGTTTTCTCAACGGAAATTATGTACTTGCTTCTGAAAACTCTTTTTTTATTTACTCTCGTCCTATCTTGCTTTCTTTTTAATTTAAATATATTCCCATATGCCTGAAAAGATACTTGGAAAAAATAATAATCTTCACCCTTATATTTTGATTTATGCCTTCTGATTGATGCACATAATCCCAAAGAATTGGCAAGCCTGAAAAAATCAGTAGCAAGACGTTTACTCTTATTACAGAAATTTGCTGTCCCTCTTGAATCACAAGTTCCATCAGTATCCATTAATCCATTAAGCAATTCCATTCTATCGTTCTCTGGAGCTATCATATACCGCATGGGGATATGTTTATTCGATAGAACTCCTAATCCCCTTAATTTTACCTTCAATTTTTTTATACCATAAGCATAGTCGGACGGATACCGAGAAACAATATATCCACATTTCGAGATATTATCAATTATCTCTTGGTCGTCGCAAGTAAAACCACCACTTGCCGATGAACCATCCCCAAGCCAAGCACCAAGAACATATGGATGAACGGGGAGGAATTTGTAGTATCCTTTTACTGGGGAAGAAAGAGGAACGGAATATCTATTGTCTTGCTTATGATCGTGCCGATGTAATTCCTCGGTTGTTTTTATAGACCAATCTCGATATTGCCTTTTGTTCGTTCCAGACACCCTACGACGACTTTTTCTACCAACACACCAAAGATGATCCCCAGAAACAACAACAGAATATCCGTCGCTAAACGTAATTTTATAACATTCAGAATTTATAAAAGTTTCTGAACGACCAATTACTTTTATTGCTTTCCCATTTGGAGAAAAAACTTCATCTCCAACCTTTATATCTCCATGACGAACAAATCCTAATGGCGTCGGAACAGGTTCATTTTCATCGACCGCCTTGAAATGTCCTCTTGCCCATAACCAAAGACGCCGGGATGAGTAATCTCCCATCCCCTTAACCTCGGCGATCTCCTGCATCTGTTCCACGTGAAACGCACCAGTATCCCGATACCCTAAAATATGCACCATCAACGGAAAATACCTCTTCGCCGCTTCCTGTATAAATATCCGCTTCGCATCTTTATTGGTTAAAAGTTTGTACCGGGATAAATCTTCTTCTGGTAGGAAATCTTCAAGTGTTTTCATTTGAATATCGCCGCAGGATCTCTTCTTCTTGTGCATTTATTGTAAGATTACGCACGTCTACATTAACGTCCGTCTTCGCCAGCCACTTCTTCATTATCAAAATGTCCCTCCAATACTTATGCCTAACTCCGTAATCCGGTACTTCCGCTACCTCCGCCCCTTCAAAAAAGACCTTCGTCGTTGCATTCAATCCATCATGCGCCGCCTTTACAACCATATCCTCAATCTTATGCGACTGCGCTATCTTATTCTTCAACAGCTCCCTTGTCGCCCCAACCTCATCTGACATCTGCCAGATAGGCTTCGCCACCGGTAACCGGCTTCCTTCTAATTTTTTAATGTCCTTATGCAACGTCTTCATAATTACCACCTAAAACCTTCTCTTCCGTACCAACCTTCTCAAGCAACTCATTATACCTTTTGGAATACTTGTTCGCCTGATGCACCTAAACACAAGTAAAACATACAATACGCCCTCTCGCATCCTTCTTTGTTCACTGAACCTTAACATGAACATCCCTCACTGTATCACCGGATTATCAATAAACACGCCATACACCTGCATAACTGTATCTAACGGGAACATCCACATCGGCGTCTTCCTCCCCAACCCATCAACATCCCATAACGTCAACACCCCATTCCCAACCCCAAAATCACGACACTCAATCTCTCGGACACCATCTTTTCTTAAAACAACAGTCGCTTTATACATCTGTTTTTACCTCCGATAATCCATGCTTTTTAACCCCAGGACGATTTACACGTACCCACGCCTTGTTATTACACGTAGGACTACACCTTATCGAATCCTTCCGCCCCATCCATACCTTACCGCACTCCTCGCACGTCTTTACCACTCTCAACTCTTTTCGCATATCACCCACCTCCTGATAAATTTTATACCACCATCATTTCCTATTGTCAATAGATTTGTTGCGCAACGGGAAAAATTCCTCTTTAAAGCCTTTTAAACCTGAAACCATACCAACACACTACCACATGACAAATAATGCCTAGAATCGAATCCTAGCGATACTGTGGGCGTTTTACAGGGGGCTTGGAAAAGTTTAGAGACTTGGATTTTTATGGGGATGTGTGGAAGGGGTCGGATATAAATAGCCATAGGGGGAGGGGGTGCCAAGCCCGACCCTGCACCACGACACGCCAGCCGATCACACACAACACGCCACGCATGACGCTCGATCATGACACACTAGCACTCTATCACTATGACTGCCAATGAGTGTCTGGCCTAGACTCTATGTCCGAGCCTGTGGATAACCTGTGGATAACTCCTAACGGCTTAAGTCCTCGTCGGAGTCAAGTTAACATAACCTACATTATAGGAAATAGATATTATAAACCATTGAAAATAAATGACTTACAACACCCAAAATACTGGAAAATAACACATCTATATCATGGAGAAAATAGTGTCAATAGAAATGTCGCCAGGATGCACCACAATACCCAAAAAAATCACCAAAAACAGGCGTCCAGCGTAGTCTATGTAAAAAGATAAGTATAATCTATCTATAGATCATGGTGACACTATAAGTCCGGCGCAGGTGCGCCGAGAAGCATAATAGACGCCGGAGGCGTCAGGCGGTATCGGCTACGCCTCACCGCCCAATATCAAAATAGTCAAAAAAATGGTGTGCTGTAATGTACTGTAGCAATGCACATGTACCACTCTCTATGTGGGGATGCACTGCGTATGCATTATATTGGTGCCGATGCCGTCGAGGCGAGGCGTCGTTAATAAGTTGAGAATTGATTATTTTGGGTTCAAAAAATAATTTTTTTTTGTGTTTTTTTTGAGAGCGTGCAATAGTTTTTTAAAAAACAGCGACGAGGACTAGACGGGAAAAAAATAGATAAAAATAGTTGATAAAAAACTATTGACAATACCATGTTACGTGCTATACTAGCAATAGGTCGAGGGAGAGCGACTAAAACAATGGAGAAGATGGTATGATAAATATTATAGTAAAAAATGCAGAATCGTTTATCCCAAGCGTAAGAGTGAAAGAATATAGTCCGAACGGTATATATAATAAAATGGTGTTAGTTTCTGAAAACACACTTTCCGAGTGTTCAAGCAATGTTATGGATGGGAAGATTTTCTATTCTGATCCTATATGTGGGTGTTACTACGAAAGGATTATTTAAAATGCCCATAACAACAGTAGTATTACTGGCTATGCTGTTAGTTGGCGAGGCCGGTGGACAGGGCGCAGAGGGTATGCGTCTTGTAGCGTCTACCGTGATTAACAGGTCAGTGGCGTGGGATAAGCCTATCCGGGATGTGATTGTGCAACCTAGGCAGTATTACGGGCTGACGAGCGGATTATATGAGCAGTCCAGCCCCAAAACACAAGCCTTGGCTCTTAAAATAGCGCAAGAGGCACTCGTGGGCGGAATCAAAGACAGGACTGGCGGGGCTTTGTACTTTATCAATCCACGCCATGAAAAGCCGTTTCGCTGGTGCAAGGTAAAAACCTATCAATACAAAGATCATGCATTTTACAAATAACAAAGGGGGGGACATGGAAAAACACTGGTGGATTGAGTATCAGGAGGAATTGGGTAAATGGTATGCGCGCTCATATAGAGGTTGCTCCCGGGGTTATTATACGCGCAAAGCGGCCTATAGTGCGGGATGTAAAATTTGGTCAAAATTTGAAAAAGTTAATTAAAAAACCAATAGTTTTTGTTAGAGTTTCGGCAATGGCAATTTGACCGTAAATAATAACAACGGAGGGATGAAAATATGAAATACAATGAACTAAGCATAGGACAAAGATTATATAACAGAGGCGACATGGCAAATATTGACCACTGGGGCACAATAACACGGATAGAGCCACCGGGACGGTTTTCCGATCAGATACACATACAGGCGGATGATGATAGGCGGGCGTATTGCGTTCCAGCCTGTGCAATATCGGACGTAGACAAGGGGAACGGGTTGACGCGAATTGTTACAAAAGAGGCAAGAGAAACCTATATTAAAAAGTGCATGTAGGTGAACGCATGAAATACGTTAAATTTATTCGAGAGAATAGCGGTAATTTCCGTAATTATTACCGGGGTATTAATGATAGGCGTCTTTACTGCACACAGCCCGCCAGCATGATAACCTTGCAGGAATTCAAGCGGACTGGGCTTGTTGACTGGCTGGAGTGTTCAAAAGACGGTGAGCCAAGCCATAAAATAGATGATACCTTTGAGGTTGTAAAATGACAAAGCAAGACATATTCAAGGAAGCGGAGCTGTCCAGCCGTGTTTTGGAACTGGTTGACTGTCAAGTGAATGAAGCGCATGGCGTAAGAAAATGAATCAAGAGGATAATTATTTCAATAAATATTATTCTTTTGTTGTTTTGGATAATAAAATTTTGTTCAACTAATCTCAGGGGGTTTTAAAATGACCGAACGCAAAGCATACATCCAAGCAAATTGCAGTTTAACGGAAGCGGAACACGCCCGGATTATGGCATTGAGGGCGCAGGGCTGGACATTAATCGACATCATGCGCCTAGGGATTTGTACAGCCGAGAAGAAAACTATTGACAATTAAAATGGTTGTGGTAAAGTTTTAATATTCCGTTGGAGATCGGAAAACAAAATGAAAAACGTACCGGGAAAAACAAAAATTGAAATGATAGGCGCATCCGTCGAGGGTGTGCCTTTTTTTATTCCCTGTCCGGGTTCTCCATGCGAGATATTCCCGGATCGCATCCCGGCAGGGTTTTTTAATTTAAGGATCGAATGAACGGTTCAAAAACTTTCCCACATGACGCCGATTCGTTGGGTGACACAAAAATCGTGTGCCTGATAAAAAACTACGGGTTTGAGGGTTACGGGCGTTGGTGGGCAATTTTGGAAACATTGCGGAATTGCAAACATTATGCGTTAAACATTACGAGCCATGTTGCAGAGGGGTTGTCTTATAAATTGTTAATGTCGAAGGAGGAATTGAAATCTTTTTTAGATTATCTTTGCTCTGTTGATTTATTGATAACAGACGGTGAGAAATACGTTTCCCCGTCGCTGTTAAAGCGAATGGAAAAACTGGAATTGTGGATTGAATCTCGGCGCCAATCTGCTGATAAAAGATGGAAAAAAGTAAAGGCGGACTCCGTTGAGGATGTAAAAGAAACTATTGTTCTTTGGAATGAATTAGCTGAATTAAAGCCGGAGAAATATAAACGGGCAAAGCCGTACAGCGCAGATTTAAATAATCTTTTATTTGGCAGATTATCAAAGCCGGGATTTAAAGAGGAAATTTTAAATATAATAAAGTTTTTATCAATAAACGATACGCCGTTAAATTTTACATTTACGGAACTTTTGACGTCGGAGAACATCTTTAATTCAATATTGGAGATAGCGGAGGGGTGAAAAATGTGTAAATTTTTTAGCTTAATATCAGATGGTAACGGCAATCCGTATTATTTCGATTGGAAACAACGTCAGGCTATGTTAAAGAAAGACCCTGCGTTTAATATGGTCGAAACAGCGGACAGTCATTCATCTATATCGTCGTTCTACGGATTTACGGGCAATAAAGCCGACGAGGTGAACAAGTACGAATATAGCCCATTGACTGGATTGTTTGAAGTAGATCAGATGAACACAACAGACGATAAATGTTTAATAGAGAAGTTCTGCCGAGAGGTGAACTTTAAGACTATCGTTGGTCCATTGATTGTCAAAAAGATTTTTAATCCGCTCACAAACCTAAAAGCGAAGAAAGTTTCCAAAAGGGACTTGTTGTTATTAAAAGTCTGGGCTTCGGTCAGGGATTCGGTCGGGGATTCGGTCTGGGATTCGGTCGGGGCTTCGGTCAGGGATTCGGTCGGGGCTTCGGTCTTGGCTTCGGTCTGGGATTCGGTCAGGGATTCGGTCGCGGATTCGGTCAGGGCTTCGGTCGGGGCTTCGGTCTTGGCTTCGGTCAGGGATTCGGTCGGGGCTTCGGTCGGGGATTCGGTCTGGGATTCGGTCTGGGCTTCGGTCAGGGATTCGGTCGGGGCTTCGATATCAACATACTTCGACATCAAATATAAAAATAATTTTGGAATTAACCAGAAATTATGGGAACGCGGACTAGTTCCTTCTTTTGATGGAACTATTTGGAGATTGCACGCTGGGAAGGATGCTAAAGTTGTTTGGCAGGGTACGAGAAAAGATTTAGAAAAACAGATTGGAGATAAAAATGGAAATTGATCGGATGAATATAATTGGGGCAAGCGAAGTCCCGGCGATTTTGGGGATTGATGAGTACATGACTCCATTAAAATTGTGGGGCATTAAAACGGGGACAATTCCGGCGGATGATTTGTCCGGGAATGAGTCGGTGCAATGGGGGAAAAAGCTGGAGCGCATTGTGTCAGATGATTTTGCCGAAAAACACGGCGTCAAGTTGATGGCGTATAAACAGCGTTATCATCATGCGACAATGCCGTTTTTTTCCTGCGAGTTGGATAATATTATAGTAGGCACGAAGACCATTGTCGAAATCAAGACAGTTGGGGCTCAGTCATGGAAAAAGTGGGAAAACCCGGACGAGATACCGCCGAAGGTCATAGCGCAGGTGACGGCGCAGATGGGGTTATCTAAAAGAGAAGATGCTTGGGTATATTGTTTGTGCGGTGGCCAACGCACAGTCGAAAAGTATCTGAAATTTGATGCAGAGCTTTACGCCATGATCGAAACAAAAGTCGCTGAATTTTGGAAAATGGTGCAGGACAAAACTCCGCCGTTTGCAATCGGTGCAGATAATCCCGGTATTGTTGATATTTATCCGAAGTCAGGCGAACTTATACAGGCGGTCGAAGAAATGAACGCATCTATCGCCCTGTTACAGCAGACGAAGGCTAATATTAAAGCGTTGGATGCCACAAAAGACGAGCTGGAGGCGAAATTAAAACAGGTTATCGGAGAAAATGCCGGGATTCGTACCAGCCAGTATGTGGCAAAGTGGATTCAGGTTAAAGGATCAACTTTTCAAGTTACCAAAAAAGACGGGAAGATGTTAAAGATAACTTTAAACAAGGAGAAAAAAGATGAGTAATTTGGCAGAAGTAAAAAAACAGGTGGCAGGAACGCAGTTAGTTACGATAGAGGATTGTCTCAAGAAAAACGAACATTTGATCGTTCGGGCTTTAAATAACACAATAAGCCCGGAAAGGTTTCTTGCGGTAACAAATATTGTAATGCAATCTCCTGCGTTGATGGGGTGTAGTCAAAACAGCTTAGTTGCCGCCGTTCTTCAGACGGTTCAGATTGGATTGACGCCGGGGGCAATCGGTCATGTTTATTATGTACCGTTTGTTAATAAGGGCGTTAAAGAAGTCCAGTTGATCGTTGGATACAAGGGGCTTGTTGAGTTGGTCAACAGATCAAAAGAGGCAAGCATTTTGAATGCCGAGTGCGTGTTTGAAAAAGACCAGTTCCAGTATGAACAGGGGTTAAATCCTATTTTGCGCCATATCCCGGCAAGCGGTGATCGTGGGGAGTTTGTTGGTGTATACGCTATCGCAAAAAATATGATGGCGAATGAAAAAGTTTTTGTCTTTCTAAATAAGGAAGAAGTACAGAAGGTTCAGAACTCAAGCAAGGCAGGGACAAGCGAATATAGTCCATGGGTTAAATGGACGGATGAAATGAGGAAGAAAACAGCCGTCAAAAGACTTTGCAAGTTGCTTCCTCTTTCTGTTGAGGTTCAACAGCGGATAAGCACGGATGAAACCGTCAAAATGGATATTGCGCCAAAAATGACGGACGTTCCAGACAAAACAGACTGGAACACTGCCGTTAATGCCGAGATTGTTCAACCATCTGTCGAAAAGCCTGCAGGAATGCCACAGAAACAAGCGGAATCGCCCGTTACTGCACCAATTTCGCCAGAACCGACCAAAGCCCCGACAAGCCAAACAAGCGGTTTAAACGAGATTGTAGGGGCTTTAATAGGCATAGTCCCATTTACACGCACAAGGGCACTGGATGGTAAGGTGTTTACAGGAAATGATTATATTGTTTTAACGCAGGATTTAGGTGAGATCGCAGTTTCGATGTTTGGGAGTGATGAAACAGGCGGAGTGCATGGCACGGAGCTGAAGTTCACTGAAATCACAACGAAAGAATTCCGAGGGAAGACGCAGTACAACGCCAAGAGGGTTGAGGTTTTGAGTGCCGGAAAGCCACAGACACCGGAAGAAATCTGGAAGGAATGACAATGATAAGCGGAAAGCGCAAGCCAACAACAAGGCTGGTAACGTGCAAGTTATGCGGAAAGCTGTATGAAACAAAGGACGCTTTCCCAAGCCACGCCTGTAAAAGAAAGGACTGGAAATAATGGAGAAAGAATATCCGAGCCATAGGGTTGTTATTGTTAGGCACGATCAGGTTGATGAAATAATTTGACATTGTGCGCCCGGCAGTCCTCATCGGACGATCACCGCATTATCCTGCCGAAGGTCGGGATAGGCTGGTAACTGTAAAGCATAAAGGAGAATTATGTTAAATCCAAAGACAATCGAAAAGCATAAAGCGAAGAAGTTGTTATGTCCAACCTGTCAAAAGAATGTTTCCGACGAGCCGGATGAGAGTCCGTTCAATATTATGATTCTTTCTTTAATTGGATTTGCGTTTTTGATGCTTTTAATTCTTCCGCTCTTAGGGTGTGAAAGGGAAATCAAGAGAGTTGAAGTTATTTCACAAGAACAATTTGTTGTATCTGCAAACACAAGATATTTTAACCGTCTTATGCAAAGGGCAGAAATTAGCGGAGTATCAATCCCTTGTTATCCTGTTTCTGGACAGCGACTAGAGCCATGTTTGACACAGGATATTGAAGCCCTTGTTAATTTTATAGAATATAAAAAAGGATGCGATTGACATGGAAACAAAAAAAGAAGTCCTCCTGTCTTGGATAAAGTCAAAAGGCATCGTGTCGAGTGCTGAAATTTACGACTGGGGCGCAGAGAATTACTTTATATCGGCAGGGCGTTGTGTTCGTCGGATGGTGAATGAAGGGCTGTTAAATAAAATCGAGGGAGAAAATCTGTTTGATCTTGGGATAAGAGCTTCTTACGGAATGAACATCAATATTGCCTACTACGAGGCGTTATGAAGACAAAATATCCTCAATCAATTTACGAGCAAGTAGCAGATCAGGTCAAGACGAAGTTGAATCCAATCGGCGTCTGGTCGTTCAGAGAGGCACGGGAGATTTTAAAGGCGTTCAGAGAATCAAGAGGGAAAAATGTTTAACACTTTCGAATCATTTTTAACGCAGAAGTACGTCGACAACGGAGGGCAATCACCAGATGATGAATTCTGGGATTGGATAGAAGAAGTGCCAGTAGAGAACATTATTGAGTGGGCGGAAGAATGGAAAAGGAGCAAAAATGAGCGATAAAAGAGCGGAAGCAAAGGAGAAAAAGTCTAAAAGAAATAAAAAGTGGTATGGGGGCCTTACAAAAGAGAAGAAAAAAGAGCGTGTATTTAGATCAAAGGAATACTTTGAGAGGTTTCGTTGGATAAAGCATTGGTATTCGGCTAAGAACAGAATATTCGGCACAAACTCAAAACATTATCTTTATAAGGGTCTGGAATTTACCTTAACCAAAGACGAGGTGTATTCATTATGGCAAAGAGATAACGCAATAAGCATGAAGAAGCCAAGTCTTGACCGTAAAGAAACAAGCATAGGGTATACCCTAGATAATTGTAGGTTTATTGAGTTGGTTGACAATGTTAAGCGTGGACACTTCTCAATCAAATTGAAACAGTTGGAAGATAAATATATCCAGCGTGAGCAAGCCCTTCGGGAGGAGCATAGGAAGGTTCTTGAGAGAATTTCAGATGTATTGGATAGTTGCGGTCATGTTGGATTCCATCACGCAGAGGAAGCTGGGGAATATTCTTGCTCTATTGGTCAAGCGCAACGAATTATCAACGCCGAGTTAGAAAAGGGTACAAAATGAAAATTACAAATGAGTGGTTAAAAGAACAATTAGCTTGTGTGTATGGGTATAAGTGGAGCCAACGTCAAACGGACAGAGAATTAAAGCCGTTTATTGATGCGTTACTCAAAAACGACCATTGGGATTGGGCTAATTGGGTTGTAACTCATGCTATGACGCATGCGCAGAAGATTCAATATGCAGTTTTTGCGGCAGAACAGGTTATTAAAATATACGAGGATAAGTACCCGGATGACAATAGACCACGGAAAGCGATTGAAGCGGCTAAAGAGTATTTAAAAAATCCTTCTAACGCCGCCACCAAGGCCGCCAAGGCCGCCAACGACGCCGCCGCCAACGCCGCCGCCAACGCCGCCACCTACGCCGCCAACGCCGCCGCCAACGCCGCCGCCAACGCCGCCGCCAACGCCGCCACCTACGCCACCTACGCCACCTACGCCGCCAACGCCGCCACCTACGCCACCTACGCCACCTACGCCGCCTACGCCGCCAAGGATAAAATGCGTTTAACAATTATTACCCACGGGGTGGACTTGTTAGAAAAGGGGAGGGTGGGGGAATGAAAAATACTGTTGATAGGTTGTTACTTAAAATATCGAATAGGATTGGCGAGGACTACCATAAAACACCAAGAACGAACTGCACCGAAGATGTCCTTAGAATTGTGCTAAAACAAATTTGCAAAGGCGGTGTTGTTTCTTGGGGGTACGAAGAATTAACTGACGACTTTAAGAAATTCATGGAGATGAAATGAACATTAAAGCCGCAATTAGGAAGCTAGAAGAAAAACGGCAAATGGTATCTAAGGATTATGCTTGGGTGTTTAATTTTGTGCGTGAAATCCTCCTCGCCCTCGACGAACCCCTCCCGAAAGAATTAAAAATCAGTGGCTATCAAGAGTTGGCATTGAGGATACAAGAGCTTGAGGAGAAGCTGAAAACGCTAACCATAACCAACGCTAACAGGGAGATGGATATATTTCTGCTGAAGAAGGATCTGCACTCCCAAGAGCCCACTCTTTGGCAGAATAATATTGACGCTACTCTGTTGTTAATATTTAAACGTCTGCATGATTTGAAAAGCTCCTCTGAACCAAATAAGCACAATGTTCCGGTGGATGATTCCTGCCATATTTGTGGTTTTCGTGGTGGAATGCACCACGCTATCTGTTCTGCTACAAGAAACCCAATGCAAAAGACTACGGGTAATACCGTTGCGGTGGATGAGCCGAATAAGTGCCATAAATGCGGGGGTAAGACTTTGGGAGATTTAAAAGGTGAGCATTGTTGGGAATGTAAACAGCCAGTGGTCAAGCCATCTGACAAAATAACGATAAGCCGTAGCGAGTCAAGAAAATGGCTCGCAGAATATGACGATAATTGCGGAAAAGACGACGATGATTATTTTATATCAATGCTGCGTAAAGCCATTGAGCAATGATAAACAACAATAAAGGAGAAATAAAATGAGTAAGCCAGAAACAATGATGATTGACGAAGTTAAGTATGTCAGGGCGGACGCTGTAAATCAGGATATTAAGGGGGATTTAAAGATTGTTATCTTACAGCGTGGATGGATTATGGTTGGTAGATTTACCCGTAATGGTTCGGATTGTGTCTTGAGTAATGCGTCAACTATCCGCAGATGGGGAACAACAAAAGGTCTGGGTGAATTGGCGGCTAACGGAACACTCAAAGATACTATTCTGGATAAGTGCCTCGGACAGGTGCAATTTGATTATCTGACAGTCATTGCTACTATCGACTGTAAGGAGGCGTCATGGGTCGGAAAATTGTAAGTGAAGAAGGACAAAATTCATACGGGAACGGGTACGGGAACGGGTACGGGAACGGGGACGGGAACGGGGACGGGAACGGGGACGGGAACGGGTACGGGTACGGGAACGGGAACGGGAACGGGTACGGGTACGGGAACGGGTACGGGAACGGGAACGGGAACGGGTACGGGTACGGGAACGGGAACGGGAACGGGTATGGGTATTGAGTGACAAACAACGGAGGATGTATGAAATTCCGAAAGAAACCAATAGTGATTGATGCAGTTCAGTTTGACGGGAGCGAAAAGAGTATCCTCGATATTATGGTGCTAAATAAGCCCATGAACGGCGGAGTTTCCCGTCATGTCGATATTGATCCCGGAGGAAAGACTCTATTTATTCATACCCTCGAGGGAAAAATGGAATGTTCTTTGATGGATTGGGTCATCAAAGGTGTAAAGGGAGAGTGCTATCCATGCAAGCCAGACATCTTTGAAGCCACTTACGAGAAGGTTTAAGAAATAACAACCCCCACCGTTCCCTGCTCCGTCGCTGTAAGCGAGGGGGCAATGTGGATGACGATGGCAGTCCAGAAATCAGGATACTGAGCGTTCCGGTGGTCATGAACATCGGCGGCGGGGGTTAATTTAAAGGAGATATATGAGCGAACAATCAAAAATTGACTTCAATCAACTGGCAAAAGAACTACTAATTAGATTAGGACACAAAACACAACCAGTAGAACACATTTCTAAGATTGAATCCGCCCTTATCCGTGTCAATATCGAGGTAGAGAAGCGTGGGTATATCAAGGGATTGGAAGATGCGGCGAAGATTGCAAACGATACTTGTATCTGTAACCCAAAGCTATCCTTAATCAAACTTTGTATTGAGGCAAGAAAAGAGATAGCTAAAGCAATCCTAAAGTTAAAGGAGCGTGCCTAATGAGTTGTGAACGGTGCCATTCAAAAGAAACGGCAGATGCAGTTGCGGAGCGTATTGATAAGTTATATCGGCATATTGACAATTTAAAGATTGATCTAAAAGATGCGGAATCCCGTGAATCCCAGTTGAAAGCGACGTTGGGGAGATTATCAGAACGGGAAGGCAATGCAAAGATTAGGCTTTTTTTATAGCGATAAATTAGGCCCGCTTATGTTGGAGGACTTAGAGATTGTCGATTTCGGAGTATCGGACAATGTGTATGTAGTTGCGTCCAAGTTGTTTGAAGCACAGCAGAAGAAGATAGCGACGATTGAAGCCGAGCATTTAAAGGTGCTGGATAAGGTTAAACAGTCTTTAGACGACGAGGATAACGATAATTATTTCCTTGTTAAAAACGCCTTATCAATCATCAACGCCGAGTTAGAAAGGGGACGAAATGAAAATTCAGATTAAATCAAGATGGGCTTGTTCAGTTTTGTTTGAGGTGGAAGCAGAGAGCGTGAAGATGGCGTTGCAGATTGCCGTTAAGTCCGGAGCCAACCTGTACGGAGCCAACCTGTACGGAGCCGACCTGTACGGAGCCAACCTGTACGGAGCCAACCTGTCCAGAGCCAACCTGTACGGAGCCAACCTGTACGGAGCCAACCTGTACGGAGCCGACCTGTCCGGAGCCAACCTGTCCGGAGCCAACCTGTACGGAGCCAACCTGTACGGAGAAAAGCTCACTAAAACCCCCGTTCAAATTTT
>Ga0208957_1000371_pt1 | contig 39103 bp, 49 predicted proteins | sample RifOxyA1_FD_184029 | JGI IMG/M metagenome (GOLD analysis project Ga0208957, IMG submission 184029) | Groundwater microbial communities from Rifle, Colorado - Rifle Oxygen_injection A1 (SPAdes) | ecosystem: Environmental > Aquatic > Deep subsurface > Groundwater | place: Rifle, Colorado, United... | reverse complement strand
AAGTTGCACTAACACCTGTGAGCGCCGTAATCGCAGAAGCAACTGTCGCGACTGCATTGTTGGCAGGCGTAGCATCGAGAGTGACTGTTATCAGTTTACCAGATACTGCTGCCGCTAATGGAGTCGTACCCTGCACAAACTCAACAGCCCAATCGTTGCCAGCTTCACCCACAGCATCAACCGTAACCGTGATTGTACCAACGCCATCGCTTTCAATCGTGCCAGTAGCGGCGGCGGCGACATTAGTATCAAGCGTTGCTCCGCAGAACTCGAATCTAATTGCTGTCTGCTCCATCTGTCTTAACACATCAAGGTTTAATGGATTGACATAGAAGTTCGAGAATGTTCCCGTAACCTCAACGCCTTTAACCAAGATATTGGAAGGCATTCTATCAACAACATCACATCCCGTTGCCGCCCATCTTGCCTCAAGGTCATTCTTGATTGACAATTTGAAGTCTTCACAGTTCGTAACTGTTGATAGGTTTTGCATCCCGTCAGCTCCGTTGTACATATAAACCGAAGCGCCTCCCGAGAAAATCAATTCGTTACTTAAGCTGTAAGTTGGAGTCTGTTTCTTGATGACGGCAATATCACCAACCTCGATACTCACGCCGATCGTAGAAACAACAAGGACTGTTTCACTTGTGACTGTTGTGACTGTAAGTTCGCAAAGCTCTGTTGTTGGATTATCCTTGTCTAGGATTATGATCGTGTCGCTACCTGCTACAAGTCCGGAAGTCTGGTCTAAAACAAGAGCCGTGCCACCGGAAGCGGCTGTTGTAACTCTTGCGTTTTGGAATACCTTTTGAGCTGAAAGTGCGATTGCCGCTTGCAATTTATTATCTGCAATCGAAAAATCAATACCAGCAACTCTCGTTCCAATAAATCTCTGTACATAAGAACTACCTGCTATAGGTATATCCATCGTATAGGTTTTGAGCGTAGTCGCTGGCGAGAACTTATGCTGATAAGATACTGAAGCTAATAGCGTGGTATCTGTCGCTACACCGAAAACGCCAGTTAACCAGTGACCTAATGTCTTTGGCTCTGCAAGAACTGTTACTGAACCATTGAACGGCCCGACTTTGTTCTTGATAGGTCTAAGATTTTTCGACCTATTCCCTGCTATTGTATTCGCAGGCGTGAAATCCCAATTAGAAACCATACTCTCTGAAAGAAGCTCGTGCGCTACATTAGGATAAAGCGCCGTGCCTGCTGTCGATTCCTTGATAGTCATCAAGTACGCCAGTTTCGAGTATTTTGTTGCGTCAGACATCTTTGAATTTGGTTATAGAATAAATTATTTTGTCTTTTTGATTTTCTTCTCCATCGGTTGAATCATAATGTCATCCTCGACACTAGGATTGTCATATACTACCGAGGCGACTTCTGTGCCATCCGGCAATACCGATTTTTCAATGTGGTATTTTCTATCCATTGGATTATTGTTAATGATTAAATTACTATGTTCGATTTGGGCGGTCGTAAGCCGTGAAGGTAACTGTTGCTCTGCCTTTCTTGCCTCCTTCATCTAGGTATGTACTGTATTCAACATTCAAGTTGTCTATGTATAAAACCTTTGAGCTTGCCGTAAGATTGTTATTTAAGATTCCGAATACTGTCGGAGCTTTCGCATCACCATCGCTTTCTCTTTCTTCAACTAAGTCAACTAATTTCTCCAATACATCTAATTGCGAACCTTGACCAGCCGACATATCCCAATATGTCTTTGCATTGATTACGACCTCAACCACGATGTCGTACTCCGCCTGATCACGGACTGTACCGCTTCTCTTTTGACGAGTTGCTTTAGGATAGACTTGTAGCATTGGCATATCCGCCTCTGCTATAGCGTCCTGCTTGCCTTTAAAGTAAGTCGTGAAAGGAATAGTGGTAAAGCCTGTCGTAAAGATTGTGATAAGTGAGTCTATAATTTCATTCATGAGAGCGCTGATTTAACGAACTTTCTGAATACTTCGATTATGTTCTGCTTGAGATTCTCATTATTGAGAGTAAGCATTGTGCGTTTAGGATTCCTACCCATACCGATTTGATGATATTTATAGTAGTCAACTCCTTTGCTTGCGACTGTAACCTTGAACCGGTCTACTACTTTACTGAAACTGTTTTTCAATTTTCCTGTTCGCTCGAGGATTCCTTTCATCCCATATCCGAGCCTTGTCTTCTGTGCGAGCGTACCTGCTGTGAGTGGTTGCCATGCTCCCGTGAGCCTTGTACCTTCTGTCGAGAACTGCTTGTCTATCTCACTCACGACTAGCGTTCCTGTATCTGTTAGAGGCTGTCTTGCGTTCCCGATTGTAGCGATTGCCTTATCGAGTTTCGCTATAACTCTTTTATCTCCATCGATTGTAAGTCCGAATTGCATTAAAATTTCTTGTTCATAGTAAATACTCTTTCAACATCTTCACCATTATCATCAACCGAACCGGTAGTAGGGAAGAATCGTAGTCGCTGTGTTGTTGACCCAGCCAATTCTGTATCTGAAAAGTCTAACAACTTATCCTTTTTGTCCTGTATTCTCTTTAGAAATTCATCAGCACTTGCCAATCTCTTAAAACCATCCTTGTCATTATTTTGCGTTTCAGCACCGTACTCCGCTATGAATAAGTAAGCCGTTGCAATCTCTACCGCCAAGCCGTCAAGCATTGGTATTGCGACCTCGCTAACCGTTCCGCCTGTTGCTGTTATACCGGAAACTGTTTGAGGATCTGTTGATGTTATCGTTACATCAGTCGAATCTTCGGTCTGGTCGTTATTATGAATCGTTACGGTAGCACCCGAACCCAACCCATCAGTGACGAAATTAGTAGCCGAACCTGCCGCAGTCCGGAATAAATCAGCCGCCTGTGAAGCCGTCTTGCCGACCGACATCGTGACTGTATAAGCAACACCACCAACAGTCAGAGTCATTACGCTCGTACCATTTCCAGTACCAGAGAAGACTATTGTATTCTCGTAGAATTTCGGCAAAGGAAGCGCGTACACATCGCCAATATAACTTTTGATATGATTCTCCGCCCTCGTGATTTGATTCGCTATAAAAGCATCTGTGATATTCGTATTATTAACGAACCCTGCGTATTGCCTAACTTTCGTGACTGTTGTGAACATAAGAATTAGAATTAAGAAACTGGAACTCTGTGAGTAGCCGCCGCTCTGTTTGTAGCCGCTACTCTGTTTGCCGAAGCCATCCTTGCCTTAAAAGCAGTATCCGTAGACCAAGTAGCACCCGCGATTACCCCATTTCTTCCATTGCCACTCGTATCGGCCAACGTAGCCCCCGAACCTTCCGTGAACAGCCATTCGCCTTGTAAATTATCTCTTGGCACAACACCATGCCGATATAAATTTGTCACTTCCGTTGGCGTTAGAACGTCGCTCCAAATCCAACTTGCACCGATCTTCCCCGACCAATTAGTTACAGGATTGTTTGCTGCCAATTGGCAGCCTATCATCACTCGTCTATCATTTTGATGGATTGTAGTAATTGCCGCGTCGGAAGTTTTAACAGGCGTAATCTCAACTCCATCAATAAATAATTTAAGCGTTCCGCTATTCCATGTAAAACCTATCATTTGCCAAATATTAGTATCAATTCTATTCGGACTATCATATACTTTCCAGTTAGTGATACCGCCATCTTGAGATACAATTACTCTAAACTTATAGGCATTGACAAGTACAGTCCAAGCTCGTTTCGTTACGCCGTAATCAAACTTTGACATTGAGCATCCTGCTGCAAATCCATACGGTACTCTAACCCATTGCATGACACTTAAAGTCGCGCCAGCTCCACCGCTAGGCTCAAAGTTAGAGATAGCGATAGATTGTGAACCTGTGCCGTTTATATGAATTGAATTTATAAATGGTCGTACCGCTAGTCTTGACATAATTATAGATGGTTAATTTCTTCGAGTCCTATGCTTGTCAAACTGGAATTTAACGCCTCTAAATCTTTGCTCTCTCGCGCCTCGTAAACTTTTGCGAGATTCCTGAAAAAAGATTCGAGCAATTTATCTCCTGTTAATTCGCTCGATTTTATATAATCCGAATGGATTACGCCCTCCGAGAACCCAAAACCACTATTGCTACCCAGCGAAATAAAGAAACCACTAAAACCAATCGAGCCATCATCGTTATCCCAAACGTCTTGTATTGTGACTTGCGACTTGTCGAATTTGTAAGAGTATTCCATATTAAGCTGAAGTTACGCTGCTGGCTGTTGATAATCTCTTCCATTCACACATAAGGTCCAAAGCTCCTGCCGTAATATCATCAGCACTTCTTGTTAGATAAATGTTTGCGTTATTTACTAATATCCATCCACTTGGTATCGCACAGGCATCATCTTCTGGATTGTTGTCGCACCAAGCGTCTCCGATAGCAAAGTCCGAATTATCAATAGTAGTCGCAGGTAAACATACGTCTGGGTCAGCCGTAGTACCAACCGATATTGTCGTCGTTCCTGATGTGGAAGTTATAGCTGTTGCCCCAACCGTGCCAAATATTCTAACCAATACCGCGCCCATTACCGTGAATACCACACCCGTATCATAACCCGTCATATTAGGAATCGCCTTAATAGCGGTATGTGTCAACTGAAGGTCGCTAATGAATCTGATGACTTCAGCCAAACTCACCCCGTCTGCCGCATTGGCTGGCATTGGGAAAGTCGGAATCCCGCCTTCGGCAAGCCAATCTTTAACCTGTTGAACCTGCTCTTCGTTATTTTTAAGTACGGACATTAAAGATGTGCCGACTTTTGTGTCACTCTTGTTACCGATAACATCTGCTATAACCATATTATTAGCACTATCAGCGATTGGCAGATTAAGCCTATTGTTGATTCCTTTCGTCATTGCAACCAAAGATGTTCCAGCCGTTGTATCGCTTTTTTTACCGATTACATCGGATGAAAATATATCGGAATTTGTGTCTTGCGTTGGAACTACTGGCTGTCCGTATGAACCACTCATATATTTATTTATTAAAGAATAATACTTCTACTTAACTCCGAAAGATACCGTTAGGCCAACTGTCGGGTCGCCATTACCTGTTGGCGTTGTCGTACAAGCGTAAGTAGCCGCTGTCGCAAATGACATCGGGACATCGTAGTCCTCAATAGTGTTCCCCGTAGGCGGAACGTAAATCACATACTTTGGCGTTGTCGTACCGACTATCACCGAACCTGTAGCCAAATCAAAGAGCTGAATAAATACTCCAGCGGCATTACTATTGTACGCATGAAGATGATACAGATTACAGGCTACGGTCTTGCAGGCCTGTGCCGTGTTATCGCCATCGGCATCAAATACGGTATCAAAGCCTGTGACTGTCGCACTTGCACCTATAATTGCAGTGACACTATCGTCCGTGGCGTTTAAGCCTGTCCCTAAAGAATTAAGAAGATTGCCACCGACATCTGCTTGCAATGTACCGCCCTTGCCTTCCGTTCGTGCTGTTGGCGTGGCATTATAGACAGCCCACGGCAAGGTATTTGCCATATTGGCGGCAGGAATAGCCGGAGTGACTGTGCCGCCCATTATACCTGCTTGCCCTGCAATCAGATTGACCTTCGCCCTATCAGATTCATCCCAGTCGTCCATTATTTGTGCCGACGTTTTTATGTCAGCTAGGTTTCCGCCTGATTCTTTAGCTATTGTTGCCGTAGAATCCTGTCTGACATAACCTCCGCCCGCGGCAGCCACCAACGGATCAGTATTTGTCTTGATCGTACCAGCACTTGTAGCTATATTCCCTGTGTCAGCATCTATCGTAGTGAGAATTGCATTGCCGGTAGTTTGAAGTGCCGCAGTCGCTAGTCCAGTTCCTGTCAACGATACACTCTCGATATTCGCATCCATTCTATAAAGAACGCTTGGAGTATCGAAGAGGATGCCAGCCAAAGTTTTAGCCGCACCATCCAGCGTAACCACAAATGACATATAACTCACCGAAGTCCAAGTCACGCCGTTACCTGTAACCGTAGTTGGAGATTTAATTTCGACATCGATTAAATTCCAGCCTGCCGATAATGAGGCGACTAGTGTTGTGTAGGTATTGCAGTGTGAAGCGCTTTGCCCGATAACAAGCGATATGCTCGTGATGTCGGTAGTCGCTGAAACATAAGCCCAGTACCTCAAATGACCATCGTAATAATCGACGAGATTGAGTGCTGGAGATAAAGTTTTCGTAATTGAGCCGGCAACAACAGTTCCCAAACTCTTAGCAAACGAAATCGAGTTAGAACCTTCTTTGTGATTCGTAGATAGAGCGACCGCTGTAACATCAGCCGAGCCAGCCCATCCAGTTATAGATTCGCAGTTTTCAAGTACGAATCTATCTTGCTTGACATACGCATAGGTGCGCCTCCTGTGTTGATCCATAAGTTTTTTAGGTTAGACAATCAGACAGTTATATAATGACCTTATGGCGACTCACCTCGTAAGATGAGCCGCGTAAGACCACTATTTCTTAACCTTTTCTACAGATGGCTTGTCGCCTTCTGTAGGAATTTCTTTCGCCTTGTTTTCAAGTGCCGCGTCTTCAGCTTCGACCGCTTGTAACTCCTTTAAGTTCAAAGGACTGCGAAGTATTGAAACCGTATTCAACATTTGAGTTGCGCCGGCTGTCCCCCTTACGCTTGTTACATTTAAACATTCGAGGAGAAACCCGACCATCTCATTCGTTAGCTCATATTTGAGCAACGGTTTTTGTGCTTTCATGTGTGTTTTATATTAAGAAATAAAAGCCTAATCAACTCTCAAGCAAGTAACAAAAATCTCACAATCTAATGTGCCACCTGCATCCGGTACGATAGAAAGACTGCCGTTTTGAGCAATAGTCCTATTGGCAACTGACGCAATACCAGCAACCATATCATCTTTATCGCCATCCGAAGCGGCAACCGTGATAGCGGAACAGATATCTGTACCTGCTCCCAATGCGCCGTTATTCAATTTCCAAGTTCCACCATCGGCAGAAGTTGAAAGTGAATACGCACCAATTACTTTGAATTTGAATGGAGCATTTGCATTGAAGATGTTTACAGCCGCCGCCTGATTTGTAAGCAAATAACTGACAACAAATGGAACACCATAGGTATTGCCAGTTATGCTATCAAGTTCATTCGCATTAACATTCGTGATTACATTACCTGCGCCATCACAATCAAGAGTCTTGTTCGTGAATACATCCGCCGTAGCTTTGCCGACAAGAGTGTCCGTAGCATCCGGAAAGGTGATCGCCCTGTTATCCGTATGCACGAATGTAAGCGTAGCTATCTTATCTGCGGTTGCGCCTGTATTGCTAAATTTAACAGCTTTCGTAAGCGCACCAGCCGCGCCGATAACAGTTGTCGTGTCGCTCAATGTCTTATTCGTCAATGTGTCAGTTGTAGCCTTGCCTACCAATGTGTCAGTAGCATCTGGGAATGTGATCGCTACGTCATTCGTATGTAAGAATGTCAATGTGGCTATCTTTGTCGCAGTTGCGCCAACAGCACTAACCGCAACCATCTTTGTAGGAGTCACAGAATCACAGAAGGTTACATTACCAGCCCCTTTGCCGTATAATCGGAGTGAGACATTTGCATCATCACCAGTCGCTCTAACAACAGGCGAGCCAGCCGCATCAGCATTTTGGACTTCAACATAATTGATTGGAGTCGCTGATTCAACGAACGCCAAGAACTCATCACCGCCACCATCTGCGATATAACCTGTTGTCACGATCTTTGGTAGGGTAAGCGTCTTGTTCGCAAGAGTAACTGCCTTTGTCTTGAAGACAAATTCATCGGCAACACCAGCGAAATCAGGAATTGTCAAAGCACCTGCTCCAACAGTTTGGGTTGTCGTTGTTACTACGATGTCATTTGTACCGCCTTCAATTCCCCAAGATTGAGTTACGCTACTCGCGACTCCCATTGGAAGAGTAGCAGGATCAACCCAAACTGGATTTGCCGCCGCACCTTGTGCCTTCAAAATATAGCCAGTTGTTCCAGCCGACAAAGCATCCCAAGTAGTAGCGCCCCTGTAGAGTATAGCGCCTTGTGCCTCACCTGCGATTGTAAGATCCGTCACTGTAAATACACCAGCCGCCGACATATCCGCATCGCCACTCACATCAACAAACTCAAGAGCAGTTGCTCCTGTATTGACCTTGACTATTTTATTGGCCGCCGCCGTGTAGTTTGCAGGGACATCCGTAAGCCCCGTAAATGCAGTTGCGCCGGCTGTGCCGACATCGACTTTATCAAAATTACAAGATGTGGTTGAGCCGACATTCTGATAGAGACCACCTGTACCCGCGGCGACATCTGTATCTATATATAGGCAACCCTTGGCATATCCTGAACCAGCGTCAGTCACAGTTACCGTGCCGGTAGCAAATAACACGTTGCTATCTGCATCTTCTTGAAGTACGGTAATAGCCTGACTGTTGATGGTTTTCGGATATCCAATAAAGTGAACCGCCTTCATAACGCTTTTGGTGCGTTTTCCTGTTCGATTAGGCATCTTAATTGGAATTAAAAAATAGAATTATGAAACAAATTTCTTCTTCTTGAAAACCTTTAAAATCTCTGCGTCCTCAATGACTTCCCCTTTCATGTACTCTTTACCGTCGTGCCAAACATGAAATAGCATTGTGTTCTTTGTGGTTGGTTTTTCAGCCTTTATTTTACGAAGGTCTGTTAGCCTCATTGATTTGTGTGGAGTTGGATCTGATATGATTCTCATAGAAAAAGGTTAGTGTGTTTTTAAATAAACTAGGCGATACAAGCGTAGATAAGATATGCACATTTTACATCGAGTAAAACCATGTCATACTTATCTGAACATTGTATGTAGTCAGATTTTCTTTGTACTGATTCCAAACCACCTTGAGCGGCTGGGATATATTCAACCATTCTGCCAGCTTTCTGTCTGTATGTAGCGGCAAGAGTCCTTGACTTCAATTTTGGTTGACCTTCGATGAAAGCAACGATACAAACTTTTGACCAGATGTCTGTCAATGTATCTGTGCCTCCAGTATTGCTGTTGTTGTATTGAGCCTCACCAACAACCAAATTCTGTAATCCGAATATGCGAGCCAAGTTACCTTGAAGCATATCTTTTGTTACAGCAGGTGCGCCCGGAAACAAAGCGATGATATCAGGATGGTAGCAAAGAGTCTGCAAAGCATCCCAAGAGATTATCATCGTGTTTGGTTTCTTTCCGCTTCCTGATCTAACTGTTGTGATAGCAGTCTTGATGTTCGAAATAGGATCGGAATTGTCGTAGTCACTCCATTGATTCGTACCTGATAGAGTTGTGTTCTGTGTGATTGTACCTGTCGATGTGATTACATCAGCAAGAGCCTTCTCTTTGTCAACCAACATTCTGTCAGTTAGAGCTTCTGTAACATCAACACGAGCATCAATTGGGTCTTCTTGGTTGTCATAAACTTCTTCAGGTATGAACTCACCAAGTACATGGTCTTCCAAAGAATAGTGGTCAGCAGATGATACAGTTGTTTCAACTACATTTGGTTTGCCACCAACTGCTCTGTAAGTATTGACGATTCTCAAATTCTCCATTCCATAGGAGTAGATTTTGCCGGAATCTTTAACGACCTGAACATTTGGAGCAATTATTTCGTTAACATAATTCTCGTTCTTGTATGCAAGTGATACCTTGGTTAGCGGTACGCTTGTATATACAGTAGATTTTTGCATAAAAAATTGTATAGGTTAGAAAATAGATTAAAACGCTGAATACTTGACTGTTGGGTTGATGATTCTTACTTCGCCGTATTCAGTTGCAGATACGGTGTCCTCTGCAATAGCGCAAACCTTGTCGCCTGCCGTTGTGGTAGTGATAAGAACGCCTGCTGTGGATGGAGTAAGTTTATCTCCTCTAGTCCAACCTCCTGACCCTGCGAGTGCTAATGTGTAGCCTGATGTTTTGACTGTTACAGCTTCGCCTGCGGCGGCTGTAGCGACTTGCGTGAAACCAACAACCTCATCGGTTGCTGCGGTTGCAACAACGACATAATTATTCCCAGTGTCGTTTTTAACCGGAAGATATTGACCTAGCGTCGAGGCAGTTGCTCTGAATGAAGCCTCTGGTGTTTGATGTACAGCTCCTGAACTCATAAAAGTTTAGGTTATGAAATAAAAATTATTGATTCTTGCTTGCTCTGACTTTCTTGTAGGCATCCTTGTAAGAGATTTTTTCAACCTCTGCTAACTTGGTAGCCTCAACATCGATTTGTTCTTCCTCGGAAAGCTCGACATCAGCACTTTTGCCGTGTCCTAATTCTGAAACATCTTCCTCTGAAAGAACTGTTGCAACTCCGATCAACTCTTTGAACTGACCATACTGTTCGTCTGAAAGAGTCTTCACGAAAGCCTCAACTTTCTCGACATTCGTTTTCGAGATTCCGACTTTGCCAACTTCGCCGAGAGTTACCTCTGCAACGCGTTCTGCCAATTGCTTTGTAGCTTTCTCTGCTTTCAATTCAGCGAGTTCCTTGCTAGTTTCAGCAAGTTTTAACTCTGCCGCTTGAACTGCATCAGGTGCTACTTCTTTCTCCTCAACTTTTTCTTCGACTTTCTCCTCTGGTTTTGCTTCGACCTTCTCCTCGACCTTAGCAACGCCATCTTTTGCTTCTACTTGCTCATCCTCTGATAATTCAGCGAACATAGCTTTCAAAGTTGTAACATCTTCTGTTGTTACCTTCTCTTTTGCGAGAAGACTGTCAGCATAAATACGGTATGCTTTCATACTTGAATTGTTAGGAAATAATAAAGTGTCTGGTTGATAATCTTTTAATGGCGCGTCTTCACTCAAGAAAGCCGGTTGCATCCCTTTGATGACCGGTCTGTTGGTGAGCGCAATCCCTCTCAATACATTCTTAATCGTACATTTCTTGCCATCTTTTACAGTTTCAAAAGGTGAGTATTCAACGCTAAAATACTTGAAGACTTTTTGCGTCAACATCTCTTTTGCCTTCTCGGAATAATCTTTAAACTGTGCAAATAAAGACTTGCCTTCAACAGCAAGTTCTTTCACCCAAGCGTAAGCACCCTTCTCCGGCTCGTGTCCTACATCAATTCCAATCTCCACGCCAAGAACATTAGCGTCGAAATTGTCTTTGAGTTCCTGCAATAGTTTCGGAGTAATCTCAAACTTGCCATAACGCCTGTCGTAATAAGTTCCGCATTTGAGGATCTCATACTTATGGCTATCCAAATCAATCTTATCCTCGGCTAGAGTTATTGATGAAAGCACCCTTATAAGATTTTCACTGACCATTTTGTTTTTGATTTTAGCAAATAGAGACCCGGAATTATTCCGAGCCTCTAAGAGCTTCTTGGTCGAGTGTGTTTAACTTATTGATTTTTTTGCATCGACTACACTTCACTTCTATTATGCTCTTTTTTGCCAAAAAGCACAAGCACAAAAGTTTACCACACTTACACCGGAACTCACTCAACGATTGTCGTGTTGTTAATAACCCATCGTGCAAAGTAGTGAATTGTTAAAGGCATTACGAACATCGCACCGATGATAGTCAAAGACGCTAGCAGATTGATTAAAGAGAACAGTGCCGTCCACAAGAACAAGTGCCAGTAGTTACCGTTATACTGTAACTTGGCTACGCGAGGGGCTTTGACTTCGCGCGATTGGTGGTTTTGTGCCTCCATTTTTTTGGTGTTAAGGATGAAATCTGTACTAATATATCCGAATAAGGAACTGATACACGACACGACTTCCCTTCGCCTATATCCGCATCACACATCACATGAAGTACATCCGTATGCTGTTGCCTGCCGTTCATTATCTTGAGTTCCTTCTTGTAGAATTTATGGAACTTCGACTGGTCACTATTGCCACACTCGCAAACGAAAATCTTGCCTCCCTTGGTCTTCTCACCTGTCGTCATATTCTCAATGTCAGGAATTATAATCTTAATCCCTACGCACTTCGGAATGAGCATATTGTATTGAGTTTCTTTAGTCATGTGTGTTTTTTTTATTTTAAATTTTACCGTCATCAATTGCTTGTTGCGCTCTGCTATCCTTTGTAATCTGTGGAGATTTAAGAGGCGCGGCAGAGTTCTGCTGTGGTACATCGCCAACCGTATCAAAGTGCGCTTGTATCGAACTTGGGATGCCTTTAATCGCTGGCAGATTAGCATCCGTCTTGAGTATCGTTACCCACTCGCCTCGGCAATTGTCGTGAACCATAGACATATTCGCAAACGGATCATTCTTGTCTATTATCCTACCGTCAAGGCTCAAGCACATATCGCAAGTCTTCTCATCTAAAATCTCACTTCTCTGCAACGCATAAATCTCTCCATCAAAATAACCAATTGAGATACTCCTTCCGGTATTATAAGCATCCCCGATTAGGCTTCCGGCTATATGGCTATTTGCAACCGATACCGCCGAATCGAACACATCTTTCGCCGCGTCTATTGCCACAATCGCACCGACTCCGGTCGTAAGGCTTGAGGCTATGCTCGATTTCACCGCCTGTGTTGCGGCTACGCTTCTCTCATCGACATAAGTATCAACCTTTAATTTTACAATCTCTTGCTCAAGAGGTGATGGTGCTGGCGCTAACTGGTCAATCTCACCTGCGAGTTGTTCTTTGCCGAAAGCAATTGCGGCTGTGGCTTCGGTCAGGAGTTCCTGTCGTAATTCCGTAGCAATCGTATCAGTGATATTGCGTACAGCCTGCAAATTGCCTCCATTAACTGCAACCTCAATCTGTCTAAATAGCGCTTCCTTCTGTTGAGCCGTGTACTTATCTAGAATGTTTCGTACTTTTTGATCGTGTGTATTCCAAAATTCCTCTTGTTCTGCGAATGCCACTCTCAACTCGCAATCTGTTAACGGTCTGCTGTTCTTGTAATTTGAGCTTTTTTTTTCTGCCATCTTCTTTTTCTCGGTATTGACATCAGCAACCGGAGGTACTCTGCCAACCTTCTTGTTTAATCCCTCAACAATCGCATCAATGTTAGCCTCTGGCAATAACGGGAACGCTGAATTGATAACCGCCTTCGCGTTTTCTATTGGCAATCTACCCTGCAAGATGAAGTCAATTATTGTCAATAATCCTTGTACTTGCGCACCATTCAATGCGCTCGCCTGTACATCTGCACCATTCGCAATCTCTTGAGATGCACTTGGCTTATTATCTGGTATTTCCTTCTCTCCTTCTTTTGGCTTCTCGATTACGGATGGCTCAACTACATCCGTCGCTAGGTCTTCTTCTGTAAGTTTCGGTAGTCTGAACTGGTCATGCGTCCATATCTTCATTTTGTCGTTATTCACTACCAAGCCTGTATTGATTAGCTTCTCAAGTGCCGCCGACATCTCGGTATAATCTATTTGACCAACATCGCTAAACAAGAACTTCGGATAATGCTTTTGTTCACCATAGTTCCTATCGATTAAATCCTTAATCATCTGCTGATTGATAACGCTTGCGATATACTTCGCCTTTGCGCGTAATGAAAGCGTAAAGAAGTCCGTCTGGTCAACACTCAACGCGTATGAACCGCTTGTTTGTGAACCGAGGTCTATGAATTGCGCGAGTACATTCGTGGCAATCATTCTATTGTGATGGCTCACCTGCTCTGCCATCGTACTACCCTTGCCGTCATTCCCGACCTGCAAGAACTCGAACTGCCATTCTGTATTAGGTGCGATTATGTAAGATTTCTCATTAAGCGTAAACTGTTGAGCCATCGTTTCAGCGTCATCCATGTCAACTTCCTTGTGTCCGACCGGAGGCTTAACCACTAACACACCAGCACCACGCTCTGATTTTATTGCATCAATCTTGTACAGCTGATCCTTGTAAGTCCAATGCTTATAAGCCGAGCGCAAAATAGACATACCGTCATAGTTGTCACCCTGCTGATTATTCACGAACAAAACCAACTTCTCCATTGGAATTTCAGGCGATGCTGTCTTGACTGGTACGCCATTGTATTCACTTGCCGGAAGGTATTGCGTAACTCCTCTTGTTGTCTTGTCGCTATCCATCTCCCATTTCGCGTGCGCTGTAGGTACGCGTGAAGCCAGCTTGTCGAAGACTATCTTGCCATCCCTATAACCGTAAATCTTTTCAAAATAATAAAATCCATACGGCAAATAATCAAGCGCCTCGCTTGTAAAAGCATCATTATCAAGATACTCGAAAAGACACTCTCGGATAAATGCAGTCATACCTTTCGAGTCCGCCGCGTCATCTTCCGGTGGTACGATATTCCTTTCGGTTGCTAATATCGGATATTTAATCGCGTCAACCGTGGCGCGTATCATAGCATCTGTTCGCAACATCTCGTCATAAATAATTACACCTCTCGAATTATTGAAATCAGTATTGAAATCCTGCGCTATATAACCGCCATAAATCTTTGTTCCTGACGCACCTATCTCCTCACCGACTTTGATTCGTACTGTCTTCTCTGCAAATAATCTCTTGATGTTCTGAAGTAATCCCATATCTTTTGTTTTTAAAATTTTTTGTTTCTGATATTGCCGAAGATAGTCGCCTGCCTTTCGGTATTTAAGCGCCTATTTGAACCGGACTCATCGAGCATCTGCATAGCATAAAAAAACGCATCAGCCGTGTCGTCATGCTCACCGTTCGGGAATGTAATAAGTTCGTCATAGAGCGTCTGATGTGATGGTAGAAATTTGACCTTACCTGCTTCGACTAACGGCTCAACATAACTCGACCTTGTAATCTTGTCCTTGCTTCTCGGATTCAACTCTAGCAATCTCATCTCTCCGCTTGCGCGTGACATATCGTATAACGCGCGCTGATTCATTACGCACTCAATTCCACATAAGCTCGGATTCCATCTATCGTATACCTCTTTGATTATACTTGTTTGCTTATCAATCGTCAATCGAATCGCCAAAGATTCAAGCACATATCGGAGTTGCGTTCTCGTGTCTAATCCCATTACGCAAATACCCATAGCGTCAGCGGAAGCTCGCTCTGAAGCGTTCGGGTCAACAGCCATAACAACTCTGAACCATTGTTGCCAGTTCGCCGGTAGTTGGCTTTGTTCGTAATAATTCTTCTCAATCCATTCGCGCTTATATCTTGAAGTCGCATCATCAATCGGATTATTCATGTACTCTTGATTAAACTTCGCCGTGCCTATCGCCTCGCGCTCTGCGATTAGCTTCTCTCTTGTAAACTTGCCTTTCCATAACGGCTCATCGACTAGAATATCACCACCGTTTTTTGTTGCGGTCTTGAATATACCTCCGAACTTTTTATAAAATTTAAGCACTTCAACCTCTGGGTGTATCACCGTGCCAATCCATTTCACGAATCCTTTCTCGAAATCCCTTGAAGGATAGATAACGCCATAAAACCAGTTGTGCAATTTCTCTCGGCGGTCAGGACTTCTTACTTGATCGTCTTCTTCTATATCGTCAAGAATAATTTTAGAAGGTCTTTTGTTTTTGATGTTCACGCCTCTACCCTTGCACGCACCACGAGCCACGACATTCACGCCGTTGTTAGTTTCAAAATGTGTATTAGTCCATTTCCTACTCTCGGAATTAGTAGCCGGAACGAGGTCGCCATATACACTACGAAGCAACTCGTTATTCTCCAGCTCCATCTTAATTGACTCAAAATGCTTCTGTGCATCTCCGAGTGTATTGCCGACATAAAGTATAACAGGCTCAAGCGAGTACACGATGTCGTGGATTGTATCAATCTTCTCCCAAGTCGTTTTACCGTGCGCTCTGGGAAAGATAATTGCGCTATCCTTGCGCCTGCCAAGCTCCTCTGTAAGTTCACTATGACATTCCTCTGTGAATCCTTGAAGTATATGCGGAAAGAAATACATACCGAAAAGAGGCAACATCTGTTTCGGTTTTAGCGTAGAAAGAACCCATGCCTTTTGCTCAAGCTCTGGTATTTTCTTGAGGTCTTCAAGCCACTGGTTGAATTGAATCATCTGTGTATTTTTTGGCGAGTTTGATAGCAATCTCCGAATAAAGAATAGGCTTCCCTTCCTCACCGCCGTCAAGTCCTATGCTCTGCCTAGCCTTTCCGAAGATTTGTTCAAGCACAAACTTCAAGAGATCCGATTTATCAAGAGATTGGTCTTTAGCGGCTTGCACAAGTTTATTCACTTCTTCCTGCGAAACATAGTCAATAAACCTAACCTTGCTCAAACTTCCTTTCGGTCTTCCAGCACCTTCCCTAATGCCTCCGCGTCTTTCCTTGACTTGTTTTGATTTTATTTGATTTTTTTTCAAAATAGCCATAGTGTTTTTATTTCATGCTTAATTGTAAATCATCTCGCCACGATTAGCAAGTTTGTAACTCTCGCGCCCTGTGAGGATAGAGAGGACGGAAACGAAGTAATGTTATCTAGTTATGGCTTAAGTAAGCCTTCAAGCGGTTCTACCCTTGTTTGTAAATACATTATCTTGTTGGCGTTATAATGTTTGTGACACATAGTTGGCAAGTTGGTGTCACAGACTCGACGGTTATTCCAACGGTGATTCCAAAGTTAAAACGGTGAAAGTAAATAAAGACTTTACTTTTGGTTTTGTATGGTCTATACTCCTGTCGTACATCCAATTTAGTTTTACTTTACCTAACCTATGGAATCAACCCTTCCGACACGCACAGAAATACTCACGGCTCTTACTTTCTATTACGAGCAAGGAGATTTGTCGTTTATAGAAACGGTAAATAACATTAGTTATGGATATAAAGTAGAAATGAAAAGGAACTATACTAAACCTAACCAAACCAACAATGACCAACGAGAATAGAAAAAGACCTTCCTTCCAATTTTATCCAAGTGATTGGCTCGCAGATCCGAATGTTATAGCCATGACGGCAACTCAACGCGGAGGATATATACAACTACTCGCGACAATGTGGACAACAGCAGAATGTGAATTGTGGAATGACGACGCTTATTTGTCGAAAATATCAGGATTAACAGATATAGAATTAGGATTGGTAAAACGATGCTTTGTTAAAAGTCCTATACAAGCCGAAAACATAACTCATAAACGATTGATATACGAGCGACATAAACAAGATAACTTCAAAGATAACTGCTCACGCGCCGGAAAGCAGGGTGGAGGCAACCCAGCCTTTAAAAAAGGTAAGCCGAACCCATACTATTCGGCTCTGGTAGCGGGGAAAGATAAACATAAAGGTATGGATAAAGGAGAGGATAAAGGTAACATAAACTCTTCTTCTCCTTCTTCTTCTCCTTCTTCTTCTCCTTCTTCTAAATCTCTTAAGAAAGAGATACACTTAGGCGTTTATGAATACTGGAATTCTAAAGAAATAATTAAACACAAACAATTCACGGATGGTATGGATAAGGCTATTGGCAAGGCGTTAAAGACCTATACAGATACTGACTTAAAGACAGCCATAGACAAATACGCGCTGGTTTTATCTAGTGATTTGTATTTCTGGACTCATAAGTGGACTCTTGAAGATTTCCTCAAGCGTGGGCTTACGCGCTTTGTGGATTCACCCATTGAAAGTTTTTTAAAAATCAAAGACGACAACGGACAACCGAAGCATGAGATATGGAAGCAAGAAGGTTACTATGACGACTAATTTTTAACCATAAAAATATGATAATCGGAAAATGTTTCAAAACATCAGAGGAGAATGGAGCGCGTATATATTCCAGCCTTATGGATGAGAATAATGGGTTTGAACATCCAAGGGATTTTCTTTTAAAGACAATTGTTAAAGGCTTGGGATTGCGCCAGATAGAATTTACAGATGGTGTTGTTGAAGAAAGTTTTTGTATAACTTGTAATGGCAAACTTGGATATGAGAAATTTATGCTTGGTGATTATGGCGAAATAGAGGCGTTGAGAAGTGAATGTAAGCCTTGCCGTGATAAGGCTTTACTTGACTGCGAAGCAATAAAAAAAGAACAGGAGTATATTGTCAAACAGTGCAAGTGCAGTGGAAGACAGAATAAGAAGATTAAACACACCGGAATCGAAGTGGGTTGGTCTGACATACTAGATGGATTTGAATTTCAAAAACAGTTTCTTGATTATGCCGAAAGGATATTGGATGGCAAAGAGGAGCTGGGTGCTTATGTTTTCGGTGGGTCTGGCACTGGAAAAACATTCCTTGCGAAGTTATTGAATAACGAACTTGTAGAATCAATGCGCGATGTTGTGTTTTTCAAAGCTGTTGACTTGGCGATGGTATTACGCACAGTCTCAATGGCAAACCGAAGGGATGAGGATGTCATGGGAAAAATTATAAACGACTTACGCTCGGTAGATGTATTGATTGTTGATGATTTGGGTACACAGAAAAACACGGATTTTGTGAAAGAGATTATGTTCTCAATATTCGATACGAGATACGACAACAGGAAGAAAACAGTTATCACGACAAACCTAACGGCTGATGACATAGGAGATGATCGGTTGGCTTCAAGATTCGCGGATGCTGGATGGATGAGGAAGTTTAATTTCAAAAAACACGACTTAAGACAATTAAAATTTAATCAAAAAAATCTATGAAAAAAACAATCAACACAGATAAAAGATCAGATGATGCAATTTTTATATTCGACTACATGATGAGTAAATTCCAAGCGTTCTATAAAACAAGTGATGTCAAATATGGTACGCTTGACTATTTTTATATCGAGGAAAAATTCACGGTAATGGCAAGAATGATTAAAGAAAAATTCAATGGAGATTTTGACAACTTCACAGGAGCGATTCTTAATGCGCTTGCTTCAGGAAAATATGACGACAAGGATTTATCTGCTTAAATCATAACCAATACAAAAATGGAATCAATCGAAATCTGCCAATGTTGCGGTCACAAGACTACAATCTACAAGCATACGCTCAACGCCTCGATGGTATCGGCTCTCGCCAAGCTGGTGGAATTTTACGAGAAGAACAAGGCAAGAGCCAATCTTCAAAAGGATTTGGCACTTACGAAAAACCAGTACAATAACTTTCAGAAATTGCAGTATTGGGGATTGGTACACAGGAATAATCTCGGATGGTTGCCGACTTGGAAGGCGATGGATTTTATACATTTCGGAGTATCGGTGGTTAGCAGGGTTGCCACAAAAGAGTCCGAGCCGTTACCGTTTGACCATCCAGTCTGGCAAGGCAAGATCCCACCGATGAAATTTGCATCAGAGTTCTTTCCGGAAAAGTACAAACAGCGAGAGGAGTATCAAGAAGAGAAAGGATTCGCACCATCTTTATTCGACTAAAACATGGCAAAAGTAAACCTTAAAAAATGGCATGAGATAGTTTGTTCAAGAGCCGGATGGCATTGTGAGCACTGCGGAAGATGGGGAGATAAGCAGACTCTATGCGGACACCATTTCCCGCACTCTCGCGGTTCAAGAATTGATCTTGCGCTAGATGTTAATAACGGGGTCGCATTATGCAGTGATTGCCACACGAAAATCCACATGGGTTTAATCAAATTAAAATGACAAAACAAATCCGAAAGATATTTTACGGAAAAGTGGCAAGCAACAAACTCGAGCTTGAGAACAAAGAGGGCTTCAAGTTTTGGTTACTAGGCTTGGAAGGTAGAGAAGTCGAGCTGACTGTCGGCGAAAAGCAACTCCGACATTATGACGCAAGAAGTTTGCAACAAAACAAATACTACTGGGGCGTGATGATTCCGATACTAGGTAACTATTTCGGCATGACACATAACGAAACGCATGAGGCTCTCAAATGGCATTTTTTGAGGAAGGAAGACAAGAAGATTCCAACTATCCGAAGCACCACGGATTTATCAACAGTCGAGTTCGAGGAGTACATGAAACAGGTTAGAGTATGGGCTTCCGAGGAGTTTGGCACTTACATTCCGCAACCTAATGAACCATATGAATACTAAACCACAATACAATTCAAGAGGTCTGAGAAATGATTTTCGCTTTACAATCCCAAAAAGAAGGTATATTATACAGGTACATTCAGGCTGTTAAGCCGTAATGAATACTAACACTAACCAAAAAAAGACATGAAAAACATTTCAGAAAAATCAAACACAATCGGAGTCACGCTGTTGCTTATCGCAATCGGCTTGTTCCTTTTTGTTTCAATGACTGACGCGCATACAATCGCAGACTTTCGTTAATGGCGGTATTGTTATACGAGGTGGTGCATTACTCGCATTTCACTCCAAAACCTCTGTAATGCGCTAAAAACAACTAAAACTTAAACAATTACGGTCATGACAACCACAAAAAAACAATTCAAAGCATTTACAGGCGAAGATCCTGAAGATGTTTTGGGCGGAGATTGGAGGCAAGAGTGCGACGCTTTCGATGATGGCGATGACAAGAAGTGTCCGGAGTGTGGCTCGCATGAAACTTGGATTGATACCGAATCAGATGAGGATGAAAATGGAACTGTTGTCGAGGGTAGAGAGTTCTTCACCTGTGCGGATTGCGGATATAGTTATGAATTGAAATTTTAAAACAAACCAAAATGAATAAAAAAAGTATAATCGAACTTGCAAAACAGCAGTCGCGAATGTTAGAGATTTTCTCTAACGGCGAGATATATATCGATATTTCATCAGTCGGATTAAAGCTAGTCGCTCCTGATAATATGAGAGAAGGTTTATCGCTTTTAACAGGGATGGTAAACGGAGAAAAAAGGAGTACGCCATGTAGGATTTTTACAAAAAAGATAAATAAATTCTTCGAGCTTTGTCACTTGAATATAGTCGCGAAATTTGCCGTAGATGAGAAAATAGAATTTAGCGGTTCGGCTACCGATAAGAATAAATTATTACAGTTTTTCAAAATTATAGGAGGATATGACATTAAAGATAAAGATTTATTTTAAATAACAAAAATAAATATGTTTCAAATCACACGACACATTGAGAGAAAAATAGATGAGAGGATGGTAAAATATCCATTCACGACTTACGACATAATCTTTTTAAAGCCTAATGAATCGAAACCAAACTGGTGCGCTTTGACTGATTATCTCAAGAGGATGTTTACAATGCCGATACCAATGCACGGCGATATGCCAAGCGCGACAAGAGAATTAGTTGTTGATGTAGCCGAGGAGTTTACCGATAAAGCATTCTGTAAAATGGTACAGGATTCACAAGCAACCGGACTCGGCTCTAATCAGCACCCGACATTACAGAAATATGCTATGGAAATGAACCCGAAAATAATCGGTATTGAAGTACCGGTATATGATGAAAAATGGCTTGGCTTTATGGATTTATTAGAGTATGATAGAGCCACGGATAAGATAAAAATAATCGACTACAAACCAAATGCAAGTCGAGATAGAAAAGCACCGGCTCAAACTCTACGCTACAAGGCGCTGTTCTGTAAGTGTGCGCAGGTGAGTCCGAAGGATGTTGAAGCGTTCTATGGTGACGATCAGAATTTCTACAAAATAATTTAACCAATACAAACATGACAACCAAAGAGTTGCCGTTACCGTTCGATGACAAGCCAACGGTAGCACCAGTCAAACAGGCAGAGCCAGTCAAGAAGGTAACAACAGCAGTACCGCTAAAACAGGCAATCGCACCTGTAAAACAAAAGGTAGTAATCGTACAGCCCACAGTCCGAGATTTGATTGAAGGCGAATCTTTCAAAGCTCAAATCGCAAAGACCTTGCCGAAGCATCTTACACCGGATAGATTTATCCGAATCGCAATTACAGCGTTACAGAAGACTCCGGCGCTCGGTCAATGCAAGCAGGCTTCTCTATTCAATGCACTTCTTAATTTGAGTCAATTAGGATTAGAGCCGGATGGAAGGAACGCTCATTTAATTCCGTATAAAGACCAAGTGCAGTTGATAGTAGATTATAAAGGCTTGGTGGAATTAGTTATGCGCTCTGGGAGTGTAAGCAACATCCATGCCGACATAATCTGTAACGAGGATGAGTTTGAGTACGACAAAGGAGAAATCAAAAAGCATAAAATCAACTTCAAAAAGCCACGAGGCAAGATGTATGCGGTTTATGCGATAGTAAGATTCAAAGATGGAAGCGAAAAAGCCGAGGTGATGACTGAAGATGAAGTGGTTAAAGTCAGAGCAAGGTCGAAGGCGGCAGGCTCAAGTTACTCACCTTGGAATACCGACTTTAACGAAATGGCAAAGAAGACTGTCTTCCGAAGGTTGAGCAAGTGGCTTTCGATAAGCTCGGAATATAGAGATGCACTTACGCTTGATGATGATAGGTTTGAAGACATCGAAAAGCCGGAAGTCAAAGAAGTGCCAACAAAAGATTTTGCAGACCTCGCCGTAGATCCTAACTTTTAATCTATATGACAGAAGAAGAATTGGAAGAAAAAATTGAATACCTTGAGAAGGAAATTGAAAAAGCAGGTGGCGAGATTGCAGAGAAGGATGAGAAGATTGAAGAATTAACAACCGAAAAACAGGATTTAATCGGAGCACTCGCCGAGATTCAAAGGATTACAACAAAATATTACTAACACCAAAAACATGACGCTAACACCAGAGCAATTACAGGCAATCGAGCAGGATAAAACCAAGCTCGTAGCCAAGACGGACACACTCAATGAAGTAAAGAACAAGACACAACTGCAAGAAGGAGCAGAGTGGTTATGCTTTGCGCACGATAGAGTTAAAAGAATCCAGCTACTCCAAGCCGAAAAAACCGCCCCTCTCAAGGAAGGACTGAAAGGAATAAATGATATGTTCAAAGAATTGATTAAGCCTTACGAAGAATCCAAAGCCAAGATGAAGGAGTTGATTAAAGGCTACATGGTTTTGCGAAGACAACAGGCAGTCAAGAAGTATCGAAGGCTCAAGGAAGAAGACCCGCTTGCGATTGTCGAGATGCCTGATCCTGTAGTGCAGACAACTCTCGGTAATGTTCATGTAAGAAGAACAAAACGAATGCAGGTTGATACCGAGAAACTACCAAATGAATTTTGGAAACTCGAAGTTGATGCCGAGAAGATTCAGGAAGCCATCAAGTCCGGTAACAGACCGGAAGGAGTCGAGATAATTGAAGACATTGATATTGTACCTCTTAACCATACAGCAATAAAAAATGAAAAATAACATTGGAGATTTTGGATTAGCCTGTGCGCTCTTGGCACTCGGCTACAAATTGATAGCAGTTGAAGGAGAAGGTAGGCACAAGACATTTACTTTCGATGTCGAATTTCAGCAAGAACTTTTTCTCTCGGACATCGACAAGTATTATTCACACGATTTGAAAGTAGATCCGAATGAGTATTACATCAGGATGAGAGAACTGAAAACAAGAATGTATAACTAATTTTTTAATTTAAACACACAATGGAAAAGAAAACATGGTTACAGAGCGACAGTATTATCAAACGCTCACTCGCAGTATTCGGATTGTGGTGGCTCGGCTACTTGATGATTATAGCCGTGTTCTTTATCTTCGCTTTTGCCTTCGGTCTATTGAGCGCATTGGCGACATCGATTCAATAAAAAGCCTTAAGATATAAAAACAAAAATCACTAACAATCCAAAAAGAATGGAAAACAAATTCAAAAAGCCGGCAGTAGTAGCAACAATCTGCGTATTCGCATTTCTCGCGATTATGGGCGTGATAATGACGACAGCTCGTACTTACGCGGTAGACGCTTCAAAATGCGCTAGTGGCGATGAAACAGCGTGTTACAGCGAAGCTACAATAAGACTTCAGGGCGCATACAACGATAATGAAATGCTGTTGATTATGGCTCAAACTACTTATGAACAAGCGCAGTTTACTTTTGATGAGAATAAATCAAACCTAGCTTGGAGTAAATACAAGGACTTGAAAGACGGCGGTTATCCTGATGCTGACAGGCTTAATGAACTCGGAACGAAAGCAGGGATAGTTTTTTAGATGAACCTGTAAGTTCTAAAACTGCACAAAACTATACAGAGCCGACTGAAACTATACAGACCTGCTACAAGAAAGATGTCGATGAAGACCAGAACCAGTATGTGAGATACGCCTCCTTGATAAGTAGCAACGATATAGACTTCCTCTCAACTCTCGAAGCCGAGAACGGGCTATGGACTCCAGATAGGCAGAGTGAAGTATATTCGAATGGAGTGCGTGAACAGAGTTATGGGTTCTGCCAAACCAATGCCGTCTTCCACTCCGACATTGTGTATGATGATAGATTCTTCACGGATCCCGAATGGCAACTCGACCAGTGTTGGAGTATGTATCAGGGGGGCGTTGCTTTCTACGGGTATAACAACAGGTGGAAAGTCAAAGATAGATTCGTATGTCCTAACTAAAATATATGCAGAAAATACAAATCGAAGATATGGGATGTATGGGAATGCTGTTATTCCTTATGATTGTCGGCTTATATAGCATCGCCAGCGCCATACAATCAGTCGCGCATTCTATCGATCAGTTACAAACTTTAATTAAATAATATGAATAAACAATTAAGCCAATGCTGTAGCACGCCCGTTAAGACGGTGGGGAGTGGGGACTTCCACGAAAAGGATAGGGTCTGTACAATGCACTATGAATGCAATGAATGTGGACAGCCTTGTAATATTGTTACCAGTGCGAAATTAAGACTTCCTACCGATCCGATACGCATTACCGATAAGGATTCAAAATGGCTAGAGAAGAAACTTAAGAAGAATGACAAGCGAACAAGGCTTACGAAACAAGAAAAGGAATTGCTTGAAGGGTCGAAGGAATTTGACAAGACGCTTATGGTAGACGGCGCTAAATGTGAACGGTGGCGTAGGAAATTTATACTTGGAACGCAAACTTTGCCGAATGGTATGTATGCGCAAAAGAAACTCGCAACACCAGAAGACAAGTACGGACTAGGCGACTTGTACGACAAGGCGTTTGCGAATGGAGAGAAGGCTGGCAAATCCGACACGATTAAGCGTATACAGGAGGAATTGGATGCAGTACACGCAATGGCTACAAGATATAGCGAATTAGACGAACAGGCTTTCCATGCAGCATTAACGACAATAAATCACCTCAATCAATTTCTTAAAACCTTACAAGATGAAACTTCTGAATTACATACTTTGTAAAATCTTCTTCCATAAACTGGAAGTCGTAAAAACTTATTACGGTGGAATATCCCAAAAGGTTTATTGCTTAAGATGTAAAAGATATTTTGGAATAAATCATAGTATCAGATGTTTCATTCCGTGGGATAGCGAATTAGAACAAACAATGAGTTTTATAGGAGCTACACCAACTAACCAAAAATTAAACATGAAAAACTGGAAAGAACAATTAACGGATATATTACAGTGCTCTACACCATCGAGTGATATAGACGATGTTGAAAAACTAATCTCCCAAGTCGAAGAAGAAGCGGAGAAGAGGGGATATGAGAAGGGAGAAAATGACGCTTATGCAAAGATAGCTATGGGAGAAATTTAAACCTGTAATTTAACAAAATAATATGACTGACTCAATCAACAACTCGAATGGCGTGTCCTCCAGCTATGGCGTGTCCTCCAGCGATGGCGTGTCCTACAGCGATGGCGTGTCCTACAGCGATGGCGTGTACTCCAGCGATGGCGTGTCCTACAGCTATGGCGTGTCCTACAGCGATGGCGTGTACTCCAGCGATGGCGTGTACTCCAGCGATGGCGTGTCCTACAGCGATGGCGTGTCCTACAGCTATGGCGTGAAAGAATCTAAAGGAGTTTACAGGGCTATTTTTGCCCCAAAAAAAGAAGGTAAGCCGACTATATTCGGTGTTGAAGTTTCGGGAGATAGATTTGACGAAGTCTTAAGTAGTATCCATAAAAAACAAGGTGGCTGGAAGCCAAGAGCCAATAATGCTTTCGAGTTATATCTTAAGGCTGGCTCGGAATGGAGTAAGGTTGACGCGAGTGACATAAAAAAGAAACAGAATATCTGGGAAGGTATGCCACAAGAATTGATAGATTACATTAGAAGCCTACCCGAGTTTAATGCCGAATTATTTGAATGGCACACGGGAATTAAGGCGAACAACGAGAACGCAACTCGCAAGGCTGAAATTCTAAAGAAGATAGCCGAACTCAAAGCAGAAGCAGATAAACTTATTTCTTAATTAAAATCGTATGGATGAAGTCAAACAGTATGACACGCAGTCGCCATTCGGATTCGGGATTGCACTCGGAGCACTCCAAGATGGCAAGTCGGTTTCCAGAATCGGCTGGAATGGAAAGGGTCAAAAATTGACACTCCAAGTACCAGACGAAAATTCCAAGATGACACTCCCGTACATCTACATCACTACTGTTGATGGCAAGAATGTACCTTGGTTGGCGAGCCAAACGGATTTATTGACTTATGATTGGACGTTGGTAGAGTAGCTCTTTCACAATTTGACGCTCGATTTGCGGGGCTACTCTCCACAAGTTGCGCGTTCGAGGCTGGACAATCCAAGGCGGAAACGCAACGGTAAAACCAGCCAAGATAGAGGGGAGGGGCGAAAGCCCTGTGCGGCGACCTGCTAGCAAGGATTACCCGTTACCCTCTATCGGTACTTGAAATCTTGTACTGAGCGGATAATGGTGTTAGATAAAGTAACTTCTATCACGGGTACCTATCCGCTCGCTACAAGGATTCAAATATAACTTAACAAAAAAGACAGTATGACCCACGATGTTCAAAGGACAATCGAAGCAATAATGCAATGCCGAGCCGAAAAAAAAGGTGCTGGTAGTATTGTATGCCCTAAATGCAAAGGGGTACTTAATTACACATGTGCGATAGGGTATAACGACCATACGGACGGGAAATGCCAGACAGAAGGATGTTTAAGCTGGATAGAATAATAAAACAAAATGAAAATCTCAAAATGCAAATGGTGCGGTAAAGAATTTGAGGACGCTTGCTCTCCTGAATGTATAGACTGTTGCGACAACAAGGCTTGCGTAAAGGCGAACCGAAAGGAGTTTCTGAAAGAAATGTTTAATCAACTCAAATGAATTTTCAAGTATAATCAAATAGACTAGAAACACGTCCTGCTAATATAATCAAATATATATGAAAAAATCTATCAAGAAATCCAAAAAATCCAAAGAAATAAAACTTCCTTCACTGGAAACAGAAGGACGCTGTAACCAATGCGCAAGCGTGTTGGAGTTGATTAGTTGGACGTTCGTAACGGGGAATAGTGTTAGTAGTCTAGTGTGCGTGAATCCGAAGTGTCCTTCGTATGCGCTGTTGCAAGTGCCAGAACATATCATGTATAAACACTGGCTCAAGCAAGAACATAGAGAGAATAGACTAATCGAAAAACATTTATGAAAAAGCGCACAATCAAACCGTGCAAAAAATGTTATCAGATGACAAATCACGAAGGTGGTAAATGCCTGAAATGTCAAACCTGTGCAAACCTATGCAGTCCTAAAACTCTTAGAAAACAAAAATGATAAACAACCACGGGCACTCTTGGCTCGACTGTACTCCGATACTATGCAGAACCTTCCCTAGCGTTGCACAGGAACTCGGTGCGCCGATGATGGCTTACGAGGACAACAAGGAATGGTGCGATGCCGAGAAATGGAGAGAGCTTGAAAAATACAGGCAAGGATTCCGCGCCTTCATGTGCGCTTGCTCGGCAGTCAAAGTCTTTAATCCGAACGTCAAATGAAATGTCCGCAAATAGACACATGCTCACATGCTCAACTGCCAGCTTGCGAGTTTGAGACAATCATCAAGGCTTGCCAGCTCAACCAACAAGAGACGCAACGCAAAGTGCAAGAGACAATGCAGAAACATCATCTCGCCGAGGAGATGGATAAATGGAAAGGGCTTTGCCATTAACCAAAAACAAAATATGCTAGACACGTTTATCATTCTCGACCAAGACGCGGACTACCGAAGAGTACGGCCAAAAGACGAACCGAGTAGCGTTGGAGACGTGATAGTCGCCACAAGAGGCCAATTTGTAATTTCGGGAGTTGATCACGAGGAAGACGACGAAACCGTCCAGCTAACCTGTATTGCTCAACCGATTAACGCTTAATTTTTAATTAAAATAATATGCCTCAATCATTTTATTCATCAACAACTACTGGCGGAACTTTTTTTGACATCAACAGTCTTATAACTATTGACGGTTCGGCATCAACAAACGGTATAACCGTCAATGCAACCGTTAAAAAGACTACAGGACACGATGTGTCACTTGTCTTTAGGTATATCAAAAAGAAATTCAATATAATGGAACGGGTGATTCTTGATAGAAGATTAGACAGACTGGAGAAGGCGTTTAACAATGCCGTGGAAAACGGACAAGAGGCACTTGGCAACAAGCTATTGCTAGAACTGGCGAGAGAAGTAAAAGAAAGTGCGATATACGCAAAAGGTATTAGGTACTATGTTGACAGGGAGGTTTTATCAAGAGTCAAGAATAAGATAAGAGATGGACATATATCGGATACGAAATTAAAAGACTACACGAGAGTTATACCGAAGGATGTATTAGCGAAGAAGAAAGCTGTTGAAGATGTATTTGACGGGTTTGTAATTTATCACTACTACAATAACGCAATCGAGAAAAAGCTAGAGAAAAAACAACAGATGTCGCCAGATGAAAAGAGGAATATGAAAGACCCTATTTTATTTGGATGGATAAATGAATGTGATAGGTTGTATTTTATTGGAGATTGGGAAGACGAGTATTGCGATTTAACATTCGATGAGATTATAGGAGTAGTCGGTGAAGCTAAATTATCAAAAACACCTACCCTATGAAATTCACACCCGAACAAGCAGGAGCATATTGCGACCAAGCGCATAATTGCAAGGTTGACTTTTTAACAGATTTGTGAAATAGTTTAGCTGTAATCAAACAAACATGAAAAAACTCGACTACAAAAAAATGCTTCAGGAGATAGACGAACTTGTGCAGACTGATTTCTGCATGGATATGGACTCGCGACTAATTCGCAAAAGACCACTCTTTACAAAAAGAGAATCAGTCGAAATGGCTATCCTGATTGGGCGCATTTACTCGATTTCGCATTGCATTTCTTGTTCAGCCTGTAATAAAAAATATTTAAAATAATAAAAACATGAAAAAAGTTTTACTTTGGTTGCTCAATAAGTTTTACAACGGCACTCCCTGTGAGTACGGACTAATCAATAATGTCGAGGCTTATGAACGAAGTTTTCTGGATGACACGCTGGAGAATAATCCTGAGGTGACGATGAAGGAATTTTTAGACTCAATGGATAGAATGGATAAATGTATGAAGTCTGGAGAGGATTGTACGATTATGGGTAAAACCGTTTACAAGGGTTCGGATATTCTTATTGAGACTCTCAATAAAGATATGCTATGAAAACAAAACCATCAGACATGCCAGAAGGATTTGAACAACTATTCGGAACTCTCACGAAGCCTGAAAAGCTAACGCCAGAGCAGGAACTCGGAAAGGCTTTACTAAAAATAAGAAAAACAAATGGAAGCTAAAACAATACAGCAAATGTACATACGCCGATCCAAGCAATATGCTAATCCGTGTTGCATTCAAGCGTTGACGGATTTCATGATAGAGATTTGGTCATACCATTATCTCGAAAAGGATTTGAAAGTAAAACAAAAAGCACTACCCTATGAAGAAGAAACCCAACCTAACGCCTCTTGAGGATGTCGAGTGCGAAGTATTTGCGAACTGGTGCAGATGGAATAATTTGCTTTTTACTCATATCGCTAATGAGATACCGGTCGGACATCAAGAAGGTAAAGTTTGGAAGCCTCATTTCGCTACGATTAACAGACTCAAGGCTATCGGATTCTGTTCAGGCTTTCCTGATTTTGTAATTAAAATACCAGCTGGATTACTTGTAATCGAGATGAAACGCCAGCAAGGTGGTACTACAAGCGCAACACAGAAGATATGGCTCAAGGCATTACAGGAAGTTGACGGAATCGAAACGAAGGTATGTTACGGCGCTGAAATGGCAATCGCATTTGTTCAATCTTATCTTTAAGATATGAAACAAAAATACATAAAGGCAAAGCACTACATTGATATCGGCGTGCAACACGCCGAGGATGTAAACAGATCCTCCTCTTGTTATATGGTGGATACCAAAAAGCGCCAGATCCTCTTGAGGTCAGTTCCGATTTACGCTTTACCAAGAATGGTTGAGCAAGAGCCTAGACCTTTGGATTGATTTTCGGTGCTAAAGAAGGGAAACAAAGAACAAGAATTGCTCTTGCGGCTGATGAAACCACGGCGTTTCCTATCGAAATGAATATAACCCATATATCGTTACCATCTCTAGTAGCTGTACTGATTGCGATCCAAATCGAATTGAGATCCGAAAGTGTCATGCCCCTTTGGTAGAATGCGATAATTGCACTCGCGCCTTCACTCGTAAGGAATGAAGCCACGAATACGGCAATAAACAATCTCATCTCGCTCTTGAACCTTTCACTCTTGAGGAACTGTTTGATTTTTTTCATGGTGTTATTTGTTAATGTCTATTTTGCGAAGAATCTCGAGAGTCCATATCTTATCATCCGAAAGATTAGAGTCGTCTTTTAAGACTCCTTTATTCTTCCAGTAAGTGATCGCCTCTTGTTGCCACTCTACTCTTTGCGGATAAATCCCCATAAATTGAGTGAGATATTCGAGAACAGTTGGTTTGATATTATTGCCCGGACAACTCTTGTACGGTTTTCCGCTTGAATTAAGAGCGTAATCCCTGTGCATTTTCACATTGTCACTTGGGATATTGTAGGCACTTCTTAATCTCTTAATCAATTCAAAGGTTGCTTTTACTTGAGCCATGCTTGGAGTTTCCTTGTCGAAATCACCAACCATACAAATTCCAATCCCCTTAAAGTTCATCATGCCTTCCTTACAGTGCGCGCCGACTTCAGTGTCTTGTCGATACTGTCGGACTTCACCCGTTCCGAAGACAACATAATGATACCCGATATACCAACCACTCTTTGACTTCGGGAACTCCCTAGCCTTGTGCGAATTGTTAAAAGAATTTTCCGTAATATCCGGACTCAAATCCCGAGGCGTAACTGAATGATGTACTACTATGTACTCATGTGTGTTTGCCATCTTGATTGGATTAAGAAGTATAAGCACTAAAAATCAATGCGAGAACCATTAGGAGAAAACTGCCTAGAAGCGTACCACCAAGCCCAAAAAACCAGTTTTTGTACTTGCCATCATTAGTCATCAACGCAAACCTTGAATCTATTTCTTGCCTCATCAGCGAAAGCTGATCGTGGCTTACATATGAATTGCCGATATTCTTAAATCCTTCTTTTATCGTTTCCGCTATGATTTTCAAATTCTCATTGATGGTTTTAACCTGCTCGGATAATGCGGTCAGCTTATTGTCGAACTCATTTACCTTCTCGAATATCAAGGCTTGATTCGACTTCACCTCGGCAATCTGTTCCGAGTGCAATTTATATCCGCCACATTTTTGGAAATCTTCTTTTGGCATTAGCCTAAAATTATATAATTCATGCCGTCTGCCGTTGCATCATGGTCGTGTGCGGGATCAGTAGTTGTTAGATCATAAGTGCGAGTCAACCCAGTATTGGCAATCGAAAATACTAATGTTGCATTTTGCGTGTTACCACCATTCGTTACTGATGCGTCGTAAGATACTCCCGTATTAAAATCCGTACAAGTCGGCGCACTTGGATATGAAGCCGCGCTAACCGTTGCTACCCCGTTGAACCCAAGGGCAACTGAATTTGCCAATTTAATGTCACCCCTTACTCTTTTGCCATTACAAGAAGTTCCCGCATCATCACATACCCACGCGCGTATATCAAATTGCAACATAACTAATTTCGGTCTGAATCCAACATTAAGAGTATCACTCCCTGTAGCGTCATCATCCAATGTTGAGAGCGTACCAGTTGCAACAAAGGCTTCTTTTGTTAATACTTCTGTCGCTGATAATGCCACCCCTAATTGTTTCGTTACAGTTCCAGCAGTGTGGCTAACAGCACCAGCCGTATTAGTACCAAATACCGGACTACCTGCCGTCAATCCTGATTGAGCATTAGTGTATTCATAACACACGACAATTGTTGCATCCGCATTTCCGCCGACAACAACCCAGCCAACAAAAGCCTGTGCCGCTTCTCCGTTAGCTGTCGTATCTAGTTTCCACAATTTACTATCCGAGGCTTTAAAATATAAGGGTTGTCCTGCCGTCACTGTTTCACCAGCCGTTCCCTTGTACAGTGTTTTCTCGAGATATGTTTTACTGATAATCTCAAATCGGTCATTCGTATTATCGTATATGCAATAAATGTATTGTCCTGCTTGTATATCTCCCTTTGATAATTCCGCTCCGTTTTGGTGCATCAAATCTACTGTATCAGTAATGCCTCCGGTAAGTGAGAGATTAGTCGCTCCTGTATTTGTAGTCTTCACCTCTATCTTCAAAATCATTCCATTCTCAAGAGCCGCAACCTGTGCAGGTATAGCGACTGTGACTGTGTTCGCAGATACCGAAGAATCCACAAGCGTATCGCCAGCGTGGAGTAAAGTATCTTTGCGAAGATTATTATATTGAGCCGCCGTTGCGTCATCACCTGCTACTACTACTGCTGAATTAAGTGCCATAAATTAAAGGTTAGCTTATCGTGATTTCAGATTCACAAGTTAATGTCTCTGTTGCCGCCTTTGCGATTGTAGTCGTCAAAAAGTGACTCAGAATTTGTCCTGTATCTACACTTGAAGTTCCGTCAATAAACCATCCGGCTTCCTCAACAGTTCCGGTAAAGTCCGAAGCAGAATAAAAATTGCTCAAGTAAGCGATATTGCTTGCATAAGCCGCGCTCGAAATTGCCTTCCTGAAAGTTTCAGTAGTCAGCGTAGTATCTCCATTCACTGGTGCAGTATTGCTTGAGCCGACAGCGCCGTAATTCACAACGCCGGTATAAGTAGTTGTATTTGCAAATCTTTGTGCGATTACAGACCTCCCGACCGTTGGAATGATATTATGCACGACTTTCTGTTTAACAAGCGTTAAATCGCAAAGTTGTCGGTATAAAAATTTCAGTTCCCAAAATATCTGATTATGATTTTTGCAGGTCTTAATAAGATTTTCAATCTCTGCAATTATCTTTGTTGCCTTTGGATGGCGGATGTCACAAACGGAAATCGTATGAAGCCCAGCCATAGGTTTTGATACCTCCTTGTGACACAAAAATCCTTCAACCGGATTAGTTAGATTCAGTTTCTTGAGCCGCTTTTTGAATGCTATTTCGGAAACTTTGTTTTGATTTTCCATGTAATATAATTATGATTGCAAAATAGAAAAAAGTAAATGTCATCCCCATTGTCCAAGTGACCATCGAAAATCTGTTGCGTCAGGTTGCCACTTATACGGACTTGATGTTATATCCCTCTCAACAGCAGTTTCCACAGGAGTAAGTGTAATGGTTGGAGTTTCGCTTGCCGTTTCAGAAGCCGTGAATGTATTAACTTCGCTTAGTGTTATCTCAACCGATTCTGCCGTTACCAAGTCAACAGTTTCATCTTCATCAACTTCAATCTGGTCATTCTCTGAAAGTAGTTTTTGAAAAAATTCTATAATACCGAATAGAGTTGAAGCGAAGGTAACTTTGAAATCCATATAATCACCGTACTCACCACCCTTGCTTGTAGATGTAACCTTCTGAATTAAGTATTGCTGATCCGTAAGTCCTCTTGCCGTATCGTTTACAGTTATCAGTTGTCCTGATTTTAAACCTTCTTGGTCAGTCGTAAATGAGCCGTTGATAATAGCATTCGAGTATTGGTTGATTTCAGCCTCCGCGCGTGCGCGTGCAAGCTCACGACTGTCTATAGATGTGTCCGTGATTACATCGCCGGCAAATACACCAGTACCACCGCACAATGCTTTCATCGCAAAGATTGAAGCATTATCTTGATGAGTTACTCTAATCGGAAATCTCTCTGTGTATTCAAATCTCAAGAATTGAGCCGAGGTCAATGTTGCCGTTTGGGTTGAAGCTCTAACCGATTGAGCATTATAGTTGTACATATAATCGAATGAAGCCTCATCATCAAGATTCTCAACGCCGACAGTTTTCGCAGTCGCAAAGAATGAAATCGTATCTCCGTTGGTTTGAGAGGTCACAGCCTCGACAGTGAAATTATCATTATCAACTTTCGTGATTTTGCGTACTGCATTACTTCGAGTCCTGTTCGTGATGTGCATTCCTGTAGTCAAGCCGTGTGCTGTAATCTTTATATTCGTTGTTGTAGTACCGGCTTCCGAGGCATGAGTTGTAGTGTTGTTATCAAGAGTGACTGCAAGATTAACGAATAGATTTTTCATAATCCATTCCCTAACCGCGCTGTCGCCTTCGACAACCTGTGAATATGTACTGTCCGAATCTTCCGTTCCACCTCTTACGGTCTGTTGATTTTTCAATAAACTTATATCAGGTTTAATCGACAGATTGTCGAAATTATCACTACTATTAGTTACATCAATTTCAAATGGTGCAGACATACTTTCTATATCGAAAAAATGTATATCTTTTTCGTAATCGATATACCAAAACTTGCTACTTAAATTCGCCAAGTCTTGAATTACGCGAGTCGGCTTTTTGAATGAGATAGGATAATTCGTAAGCGACAAACCTTCTTCAACATTGAACATCGTGAAACTACCCTCGGCTGTAATCCTCAAGTCATCAATCTTAATCGAACTTGTTGCAGTTTCGGCGACTACAATCGCCACATAAGTAATCGCAGTCCATACTGGAGTGCCTGTCATTACGCCATCCTCTAATTGAACACTGTCAAAGGTATATTCACCGGACGATCCCAATGTCACCGTCGATAATAAGTAATTACTCGAATCGCTACCAATTCTTATCTTGAGTGATGTGATCTTAGTTGTATCAGTCGGATTTGCCCATAGAGTTAGATTGCCTTTGGTCGGTTGCCCCGAAGTTACACCGACAAAGTCCGAGAAGTCGCGCGCCGTTTGTGTCGTTTCCCATAGCGCCGACCCTGCCGAGTAAGTCCATGCGAATATACCAGCAGAATCTCCTTGCATTTCTGTTGTTATATCAAGCGTTGGATTCGTACCGTCTAAAGACTCAATCCACGCCGTTTGTATCGCACCATCATTCAAGTATTCCATGTCATCAACTTCCTTGTTGTAGTTGTTATTCTGATTGAGCTGGTCATTGATTATATACCTCGGTTCTCGATTCTCGTAAGCCGAGTTCCAATTAGGTGCATCGAAAATCTTTGTGTAATCGTAACAGCTCACACTGTATTCAAGTATCGAGGTGTTGTGATCTATATTCGAGTCAGTTGCAGAAGAAATAACGCCACCGAAAACCAGTTTACCCATGCGCTCACCTGTCGAGTGCGCGCTCGTGGGCGTGCTTATAGTAAGCGTTGTCGAAGACGGAACGGCGGTCACCGTCACCTTCTCCTCTGTAGCTAATCCGATCCCCAAATACAATTCAGTACCAATCCTAAACTTGCCTGTGTCGCTATAGGTATTCGCAATCGTTATCGTATTTGCGCTGTAGTTTGCCTTCAAAGCCAAGCCGTCAAATATCTTTATATCTTGCCCTGCTGTCGGTCTTGTAACACCGGAAAGCAACTTGAAACTGCAAGTATTCGACTTGTTCTGTATCTGGTCGTCTATCTTTATCGATAGGCGGTTGAGATAGGTTGTCGTGTCTACCGAGTTTATGTAAAGATAGTACATTTAATTTGCGAATGAGTGATTCATAAGTTCTCGAATAATTGGATCGCCAATTTTTGCAACTATATCAGCATCATCCAAAACCATAGGATTATTGATGTTGATTGTGATTCCGCCACCTCGCATTGTAGATTCATATTCTCTATTTTGTGCTACTGTCAAGACTCTCTCCCCCGGAGTAAGCATAGCCGGAACAGTGTCAGTCCCTTTTGCCTCCCATCCATTCGAAGCATATACGACACCTCCACCAGCGTAACCAGTTGTAGATACTTTACTTGTATTGATTGAAGCATACGCCTCATTCAATGCGTCTATTTGAGCCTTTGTAGTATCAACAAATGCTTGCGTTGCCGCCGCTCTAGTATCTAAGAATAACTGATAAGCAGTATTCGCACTGTTTTGAGTCTTCGTAATGTTATCCCACATCGTTTGAGTGATAAGTTCGATTTTAACACGAGCCTCCTCATAGGCGAGTTTCTTATCGGCTAATTGCAACATTTCTTCCTCGTAAGCGTCAATCGATGCTTGGCGTTCCTCATAGAAATTAGAAACAGCCTGCTCCAAATCAGTCATACTATTATACTGTCTAACCGCAGAAACCTCGTTACTCAATGCCTCAATCATCTGGGCATTGGCAGTGTAAGCCGCAACCTCGGCGTCAAGTTCCGCCTGCAATTCCGCCATAGTTTCGACTGCTGAATCTATGACATCTTGGTCTTTGTCTTCCGCCGACTTCGCCATCTCCTCGTTAATTAGCGCTTGCTGTTCAGCGATATCCGCGGCTAGACTCGTTTGTTTTTCTTCCGATTCAACTATCGCCGCCGCTAAATCTTCATTCTGCGATTGAGTTTCCTCTTGGAATTGCGCAGTCAATTCCGCCATTTCAGCACTCACATCGGCAATTGATTCCTCAATATCAGCCATCGCTGACGAAAAAGAATCATTTAAATCCTCCATCTTATCCGTACCTGTTTTTTGTAAATCAACAAATCCCTTTTCCAAATCAGATAAATCAGTAGAAAGGTCTTTTGTTTTTTCGCTTGCTCCTGAAGCATCACTTGAATAACCGCCATAGCTAGACCCGACACCACCAATTGCCGCCGCCGCCTCATTCGCTTCTGTGATTATATCTTCGGCAGTAGAATTCCATGTTGAAAAAGAGTCTGCGATGTCTTGAAAATCACCCTTGACACTTTCACTTGCCGCATGAGCCACATCTCCCAAAGTTACTGAATCACTCCTTATAGCTTCAATTGTACCACCTACCACCGTGCCTAGCGTGCCAGCAGTTAGTTGAGTTATTTCTCTTGCTGTAACTAAAAAAGTCATCGCACCTTGCGCGGCTTTAATAGCCGCATACGCAAAAGATCCGAGAAATGTCGCCAATGAACTGACTGATGGCACGGCATTCAAAACCTCTGTTGTCAATACGCTTATTTCGTAAGATAGCCTCCCAACTTCTGGTCTAAGTTCTCCCTCTGAAGTATAAAAGACACTACTTAAAGCCGAAGCATTATCTATAAAAGCCTCATTCACTAAGTTTACCGAAGGCAGTAGCAAATTACCAATTGATTCATACATATTATCAATTGCATTTTTCGCTATCTTTGAACTCGAAGCCATATTTTTAGCACCATCGCCGTACTTATTTGTTAATAATTCCAGTATTTTTGTTTGCGCACCAGTTACATCTCCGAGTTCCACCATTGTTTCAATCTCATCTTTTTCTTGATCGGTTAGCATCACTCCTGCTGACTTTAAAGCCATTGTCGCATTAGTTGGCGATTCCAATGCCTTACCAACAGCCCATGCCGCTGACGACAAATCAGTACCAAGGATTGAAGCCATATCCATAGCGGCTTGTGTAGCCTGTGGGAATATATCTTTACCGATATTTGTGAATGTCAAAATTAAAGATTCCGCAGATAGAATTTCTTCATCCGTATAATTAGTAACCATCGACATAGCATTTGCAAAATCCATAGCTGATTCTGCTGTCACTCCTGCTATGCCACCAGTAGCCTCTAACACGGCATTAAACCTCTCTTGCTCAATAGCAGACTCGCGAGCGGCATCTATTGCCGTAACTCCAAAATCATAAATTGCAGAAGCTATTTTTTTTGCGACATCAACTGCTAATTCTAAAGCCTGATTCCATAATGCTGTATTCAATGCTAAATTCGACAAACTGTTTGCAGTTGCTTCCGATTCCTTCCCCATTTCTTCCATACCCTTATTTATACTTTCAATTTTTGCAGTAGCTTCGTCTTTCACGGCTACAATAATATCTAGATTTTCTGCCATTTTATATTATTTACGGAATTGAGGAGTTGAGTTTTTACTTTTATTCTTTTTCAGTCCAGCATCTATTGAATCCATGTAGAGGAATGTGTTTAAAACATATTCATCCTGCTCATCTAGTTGCGCTGGAGTCCATCCGAACTTTTCACAGAATTTCATATCTATCCATTCCTGTGGCGCTGGGTGATTCTTTGGATAATTAAGGAATTTCTTTAAATCACCCTCTAGGCGTTTGGGATTTTCTTGCTTGTTATTTTATTTATAGCTTTATATAACTCATCAAAATCATCTGCGAGCATGGTATCGCCATTTAAAAATTCTTCTGTTGGCTTCACGATAGATCCATCAAGTAAAGTAAAGTGGTCAACCATATTTATAATAGCCGCTTCTTCCCCTTTGCCTTGCGAAGTCATCTTGAATCCTTTTGCGACATATCTTTTTTTAGTATCATCCATCTCCCAAATAACATCGTCATATGTAGCCTCACTTATAAGTTTTTTAGCTTTATGCGTGAGGAAATCTTTGATTGTTGCAGTTCCGATTGATAATTTGACTTCCATTTTGCGTGTGTTTTAAGAATTAAATACAGGTGTGTTTCTATAGAGGGGAGTAAGGAACACACCGAAACCCTACTCCCCTTATGCTTAAATTTAATAAGCCGCAGTAATGTTTCTTAGCATAACTTGGATCTCTCTCTTGTCGCTTGTGTCTCTGTAAGCCGTGAAGCTGATCTCCTCATTACAGATTGCGTCCTCTGAAAGGTTTGCATTGAATGGCTGGAATCTGCAGTCCGGCATATCGAACCTTAATTTCTCAACCTCGTTTGCATCTCTACCACCGGAGAATGCGATCTTGTTCGGATTGTCAGTTGTCGTTACATTGCCAGCACCAGTTGAAGTTGCACTAACACCTGTGAGCGCCGTAATCGCAGAAGCAACTGTCGCGACTGCATTGTTGGCAGGCGTAGCATCGAGAGTGACTGTTATCAGTTTACCAGATACTGCTGCCGCTAATGGAGTCGCGACAGTTGCTTCT
>Ga0208957_1000368_pt1 | contig 39244 bp, 67 predicted proteins | sample RifOxyA1_FD_184029 | JGI IMG/M metagenome (GOLD analysis project Ga0208957, IMG submission 184029) | Groundwater microbial communities from Rifle, Colorado - Rifle Oxygen_injection A1 (SPAdes) | ecosystem: Environmental > Aquatic > Deep subsurface > Groundwater | place: Rifle, Colorado, United... | reverse complement strand
TCCAATGACCAATACCATAAAATCGTGGAATACTATCCTGTAGAATAAATGATTGCTGATTAGGATTACTTTTTTTATTTAATTTAATCCAAGCAAATACTATTGTTTTATATTCAAATCCCCATGCTTTCATTGTTTCTAAAGCCTCTAGCAAACAAGGTGGAGTCGCCCATAAAAACAATTTGCAATCCTTATCTGCTAATTCTTCTATAGATAAGTTACAAATATCCTTAATATCCATTGTTGGATAATATCTTTTAGCACAACCTTGAGCTTGCTTTTTATCTTCCGACCATACTTTATAACTCCAAGGTGGATCAGCATATATTATTTGATATTTCTTCATAATTCTCCTTATCCCTCATGTAGAGGGGGTAAATTTTCCATTTCATTTATAATCCCAAAAATACAATTAGTACATTCATTCAGACTGCCAGTTTCCATACACTTGTGTAACCTATCTATGAATTTCTGCATTTCCTGTTGGACTCGGTATTTAACTATATCTTCTATTTGTTTTGGGTCGTAGATTGCCATATTAAAAATTTATCTTCTCATTTTTAAATCTATCTAAAATAGTTTTCTGTTCAGGTGTTAAAGTATTCATTTCTTTTATCAATTCATGGTTTTTAACATCACACCAAAATTGAGCCTTATCTTTTACTGGATAAAAAGCCTCAAGTTTACCATTAGGATTAAATACTTGCCATCCTTTTAAATCTTCATTTCTTACAATATGATATAATTTAATATCTAAACTCATCCTTCTCCCCTTTTTATTTAGTTTTTTAAATGGTTAGTAATCTTTTTATATTTTTCATAGTCTTAAATTAAGGGTTAGAATATAGTTATAGATTTTTATAGTTAATTCTGTCAACTTCTCTTGCAATTTCTTCATTACATCTATCACAAGTAATTTCTCCATGTATGGGACAATATGGCACATTATCTTTATGTTGAACTCCATAATAAATATTATAATTTCCATGAGTTGCACAAGAAAGCCTACCGCCTGTTGTTTGACAACCAGTACATCCGACTATTGGTGTATTATTAAAATTCATAGTATCCTATCCTCCTTTATTTTTTAGAGATTTAGTAATTGAGTTTCTTTAAGACGCTTTTTTATCAAATTATCTCTAAACTTTTTAAGAAAAGCATTTTGTTCTCCGACAATCTTTTTCAGTTTCTTTTTAGATAATTTATTATGAATAGAACAGGGAAATCCACAAGTTGACCAACCTTTTCCATCCCACTCACTGCATATACACTCTCGTAACTCTTTTTTAGTAGCAGTAAATAACCAGCTTTTTTTCATATACTCTCCTTTATATTCTCTAGGGGGTTAGAAATTATAATTTATATTGTCCATTTATTTGTCATTTTCATGAGATCTATGATGTTTTAGACAATATAATGTCTGCCAAGGTATCATAGGTATTTTCTTCCAGAAGAACCATAGAAATCTTTTCTCAAAATACCAATTATCTTTGTTTAATTCGTAGAACTCCCGTATACAATAGTTTTTTGTGGGTGCAAGTGCTGTCATATAATTTTAATATCTGCGTGCTGATAATAACTTTCATCTACAGAACATGACTTTTCTATTTTTATTCCTTTTTTATGGGCCAATTCAATAAATCTTTCTAAAGTCTTACCTTCAATCGAATCATCAGAATAAGCGTCTAATACAATACGTGGTTTTCCTTCGCTATCTATGTCTAATTCTATTTTCATACTCTCCTCTCTCCCGTATGGGGAGGGCTAGACTTTTGGTTGCTCTACTCTTTCTGGAAATGGCGGGTCTTGCCTCCCAATCTTTGACCAATCAATCTTTTTCTTTTTTATCGTTTGTAAAACTACATAAATAACCTCATTCCAATTCATTGGCCGCCAATCATCTGGAACATATTTCTTCAACATACTCTTCCTTTCTATCTCTCTAAACCTTAATAATTGATGTTAGTCTGTTTAATTCCTTTTTTTAAGAATTAACTATTATTAAATGGCAAGCGCATACATTTTCCAAACAATGACCGTATTTTTTATTTGCCAAATCGCATAATTTACATCCCCAACAACCTTTTCTTTTTTTATTTTTATTTTTATTTTTCATATAATCCTCTATACCTGATAAGCTGACCAAAGTTATAATTTCTTGATACCACCTGTGAGTGAAAATACTCTGATGCTTTTATTATCAACATCTTCTCTCCTGAGTAATTTCTTCATCTCCTTATCCAACTCCTTTTTATTCTTGCAAAATATCATCGGGTCTTTTGATTCTATAATCGCATAGAAAATAACGAATTGGGCTTTGTCTGGGCTTCCCTTATCAACTCCAATACAATCGCCATGACTTGTTGCATAATTCGCTGTCCCTGAATAATTCCATGCCATTGTAGTTGCTGAATCTGAATAATAAATAAAATCTCCTGCCATATATCTCCTTATAAACTTTTAATAATCTGATAAGCTAACGGACATAGTTTTTAATTTCTTCTATGTTTTTCATCCTCTCCCTTTCTTTCCCCTATGGGGAGGATTAGACTAACTCCTTTTACTATTTTCGTAAGCCTGTTCTTTACAACGTGGGCAAATATCGGGATTATCGTCTTTTACTTCCTCATTTCTACAAAATGGTTTTTCACAAATTCTACATTTTTCAATTTTCATATTCTCCTATTCCCCTTTTATATCTTTGGGGAGGCTAAACCTTATCAGTACCTAAATATTTTTCTACAGCTCTTATAGCTTCATCCTTTTCATACCATGTTCCGTATTTAACTATTTCAATATTGTCACGATCCCTTCCTGCAAGTGATCTGAAATCCCGAATATATAAAACATCATCACCTTGTTGTGCAGGATTTTCCCTTAAATAATTATTAAATTGTTTCCAATCTTTGCATAAAATTGCTTTTACCATAATTCTTCCTTTCTATCTCTCTAAACCTTATAGGCAAATTGCCTGTGTATTGCACATATATTGCCTATGTTTAATTTGTTGTTTTCATATTTTCTAGGGGTTATTTAATTTGAATCATTTTTTAAACTTTCCCATATAAACTGGTTTCCGTTCTCTTTCTTTTTGACAAATATCACATTTTTCTGTTGATCTTATGTATTTTCTTTTTTTGTCGTAAATCTCTGCCGGCAGGTATTCATGGATATGTTTCTTTTTTTGGGCTTTTCTATAATCTTTTATCCTGTCTTTTAAAGGCGGTTGTCCTGCTTTTTTCCTTTCTTCATCTATCTTGAGTTTGTCAAGATAAACTTTAAAGGTACAACTATAGGGAGAATAATCAAAGAATTTCCAACGAAAATAGAGAAGAATTTTTTTAATCATAATTTCCTTTAGCGGGAAGTTCTGCCCAACCTCCCGTCTTCTCCAGCCAGCTTAATTACTAATCGTAGTTTTAATTACAATTACCTCGAAGTACCGGCCCCCATTCTTTTCCGTAACCATTTACAATAGCCCAAATTGTAGTATTTATTGCCATTTCATCATTATATCTTGAGCCTATTTCTTCTATTAAGTTTTGTTTTAACATCTGTTTCCTCATCCGGACCCAGGTAGCCTGATGAAATTGCGCAATTCCGCCGGCTAGTCCATTATCTCCATTGGTCTTAACTATTCCATGTTTACTTTCATAATATAAAAGACAATGGATAAGTTGTTTAAGATAAGAGTATTGAGTATCATTTTTAGCATATCTTTTGGTATATTTATCTATAAAAGCATCAATTTGATTTCTGTCAACCGCAATAACTTCTTTAACCAGGATAATCTTTTCCGGTATATATCCTTTTGGAATTGGTGAAAGGAGTTCTAGCGTTGAGCGTGACTTACTGTACCTACCCCAGAAAGCCACAATGATACACAAGATGAGTAGTAGGACTACTGACCACCATGTAGTCGTTTTTAATCCCCATAAAGTTTTGTATTTATTCTTATATTGATTAGTTCCTTGTTTTTTCATAAAGTTGACCTTTCTTGAGCTTGTTTAAGATAGATAGCATAACAATTCCGACAACGTGGCCTTCTTTTTCCTAATTTGCCTCCCCAGTAATCAATCAGTCTATTCCATTTACCTTTCTCAAATTCATTTAATTTTATTCCGCAAGTATGACAAAAAAGAATTGGTTTCATATTTTTACTTCTGGTTCTACTCCTTTATATAATGCTTCTAATTCTTCGCTTTTAAAAGGGTTTTTTCCTTCATATAATGCTTCTAAATTGATAGAAGTATTTTTGTATGCTGACCTTATTTCATCACTTAATGGTTTTGGCGGTATCGGCATAACGCTATATTCAGTATCTAGCTTCTCACCAATCCTAGTAACTGATATATCGTATCCTTTCGGATCGCCCCAACCTTTAGATTTTTCAAGAGCGTGGATAGCCCGTTGGATTCCTTTTTGCGTTATCTCAAGAATTTGTATTTTTTTATCTTGATAGTTCCAGACTATCATGGCCCAGAAGTGTTTAACACCACGTCCTTCTTCATCAACTGCTGATACTGGTACACTTTCATAATCATGAGCACGGTGTGGCGTTCTTATTTCTTTTCCTTCTTGATCATGTTCGTCTGTCCACCATTCCCATCCGATTATAGGATTGGATAAAATTCTAAATATGTTTTCACCGGTAGTAAATTTCATATAATTATTTTGTCCTGCCGGTACTTTATAATCAGGTGGTAAAAAGCTCATAATTATTCCTCCTTAACTAAATCGTACAATAATGTTAAATAACTGGCTATCTTTTTGGCTAATCTCGGATCTAGCAAAATAACTTTTTTGTTTAAATTAACCAGCTTTAATAGAATATCTATAAATAGTTGTTCTTTTTTCTTATTCATATTTATCCTCCATTCTTTTTTGGTAATCATGTTCACAATCAATACAAAGATTACCGCTTAGAAAAACTTGTTTGTAACAAACTTCACATCTTTGATCTTTTTTCCAGCAGAAAAAACAGTCTTTTTCCAACTTGTTATGAATACAGTTCTTCATAGTTTTTCTCCCGTTCTCACAAATATTTGTAAATCTATTTCTGCTATAATTTTTTGTCCGTTGGCTAAGATTTTATAAGTGACTAATTCTTTCTTCAACCAAATGTGGATAGTTTGACGGCTTACATGATACTTTTTTGCTATTTCCGTTGGTGTGTAATATTTCATGGTAAGAGAAGAATATCATAGTAGTTTACAGTTGTCAAGGGGCAGTTTAGCCTCGATTTAGCCTCAAAAATCATCCTTTTATTCGAGGTTAAAAATACTCCTACTTGACAAAATACTTGCAAAAGTTTTATAGTTTAAATATTGATTGATTGACTGGAGATTTATGAATCCCAAAAAAGAAGAAGCCAAAATCAACGACACCAAAATAGAGGTTAAAAAAATACCTTTTAAATGTCCTGTTTGTTCTGGTTTCGGTACTCTCATGTATGGTAAAAAAGTTTGTCATGGCTGTAGTGGTACTGGTTATATTGTGGTAGCACAGGAGGAGAATGAAAACCCCACAACTTGAAAATGGTTTTATAAGAATAGCCAATGAAATATGGGAAGCTCTTGGTAGTTATCGGTTATCTGGTGAAGAGTGGCTTATTTTAAATTGTGTTATTCGTAAAACTTATGGTTTCCAAAAAAAACAAGACTATATATCACTATCCCAATTTCAAGAATATACTAAATTAAATCGTCCTGCCGTTGCGAGAGCAATTAAGAAGCTAGTATCAAAAAAGATACTAGGTAGTATCAAAAAAGATACTAGTTGCCCCACTTTATATTGGTTTAACAAGCTATTTAAAGAATGGATACCTAGTATCAAAAAAGATACTACCTCAAAAACTAGTATCAATAAAGATACTAGAGCTAGTATCAATAAAGATAATCACCTAGTATCAATAAAGATACATACAAAAGACAATATACAAAAGACAATATTAAAGAAATATACACGAATTAAAAATTCGTGTCCTTTTAAAGAACATAAACCTTGTATAGAATTTTTAGATAAACTGGCTAAACAGAAAAATTTGCCTCATGGATGGATTAACTTTCCAAAACAAATGTCATTCTTGCATAAACTCCTAAAACTAGGTTATTCCTATGAAAATATAGAAAAAGAAGCAATTATTTTAGATAAAGATAATTTTATGTGGGATAAATGGGATTTAGCTACTATCTGTGGAGTATTGGAGAAAAAAGGACGGGAGGTGATTTATGGAACAAGTAAGTGAAATATTATCCACACAACAAAAATACAGAAAATTTTTAGAGAAAGGCAAAGCATTGAAAGAATGGTATTTAAACAATGGATATATCAGGACTATCTTTGGCTGGATGCATAAGGATTGGATTTCAGAGGCTTTTAGACAAGGCTGGATTTCTGGTCGTGATCCAATGACATATTCTTTGGTTATTCCTTATCATAAAAAAAATATTACTATTAAAGTGGGTAGAGCTAATTGGCCTACTAAAGATAAAAAATTAAGTTTTGATGAAACATATCTTGTAGATAGTAAAAGGGGAGAAAAAACATTGCCTTTTTTTAAATGGTTGGAAGATAAAAAAGGTGTATTTAGTGAAATACATAATGATGAAGCCAATACAGCTCAAATTCATATTTGAAGATAAAGAAATAAAAGGAGAAGATTTAGCTGAAGAAGACCCTAGGCCGTTGCCTTGGGAAACTCCTGAATATATACAAAGTATAAAAGATGAATTAGTAGAAACTTCTTCTTGACAAACCTTCTCGTAAAGTAGTATATAGAAGTTATGAGGATAAATCCTATTGTTGTTTGTAAGCGCTGCGGCAATTCATGGTGGCGTAGAGTATTAAACCCCAAACGGTGTGCAATTTGTAAAACACCTCTTTGGAATACGCCATACAAGTATAAAGTTAAAAAGAAAGCTAAACATGGCAAATAAAAGTTATCAGCGTGGCAGACAGGCAGAATATAAGCTGATGAAGATATTTAACAATTTGGGATATCAAGTTTTCAGAACAAGTGGATCGCATGGTATTGCTGATTTGATAGCTGTGAAACCAAGAACTGATGTAGGAAAGGCTGATTTGTTTCCAGAAATAAGGTTTATTCAGGTCAAAGCTTCGCACAACACAAAAAATATGAAGTGTATAGATAAGTTTATTAATCATTTAAAGATAGAATTTTGGAAGTTACCGGTAAAGGATGAGAAATGGAATAAGAGATATAGTAAGAAGGTTAAGAAATTAAAAAAGAAAACTAATAAATGAGTCACAATCTTCTTCAATGTCCATATTGTTTGGCACATGGGGAAAAACAGATATTATGTGAAGTAACTACATCGGGATATATAAGCATAGAACGCCATCATCAAAGTCATACTTTTGTATTTGGGACCGCTTTTCAAATAGTTTGTGGAAGATGTTTAAGTTCAATTTTTGTGAAACAAGGTACAGAAACTTTTGATTATTCATTAAACATTTTAGGCACGATTGCCTCAAAATTATGTCCAAAGCAATTATTTTAGGTCATGGTTTTATATCAAGCCATCTTGAGAAAAGATTGAAAGATGATGGAATGATAGTAGAAGTTATGTCAGATAAAGATATTCATTATTCTAAAAAGTTGGAATGTGATTATCTTTTTAGATTATCAGCTTATGGAAATCACTACAACCAGTGTCTTTACAATACAGATGAATGGAAAATGATCGAAGCTAATATTCTCAATCTTTTTCAACTCTTGGAGTTTACAAAAGATGTTTCTTATAAAGTTTTTATAAACTTTAGTACGTCTTCAGTAACTTTACCAATTCAAACTGTGTATTCGGCTACAAAACATTCAGGAGAATATATCTGTGAGGCTTTTTGCCAGAAATATAGAAAGCCAATTGTTTCTGTCCGGCCTTATTCAGTTTATGGTCCAGGTGAAGCAGATTTTAGATTTATCCCGACTATTATCAATAAAGGTTTAAATGGAGATAAACCAAAGGTAATATTAGAACCGAGACATGATTGGATTTATGTAGAAGATTTGATTAATGCAGTTTTATTAATAGTTAAAAATATAGGTATATTAAGAGATCAATTGATTCCGATTGGTACAGGTATATCATGGAGTAACCAAGAAATTGTAGATATAATTGATGAGATTTTTAAACAATATGATGATAATTACAAAGAAATATTTTATGATGTTTTATTAAAAGATTTGCGGGAATATGACACGCAAGAATGGGTAGCCAATATTTCAATTCTTAAAAGTCTAGGTTGGAGTCAAAAGTATTCTTTAAGGGAAGGGTTGATTGAGTGTTTTAAATATTATAAAAAGAAACATGAAGCCGCTTGAAAAAAGAATACTAGAAATTTCTGCAAAATATAAATTATCACACTTAGGCAGTTGTCTTTCTGCCGTTCCGATGATAGATACAATCTACAAAATTAAAGACAAAGAAGAAAACTTTATTCTTTCTTGTGGTCATGCTGGTTTAGCTTTATATGTAGTAATTGAGAAGTACGATATTATAGCCGATGCGGAAATGGCATTACAGAAGATGGGTATCCATCCAGACAGACCAACTGATCCTTGGGGTAAGATTGATTGTTCAACCGGTTCGTTAGGGATGGGAATAGGAATAGCGGTAGGTATGGCAATAGGTAATAGAAAAAAGAATGTTTATTGTTTGATAAGCGATGGGGAAACAACAGAAGGAAGTATATGGGAGGCTCTAAGAATAGCTAGTGAACAACAACTAGATAATCTAAAAATAGTCTTAAATTATAATGGATATGGAGCATATAGTGAAATTAAATTAGAGCCTCTTATTATGCGTTTTCAGGCTTTTGGGTGTGGAGTAATAAAGATAGATGAAGAGGTGGATTTAGAAAGTGCGTTAGAGGCGCAAATACCGAAAATACCGATTGTAAGAATAGTTGAGGCTAATTTAGTAGAGTTTCCTTTTTTACAAGGGTTAGATGCACATTATAAAACTATTTCAAAAGAGGAATATGACTCGATTAATCAAAAATAAATATGATTCTAATACGATAAGATTGATTCTTAGAGATTTAGATTGGCTTGATAATTACAGTCTTGATGAGAAATGTGATATTAAGTTACATAAAAAAATTTGTAAAAAATGTAGAGAGAAAATAAAGATATATCCATATGCACTTTTAACAGAATTTAGAAAGTCTTTATTAGAAATTTATATAAGTAATATGCAAAAACATGGTTTAAAAAGAAAGATTAAATTTAAAGATAAAGCTCAATTAGTTTGTGATTTGACAGATTTGCTTGTAAAGAAAAGAATTTATATTGATGGGGAATTTAGTAAATTAATTAATGATATTTTAAATGGAGTTTATGATAAGACATGATAGTATTCGGGGCTGGTTTTTCTATGAATTTTATCAACAGATGAAGAAGAATAATAAAATGATCGCAATTACAGCAGATTTGGGTTATGGTGGATTTGATGCAATAAGAGATGAAATGCCCGATCAATTTTTAAATGTGGGAGCGAGTGAGTTTACCGGCTGTTGTGTGGCAGTAGGTTTAGCTTGTCAGGGCTTTATTCCTTTTTATTATTCAATTACTCCATTTCTTTTATATCGGTCATTTGAGGTAATAAGAAACTACATAAACAGAGAACAAATACCAGTTAAGTTAATAGGAAGCGGTAGAGATAAAGATTATAAAGTAGACGGTTGGAGTCATGACGCTAGTGATGCTAAACAGGTCATGGATATATTTAAGAATATCAAATGCTACTGGCCGGAAAAGAAAGAGGAAATACCACAAATTGTTGAGGAAATGATTATCAATGATAAACCATGTTTTTTGAGTCTGAGGAGGTGAGTTATTTGTGAATAAAATATCAATAAAAAAACAAGAAGAGTATCTGTATAATCTGTATAAAATGATGAATAATACTTTAAGATAAATGAGTGATTACTATAATCTGATAAAAGATAATCAGGATAAAACAAAATGTAAATTTACTACTTCTGGCGACCACGCTTTTGTGTTATATGAATTATGGCGAGACAGGCATACATTTGGATTTGCTACTCTCTTAAAAAGAGTGGTTTTAGATAAAAGATATAAAAGATGTATAGCTTGCGGTATTGTAGATTTATAGGAAGGAGGTGGATTATATGAAATGTAGAACTTGCGGAAAACCATTAAAGAAAATCCATGATGATAATGTAAAGTTCTCAGATAATGTGACTTATCAAGGAGTTTGTCAAAATGAGAAGTGTGATAGAAAAGGTTTGTTTGTGGCAACAGGAGTTATTAAAGGGAATGTTACTAAGGTGGTTGCGCCATAACTATGGATCATGCAACAGCTTTAATTACAGCTAGAGAATTGTTTAACAGATGTGAAATACCATTTCAATTGATGTTAAGTACATTAAAGGGTATTCTTGTTACTGGTGAACCGTATCCTGATGATGGAGAAGTAGATTTTATATGTGAGGCCAGAGAATTGACAGATGAAAGATTAAATAAATTGAGACAGGATAAGTTATTTGGTTGGCTAATAGATAATAAATCTCCATATTTAGGTATGATATATTTAAGATTGCCGAAGATAGGTACATTAACTCCTTTTTATGAGAAAGGTAATTATATGATAGGTAATGCTACAGAAAACTCTTACCAGATAATGAGAAAAGATTGGTATAAACCTTTTAAAAAACTAACATACAGAAATTTAGAGTGGGATATACCCAATAATGTAGATAAGATATTTAAGTCTCATTATGGTAGGAATTGGAAGACTGAAGATTTAATAGGTTGGCATTGGACACAATCAAAAGGAATGATTACTCAAAGTTTGAGTGAAGAACAAGCATTGGAGAGTTATAAAAGAGCTTTTGGATAAATATGTTAATGCTCATAAAAGACATAAACATTAAATCTCTAGTATCAGGAGATAAAAGCGCAAGGATAACTTTAGAGACATTAAAGCCTGAAGATATACCAATACTTGCGGAGCTTTCTAATAAGATGGAGATAGAGGTTTTATTTATAGATAAACTTAAACAATTAGATCATATATGTGGAAGTGAATCAGTTTGTAGAATATGCCATCCTGAAATAATTGACAAACAAGACAAAAAAGTTTAATATGAATTAGCCGATAATGTAGCGGCCAGAGTGTTATTAGAAGGACACAGAGATGTGTCTTTTTTTATGTTAATATGGAAGGAAAAGTTGATGCAATTAAAAACGATCTCGTACCTAAAGGAGGAGGGATACCATCTAAACAAGCTATTTATGCTTATATTTCCCAATTTACTCAAGAGGCAATTGATGTAATAGTTGAGATAATGCGTACAACGAGAAATGAGAATGTAAAATTAGGGGCTGCGAAAGTAATTACAGATAAATCAATTGCAGATCAAAAATCAATTGAAGTAGGAGGATTAAATGGACAACCAATCCAACTTAACATCATTACAGGAACAGGTTTTCTTCCCCCCAGTATCCCAGTTAATGCCTCATCAGAAGGAGATACTTCTACAGGACAGCCACAGGTTCAAGACAATAGTTTGGCATCGCAGGGCCAGAAAGACGACAACAGCAATAATGGAACTGATCAAGCAAGCGCATCTTAGAGTAGGAGTTTATTGGCATATATTTCCTACTTATTCTGAGGCGAAGGATGCAGTCTGGCGTGATCCGTTCATGCTCTTTAACATAGTACCAAAACAGGTAATTGAGAAAACAAACGAAGCAGAGCTTGTTGTATATTTTAAGAATAAGTCTATCTTGCAGTTAAAAGGCGCAGACAAGCCGGAAAGATTATTAGGAGCTGGTCCGGTTGGCGTAGTCTTAGATGAATTTGCTGAAATGAAAGCGGAAACATGGGATAGGATAATTCAGCCAATAGTCAGAGCAAATGGCGGGTGGTGCTGGTTTGTAGGTACGCCAAAGGGCAAAAATCATCTGTTTAAACACTATCAGATGGGATTGTTGGCAAGCACAGAATGGAAGAGTTTTTTACTTAAAGCAAGCCAGTCAGGGATATTCACAGACGAACAACTACATAACGCAAAGCAAACTATGTCACAGGCTTTGTATAGTCAGGAGATGGAATGTGACTTTTTAGAAGGCGAGGGAATAGTATTTAGGGGAGTAAGGGAGGCTTGCACATCTACTCCACAACCGCCGATCAGGGAACATCTTTATGTTATGGGTGTAGATTTAGCAAAGGTAACAGACTTTACGGTAATTGTAGTTTATGATAGAAAAACTAATCAACAAGTATATCAGGCAAGATGGCAGCACTTAGAATGGCCCTATCAAAAGGCTAAGATTAAAGAAATAGCAAAGTATTACAACAACGCTTTGGTAGTTTTAGACGCAACAGGGTTAGGTGATCCGATAGCTGATGATTTAATAAAAGATAGAATAGCAGTTGAGCCTTTTAAGATAACCGAACAATCTAAAAAAGAACTGATAGAAAAGTTAGCGATCTGGATAGAACAGAAGAAAATAACCATGATTCCGATGGAAAAAACATTACAGGAGTTTGATGTATTTAGTTATGAGATAAGTATAACAGGAAGAGTAAGATATGGCGCACCAGTTGGTTTCAATGACGATATTATCATCGCTCATAGCTTGGCAGTACAGTCTTTGCAACCAATTATTAAGATTGAAAAACCGCCTGAGATACCACCGATAAGACGGGCGTTTTTAAGGAGGCTAGGAAAATATGACCAAGAAAATCAAACTCACCAAATCGAGTGGGAAAGTATATAAATCAGGTGCGTTACAAATGGCACTTCTACATGTTTTTGACATGTTTGATGCGGCTCATGTGCAGTTTGTAGTTTTGGGTGATCTGGCGAAGTGTTTACATGATAAAAGCATAGAAGTCTTTGATCCTGATCTAAAAGCAGACAAAGTAATTATCGGAGTCAAAGAAGGTGAACTAAGCGAATACGCTATCTCTACGATGAAGTCCTTTTATTCTGATGAATTAAAGGAAGAAGACTATGGCTGGTCTATGTCTTTTGAGAATGTGCCTATTCAGATAAAAGTAATCAAAAAGAAATTCAAGTTTATGGAACGGCCGGATGTAAGGACATTAGCAACAGAAGGATTTAATATTCCCAATCCATTTGAAAACTATTGGAAGAGTAGGTTTTTTATATGATTGATATTTTACTCGGAATTATTATCTTAGCTTTACTAGGTTATATCGCTTATCTTGAGTACCAGTTCAAGAAAGAACGTAAAGACTTGCTAAGGGCAATCATGGCTAAAGACTTAACTGAGATGACAATAGCCGAAGGGGTAGAGAAACAGGCGAAACGAAAACTACCTCTGCCGTCTGCGGTTGTTGAGTCAACCGAATTATCAGATGAGGAATTTGATAAACATATTAAAGAAGTTAATCAGACTAAATAAATATGATATTTTTAGATTTACTTAAAAATGTAGGAGTCTTAGGTCAGAACTTAGAAAGAGAAGCTAATCTATTAAAACAGAAAGTTACTGGTGCTATTGACCCGATTGCGTATGAGATAGCAAGGCAAGCACAAATTGCTAGTCAGACGCCTTATCCTCAACAGGTACAACAAAATCTATATAGAAGTTTTATAGAAACTCCAAAAGAATTTGCTACCAAGTTAACGAATATGTTTATCTATGAACCAGAAACAGGTAGAATTGCTCCATCTTCTCCATTATGGGGAATGTCAGAAGCTATGCAAATTCCACAAGATGATCCACAACGAAATGAGAAAATGATGGAATCGTTAATGCCTTTTGTACTAGCATTTAGCGGTGGATTAAGGAATGTAAGAGGAAGAATACCAATACAACCAACTAAATTAGTTGAGCCAGGCTATGAAGTTAAACCTCCACCAGGTAGTTTTCCAGAGGGTTTTAAAGGTCAACCGATTAGTACAGGAAAACAATTACCTAAACTCCCCACCCAACCTAAAGGAGTAAAATATGGCAGATAAAATAAGCAAGAAAGCGCAAATATTTAAGAATGTTATTCCAACAGATTATATCGGTATGGAGATTGATAAATGGGTAACAAATTATCAGATGATGAGAAAGTCTTTTGAAAGACGCTGGTATGACAACAACTTTTTTGATGACGGCTATCACTATCGTTATGTTTCAAGAACTACAGGAAGGATTGTTGACTTAACTCAACAAGGTGATTTGTTTATCCCTAAGCGTGCCATTCCAAAAGCATCACGCCAGATAAGAGGAGTATCTAATCTTTTATTATCTGGTGAATATGTACCTGTAGTTTATCCTGAAAAGATTACCAAAGTGAATTACCCTGATCCACAAATGTTTCAGATGGCACTACAAGTAGCTAAAGACAATGCTAAAAAGGTAGGTAGTTGGGTCAAAAGGACATGGGATGATCTAGAGTTTGATATTCAGCTTATTTTAATGGTTTTATTGACTACTAAGCATGGCGTATCTTTCCTAGAGATATGGCCTGATCCAGTAGAGGAAGCAATCAAAACCAAAGTCTTTGACGCTTTTGACATTTATCTTCCAGGCAATCTAACCTCAATTTATGACGCTCCCCATATTATAAAATCAGTACCAACTTATATAAGCGAAATAAAAGCCAACGAGAACTTTAAGGAAGAACAGGTAATGAAGTTATCACCAGACAACAAATACGCCTCTTCCGAGATTAAGCAAGCCTACATGACAGCTAGGTTCGGTAATCAAGAAATAAATGAATCATCTGTTACTTTACTTCAAAAAGAAGCATTTATTAAAGAATACCTAAATGATGATAATTGGAGTCAGGCTGTTTCACAAGCTGATGAGTCTGGAGCAATGGAAGGTAAAAGCAAAGGCGATATGATTTTACGCCAGACTTTCTCTAGTGCGGGTGTTACTTTGAGAGATAAATATGTTAATTTGCCAGATTATCCTTTTGTAGATTACAGGATGGAGCCAGGACCGATCTACCAAGTTCCTCTTATTGAGAGATTTATCTCAGCTAATAAGTCATTGGATAGCGTTATTTCACGTCTTGAAAGATATATAGGGACGATGATAACTGGAACATGGCTTAAAAGGCGTGGAGAGAATATGGAGATAACTAATATAGCAGGTGGACAAGTATTAGAGTACGATACTGTTCCTCCAGTTCAGGCTAATATGTCGTCAGTACCAGCAGTCGTTCAATGGTTTATTGGTGAGATAAACTCAATCATTGAAGAACAAGGATCAACTACTTCCGCTTTAGGACAAACACAACCGGGAGTAAAATCGGGAGTGGCTATAGAGTCATTAAAAGCCTCAGAATACGCTAACCTTAAAATACCAACTAAAATGCTAAAGAATACAGTTAAGAGAATAGCCGAAAAGATGATGGATATAGCTGCTACTCACTTCATCCAACCCCAAACAGTCTATTTACTCGATCAGGGTAACCCTTCATACTTTGATATTATTGGTGAGAAAGGTATGCAGAAGTATAGAGAGTTAGCAAAAGGTAAAGGATCAACTGTAAGTGTACCAGAAGCGATTGAGATTAAAAAAGACTATAAAGTAGATATTGAGATAGAGTCAGGTCTTGGATTCACAGAGGAAGGCAAGAGGGCTACCATGATCCAGATTATAACTTTCATAAAGGATTTGGCAAAAGAAGGTTATATCACACCAGATGCGGTAGCTTTAGTAGTCAATAGGTTCTTAGAGATATTTCAATTCGGCTCACTACAGGAATTTATGGAGGCGATGGATGAGGGAACACCACCGATTACCAATAAACAAATAACAGAGATGAAGGTAGCTTTAATGGAGGTTATTTCTGATTTGCAAAAAGCTACTATGTCAAAACAGGGACAAATGCCTCAACAGGGTGCGTCTGCTACCCCTGAAACAGCTCCTGCTTCAACAGAGGATGAAGATATTAAGAAAGTTAAAGTAGGTTTCATGGAAGCATTGGCAGATTTGAAAAGAGCAGGAGGTGGTCAAAATGCCGTTAACCAAACAGGGTAAAAAAGTAATGGTTTCAATGATGAAGCAATACAAAGACCCAAAGAAAGCAAAAGAAGTATTTTATAGTTCGATAAACGCCAAAAAAGTAGGTTCATCTAAATGGCACAAGATGAGTAAAACTAGATATTCAGACGGAGCTATTAAATACGCAATGAAAGAAAAATAATATGGCATGGGGGCAATATCGAACTATCACTATAGACGAAACTCTCTGCGGAACTGCAGATTCTATTAATTTTCCTGTTCTTGTCTCAGGAACTTACACTTATCTCAAAACTACAGGTAATGGTGGAAAAGTAGAAAATGCAAACGGATATGATATAGCTTTTTATTCAGATAGTGCTTTAACCTCACTTTTGGATTTTGAGAGAGTAGGTTGGTCTGCAACAACTGGAACAGTGGAGTTTTATGTTGAAGTCCCAACTCTTAGTACATCTGCTGATACTGTTATTTACATGGCTTATGGCAATGCTGCACAGGAAAGCGATTTGCAAAATGCTACTGGGACATGGAACTCTAATTTTTTAGGAGTCTATCACTTAGAAGGGAACTCCAACGATAGTACGGGTAATAATAGAGATGGGACTGATACAAATATTTCTTATGGAACTACAAATGCTAAATTTGGACAATCAGCTTATTCTGATGCGACAGGGAGTACAAACAAAATAGCACTTTCAACAACCAGTTTACCTACAGGAAATTCACCAATTACTATTTTATGCTGGTTTAGGGCAGATGATATTACTACAAATGGAGGGCTTGTAGGGTTAGGAACAAACGCTGCTAAACAATTATACCTGCCTTATAAAGTCGGAGATGATCTATATTGGGCTGCGGCTCCAGATTTTTTGATAGCTGATTATTTATTAGCTGCTACTTGGCAACGAGTAGGAATTAGATATGACAGTACAAACGAAAGGATACTTGGAGGAGGTGCAACTCAAGCTTCTCAAGTTGAAACTACATTAAATGTAGCTTATGGATATGCTAATATTTTTAATTCTGCTGCCTTAAATGAGAGTAGTAAAGGTTATATAGATGAAGTTTATATTATAAATGCAGATGTAGGAGCTTCATGGACAACAGCCGATAACAACAATCAAAGCTCTCCTTCAACTTTTTATGCAGTAGGGGACGAAGTGCCAGTTGGAGGTGGAACAGTATATAGATCAAAAATAGGATTATTAGGAGTAGGAAATTCATAATACTTGACAAGAATTTTTTAATAATATAAACTTAATTATCCAGACGAATTAGCTGGCATTTGTGACAAGAAGACACAAGAAAGGTGTCTTTTTTTTATGGCTCAAACACTACAATCAAAGGAAGATAATTGGGGTTTTTCTTTTGGTGAAGAGGGGCAAGCATTAGCAACTGCTACAACTCAAAGAATAGGATTAGTAGTTGGTGGTGTTACAGATGATGCCACTAATGTCTTTCAACGTCTTCCTATCGGTACTTCCTCAGCAGGTACAGCAGTTCAAGTTAATCTTATTGGTACAGAACCAGTTGTAGTTGAAATTGGAACAGTAACAATTGGAACTCTAACTTCTCTTGGTACATTAGTTGGTGCTGGTACGCTTACTGCACTTGGTTCGATTACTCAAGGTAGCATTACCTCACTTGGTTCTATTGTTCAAGGTAGCGTAACTTCAGTTGGTACTATCGTAGGATTGGGAAGCGTAGCTGGATTAGGAACTATTACAAACTTGGGTAGTGTTACCAATATTGGTATGCTTCATGGCGGTACGGTAGACATGCTTACCGCAGGAACGGTATCAATGATTAACGCTGGTACATTAACAAGTCTTGGTACTGTACCAGGAATAGGATCAATCTCTGCTGTTGCTCAAGTTCACAATGCTGGTACGATTGCAGGTTTACCAGACCTTCCAGGTGGGACAATTGATATGCTAACTGCTGGGACTGTTAGCATGATTAATGCGGGTACGATTACCAGTGTGGGTAGTGTACCAGGAATAGGTAGCATTTCTGCGATAGCCCAAGTACATAATGCAGGAACGATACAAGCAGGGACTATTGGTACTGTTGCGGCAATAGGTCAAGTTCATAATGCTGGAACTGTCGCTATGTTAACAGCTGGAACAGTAACTCGTGTAGAACAAGGTTCTATTAATGTAACAGCTGGAACAATTGGTGCTGCAACTGTAACAGGTGGAAGCATAGTAGTAACAGCAGGAACATTGTCCGCAGGTACTATAGATGCTGGAACTATAAAAGATGATGGAAGACCGGCAAGAAATATTGTCAGTTATGGAACAACTTTTGCGGCAACGGCTGCGGCTTATGCCACTTTGGTTGGTTCAGCTTCAGTCGGAGCAGGAACTTCACTTTGGGTCAATGATCTTTCAATTGTTAATACAAATGGAACAGTAACCTGTTTGGTAGGTTTTGGTACAGCTACAAGCGGTTCAAATGTTTTGGCTAAAGGCAATTTTGGGCCTCAAGGTGGTATCGAAAAACCTTACCCATTGGCAGTAAATGCTGGTATGACCAATCAGGATTTAGTAGTTTATGTAGGAGCAGCAGGAACGATAGACATTACTGTAAGTTACTTCATTTCTACTTAATATATAACTGTAGCATAGTCTTTTTATAAGATATGTCTACATTATGTCTACATTTGGACAAACTAATATAGGAACGTCAACAATTCCTTTACAGAATGTGAATGTGATGTGCGGTTCAGATTTTACTAATAATAGTGGTTCTGGAACGATTGTATCTATGTCTTTTTATACCGCATATACCGCTGGAACAGTTCAAATGGGACTCTACAATTCAGGGGGTATTTTGATAGATAATACAGGAACCTTTCAACCATCCGGTGCAAATTGGTACACATCTAATTTTACAACTGGTACAGCATTAGTTACTAATGGTTCATCATATATATTAGCTTGGAATCATAATAGTGGATTTATGAATATATATAATATGGTTAGTGGTGGACTTGGACTGAGAAGCCAAGCAGGAACTTTCGGACAATGGAGTTCTTTTACAGGAACAGCTTCAGGGACAGCTTTATATTCACTATATGTAACATTTAATTTCTCTGATGGAACAGTAGCATCATTAAACTCTCGTTCTTTACTAGGTGTTGGTACTTAATTTTAATGTGAGTTTGAATATTGCTCCTAAGGGAACAGTAACTTTTGGTTGGAAAGCAATTGTGTTATAAGTTGACAATAATTATTTGATATATTAATATTCAGACAGTCGATAATTTAGCGACCAGACGATTTTTAGAAGACTCGTAGAAATACGAGTTTTTTTATTATTAACATTCTAACAGTCCTTTTAAGGAACTGTAGAGGAGGAATATATGGCAGATTTTATACCAAAGGCGACAAATCCAGAACCACCGGTAACGCCATCGGCAGATACAAAGATTAAAGTTGGAGAAACAGAATATTCTCCAGAAGACGTTGAAAGACTGGTAGGGCTTGGTAAGGGAGTTGAAGAAATTGAGACTAAATATAATACCAAGATGGATCGTATTTATCCAGAATATACAAAAGCTACCCAGAAAGTTAAAGAATATGAAACAAGATTGGCTGAAGCTGAAACTAAGTTAAAGGAAGTCCAAGTTAAAGATGCACAAACGGGACAATCTTGGACTCCAGAACAGAAAGAATTGGCTAAACAACAACTTCAAGAACTTATGGGTGGTGAAGTTTTAACTAAGGGCGAGTTCGAAAGAGCTTATATAGAAAGGCGAGCTGGTGAGAAACTTTTAGAGGAGTGTGAGGAATACAAGGATGAAATTGACGGATCAGACGGAAGACCAAAGTTTGATACTCAAGAAATCCTTCAGTATATGCAGGAAACAGGTTTCCGCAATCCTTTAAAAGCATATAAGGATAAGTACGAAACCCAGTTGGATGAATGGAAGACTAAACAGATAGGTGGAGTTAAAACTCCAGGGTTAGTGACAAATACTCAATCGTCAACTGGAAAAGAACCGCCTAGAGTTAGAATAACAAATGAAAATCTAACTCAGGCAATCAAGGATGAGTTATATGGTGCAAGTCAGTAATTAAAATTTAAGACTTAGAAGGAGGTGACATATAGAATAATTTATGGCTATAGTAATAAGTGATGTATCAAATGCTTTAAAAAAAGTTATCCTTCCTTATATACAGGATAACTATACTAAAAATCATCTGTTACTGGATCAGATCAGAAAGGATGCTGATGTTCAATTTTTGAACAACAACTTTTATGCTCCAGTAAGATCGTCTCGTCATGGCGGGGTGGTTAATTTGGCAAATGACGGAAGTAAGTTGGTCTCAAGTAAAAGTTCAATCGGTCAGCCTTATATAGGCGTAAAAATAATCACAGGTACATTCGATATTTCGAAATTGACCTTAGATGCAACTAAAACTAAGGAAGGAGCAGTGGAAAACCAACTGTCCTTTCAAGCAAAAACGTTGACATCAGATTTCTCAAAAGACCTCAATAGGCAATATTACAGCGATGGATTGGGTGTTCTTTCCCAAGTATCAAGTTCGGCTGCGGCAACCTCGGTGGTCCTTATGTTACCCAATGCAACAGGCGCAGGAACTAACGATACCCGTCTTTTGGATGTGCATGGAACCGTTAATGGTGACATCTCTCCAACAGACTATATCTTCGCTGGTAATGCGTTGTCCTTTGGAAGCGTAGGAACAGCTATCGGAACCGTAAGCTCAACAGGAAGTGATGGTACAGTCAATATGACTGCGACTCTTAACGCACTCGTTGCAGGAAGTTTGGCAGTTTACAGAGTTGACGGAGATACGGCAAATAATGGTACGGCAGAAATTCATGGCATCCGAGATGCGTTGTCCTCATCCACAGGAACAAGTCAATATGCGACCTATGCAAGAAGCAATCCAGGGTGGACTCCTCAAATAGGAACTACAAGCGAAGTGCTTACTCTTTCAGCAATGCAGTTAAAATACCTCAATGCTAAAAAGTGGGCGCAACCTGGAGATCGCTATGCAATCTTCACTAACCTGTCTCTTTACAACAAATATGGAAACATATTGACAGCTTTAAGGAGAATAGTTAATGAAACTGATCTTTTGGGTGGATGGACTGGTCTTGAATTTGCAGCAGGTGCAGGAAAAGTAGGCGTATTTCTAGATTATGATGTTCCAGATGGGGAAGTAGAAATAATCAACCTAGACTCGTGGACAGTGTGTCAAGTATCCGATCTTGATTGGATGGAAGACACCAACGCCCTTGTTCGTAAGGTAGATTATCTAACCTATCAGGCAACAATGGTCTGGTTTATGAATCTTCTCTGTAGATGTCCGGCGGCAAATGGAAGACTGACACAGAAAACTGATTAACGATGTTTTGGTTGCGGTTGTCATCGATGAAAGGAAATAAGATATGAACACATAAATATCTTAAATACCTTAACGAACCGCAACATACCTAAGACAATACTGCTTGTTGCCTTAGGTATGAAGGAAATAACAGAAAATCAGAAACAGGATTATGCTTTGTTTTATGTGGAAGATGGAGAAGAAGGATTTTCTCCTGAACGCAATAAAGCAGTTATCGCTAATTCAATAAAGAAATATAACGCTTATAAAAAAAAGCAGGTTAAAAAATACCATGAGGAATTAGATGAGCGTGTTCATGCTGTAGCTTGTTTTCTAAGAAGTAAGTTTGTAGACAGTAATAACCCTAATATAATTGAAAGATACTTTGGGAAGCAGTATCTAGCTTATTTAAGAGGACAAAAGATTAGGAAAGTTTTACAAGAGAAATATTTAGGCAGAAAGGTTTATCTTCCCGGGGATTAAAATGTGTCTAGAAAAAATAAAAATGCGAGAAAACAATACTATTATAGTTTTAAAAGATTTTGTCAGGAAATAGGAATTTCACCAAGACAACGGATTAAATTAGTAAAATATATTAAAGGGGGTGTTACTCAATAAATTATGGCACTAAAAAATTATATGCCGGATATCAGATTTTCCGGTAATTTAGTTACTCCAGATGAGATTGATAGATATGAAGTTGTGACTGTTGTCAATCCATCTTATGCGGCTAACTGGTTTGCAACAGCAGTTTCTTCAGGCCCAACTGGTACGGCAACTGTTACAGTTGGATTTAAAAGCAAGATTGCTGACTGGCCTAGAAACTTAAACGCTATTTGGACAACTGGTTCTGGTACTAAATGTGGTGGAACACTTACTATTGTTGGACAGGATCAATTCGGTGTAATACAGACTGAAACTTTGACAAAACCAGGGACTACAGCAGCTACTATTGCGGGAACGGTCTGTTTTTCAGAACTTACATCAGTTACTGCTCAACAGTGGACTACTGCCAATGATATCGGTACTCTTACTATTGGAGGTGGAACACTAGGGACAGTAGGTAAACTGGCACTTCCATTTAAGATTGGCGGAACAGCAGATGTAGGTCATATCGCTTTTTCACACAATGGTACACAACAGCCTATAAATGGAGGCACTATCGGTGCATTTATAGATGCAACTTATCACGCTATTAAACTTCCAGATTCAATCGCAGGAAGTTGTGCAATAACAGTTTGGGCGAAACCAACTTATGTTGCGGATGATGTGAGTAGAATGTCTAATCATGATCTATTGACATAACTGGTAAAATAGAGTTAATAAAAAGAATGACCATAAACTTCAGAGTCTCGTTCTTGGTCATTCTTGGCGAGACTCTGAATTTTGTAATATGAAACCATTACAAGCTATCTTTTTTAGAGATTGGTTTAGTGATTGTGTAGCTGCCATTTTTGAAGAGATTTATGTCAGACAAATCTACAATCCATATTTAAAAGGAAAAAAAGATTTAGTAATTATGGATGTAGGAGCTAATATTGGTCTTTTTACCTACTACGCTTATCCATTCTCCAAGAAAATCTACGCTATAGAACCAGCTTCAGACCATTTTGAAACACTTATTAAACTTGTTGAATTTAACAAGTTAGAAAAGGTTACTCTTATAAAAAAGGCAGTTTCAAATGAGGTAGGACAGGCTGATTTCTACCATTGTTACAACACTACCATGCACAATCTCAATCCTATGACAAGGGAATTTAATGAAGAATATGAGAGGGTTCATGGTAGAGAACATAAAGAGACAGATGTGGAGAAAGTTGAAAAGACAACTTTAGACTTAATATTTAACGAATATAAAATTGACTGTGTAGATTTCCTGAAACTTGATGTAGAAGGTGAGGAAGCCAAGATTCTTAGCCATTCCTCTTTTGAGGCAGTCGCTCATAAAATAAAGATGATGTTGGTAGAATTTCATGGATGGAATGATTCAAATACAAATATTCTCAAGGCATCGATTGCTGATAGAGGCTTTGAAGTTAAATTAATTTCCGAAAATCCAGTATTATTTTTAGCAAAAAGAATATGAAAGTTAAAAAACTGACTTTTAAACATAAAGGTAAACTGATGGAATTTGCTTTTGTCGGTGATGATGAGATGATGAATACTATTGCGGTAGAAGTCTATAAAAATGACTATTATAAATCCCTGTCAGATCATATCAAAGACATAAAAGACCCGATTGTTTTTGATCTAGGAGGCCATGTAGGAACTACTGCTATTTACTTTTCACTTAACCACCCAAACGCTAAGATATATGCTTTTGAGCCTAATCCTGACTTTTTTTCCTGTTTTATGCATAATACTAAAAACTATCATAATATTAAATGTTTTAACGTAGCTGTTGGGGCAGGATCAGTAAAAAGATACCTCTCAACTGAGAGAGAAGGCTACCTAGCTGATTCTTTCTATTATGGACAAAATATTGAGCGAAACAAAGTACAGGTAATAGCTCTTGATTTTGCCTCTATCGTGAAAATGACAAATGTAGATCATATTGATGCCATGAAGATAGATATAGAGGGTGCAGAATATGAAGTCTTTATCAGTTCGTCTTTTGCAAAGTTTGCTAAGAATATAGACTTTATAATAGGGGAATCTCATGTGTTGCCTAGTATTCCGCAGGTGATTGACCCGATTTTAGGGAAGTTTGGATTTAAAGTTGAATTTCTACCATTTAAAAATATGCACCAAGTCCTTCAGATGAAACTAATAGATAAAGCCACTGGAGATGAAATCAAAGAGAGTGTATTGACTGAGGAATTTGATATACCAACAATGTTTAAAGCATGGAGGGAAAAATGAAGAAATATTTACTTGAAATATATCCAGAAGATGCTAGTTACAGAGAAAAAACTGAAGAAGGACTTTCAGTAAAAGAGATAAGATTGATAGTTTCTGTTTTAGAAGAAGTTAAATTAAGAATGGTAAATGAGATTATAATATGCCAACAAGAATTTAATTTAAGAAAGACAGGAAAAGCATCATGAAAATCATCGGTTTTACTGTGGCAGATACAGCCAATGAGCCATATTTAAAGATGTTTGTAGCTTCACTTCGTAAATTTCATAGCGAGGAAGAATTACCTCTCAAAATAATCGGACAGAAAGAATTAGATTTAATAAGGATAGAGGAGAAGTTTTACAAAATGACTCCATATGCAGCTAAAGATTTAAAAGAATATGATCTAATCTTAAAGTTTGATTGCGACCAGATAGTTTGCGGTGATATATCCCATATCTGGAAGGATGAAAATTATGATGTAGGGACTGTCTTAAACTGGAACAGGACTGATCCTAAAACTTATGGTGATGTATCAGTTTGGGACATTATACCACCTATTTATTATAACTGTGGCTTTATAGCGATGCGAAGCAAAGAATTTATAGATCACTGGTGGATGATGTGTGAGAAACCTAATATAAAGAATTACCGCTACCGAGAACAGGATTTACTCAATATACTTTGTTATTACGGCAACTATAAAGTTAAGTGTTTTGATAACGGTAACATGTGGCATGGTTTAATCTCAAAAGGGGAATGGAATAAATGCGTAATGAGGGGAGAAGATATAGTTGTTCCAAAAGGACAAGATGGTTTTCCAACAGAAGATAAGATCGTGAAAATTATACATTGGGGAGGCGGGAATACTGGAGTGAAGATGAATTACAGAGCTTTTTTCCAAGAGCCAGTTATAGAACGATTAAACTATTTAACTACTCTTGATAAAACAAAAGAACCGGAAATTAAAAAAGTAGAAGATTTTACTGACAAAATGATTAAAGATTTAGGAGGAAAATGAAGACGATTGAACTTGAAATCAAAGGAGAAAGAGCTATTTTATTAATGAAGTATTTACTTAAAAAGAAAGTATTAGGATGGCCGTTTCATTATTTCCTAGAACCTCAGTTGATTATAAGGACTGATAATAAAAGTAAAATAATTCCAATATTAAAGAAATTAGAATTAAAATATAAAGTTTATGATTTTCCATATCCTAAAAAGGGGTTTGGAGAAGCTAAAAAATATAAAAATTATCAGGAAGGATTAAAACATTTATATAGTTTTTTATCTTTATTTGCTTTAGTTGCAAAAGGTAAAACATTAGACTTTATTATGAATAGAATACATCATTGTATGTTAAATATGTTGGATATGGACTATTATGATGAATCAAAATACTATTTATTTCAAGCAAAAGGATATATGAAATGTCAATATAAAGGAGATGGTAAAGTGACTACTTATATTTCTTATCTGCTTATTAAATTACTATATAAGATTTTATGAGAAAATTAAGAATTTACTTTAATACAAATTCGTTATGGAGTACAAGTGGCTACGCTCAACAAGCTCTTCAAATAGTCCCTAGAATACGAGATGCAGGCTTTTCTATAGCGATGGGCTGTTTCTATGGATTGGAAGGTGGAGCTTTAAATATAGACAATATCAAGATGTATCCTAAGATGGGTGATGCCTGGGGCGGGGATGGGATGGTTTACCATGCTCAAGACTTTAAAGCTGATGTAGTTTTTTCTTTACAGGATATATGGGTACTTGATCCTAACTATTTAAAGCAGATTAAGCGTTGGGTGACAATTTTACCTGTGGATCATGAACCAATACCTCCTGCCGTACTACAGCGTGCTAAAATGGCATACAGAATAGTTACCTATTCAAAGTTCGGCCAGAAAGAAATAGAGGATGTTGGACTTTACTCAACCTATATTCCCCATACTGTTGAAACTGAAATCTTTAAACCAATGGATAAAAAAGAGGCTAAAAAAAAACTTAATATACCAGAGGATTTATTTTTATTTGGTATGGTAGCTGCTAACAAAGATAACCCGCCCCGTAAGTCATTTCAAGAGGTTATGGATGCTTTTAAAATGTTTCATGACATTTATCCTAAGTCAGCTATTTATTTTCATGCTATGCTCCAACAACAAGGTGGATTTCCAATTGAAGAATATGCTGGAGTTTTAGGAATAAAACAACAGATATTTTTTACTCCGGTTTATGATTATTTAATGCGGTGTGATAGGCAAACTATGAATAATATTTATAATTCTTTTGATTGTTTTCTTAATCCTTCAGCTAATGAGGGATTTGGAGTACCGATTGCTGAAGTGCAATCATGTGGTGTTCCTGTAATAATCAATGATTTTACTGCTATGAAAGATTTGGTTATTCATGGAAAAACAGGCTATAAATGTAAAGTTTATCAAAGAAGATTTGATCCTATTGGTTCATTTGTAGCCATTACTGATACTAAGGAATTATATAATGCCATGATTGAGATATACAAAGCAGACAGAGTTAAAATGGGAGAGGAAGCTAGAAAGTTTATTGTCGAGAATTACGAGACTAATAAAATATTTTCTGATTATTGGTTACCTTTCCTAAATAGACTTGAAAAAGAAATTTATGGTTGACACTAAATTCAATTTGATATATTATTAATCTAGCGGATAACTTAGCCGTCATTGTGATAATAAGAAGCTCACAAAGGCGGTTTTTTTTATGGAGTAAATTATGGGAATACAAAAAGGTTACATAGAAAAAAAGGTGTCAAATATATTACCTAATATTAGAAATGGAGGATTTGAAATAGGAACAGGTACAAGAGCAGCTGCTGGTTGGATAGGTAATGAAGAATATGGTTGGTATGTAACGGCAGATGGAGATCATACTGGAGATACTTTTGGTTTTGATGCTATAGAAGCTCATTCAGGAAATCAAAGTATGGGAATGATTAAAAATGATAATACTACTTTTTCTTATATTCAATCTATAGGCAGAAATGTAGGTGGATTTGGTATAGATCATATAGATCATTCAGTCAGAATATTACCAAGTACAAATTATACAGTATCTTGTTGGATAAAAACTGATTTGACTTCATTAGGAACAAATGGAAATGTTTTTGCTTATTATTCTACTGCAAATTCTTCTTATACTTTAGTAACTGATCGTACTGCAATCAATACAAATATTACTGCCACTCAAGATTGGACTCAATATACAAAGACTTTTACAAGTGGTGCTTCAGATGCTTATCTTTTTATTACTCTTTTAATAGTTAATTTTCAAGGTTCAGCTTGGTTTGACGATATTAATATAGAATTAACTACAGCAACGACTTACAATAAGTCAAAAATTCCAATGGAGGTAATTGATTTATGATTATAAAAGCCCAAAATTTACTAGATACTATTGCTCAAAAAACTTATTTAACCCAGACTGATTCAGCTTCAGGTACGGTTCTTCATGTTAAAAATATGGCTGGTTTTGGTGCTAGTTGGGGAGTACAGGTAGGCGATACTGGAGAGGAACAATCTGAAATAAAGTTATTGGGAACAGCTACTCCTTCTGGAACTGCTGGTACTTTGACGGCTGGTTTGTCTTTTGACCATCCAGCAGATACACCAGTTTATGCGATTAAATATAATCAAATAATTTTTAAAGTTTCAACTTCAGGAACTTCTGGAACGGCAAGTGCAATTACTAATGGAACTATTAGTATAACTCCAGATAATGAAACAACCAATTTCGATCATACAGCAGGTGCTTCAACTTATGCTTATAAAACTTCTTACTATAATTCTGTCTTAGATAGTGAATCTTCAGATTCAGATTGGTTGATTCCAGCAGGTTATGATTTTTATTCATTAGCAAAAATAAGAGGAAGAGTAAAAGATAAACTTATAAACGCTGGATATTTAGGTGATGACGATATTGTGGATGATTGGATAAATGAATGGTTGGAGACAATGACTAATACAGCAATTGATGTGAATGAGGATTATAACATGGGAACTATTGATGTGGCTTTCTCAGGTACAGCAGAACTTGGAACTATCACATCTTCTGACTTTAAACAGTTAAGGCGAGTTTGGTATTCGACTGATGGAATTAACTGGTATATATCTCGTAAGATGAATTTGACTGCTTATGATCCCAATGAGTCTTTTAACTCAACTTATCCCTTCTTTTATATGCAAGGTGATACAGTAATAGGAAGACAACCCCATGACACAAGTGGAACTCTAAGGCTTTCTTACTACAAGTTAAATACAGTTTTATCTAATGAAACAGATACTCTTCCAGTTACTATGAAAGGCTATACTAAGTCTTTTGTTGATTACTCTTTGGCTCAAGCATATTACAAAGATGGTAAAACCAATGAAGGTTTGAATTGTGAGAATAAGGCAAATGCATCTCTGGAACGATTTAAAAAAGAACTTACACCACGTCATAAGACTGGTACAACTTTTATAAAAATACTTGAATCAATTGGAGAAGAAGATTGTTGGTAAATTATGGCGAAATTTCAAGCTAAAAATCTGGCAGGTCTTAATCTGCAACTTAATCCTTTGTCAATTGCACCTGAAGAAATGATAAGATGCGTTAATGTTGAAAGTTACACTTATGGTGCTAAAAAGAAAAGATGCGGATACACTACTTATTTAGGAACTCCTGATACTTCACAAGTAAACTCTCTTTTTTCATGGACAAAGAATGATGGAACTACGCTTTTTAATTACCGGGCTTCTGGAACAAAACTTTATTATTCAACTCAAGGGACTGGAGCTTGGACAGTTTGTGGAAATGGAACAATAGCTAGTGGCGCTCATGTGATGCACACGGTTTTGGATAATACTTTGATGATCTGTGATGGGGCAGGTTCAACCAGACATTCAACTAATGGAACTTCTTTTACAAATACAACACTGGCTCCGGTAGCAGTTGATCTAGTTGAATACCAAAACAGAATTTATGCTGCTGGTACTGTTTCTAATTTGTTTTATTCAACTTTCGGTACTCCTACTGATTGGTCAACTGATTCTTCTTCTTTAACCATACCAGGAGCAGGAAAACTAAGTAACTCGATAAAAGCGGCAGATCGAGTAGTAACTATTAAAAATTCAGGTTTGTTGCATCGATGGGATGGTGACAGCCTTTTAGATTTGGCTTCTAATCTAGGTTACAGTTCGCCTTACTCAATTGATCAATCGGAAGGCTATTATTTTGGTCTTAACAGATTAGGAGTCTTTGGTTTTGAAGGAGCAAGACCAAAAATTCTCTCAAATAAAGTGCAAAAGTTAATATATAATGATGATGGGAATGGAATTGCTGGAACGACTTTTGACAATGCGGCAGGTGGAGTCCATAAATACGATTATTATCTTTCTATTGGAACGGTAACTGATGATGTAACCAATGTTCAGATTGCCGATGCAATTTTAAAATATAACTTTCAGTTGAACGAATGGAGTACTTATAAATATGCTCATTCCCCGACTGCCTTTCATTCTTTTAAAGATGCTGATAGTGTCCAGCAGTTTATTTTCGGCAACGCAAGCGGACAATGTTACAAACTAAGCGGAACGGCTACTAGCGATAATGGAATGGCGATTGAGGCAGAAATGATTTACGTTTTTCACGGAGGCACTTTCCTTGATAAAAAATTTAACTGGATTAGGGCTTTATTTAATCCTGGCTGCCAGGCAAAAATAGCGGTTGCCGTAACTGATACTTTTATCAAAGGAGCAAAGAAATGGAAAGACCTTGGTAGTGTATCCTCAGGAGTGCTAGAAGTAAGATTCCCTCCAGATGTTAGTCGTGGCAAGCTTTTATTTATAAAAATCTATGAAGCCTCAGCAAATACAAGGTTTGAATTTTATGGTTATGAACTTGATTTTGATTTTATACCAGAATAAATTATGGTTGATTATTCTTCTCTTGGCTATAACGAATATTTGCAATCTAATGACAGTATCCTTGTTACCAGAGGTGAACTTTTAACTGGTGATCTTTTCGATCTTCAAACAGACAGGAATATTATTACTACTTCTAAAATAAGTGCAGGCGCAGTTGGTTCTGCTCAAATAGCCGATCTTTCAGTTACTACTGCAAAATTAGCCAATGCAGCAGTAATAACTTCAAAGATGGCAACTGTTTCAGTTGATTCTTCAATTCTTGCAGATTTGGCAGTTATAGCAGGTAAAATAGCAGGAAGTGCAGTCGCAGGAAGTTCTATTATTGATGATGCTGTAACAGCAGAGAAAATTTTTGCAGGTGCTGTAGGGACTTCGGAATTGGCTGATGCTGCGGTTATTACTTCTAAACTGGCAGGAAGTGCGGTTACAACAAGTATTTTGGCTGATTTAGCAGTAACTGCAGCAAAATTGGCAGGTAGCGCAGTCACGGAAGAAAAGATTATTGGCAGTGCGGTAACGACTGATAAAATCTCTGATGATGCAATCACTGCGGCAAAATTGATTGGAAGTGCTGTAACGACAGGCAAGTTAGATAATGAGGCGGTAACGGCAGCAAAACTAGCAGGAAGTGCAGTAACCTCAGATAAGATAAATGCGGAAGCGGTAACAGCAGCAAAGTTAGTTGGTAGTGCAGTTACTACGGTTAAAATAGACGCTGAAGCTATTACAGCCGCAAAAATTGCTGGAAGTGCGGTAACAACGACTAAATTAAATGATGAAGCTATTACAGCAATAAAAATTGCTGGTTCAGCAGTAACTTCAGATAAAATTTATGATGAAGCAATAACGACAGCAAAACTTGCAGGTAGCGCTGTAATTACTTCTAAATTAAATGATGTAGCAGTAACGGCTGCTAAAATAGGTGGAAGTATAATTGCAGGTACTCATATTGCTACCGCTGCCATAGGAAGTGCTGCTATCGGAACAGCGGCTATTTGGGAGGCACATATCGGAACAGCCGCTATAGGAAGTGCCAATATAAAAGATGCTGCTATTGTATCTGCAAAAATAGCAACGGCAGCAGTTGGAAGTGCAGCGATAGCTGCTGCTGCCATAGGTAGTGCGCACATACAAACAGCTGCAGTTGGAAGTGCAGCTATTGCTACAGCTTCGATAGGTTCGGCAGCCATAGCTGAAGGAATAATAGGTAGTGCGCACATACAAGATGGAGCAATAGTTTCTGCAAAAATCGGAAATGCGGCAGTTGGGAGTGCAGCGATAGCAACGGCTGTTATATATACTGCTCATATTGGTACAGTTGGAATAGAAGAAGCTGGTATTGCCAATGCAGCCATTACTTCTGCGAAAATAAGTGCTGCTGCTATAGGTTCTGCTGCTATCGCTACTGCTGCTATCTGGAACGCCCATATCGGAACGGCAGCAATTCAGGCAGCAAATATTGCAACTGCAGCTATTGGTTCAGCGGCAATTGCCACCGCCGCAATTTGGCAAGCACACATAGGTACTGCCGCTATCGGTTCTGCTCAAATTTCTGCAGCAGCCATCGGAAGTCTCCATGTTCAGGATGCAGCAATAGGTTCGGCAAAGATTGGAGCTTTAGCTGTATATTCTGCACATATCGCTTCAGCCGCTATCGGATCGGCGCAAATTGCTACTGGAATAATCGGTTCTGCTCATATTGGTACAGGACAAATTACAAATGCTTTGTTGGCGACTGCTAGTATAGGTGAAGCTAATATCCAAAATGCAGCCATCACTTCTGCAAAGATAGGTTCTGCAGCTGTTGGTGCAGCCGCTATTGCCGCTTTGGCTGTGGGAAGTGCGGCTATTGATACGGCTGCAATTCAGACAGTTCATTTAGGTACAGCAATTGTAGAAAGTGCTAATATAGTTGATGGAGCTATAATTTCAGCTAAAATTGCAACAGCAGCTATTGGTTCAGCACAAATAGCTAATGCAGTAATTCAATCAGTTCATATTGGAAGCGCTGCAGTTGGTGCAGCAGCCATAGCCGCAGCGGCAGTAGGAAGTGCTGCTATTGGTACGGCTGCAATTCAGTCAGTTCATATCGGTACTGCGGCTGTTCTGGATGCAGCTATCGGTAATGTTAGTTGGAATAAAGGAACAGGCGGTACTTTGGTTTTAGGTGGAACTAACAATGTAAGTGGTTTATTTGAACTTCGAGATGAAGCTGGGACAACAAAAATTACTATGGATAAAACTGGCATAGTAGTTAATGATGGATTTGTTACAATAAAGAATACAAACACAAATGATGTGATAGATGCTTATGGATTAGTTAGCACAACTTCTTTTCCATATACAGGAACGGTTGATATAACTACAAGAACGGGAACTAATACAACTTTTGCTACTGTTTCTAATACAGATATAACATTTAGTTTGGATAGAACTTCATATGTTCTATTTTTGATGAATGGTAATTTTTCTCAAAATGTATATGGTGAGTATAGAATACAAACTCATGTAGGACTAAATATTGATGGTACTTTATTTCCCCATAGTGTTGCTGGTTTTGGGGCTATTTATATGTATAATTTTCTCGCAACAGGAATAGGTCCTGTCGCTAAAGGTTTCTTTTCAGCACATCATGTTGAATCACTTGGAGCAGGTGGTCATACTGCAAATTTACAATGGAAAGCGGCTTTAGTTTCTCCTGGGGGTGGTACACCGTCTATGTCAGTTGATAATACAGTTTTAACAGCAATTCAACTTGGGAAATAATTGACAATTAGATTATAAATAACTAGAATAACAATAGCCGACAATTTGGCGGCCAAGAGTGTAAAGAGGACACCCGAAAGGTGTCTTTTTTTAAAGGAGAATATATGGCATTAGGATCAGCAGGACAATTTAAAGGAAATGAAGCTGAGGCAGCTAAATATTTAAGACAAAAAACTGGGGAAGAACCATCAAGCGGAATGATACGCTATCTTGCTTATGGAAGTGAAGCTTCAGGAAATGATGCAGCAAGATTGGGATTGACAGGAAGTGCACAAGGCGTTTCGACTTCTCTTACTTCTCCTACTTCTTTTACTTCTACTCCTGCTCCAACAATAGCTGGTGTAAGTTTAGCAACTCCTAATTTTGAGGATATTTTGAAACAAGCAATGAGTATGCAGACACAGGCGGCACAACCGGCAGTTGCTTCTTATCAAGCCTCAATTCCTGAAACGCAAGCAAAATATACACAAGAAAGAACAAGACTGGAAGCGGAAAAAGAACCTCTTGAAAAGCGCTATCAAAACCTTTTATCTCAAGTAACTGGACAGCAACAGGCAGAAACACAAAGGACCAGCATTGCTACCGCAAGGGAACTTGGTAAAAGGGGCATAACACCCTCATCTGGACTTTATGAGCAAACGATTAATGAAGCTTTATCTCCAATTTCAAGATACTATACTGGACAAATTTCAAACATAGGTCTATCTCAAGAAGAAAGTCAAAGGCAATTGCAGAATCTTATTTCTGGTATTCCAACACAGGAAACTGAGGCAACAAGAGCAATTAACAATGCGATTGCTTCACTTCAAGCTGGCGCTGGACAAACTGGAGTTCAACAGGCTCTAAGTTTACTACAACAACAGCAAGGAGCTCAACAGTCGGCAGCTTCTTTAGCACTTCAACAGCAGACAGCACAAGCTCAAGAACAAAGATTGAGTCAAGAAGCCGCAACTAAAACAGCAGAAGCCGCATGGAAACAGCCTTATGAACAACGATTATATGAATATCAATTAGGAAAACCATATTTTGAGCCTGAACCTACAGTTTTAGATATAGAATCACTTTGGAATGAATATAAAAAATTAATGGGAAGATAATAATTATGGCATTAAATGTAAATGATTTTCGATCATTTGTTCTATCAAGAAATCCTAGTATGACAAAAAACCAGTTAGGTCAACTTGATATTTTTGTTAAACAAAAAGGGGAAGAAGAATCTGCTTTGGATTTAGCTCGCCAAGGACAAATTAGTATAGATGAGTTGATAAAATATAATCCTACTTTAGCTCAACGAGCTATTAACGAAGGTATTACTAAACCTCAAACTCAGATTGATCCTTTAAGTCTAATTATGCAAATGGCTGGTGGACAGGCTGCTGGACAAAATATAATGGGAGCAACAGTATCATCTACAGAACCAACCGCCACTTCTAATCCTTTACAAATTGCATTTCAGACGGCTTATGCTTCGACTAAAGATTTAAAACAAAGAAATGAAGTTGCAGATGCTTATAAAAAAGTCACAGGTAAAGAATTATTTGGAGAAGAAAAATCAACAGAGAAAAGTGGAGAAGTTAGAAAATTGGAGGGTTTAGGTAGTTCGGGTTTACGATCAATTCAAACGGTACGAGAAATATATGTAAAAGACCCTGATATTTTAACTAAACAACTAATTCCAGGTAAATTTGTATCGAGAACTTTTGATAGTGCATTATTTAATGCAGTAGATGCTCTTTTGAGAATAAGAACAGGAGCGCAAGCTCCAGAAAAAGAAATAAGAAGATACATGAGTTCGTTAGGGCCGACTTTTGGTGATGATCCTAAAACTGTAGAATTTAAGTTAAAGCAACTAGAACAAGCCTTAGCTGAATCAACTGGTGTTCCAATCGAAGAAAAAACCAAAAAAACAAAACTTGCAACTGAAAACAGGCAATTTTCCTTTGGTGATCTTTTGGCTGGTAGGCAACCATCACGAACAATTGCTGCACCACAGAATAATCAAAATATACTCGATGATATCATTCCTAGACCTCCTCCTGCTATGGCTGTAGAAGGACAGGTACAGCCTACAAGTCAATCATCTTTATCAGGTATTCCTAAGTTTTTATATGATCTTCTTTTAAAAGGACCTGTTGAATATACCCAGAAAGCTACAACTGGACAACTGGCTCAACAAAAAAAACCACTATCGGGAACTGATATTTTAAGTACAATAGCAGGTCCGGCCGGACTTGCAGTAACTAGACCTGATGTGTTTAGAGAAAATATCGGACCGGCTGCGGATATTACTGGACTTCTTTTAGGGGCAGGAGCGGCTAAAAAAGGTATTAGTAAATTCGTATCTCCAAAAGCAATTGGTCAGGCAAGAACACAAGCAGGAAGCAAACTTGGTAAAGTTTCAACTGAGAAAGTTCTTCAAGCTGGAGATGACTTTATCAAGAAAAATCCGCTTGCAAAGGATGTCTGGGAAGAGATAAGAGGATCAATAGGTAAGAAAATGAGTGTTAATGATCTGGTTGACAGAATGAGTAGTGTCTGGGGACAAGCATATACCAGAACAGGAGATGTACGCTCTACAGCCCAAGCAAGCTTAATGAATAAACTTTATCAGGCTGGAAAAGAAATAATCAAAAAAGAAGCACCAGAAGTGGCTAAATATACCTCAAGATTAAAATTTTTATATACTGCTCCTAAAACACTTCAAAAGGCGACTTGGTTAGGATTAAAAGGAAGTGCAATTGGTAAATTATTAGGATTTTATTAGTGTTCCAGTCTAAGACTTACTAATCCTAATTTAAGCAATTTATGAAAACCAACAGCAATGTTTCCTATAAAGACATATTCCAGATAATCAATGATTTCCGCAAGGAAAATAATGATCGGTTTGATAAAATTGAGAAGATTTTTCTCAATTTTCACAAAGAGGAATTTATTCCACTGGAGAGAAGAATAATCAGTCTTGAAAAATTAGCTGACAGAGCTTTACTTGTTGTTGTTTTGGTAACTGGAATAGTTGCTACTGGTTGGCAATTAGCAGTTAGCTGGATAAAAAAACAGTTTAGTTTATGAAGCTAAATATATCTATTCTAGGTCAGCGTGATCCTCGTTGGAGTTCTAAAAAACTTGGTAATTCTACTGTTTCAATTATTGGTGATTATGGTTGTGCTTTAGTCTGTATGACTATGCTTTGTCAGTATTACGGAAAGAATATAGATGTAGGACAATTAAATGACGAATTGAAAAAAGTTAAAGGATTTGACGGAACTTATCTCGTTTGGCAAGCTGTAAACACCACCTATTCTGATATTAAATTTACTGCCTTCAATGATTATCCTCTCGAGTCTGCTCCTGTCAATTCTATTCAGAAACAGATTGAAGAAGGAAAACCTGTTGTTCTTTGGGTAGACATAAATCCTAACCAGTTAGGCAACCAACAGCATTTTGTTTTGGTAACAGGAACAGAAGGACAGGACTTTGTTATCCATGATCCTTGGTATTGTGATGAAATTTTATTTTCTACAAGATATGGCGATCCGGCAAAAGGCATTTTAGGACACAGATTTTTCAGCGGTCCAGTACCAATGATACCTGACAATAACGAACTTACAGTTTGTTTAGCTGAGAAGAAAAGAATTTCCGATGAACTTAAAGAAACGAATACCGAACTTGAAAGCGCTAATTCTCAAGTGATTGGTTATCAGGATAATTTAAAAGCGATTGCCAGTAATCTGTCTTCAGTTGATAATAATGTTCTTCCTGATGTTACATCTATTCAAGGTGCGATTTTAAAGTTAAAAAACGAGGAAGACCAATTAAGACAAGTTAAAAAAAAGAATGAAGACTTGGAAAAAGCTATTGTAGAATGTAACAGATTGTTTGATGAATTAAATAAGACGCATCAACTATCGGTTGAGGAGTTAAAAGCCGTGAAAGAGGCATTTCACGGGCTTACTGACGAAAAGAAAGAGCTGGAAAGGAAAAATAACTTTCTATCAGCTCAATATGAAGAAATTTTGGATAACCAGAAATATATTTATAAACATTTGATATTCGGACTATATGTAAGAGAGGTGAAAAAATAAATGCAGAAAGAATTACAGGAAGGAGTCAAGGAGCTTTTGAGGACAGCTCTGATGGCAGTGATTCCGCTTCTGATTTCCCAGATACAGAACGGAGAGATCAATTATCAGGCGGTGGGAGTGGCTTTAACAATAGCAGCCTTGTCAGGAATAGACAAATGGCTCCACAAACTCGATACGGGAGTCAGGGGGAATGGATTAACGGGTTTTTAAAAGATTGTCAGTTTGATCTTGAGATATCAGAACAAATAGTAAAAATATTACCTTCAGATAGCCCATTATATAAGTGGCATGAAGAAAGAATTGTTTATTTAAAGAAAATATTAAACCATGAATGAAATATTAAAAGATTATGGAGATAAATTTATTAGAGGAGAATGGGAAAAAGCGGTTGAAAAAGCTGAAGAAAATCCCGAGTCTCAAGAGCTTAAAGACGAAGCTGTTAAATGGTCTGATTTAATGTTTAATCTGACACCTCAAGTTAGTCCAGATGACAAAGGACATTTCTAACCCAACTTTATTGCTGAAGGCGAAATCTGGTCAGTTTTATTTCTTTAAGGCATATCTCCTATTACACAGTCCCAAGCAATTAGCTTAGTATTGTCTGTCTTTACCAGTTTGCCACCTCCAACAATAAAATCAGGTTGAGTCTTTTGATTGTTCATTTTTACCATCTTCTCCATCAAGTGGGATTTTTTTGTTACACTTAGCACATCTAGTTTCATCACCTTCATAAACTGCGTATCCGTATCGCTTATATTCTCTTCCGCAACTTTTACAAGTAAAAGTATAAATTGTACTCATATCTTTTTCACCTTCTCTCTCAATTCTTTACGAAGCTGGTTTCTAACTATAAATTCTATACCCCAACCTGTTTCTCTTTCATTTTTACCAATTAAAGACAACCATTCCTTTTTGAAAAGAGAAAGAAGGTAATCTATAACCTCAAATCTTGTGGTAGCATTTTGCCATTTATATTTAACTATTATATCCTCTATCTTTTCTCTCAGGTCGTTAGTCATTCTTCCTCCTCTAAAATCTTGAGAACGTCATCTCTTAAAAGTAACTCTGAACCGTCAAGTCCTTCCATTTTTTCTATCCTCTCCCTCAATGACTTCAGGCGGGATTGAGTATGGTGGGAGAATAAAATAAGGACTTTATCAGCCCATACTCTGTCATGTTCTTTTGTTTCTTCTGGTAATCTCTTATAAGGTTTGTGATTTTTTTCCCAATGATTTATTAAAACCGCTAAGGCATCGTTCGGTCTATTTCTAAGCGGCTCTAACCAACTTTTAATTATACTCTTAGTCCAACACATCCATTGCTTATGCTCTAATTCTGCAAGTTGTTCTCTTATCTCTTCCCCTGATATAGTTTTAGAAGTCATAGTTCATTCTTCTTTCCTAATAAATCAAGAAAGTCTTTACAAGCTATATCAAAATCGCATTTATAACATCTGACTTTTCCTTTTGTATAATGAAAGTCTTTATTCATCCCTTCTATCTTCTCCCTCAATTCTTTAGAGCGGGATTTGAAAAGGGAACGAATAAAATCCTCTAATAGTTTTATCCTAATTTCATTAATAGGATAGACTTTCTTGGTCTGCCACCAATCAAATAAATTCTTTCTTAATTCTTCTTCCCACCCTGATATAGTTTTAAGAGTCATATCTTCTCCTTATCCCTCATGTAGAGGGGGTTAGACTTTTTGAGTCCTCCACTTTTTTATCATTTTTGTGTTTATCAACCCATTCTTTATTTCTTTTTAATAATTCTTTTTTTGTAATACCACTATCCTCAAGCCATACAAACTCTGTTATTCCTTTTTTGTCAAACATCTCTTTCCGTTCAGGTCTGCTTTTATATAAATCGTTTTCAGCGTAACCAGCCCCAGAACAATAATGACTACATAGAGCTTCACCATCTTCAGCCACTAAGCTAAATACATAATCATTATAATTATTTTTACCTCCAATAATTATTGCTTTCATCCTTCTTCACCTCCTAAATCTTAATAATTCCCTCATGTAGAGGGGATAGTTAAATTTATATCGCTTTCTACTTCATTTCCCCAAACATCCCAACCTTTTGTTTTCTGACGGGCAAAGAGTTCAATACGAGATAAATCACCACATAGTTTTACAATTTTTTCTCTTACTTCTGGTGGTTTTGCGGAGTGAATAGTAAGAGGAGATAAAACTATTTGAGATATATTTTTTGCTTGTCTATTTAATTGTCCACCCTTTCTTAATCCACCTAAAACTAATTCTAT
>Ga0208957_1000367_pt1 | contig 39257 bp, 54 predicted proteins | sample RifOxyA1_FD_184029 | JGI IMG/M metagenome (GOLD analysis project Ga0208957, IMG submission 184029) | Groundwater microbial communities from Rifle, Colorado - Rifle Oxygen_injection A1 (SPAdes) | ecosystem: Environmental > Aquatic > Deep subsurface > Groundwater | place: Rifle, Colorado, United... | reverse complement strand
CCGTGGAACCAGCAATTACCACCGCTCTGGCCGGATACCGTTCCGCACTTGCTGTTGCCGTGGAACCAGCAATTACCACCGCTCTGGCCGGATACCGTTCCGCACTTGCTGTTGCCGTGGAACCAGCAATAACCACCGCTCTGGTTAGATATGTTGACCATCCGATTCTGTCTTATAAGATAAACCTCTCCATCTTTTGGGGTAATAGTTTCCAGGTTTTGGGGTGTAAATATCCCGCACAAGTTAAACGCCTCGTCAGGGATATCTGCGTCCACTGAGACCACCTTGTATCCACGCACGCAAATCTTGTCGCCATCAATAACAACACGGTCGCCACGCCACAGGCAAAGCTCAAATGTTTTACGTATCGGCAGGCCAAACCTATAAGCCTCTGGGTCTATACCGAAAAAGCCGCCACAGGCGTTACATGACGGCTCACCGGTCCAGTTGGTAGCAACATTCCACTGCCCCACTGGCGTGCGCTTAAAATTGTTGTGCGAGACTCCATTGTCTGACGTTCTTAAAAACCATTTACCATCATGCTCTTTAAACCACCCCTTTGTGATCTTCATTGTTCTTTCTCCCTTTTTTAGTAGCGCCAATTAGGCATATTTCATTCATTCGTTGTGGGTGAAAAAGTTTCTTATAAATAAAACTTCATTGGTGCTTTTGATTATATGTTCCCCGTTGCGCTCTTGCGTTCTATTTTTATATTGAGAATCGTAGCACCGCTTGCATAGGCCACGGCCTTTTATAAAGACCTCGGCTGTTTTACATTTTATGCATAATTCCATTTTTTCTCCTTTTTTGTTTCAGCATACCAGAAAAAACCATTCTGTCAATACTTTTTTTTATATACCTTTCGTTTTTTTTTGCTTGACATATACAATAGACTAAAATATGCTTTAGAAAACTTTGAAAGGAGAATGAAAAATGGACAGAGCAGAAAGACGGAAAGAAATAGGCAAGGACATACGGTGCGTGCGGGTTCGGCTGGGTTTAACACAAGAGCAACTCGCAAAGAAAACCGGAACTACTGCGGCCATGATTTCACAATACGAGTCCGGCAAAACAGCCCCGCCGACCGACAAGTATCAAGAGATTATGGCCCTCAATTCTTAAAAAGGAGGCAGTCATGGGAGACGTGGCAGATATGGTTAATGATGATTCTGTAATGGTTGCAAGCCCATATGATCCACCAAGAGAACCAGAGTATCCCAAAGGTGGGTTTATCCTTACCCAAACACGGGGCTGGATTTGCCCTAAGTGCGGATCGGTCTATGGTCCGGCGAAGGCGGAATGTGCGCGTTGCAATGCTATCTACGACCCAACAAAGACGGTATGCGAACCTATAAGCAAGGATTAAGGAGGCAGTCATGACAGTCAAAGCCTGGACAACAAAAGACGGTCAAAAAATTCCTATCAAGGAAATGACAGCTACGCACCTTGCCAATACTATTGCACTCATTGAGAGGCAAGCAGAAGCAGAGTGTGTGAGACTGATACTGGAAGGCGAAAACTTTCTTCCTTGTGTTAATGGTGAGTATGCCCAAGACAGTATTGAAAATGACCTTGATAACCTAATGGATTACGGTCTTAACCCGAATGAGATTCATCCAATGTATGATGATCTGGTAGCAGAACAAATAAGGGGGCAGTCATGAATAAAGAGTATCCCATCGTTTCAGCCGCAATGCTCATGCAGGACGGGCTTATCGTTCCTGGTGTGCGGCATTTCTCATCGGAAATGAGGCTCGTTCTTGAGCGCATTTACGGCCCTTTGTATCATCATTATGTCTTGGAACAGGGGTTTGTGGACAACCACTCAAACTTTTTGAGCCGGAAAGAAGCCCTTGAGCGAGCCATAAAAATTAGTCAAGTTAGCTCAGATGCTGGTAGAGGTGGGGAATTATTCTCAGAGGATTTATATTAAGGAGGTAACCATGATTAAAGTAGGGGATAAATTTGTGGCGAAAGAAGGGATGGTGTTCATAAACTCACATGGGTTGCTCGAAAGAATTTATGCTGATGGCTTTAATTGTGTTATTTTTGAGGTAGCAGAAATATACGGTTCTTCTGCCGCCTCAACCACAAAAGGACAGCAATTCTTCCTTTCCGATGTCGAGGCCAACTTGGTCAAGCCTGAGGTGTGGAAACCGGAAGAGATTAAGTGGCCGGGATACTATACAATATCTGGTGATGGAGAAGTAACCCACACACCTGGGCGTCTTCACACAATATACATCTCCTCCGGTTTCTGTCGTCCCACCAAAGAATCAGCCCGCAAATTCTTCGACGGCACGGTCAAGCCTATGGCCCTGATCGCTCTCCGGGCGTTTGAAATTGACCCGGAGTGGACAGCGGATTGGAATGATCCAAGACAAGAAAAGTGGTCACTGTTTTTCAATCACTCTAAAAACAATTGGATGAGAGAATCATGTGTGTATTCTCAAGCGCCCGGCACACCATACATGGCGAAATCAACTGCCGATCAGATTTTTGAGGAGCTTAAAAGCGGTTTCCTTCAAGTGGGGGTGCTATGAACTTCCGCGATGAACTCCGTGGTTGTTCTTTAATCATCTGTGCCATCGCCGTTATTTATTTCGGAGGGCATATAATCCTTTGGCTGGTAGGGAGGTAGGGGAATGAAGATCGGATTATCAGAATTGAGATTGAAAAATTTTAAGGGAGTGCTTGCGTATTCCCTGCGGCCTGATGGAAACTCCATTGACGTGTTAGGCGACAACGAAACCGGTAAAACCACACTGCTGGATGGGTTTCTGTGGCTCCTCTTTAATAAGGACAGCCAGGGCAAGAGCCTGTTTGAGGTAAAGACGCTTGCCCCGGACGGATCGCCCATCCACAACCTAGACCATGAGGTATCAGCGATATTCGACGTGGACGGAAATCCGCTTGCCTTGAGGAAGGTGATGGCCGAGGACTGGACAAAGAAACGCGGCAGCGCAAGCGCTGAATTTACCGGACACAAGACGGCCTATTTTGTCGATGACGTTCCCGTGTCGGAGTCCCAATACAAAGCCAAGGTGGCCGAGACAATCACCGAGGATGTTTTTCGTTTGCTGACAGACCCCCGGTACTTTCCATCATTGCACTGGGAGAAACAGCGGGCGACGCTTCTATCAATCTGCGGTGAAATCTCCGACGCCGAGGTCGTTGAGCTGTCCGGTATCGAGGATCTGGCGAAACTGGCCGGCATCCTGGGCGGTCACACAGTCGATGAGCAGCGGAAGATCATCGCGGCCAGGCGTAAAAAAATCAACGACGAACTTCAACAGATTCCGGCCAGGATCGACGAACTCAACAGCATTATTCCTGCGCCTGCTGATTTAGGGGAAATCAATCACGACCTCGCAAACACAACCCAAGAAAGAATCTTCCTTGAGCAGGACCGGCAGAACTCAGAAAACGATGGAGGAATGGCCGCGCTGAAAAGCCAGCTTGCGGACAAAAAGGCGTCTCTGCGGGTGATGGAAGAGGACATCCGCAAAAAAACCGGGGCAAGAATCGCCGGGGTGCAAGCCGAAATAAATAAGCGGACAGCGGCTCTTGAAGACCTAAAGCGTGTGGTGGAGCGAATCGAACGCAAAGCCAAGGCAGACAGCCGCGATATTGAAGTGGCTGAAAATAGCATTGAAAAGCTGAAGGCCCAATGGTACGCGGAAGATGAGACGGTTTTTTGCTTTGAAGACACCCTATCCTGCCCGACCTGCAAACAGCCGTTGCCGGAAGATCAGGTAGCGGCGGCCCGAGCCACGGCGCTGGAGGCGTTTAACCAAGTCAAAGGTGACGTTCTGGCAAACATCAACAACTCGGGCAAGAGGCTCAAGGCAAGCGTTGAGGCATACCAAAAAGACCTTGAAAGCGCCAAGGGGGATTGGGTTATTGCGATTGAATCCGGGATTGAAATTGAGAACGAGATCGCTTCCCTTAAAGCTGATCTTGCGATTATGGAGGCCGAGCCTGTTCCCGCTGGCATCACGGCGGCACAAGGAGAAATCGAAGACCTGGAAAAGAAGATCGCAGCCGGCGTGTCGGACAAGTCCGGGACCGAAAAGCTGGATGCAGAAATCAAAGAGCGCATTGACCGGGAGCGAGAACTACGGGCCGAGCTGACCCGGCAGGAACAGCGCATCAAATTCATGGACCGAATCAAAGAACTTGAAGCCTCTGAAAAGGCCCTCGCCGCTGAATATGAGGCCCTTGAGGCTGCACTCCACCTGATCGACCTGTTCACCGTTGCCAAGGTGAACGTGCTTGAAGAGCGTATAAACAGCCGCTTTGCGATTACCAAGTGGAAACTCTTTGACAAACAGATCAACGGTGGTATTGTAGAGACATGCGTAGCAACTCACAAAGGCGTACCCTATCCATCACTCAACAATGCGGCCCGGATCAACGTGGGCATGGATATCATCAACATCTTATCTGAATATTATGGAGTCACGGCGCCGATCTGGATTGATAATGCCGAGAGCGTTGTGTCCCTTCAAAAGACCGGCGGTCAGGTCATCCGGCTGATGGTGTCTGCGGATCACCCGTCGCTGACAGTCAGGCAGGCAGGCAGGTGAAGAAGAGGGAAGGAAGCACCAAAGAAACAGGCAAGAGCCAAAAAACAATCATAGCGGAGGATCTATATCATGGCAGAAACAGGCGTCGCTGTAAAAAAGCAAACAGGAATTGCATTGATTCAAACCGAGCTCAGCAACCCGGACATCAAATCAAGAATTGATTCAAGGCTGGGACAGAAGGCCGGAACATTTATAACCTCGCTTCTGGATGTGTGCGGAGAAGACAAGAACCTCGCAGAGTGTGACCCGAAACTTATCATCAAAGAGGCCCTGAAGGCCGCTGGCCTTGATCTTCCGATCAACAAGAATCTCGGATTTGCCCACCTGATCCCGTACAAAGAGAAGGGCGTAATGAAGCCACATTTCCAGATGGGGTACAAGGGATATATCCAACTCGCCATCCGCACCGGGCAATATAAATATCTGAACTCGGGCGTCGTTTTTGAGGGTGAAACGGTCCTCGATGATCGTATCAGGGGAACCCTTGAGATCACAGGAAAGAAAACCAGCGAAAAGGCTATTGGTTACTTCGCATATATGCAGCTCATCAACGGATTTGAAAAGGCGGTGTTCTGGACCATAGCCCAGGTCGAGGCCCACGCGAAACGATTCAGCAAATCGTTTGATTCGTCTTCAACGCCATGGAAAACAGATTTTGACGCGATGGCAATGAAGACCATGCTCCTCCAGCTTGTGCCAAAATTCGGCCCGATGACAATCGAAATGTCTGTTGCCTTGGAATCGGACAAGGAAGACTTTAAGGGCTTTGACGGCGCGGTGCACCGGCAGATCACAGACGGATCCAACCAGGACACCATCGACATTGACCCGGAGCCGGCAGAGGCAAAAGAACCGGAAACAGAAACCGCACCCGGCGAAAAGGACAAGGCCCCCCGCTGTAGCATCCTTAAATGCGACGCCAACAATAACGGCGGTTGCATGTCCGGGTTTACCCAAGACGACAACCGCTGCAAAGAGTATAGAGGCGTAGAATCAACGGATACCAAGAAAGAAAATAGAAAACCGGACTTCTGTTAAAATGAACTTCACCCCCATAGCCAGCAGCTCAAGCGGGAACCTCTACCGGCTCGACAACGGCAAAGAAACATTGATGATCGAAGCCGGTTTGAGGTTTGCCGACATTCGAAAGGCGTTCGGATTTAAGTTGTCAGAGCTGGCCGGGTGCCTTGTGACTCACATGCATGAAGATCATTCTAGGGGCGCTGTTAAGCTCATTGCGGCCGGTGTTGACGTGTACATGAGCGTAGGGACGGCTGAAGGCATCGGAGCCAAAGGCCACCGCTTGCATATCGTAGAGGCAGGGAAACAATTCAAGGTCGGCGGCTATACGATCATGCCCTTTGCAACGGAGCATGATTGTGATGGGTCGCTCGGGTTCCTGATACAGAGCGGCCCCGACAAGCTAATGTTCGCGACTGACACATATTTCATCCGGTATCGGTTCCAGGGCCTTACGATCATCGCCGTAGAGTGCAACTATGATATTGACCTGCTGGATAAAAACGTGGCGGCCGCCACATACCCGGCTCACAACCGGAACCGTGTGCGAGAGTCTCACATGGAGCTGAAGACGGTTAAAGATTTTTTGTCGGCAAACGACCTGTCTAAGGTGATTGAAATCCACCTGATACACCTGTCGTCAGCAAACAGCGACGCGGAGCGATTCAGAAAAGAGATACAGGCGATCACCGGGAAGCCTGTTTATATCGCGGGGGGTGCACGATGAAAGAGGGCCTATTCCAGCGCAAGGGTAACACGTTGATCCCGTTCGACGATGAAACACTCGAAGAGCTGAAGGGCTTTCATGAGAACCAGACTATCCGGTGCAAGCTGCACGGCGTCGAGAAGGGCCGATCCTACGACCAGCTTAAACTATACTGGCAGTGCTGCAAGCTGGTAGCGTCCAATAATGATGATCCCGAGTGGCAGACAAAAGAAGCTGTTGACTTCCAGGTCCGGGTTGAGCTGCGGTTCTACAAGCGGGACCGGATCAAGGTTATAGGCAATCAGGTTATCATGGAGCTGCGGTCAATATCATACAAGGAGTTGCCGCACATGAAGGCGTGTAACTATTTTGACCGGGCCTTGGACGTGATGAGCAATAAGCTGGGCGTCGATGTAAAGACATTAACCAGAAACGCGCAGGAACAGGGATAATCAAACACAAAAAGGAGAAAAGCAATGAAAAACGAAATTACAAATGAGTATGTAAAGTACGTTTTCACCGATGAAGAAAAAAAAGAAATGTCAACCGAACTTGCGCTCAAGGTGTCGAATCAATCAACCGCCGAAGACGAAAAGAAGGCCATCATGTCAGACCTCAAGAGCAAGATTGACTCGCTGGCCGCACAGTCGAACAACCTCGCCAACAAGCTAAACAACGGCTATGAAATGCGGATCGTAAAGTGTGAGGTCGTAAAAGACTTCAAGAAAAACACTGTCAAAATCATGAGGTGTGATACCGGAGAGGTCATCAAGACACGAGAAATGTCCCACGAAGACCGGCAGGAAACTATCGAATAATCGACTGTGGCCCTGGGGCGGTTTTCCCCTTCCCTTTCCCCTTTCCGCTCCGGGGCCATTTTAACCAAAGGAGGATGATATGAAATTATATCGGGTAAAATTAAAGGGCATGCAAACAGCACCAACGGGCGTTGCTTACGGGTTTTCATATGTGGTGGCCGATGGGACCGATGAGGCATATAAAAAAGTAAGCAACTTTTTGGAAGAACAAGACTTTGGCTTTGCCCGTGACCGAGAGCTTGAGTCAGTAGAGCTACTGGCCGATCAAAACCAGTACAATAATGTCGGGAACATGCTTTTTTTATAACCAATCACTCCACCGGACCTCGGGCCGGTGGCTTAAAGCGTTATGCTGCTTGATTGCGAAAGGAGAGGCGATGACTCAAGAGGAAAGTGTTGAACAAGCAAAATATGACATTGAGCAATTAACCTTTGCAATTTCTTTTGAGGCAGACCTTCTTGATAGAGCTAAAAAAGAATATATGGAAAAGGAGAGACAATACTCCGAACGGATAGAATATCTTAAAAAAGTTGTTTCAGGAGAAGTCGTTAGGTCATGAAAAAAACCAAAAACATAGTTGACTACGAATACCGGGCATGGCTTGAGCAAGAGCCATGCTCTAGATGCGGCGGCGGCCCTTGTTGCGCTGCCCATCAGCGTGAAGGGGCAGATGGTGGAACCGGCCTTAAACCGTCCGACATGTTCGCCGTCCCGCTTTGCCATGCTTGCCACGGGTTACAGCATCGAGTCGGCGAGAAGACCTTTTGGGGGCCAGAGAACAAGTATCAGATTATGGTGAACTGCATAACCAAGTATCGAAAGGAGAAAAAGTGAAAATAACAAAATCCGTACAGTTTGACCAAGAGGTTGAGATCGATCTTTCCTCAGAAGATATTCAGACAATATTTGATTCAGAACACGACTCTTTAAACTACATTATTTATGGAGTTAACAGGGTCGCAACTTACCTAAAAGGCATTTCAGCAGCGAAAATTGCAGAGATGTCTAAAGAACAGAAAGAAACCGTTAGGGCTTTTCTATTAACTCAAGCTGAAAGATATACCTAGGAAGGAGATGGCATGAAATACCTTTTACCGCTTCTGTTCCTGCTTCTGTCGTCTTGCGCTCATATGCAAGACTGGAAGATCAACGGCGTTCCGTGCCAAAGGTTCGCCCACATGGAGGCCAAGGAATACGCTCAGGTAAGCGCAGGAATAGCCACAACGTTTCTTTCCCACTGGGCGGGGCATGTGGCTTGCTACGAAATTATAGGGGCTTCCTGGAGCCAAGAAGGGCTTTCTGAGCGGTATTTTAAAGAAGGCATGTCGGAGTCTGAACACCAATGGTGTGGCCGGTCAGGGTTTATCGGCCAGCTTGCCGGAGGTATAGCTCTTAAACTTTCGCCGTGGCGTGACTCTTTGTTTGCCGCCGGGTATCATATCGGCACAGCCGCCGAGATCATCACCTATCCGCTACACGGCATGGAAGATATAAAAACTGTCCGGTCTCATGGCGGGGATGCCGACCTGGAGTATGGGGCATATTCGATCATGGCCCTGTGGCTCATGGGGCCCTATTGATCGCCTTGTCTACCGCCTGTCTTTTTTGTAAAGATCAATGATCTGGTCAGTCTGTCTTGCAAACCCCGATTCGAGGACGCGCTCCAGCCTGTCCACGGCGCATTGAAACTCATATCGAGAGGTATATTCAGTCGGAAACGCGGCGACTTGTAACATCACCCAGCTACCCAGAGCGATAAACATGGACAAGATAAGAATAACCGATTTTCTCCAACTGGCCGTTGACATTGATTCCAGCCATTCGGGAATCTTATCTTCATTCTCTTTTTGCGTGTAGTTTTTCTTATGATCCATGCCCGCCGCCCTCCTTACGTCTCCGTTTAGTGGTTGTGCGCTGATTATGTCAAGCCTTCAATGTCAATGCTGACAATAGCAAATCCCGGTTCTCCTGTTGCCATGCTCCAGTCTTTGGGAAACCCATACGTTATCAGGGTCGGGTCGTCTTCATCGCCCACGTACAGGATCAGCGTGGCCCGGTATGACGCCAAGAGGTTAGAGACATAGTTCTTTGATGCCGTTTCGACCAAAAAGTCAAGCGCCATTCTGTTTGAATAGTCCCTTTCCAGAATATCGGCAACCCCGAAGTCATCTGTCTGCTTTACCGAATAGTCGTGAATGCCCGTGGTGCTTCCGTAAAGCGTCTGGCCCAGATACGCCTGGACCCCATAAATTATACCGCCCACCAGAACCGTGCCGCCTGAATATGCAAATGTGAGGGTAAAAACCGCAGTTGCCGATGATACCAGATCGAAAACATTTGCGGTCGTGATTTGAAGGCTTCCGGTCGGAACCATGTTGATTGTTTCGTTGTAGGCGGTCGGGGCCAGGCGGACAGTGTCGAACCAGACAATATCACCGCTGGCCTTGCCCAAAAACGATATTTTGACAGAGACACACCCCGCCGGCGTGGTGAACACATTCGAGAAAGGAGAGTTGACCGTGCTTGATGCAAGGTCGGTTGTCGCCAGAATATCGGCGCTGTGGGTGACGTCATAAACCGCAATTTGCGCTATGTCTGCCGCCGTGTTCTTGTATATCCCGACAAGCTGGTATTCGGTTGCTGCTGTCACCGCAATGGTTTGGCTCATGCCCTCGTTCACGGCGTCAGTGGTGATCTTAACCATGCCGCCATCAATGGCATAATCCGCAGGGGTGCCGACCTTGTCCCAGCTTGTCGGCTGCGTGGTGCCGGTGGCCCCGGTCCAGGCTGTTCCGTTGGTCACAAGATCGCCGGTCGTGTCAATCTCGACAATGTCGATGGTATCAGCCGCGATGCCAAGAAACCCCATGGCGTCAACGGCCGTACCCGGAGCGATGACAAAAGTCACGGCCTCGGCCTGGCTTGTCTGGCTGCCGACCTTTTCGTCAAAAGCCTTCCACCTGTTTGTTGCGGAAATTTTAAGCCAGTTGGTGGTGTCAAGATGGGGGGAATCTTCTGATGTAACAGTCTGACCCAGCCCAGTAGCGATTTTTATGTAATCCACATGGGTGATTCTGTGCTCTGTTGTTCCACCGCGCTGTGAAAAAAAGACCTGGCCATTCGTAAAACTATCCTCATAATCGCATGCGACAGTGTCGATCAGCGTAAAACTCGATTCTGTAGAATTTTTTAAGTACACTGCAACCGTAGCGCTGCTTGGCGTGGTTTTATCCACCTCAAACCGCCACGTCTGCCACTCGGCCTCGGTGTTACATTTTACGATATCGGTGCCCACCTCAGCGGTTGTTCCGCCGGCAGCAGTGACAAATAGCCCGGTGGACTGAAAGATCACAAACAAAGCCCAGGTTGCCGATGAATATACCAAGACAGCATCATCCAGGTTCGGGTCTGTTCCAAGCGCGTCAAAATAGGTTTTTATCTCTATTGTGTGCGTATTGGGGGGGCTTGAAATTGTTCTATATATTGTGGCCGCGCCATTATGAAGGGTATCGGTTCCACTGTCGAATTTGAACTGTCCGGCCGGAGAAACAGACGTCTCACCTCCATAGGTATCCCCATCGGTCCAGCCCGTCAATGTATTACAATTATCATCCAGTAAGTCTGGCGTAAGTCCAGCCCCTATCGCCCCGACACACTCATAATTCTTATGGATATCTGCGGTTGAAGTGGCAACCATGACATTGTCGCCTACCGCGTAGGCTGTACCGGCCACCCACTCCTGATAATCATCCTCTGGAACATCGGAGGCCACAAGCTGGGCGTCTGTGAGTGCTACTGGTTCTATCAGTTTCATTATGCCGTCCTTGTCAGTAAGCCTTCGGGGTCGATAAGTTCATCAAACCGTTGCAGTATTTTCGTGATCTTCGCGGCGCTACTGCGGCCGTTCTGATTCCCGGCCTTTATTTCAGCCCGAAGCGCCCGGACCTCTTTTATCAACACAATATCGCCGCCATCACCCTTGACCGTGGCCGGGTAAGACGCCGAAGGAGACACAACAAGCTCAGTGCCGTGCAATGTGGCAGCGTACCCAGAGGTCGGCCCGGATGCGATGCCGCCAAGGGCATATCCCACCGCCGTGCCGCCGGTTGATGCCGCGATGTTCTTATCAATGTTCTGTAATAGGTCAAGCTGTGACTGTAGGGCGTTCAGGCTTTTTTCTGCTGTCGATAATTGGTCGCCGGTCAACCGGTCAAGTTCGGTCAGGGCGTTCAGTGTCTTGAAAAAGTTCCGCTCATAATCAACCCGCGTCGCAAAGCCGGCCGTTGAAGAGGCCGACGAAACATCCAGGCTGTTGATTCCGGAAAAGTCGCCGCCCCGCGCCTGAGACAATACCCGCTGGGCCGACAAGTAAGACAAAGGCCCCTGGGCGCCGTCCAGCTTCATGGATTCTCGAATGGACTTTAAGCGGTTCGCGTAACCCTGGAACTCTGCAACAACCTTGCCTTGTTCATTTATCAGATCGCTAAGCCGTTGTTTTTCCCTATCAGCCCTGGCCTTTTCCCTTTCTTCACGGTATGAATAATATTGATCCGCGTATTCGGCCATCTTAAGGAGCGTGACATAAGCAGCCTGGCCGGACGTGGTCGTCAAATCAAGGCCCTCAACAATATCCCGGTAGCCTTCCCTGGTCGTTGGAAGTTTCTCGTTAATGTCTTTGAATACGTCCCTGAGTTGGCCCTGGAGCCGCTTCTGCTGTTCCGCTTCGGTGAAGAATTTGTCATAATATGTAGCCGCCGCGTCCTGAAGCGTTTCAAGATCACCGGCCATGGCTATGATAGCCTCACTGAAAGCAATCAGGCTTTTTGTGCTACCGTGGAAGGCTTGGTTTGTCATTTTCAGCGTTTCAACAACCACCGCTTTGTCGATCACCAGCCGGGCCGCCGTCTCCATCAGCCCCTCGCCCACCTGCTGATACCCCGCCACAATGGAGCCGAACAGCCTTTGAACCGCCTTGTCTCCCAGCATGGAGAAATACTCGTTTAACTTTTTGTTGATCCCTTCGGCGTCCAGCCCGATCAGGTTGATCTTCCTTTCTTTAAAAACATAATTGAGGGCCTTGCCAACATCAGCTCCAAGCCCCTCGGCCAGAAAAACCAGCGTGTTCCCCATGTTCTGGAAAACCTTGTTCAGCAGCGTGTTCACCTGGGCGTCCAGTTTGCCGGTCTGCGTATAATAAGAGGTTGAATCGGACCCGAACCACCCGCCATCGGTCTGCGAAATATAGGAGGTATATTTCTGGGCACCTACCCCGCCGCCGGCCTGCAAGGACCGAACCGAAGCACCGCCGTATTGAATACCTGATGCATACGCCGAAGTAGTGGTCCCCCCGCCAAAAATTTCAGAGCCCACCGATCCCATGAGGTTGCCGACAAAATCGTCTATTTTTCCCGCAAGCCCGGGAAGCAGGTTCAGGGTTAAAAGATTTGCCACGGTCTCATGAGCCCCGCCAAACACATCACCCATCAGTTTTTCAGCCGAGCCCATGGAAGAAACGCCGGATCCGGCAAACCCCTCCACGCCGCCGGTTCTGACAATGCTGGTCACAAGCCCGGTGATGTTTGCGTTGAGGTCTTTCATGGATTCATTGATACCGGACAATTCCCGGTATTGCATATCGTAGGTGTCCTGCAAAAGCTCATAAGAATTTGCGATTGATTCAGATCCGGTCCCGGCGGCCGCCCCGAGGACCGTGCTTGCCGGTAAAGCGGGGGCAGACGAACCGCCGCCACCACCGAGGGATAGCCCAGCAGAAGCAAGGAGGGTGCCCATGGCTGCCGTCATGGTGGCGATACGCCCGAAGGCCGTGTATGGGTCTCCGAGTCCCTGGTTTGCAATGGCGGCCACCGCATTTGCCACGGCCACCGCGTTCTGTAGTACTATCATTGCCTTTGCCGCTTCTTGCATGGCCGCATATTCAGAAGAAGCCTTGTCATACATGCTGCCGACTGCGTTAAAGGCCGTCCCCATCTGGCCCAGGGCTTCATCAACCTGTTTGGATTTGGCCTCAAAAGCGGCTTGGCTGATCTTCGCTATTGACTCTTCAGCCTTTTTGTTTACCGCCTCTTTATCCTTGCCGGCATCAATCTCGGCCTGGCGTATTTTCTTGATCCATTCCAGTTGAACCTGTCGATATTCATCCTCAAACCCGGCCAGGTCTTTGTAAAGGTCCATCTTGTCTTGCAGTATCTGATCTTCGGCTTCCTTCCTGATCTGCTGGTCGTCTACGCCCTTGGCCTTGTCAATGTATGCCTCTGCTATTTGCCTGAGCACGGGCGGGAACTCTTCAAATTGACGCTTTAATGCCTCGGCGTTCAGCTTTGACTCCATGAGCTTCCGCTCTACGCCATCAAGCCCGGCCAGTTGCATCTTGTCGGACAGGGATTGTTTGGTTTTGTCCCATATTTCATAAAACTTTTTTGTTGCTTCCGCAGACTTCGCCGCCGCCTCGGCTTTTTCCTGATCGCTTTTTGCCAGCTCGGCGTTCTGGATTCTGATGGATTCGAGCACCGCAGCGTCCTGTTTCGCCTGTTCAGCCGCAGCTTTGCCCGCCGGGCTCATGTTGTAGGCATAGGCGTCGGCCAGCTCTCCATATTTAATAACAAGGGCATTAAGTTGTTTCTCTGTAGCCTTATATCTGGCCTCGAGCTTTTCGTTTTGCTTTATTGCCCATTCAGCCGCATCGCCGCCGGGGTCTTTCCCAAAAGCCCGGCCCGCAAGCCCGACAGGAGACCACCGTGCAACAGTTCCTGATAAGGCAACGATCTGCGTTAAAGTCCCGCCGATTTTGTCGATAATCGTAGCAAGCCACATTATCTCAGCCTCTATGCCTACAACGGTAAGTCTAAATTTATTGCCCCAGTCCTCAATCTTTTGCATCCCTTCCCCGCTAAGCTCGCCGTTCAAACCAGTAACCTTCGCGGTAATGGTTTCAATTATTTCGGCCATTGCCGGAGTAAAGGCTTTTCCAACCAGAACTTGCAGATTATCAAAATGCCGTTCAAGCGACATACATTGTTTCATGGTTGTTTTCATGGCATCATCATAAACACCAAGCCTTGAAGCACCGTCTTTGAAAACAGCATTTGCCCGCGCCTGAGTCTTTTCAACTTCGGTTAAAGCTCCCTTTGCGCGGCCCATAGACACCTCAAGATCCCTGTAGCTCTGCTCAAAATTGACGTTTATTCCAAGGGTCTTGAGAATTTCCGTCTCTCCGGATTTAACAGCCAGGATAATATTTGTCAGTGCATCGGTTGTGTTTGTCATGCCAACTACGGCGGCATCACGTGCAACGGAAGCAAACTTTTCAGCATCCGCCAACTTGAGTCCAGCAGTTACAAGTTGAATCGTTGCATTTCTGGAGTCCACCATTGCGATGCCGAGTTTCTGCATTTTCACCGCAGCCTCTTCCATCTGCGCCCCCGTATATCGAGCAATATTCCCGACCGTCTTCATGGAAACGCCGAGCATTTCATATTTTGCGGCCATGAAAGCGGCGTCCCTGATGTACTGTGAAACCTTCATGGCTGCATAAGCTACACCAAGACCAATAATGGCCTGCCTGAGCTTTGCAAAGCCGGCCGTGACAGAGTCGGTTGCCTTCTCGGTCTTCTTGCTGTCCTCGGTGAGCTTGTTCAGGTCTTTGGACGCCGTGACCACGCCCGACGAATCCACGCGAATGAAAAGGCTGGCAATATCGGTCATCTGTTCTTCCCCGATTCGGTTAAGTACACCCTGTCAATGGCCTTCAATATTCCGACTTCCCACGCAGTAGGGAAGGACTTGGTTAAATTTGCCCACGCCTCAAGTTCCCGGTATGATAATGGCATAGGCTGTCCATCGGTGTAGCTCCGGCCCCCGGCAACCTCACAGAACCAAGCCCAAAGATATTTGATGCAGTCATGACACTCGACCGGGTCAAGCGCCGGTATTGGTTTATTCGTCTGCCGCTGAGCTGCTTCAAGGTTTTCTCTTTCTGTTGAGCCGTCTTTCAGGCGCTTATTCAGTTGGAATTCCTTCTCGGCGTACCCAAGGAGGCCCCACCCGGTTCCGGGGGCCTCCTTGGGACTGCTTTCACCGATCAGGATTTGATAAAATTTGCGCGGTCACCGATAGCGGTGTCAACCTGTTCCTTTATCCAGGGGAACCGACCATATACCATGGCCGCGTTGTCAACCGTGAAGGGGATTTCTTTGCCATCGATAATGACCCCGGACCATCCGGTCGTACAGGCGGCCAGCAGATCAATATTGTCCTGCTCGATCTCTTCCACCGGGACCGATGCTGAACCGCGAAAGCCGCCCTTTTGAAGCTTCGCCATTCGCTTTTTGTTCTGCGCACGGCTGACCCGATGGAAGGCGTCAGAATCCTTTCCCAGAACCGTGATGCAGATATCCAAGTCCTCATTGGTTCCGGGGTGATAAATCCGCACCTCAAAACCTTCATTGGACCCCTTCACCGTGTCGATTGCCGATAAATCTACCACTTTCTTTTCCATTGTAACCCTCCTACCTCCGGTTTATTTTGTTTTGGGCGGATACTTCACCTGAATCTTCTTCACCGGCAGCGGTCTCCCCGCCGCAAAACACTTTTCAATGAATTTCCGCTCCTCATAATTTGGCGGACCGATTCTAAAAACGATGTCAATGGTCTTGGGAGCTTTTCCCTTGAACCGTTTCCGGGTCGCCTTGACGGTCAGTTTATCGCCGTAATACTTCGTGGCCTTGTAAGCGCCGCCTTCCAGAATGCACTCCGCCAGTTGTCCGAACACCTGTCTTGACACTTTCATCTTTTTCTCCTTTCAGGTCTCCGGAGAGACCGCTTCCGACACTGTAGGCCAGTCGGCTTGCCTCGTAGCGTTATTCTACCGTTGAATCCTGGATGCTCAATGTGGTTGCCAGTGAATCCACCGTACAGGTTGTGCCGTCATCGCCGCCGGTATCGAACAGGGCCACAAACGGCATGGTCTGAATGATTCCTTTTTCGCCGTCATCTTTGCCGGACCCGCCCATTTTCACCCTGGGCATGGTGAACGCGATAAAGTCGGCCGTCGCACTATTGGCCGTTGTGAACACCGCCGACACGCTGACCTCTGTTTCGTCGGCGAAGTAATCCCGCATGGTGGCGTTCTCGAAGAACAGCGACATATTGCCCTTGACCTGAATCCGGCCGTCAAAAATATCGGGTTTGTAATTCGAGCCAATGACGCCCTCCGAGGTCAATCCTGCGGACACATCGAAGTCCATGCCGGTGAGTACGGCGATCTTGGTCCCGGCCACATACACCGCGCCATTTACCGCCGCAAGGATACCGCTGGTCGAAGCCGCAAGGACCGCCGAAAAATAGGGCGAGGTCCCGGCCACAAGCCGGTTCTGTCGAAGGGCCATCATGCCGAAGTCAACGGTAGCCATCCCGGATGCCGGCAGCTTCACGGCCATGGTGTTTACCTTCGCATCGTAGAACACCTCGGAAAGGTCCAGATCGCTGAAATTGTGCTCAATCGAGAACCAGTTTTCGGTATGAGCTGTGGCCGGGGTCCATGTCTTTTTGCCGACGCCCGTAAAGGTAACGGCATCACCGGCAATTTTCGCCGCGCCGACCGCCCCGTCAAGGAATGTCCCGACCATGACCAATTCGGTCAGGGAGGTAATCAGGAAGTTCCTGGCGTTGTTGCCGGCGCCCGTGGTGCTCCATCCGGTCCACCGCCCCACGTCGCCTACTTTCAGGCCATCCGTGAGGAAGGTTCCGGTCGCCGCCGAGGTGAAGGTGGCAATCGGCCCGGTCCCGAGCGTACAGGCAACGTCGGACTCTTCGCCACTGGCCGGGGCCGCCACAAAGTCCTTACGCAGGATAGCTGCCATGAGCCGGAAATATGTCCCCGGTGAAAGCTCGCCCGCAATGGTGCCGTCACAGGACTGAATTCCGTGCCGCATGTCGGCAATCTGCCGGTCGGACCGCATCTCGTTGCTCTGGAAGGTCTCCTTTGTGAGGTCGAAGCTCGAAGTCACCCGGCGCAAATACTGAGCCGTGGCGAGGTCGGCGACCGCACAAGTTCCCTGGGCCGCCTGAGGGGCCAGGATCAACTTTTTTTCAATTCCACTTGCTGTTGCCATTGTTCATTCTCCTTTGTTTTTTAAGTTATTCCCGCAAACCAACGCACACGAACGGGTATATGCCATCTGTCGCCGTCTACCCGGCCCGCTCCAATTTCCGGGGTCTTGTCCACCCGGACCGTTACCGACCCGGAAGTCATGGAAGTTCCCCGTTTGAAAGTTGTTCGAATCAACTGTGCCCTTGCCTCTGCCGCCGCGGTCCCGTTCTGGAGAGGATAAAAAAGGCTGATCTGAAATATCCCCTGCTCCTGATAATAGTCGTCCCCGAGCGTCGGGTTGTCAGGTGTGGCAGGCATCACATAGGCGGCTTGGTAGGGCGTGCCATTGACCGGGGTATAGTCCACGTTCTCCCAGACCGTTGCCAGTGCCGTCATGCCGTCCAGCTTGCTCTGAAGTGCCGCCCGTACCGAAACGATGCTCATTTATTCACCTCTTGAAGCGCGTCTCTTATTGTGCCTTGGAACTGAATCTCTGTAAGTCCCACCATCCCGTGCGGCGCTTGCTTGCTATGGCCGTTCTCAAGAGCCGGGCCATATTCAACATTGTTTGCAATGTAATAGACCTTTCCGGCCGCTTCTTTTGGGATTCCGGATCGAATCTTGCCCATTGTCGCCGCGCCGCTCTTGTCTATGCCCTCAACCTCGCCTTGCGGCATTGATCCGACTCCAAGCTGCCAATTTGCCCGGAAGTGACCGCCCGAATATCCCTTCGGTGGTTGCCGCCGGTATTCAAGCTTCCCGCGTTTCAGGCGTTTGGTTCCGGCCAGGTTCATGAATCGGTATGACGCCCCCAAAGAGAACCACAGTTCAGGGTTGCCGACAGGAGACCGATCAACAAGAGATTTTGAAATATCAATGACGGTTTTTCTGACAACCCGGTTGCCGTTGCCCTTTGATTTTTCAACAAACTTCTTTATGTCGTCTGAGAAGCTCATTAAACGCCCCTAAGGTTAATGTCGTACAAGACAACCGTACCAGCAGGCGAAACCTCTTTGATCTGCGTTATGGTGTATTTAGTCCCTGCTGCCACCGTGACCATATCGCCAACCGATGGACCCGTTAAAACCGCGCCGTCTGTGTCCAGTGGCGACAAAAGAAGCTGTTTGTCGCCTACCCGCACCAAAGACCCAGGGGCGTTAAAAACACCGGCTTGTTGTACGCTGTAATCAAGTATGGCCCCGGTCCCTGTCTGCGTGGTCAAGGAGTTGTTCACAAGTCCGGTTGCCGGGTCATAGGTTCCGGCCACGGTGTGCGTGATGGTCACGGTCTGGCCCTTGCCTATCAAGAGCCGGTTCGCCGTCTTCTGCATCCGGGGATAGAAGCCGGTCCCGACCGCCGTCGATGAAGGCGCGGGAGTGGGCGTCTCCTCTGTTGAAAACTTGCCCCTCGATGCTTGTTCTAACCAGTCCAGACCTTGAGTCATTATGACCTCGTCAACGTATCGACATTACCGGCAGTCGTCTTTGTGATTGTGAACAGCAGGGTTACGCCGTCCGTATCGTAAACCTTGAACGTGCTGTTTGCCCGGTCTATCTCGACCACCGCGCCGTTCAGGGACTGATTGACCTCTTTCAGGGTTGCGGCCAGGGCTGTAATGGTCCCCGGTATGGTCGTGCCGGTGTCTAAAAGGATATCCGCAATCTCTGTATCAAGGTATCCGGCCACTGTCGTGAGGGTTGCCTCTTTGGCTACCGTTGAATCAAGGGCCATGTCAGTAGGTGCCGCCGTGGTCGCCGTCTTGATGCCGGTGGTCACCAGCAGGGTATTGATCGCCGTCAGACCGTAGGTGGCCAGCTCATTTATGGCCGCCACTATCGCCTGAATGAAGGTTGAGGACTTCAGGATCAAGTCGGCACCGGTGGCTGAAAGCGAGAATCCTGTCTTGTCGGAAACAGTGACCGCCGGGGTCGCTGCGTTCAAGCTGGTTTTCTGCAAAGCTCCGAAGTCGATGTTTGCTTGGCTCGTTACGTTGACATCGAAGGTATCGGTACTTGAAAAAGTGTCATACACATTCGCTGTCACAACCTGAAACTTCACAGGGCTGGCCGCGTTGGTCGTTGAGTTGATCGCAAACTCCACTTCACCAAGGGCCGATATGTCAGCCGCATTTGCCGCAACGACATAATGCCCGGTGAAGGAGTGGGTCATGGTTGTGGAGCCATTGGGGTCTCCGGGAGTGCCGTTTTTGATAACCTTCAGAGCGGTAGCCGACAGTCCAGTAACCGCCACGCCATCGGCATCCAGCACCGGGCCGATCAAAAATGTTTTTGCGGTGTCTATTTTTGCCAGGTTCATTATCGACTACCTCCACAAATTATTGTTCGGCGTCGGCGGTTGCCGGTTGCTGCCTCATCGTAATTAACCCAAATTCCAATACGCCTATCCAGTAGAAGGCTGGTCCCATTATCGACGAAATTATCATACCAGTTTGTTGTGCCATCGTTCTGCCTGCGGTTCCACACACCGGCAACGGTAGCGTATCTAACAGTAGCTGCCAGTTGTACGGCTGGCCAATATTGATTACCGGATGTCAGCGTATCTGAAAAATTCGCAGTAGCAACGCCGCCGCTTGACACACCAGCGGCTGCGTATCCACGCGAAGCGTCCGGCAATCCAGTACCGCTGTTGTGGTCAAAAATACCAAGCCTGACATTATTAGTGGTAGTCCAGCATTGGATAGATGTTATGTTGCCGTCCACCGGCATTGTCTGTTGCGCCAGGGCAACAATGGCTGTAGCCCCCGTTGACCACGTGCTGCCTGGGTCGGTATCGTATCCAAGCACCGGCCCGACCGTAACGCCATCCTTGGGCCATGCGGCATAGACATCCAGCGGAATATCTATACGCCACTGGCCTGATCCGTTTTTCACCGCTACGTTTTGGGTTGTCCATTGCCGCGTACCTACAACTTCTATCCACGCCCGTTCAAGCCAGCCAACCATGCCGGTCTGGTACTCATTGTTCCTCTTGCTGCAAAAGATATCATACCCACCCTTGCGGTTTTCGTCGCGCATACAGCCATCGGCTATTTCATCCGGTGTGAGTTCTTCTGGTTGCAACTCAAATGTCAGGTCAGGGGAACATTTTATGACTAGATCAATCCACGGATTAAGTGGCTTCTCAAGCAAGTCGATTTGGTAGTCCAGCCGCCCATCATCGGTCAGAACAAAGCGGTCCCTGCGGCCCAGAGTCTCAACCTCGGTCTTATCGGCGGTCAGTGTTTTCTTTTCGGTGCCGGTGATTTTTACTTTGTCGTCGGCACGTACGGCAATGAAAAACTCATCCTTCTTTACGCGATCAATTGATGCGACTGCCACCGGCAGAAACCGGGACGTGTCCTTTCCGCCCACCGTAATCCGGGCCATGTGGCCAAGGTCAACGGATGCGGTCAGGTCGGCAAATTTGGGTATGAACAGCGGCATTATACTTTCTCCGCAATCTTTTTAATCAGCCCTTGTTCACGGTTCACAAACCAAAAGTTAATGATCGCTATCACAAGATAAAAAATGGTCAGCACACTCATTCGGAAAATCTCTTGTGCGAACGTAGCAGTAATCGCCGCGCCAGTGGTCTGGAGCACCTGATAAGCGAGCCATGTAACCCATGTGCTCATGCCTACATAATAAATGGTTACCGCTGGCCGTGTTCCCTGCCGGAGAATCTCAACACAAGCCAAGCCAAAAGCAACAAGCCCAGCGACAATCTGTCCAAACTTTGACCTGGTCAGATATTTCATATAGTCCACCGTGAACACCTGCCGATCAGCGCCTTTCAGGGCCTCTGTAAGAGCACCCACTTCGGCAACCCGGATATTGCCTTCGGTGATAGCCTCTGTCTGCCGGATATTTGCATTGACCTCTGCAATGGCAGCCTCGGAGGTCAGCTTCACCATTTTCTCTTTATGTTCAAAGTCCAGCTTTTGCTGCTTGTAGGCCAGCACTCCCTTGGCAATGGGACCGACAAGCCCTGTCACAATCCCGCCCAGCCCTGAAAGAAGAAAACCAAAGTCCATCACGACCTCCCATAAACCGATTTAATCATCAGCGGAAAAGCATGCCCCTTCGAAAACTCCATCAACGCTGCAAGGGTCAGCTTGGAAAGGATCACCCCACGCTGGCCGCTGATATAAGCATGGTTCTTCCCGACAAGAATGCACCCGTTTGAATTTGTTCTCAGACCCCTTATCCTATCCCCGGCCCAGTTGCCGTTATGAAACAGAATCCAAGAACGGCCTTCAACATTAGTCACGTGGTACACATCGCCAAACCTGGGAGAGTGCCGCACCACACACTCATACTGACCATCGGGAATGCAAGACAGGTTCGGTGCATTATCACGCCAAGGAAGCTCCATGGTCATGCAAGAAAAAGCGTCAAGCACAAATACCCCGCTTGTGCCGTGGTCACTTTCAGCAAACCGTAGGAGCGAACCGTTCAAATCAGGCTCCTTAAATAGTCCTTCACTTTGAGACAGATGTCCGGTTCAGCATGCACCAGAACCCAGCAAACCAAAAAGATAAGACCAAAAATAATAAGAAGATCGGTGAGCACCCTGAACGCTTTCATCAACACCTCACAAGGCCGACAGAGTTCGTGCCGCCTGATTTAAGATATGGCTGAAGCATGGCGTCAATGGCCGAATACCGGACACGTTCCGGGCTATACTTGTCATATTCGACCGCTATCGGCCCGACCGTTTCCCGAATAACGCCACGGGTCAAATCTGCGTATAATTCAGCAGAAGACGCCTTGAGCGCCAGTTCGGCACAAGCCCGCTTGACCTCAACAGGAACCTCATCGGTATCGACCTGCCAGCTATCCCTTACGACCCCTTCCCTGGGCCAGTCAAGCGCCTGTGTCTCGCTGTACCGAACACCTTCCCATCTGGACCGGTAGACCTGGGTCATATATTCGGTGGCTTGCCTCAAATATGCCTCACGCAGATCATCGGTCGAAATCGCCGCCCATGTGGTGTTACCTCTGGCCGTGAAGTACGTTGAGGCGTCTGCCACTGAGATATAGGCTTCGGATGTGCTTAATCCGGTTCCGTCTTCTACGATAAGCGCCATACCCCCCCCTACTTGCCGAAGATTAAGACAATATACGTTATGGCCGAATCAACCGAGTTGTTTGTGATATTCACCGTAAGATCCCCGACCACCGGCACCGGGAAATCGGCCGTTGAGCTACCGGCCCATATCATGGTCGTGGTGGTCTCATCAATCAGATCGGCGCCCTTGCCGTCGAGAATATCAATGGTGTCCTGCGTGATCGTTAAATCCGTGGCGTCTGTCGGCGCCGTGGTGCCCGGATACGCACCCACGGTATATAGGGACAAGCCGACAATCTTGTCTGTGATAACATCATTGACAACCGTCGCAGGGAATGTGTGGGCCGCGGCGTCCGCCGTGCATGTCAACACCACCTTTAAAAACTTAAAGGTTCCCTCTGGGTCGTGTATTTTTGTCGATACCCCTGTTATTGTTCCGGGCATGTTACCTCTCCTTTTTTATAAACCAAATTAATCAGTAGCCCATGTTCCGACGATAGTGGTAGCAACCCAGACATACGGCTTTGTATAGGCCGTTGACGAGGTGTAGGCTACGGTAGAATCAGCGTTGTCAAATTCAGTTGTTGCCCACACGAAACCGCCGGCATCGGTTGACATCGCTGTGACATAACCCATTCTTGCATGACCGGCAGCGGCAGCGGGCAGATCAGCTACAGCTAAGGCAGCCGAATCAAAGCCCGTTGCGATATTGGTGCATTGTACCGCATCAATGTTCCCATCGGCCCCTATATCAAAAGCAACCGCGCCATACTTGTTTTGTGGAGTTGTGGCCGCTCCGGGCGATGTCCCTGCTGCAACCTCCGCCTTTGCATAGCCAGCGCCGGCAGCGTCAAAGGTAAACGCGCCAGAGTAAACATTGGTTTTTGTCCCGCCGATGGCCAAGGCCGCGCCGGTCTTGATCCCTGTGGAAGCCATTTGCAGCGCCTGCATATCCAGAATTGCCCCCTGCGTAGGTGCGGCAATTCCGACATAGGTCTTTCCGCCAGTTCCATCAAGACAGATGGTGTCGCTTCCCGCTCTGGTAAATCTGAAGTATTTGGCACCCTGTGCCTCACCGATAACAGCCTTGAAGTTAAGGCCGGCAGCCGCTGCGGGAAGGCCGTGATTGATGTCGTTGACGCCCTGGCCGGTATTTGAGATGACTGTATCTGAAGCTTGTTCGGTGGATAAGGTGGCGATAGCCGTCGAACCATCTATGATCTTATTGAGTCGTTGGACCGTGCTCGCTGCCGTCCCGCCGATAGCAGGCGGTGAAGCTAGCCTAAAAGTCAGGTCGTCGGGTGTAACTGCAAGAGACGTGCTGGTCCCTGTTACTGTTTCGGCATTAGTGGCCAGCTCCACTTTTCCCGCTGCATCGGTTGTCGCTGCCGACACTATATCCGTTACATCTCCATCAACCGAAACAACACCGGAATCCCCGCGTAAAACTCCGGTTAAAGTGGCGGCTAGCGTGGTTGTGCCGGTTGCGCTCAAAGTTGTAAAACTGCCGGCGCCAGCGTTGGCCGGGGCGTGAATTGTGCCACCCACATAAACATCCCCGGTGATAACCTGATCCCCTACGATTGGTTTATTGCTCATCTCGTTATCCTTTTAGATGCCGCTCGGCGGCCGTCTCGTGGTGAGCCAGCCACTTCGTTGGGAGGTACAACGATTCAGGCCGCCCAGCGGCACAGGGTTAAACCTTCGCTTTCTCCATCATGGCATTCACCAGACCGGCCCTGTCCATGCTCTCAGCGCCCGGTATGCCCTCTTTCTTTGCGGCGGCCTGAAGCGTCTTGAAGTGCATGGCCTTTAACCGCATCTCTTCCCCGGTGTCCTCCCCGGTTTCGGCCCCGGATGAAGGGGCAACCGATTTTTCAACGGCTTTCGGCGATGCCGACCACCGGCCGGACGGGTGCGCCAAAAACGAACGGGCGTCAATTCTGTGGCATGTAAGCGGCTCGCCACCATTTAAAAGGTCGTAAATTTTAATTATTCCAGTATCTACAGCCATATCATCCTCCGTTTTCGGCAGGGGCCGCCACTATTGGCAGCCCCTCAGCCGCTTTGTTACCGCTTTTTTGCCAGCCAAATGGTGCAGGTGATGGACTCGCCGGTGCCGTTGGCAATTTCCTGATACACGCGGACATACCGATAAACCGTGCCGTTCAGTTCGTTGCGGAAAGGAACAACGTACCGATCACCGGCCGCGCCCTGGTCGCCCGTGGTGGCGGTGGCATTGGTCAGCAGTTCGCCCGCCCCAAGCTCAAGAGCCGCCAGGTTGCGGACAAGCCCGGCCGTGGCGAAGGTCGCAGACTGTGCGCCCTGTAGAAAAATCTCATACAGCAGATCGGCGGCGGTGGTTACGATTGCGTCAATGTCCACGATCATGTAGCCCTCGACAAGGCCGTCGCCCAGGTCGATAATCTTGGCAACGTCCAGCACTTTGCCCTCCTGGGAGGCGACAATGGCGGAAACCGAGCCGGCACTGTCAAGCGAATCCTCAAGCACCAGATCCTCGTCAAAAACAAAATCTTCCTTCAAATATGTGGTCATCTTTCATTCTCCTTGTTTCATGGTGTGTTAAAACCCGGCTTTACACCGGGCGATTATTACGCGGTGACTGCCGTTGCGGTGCTGATGTTCCAGAGACGGGTTGCCGCCCTCGGGTGATACAGGGCCATGCCCACCAGCCACTCAACCAGGGTCCGGTAGATAACGCCGGAATCGGTAAGGCCCAGGTCTTTGACTTCAATCGGGCTGTTCTGTATGCCCTCAACGTGGCCGTCGCTGAACGAAACGACATAAAGGCTCGTTGCATCGGCACCAGCGTCACCAGCGGTCTCTGTCAGAGGGATAATATCGGTATTGGTATTGTCCTTGCCAGCGTCCAGAATCGGAAGATCAGCGTAACGAGGCACCTGCCGGCCCCAGTTGTCCTGGGTGTAGGTGACATACCCGCCGATGGTGGAAGTCCGGGACGCCTGGGTTAGGAGCCGCCGCAGCTTCTTGTTCATAATAAGGTGCGTGGGGTTTTCGGTGGCGTCAATGGCTTCGTCCAGCTTTGCCAGGGTCAAGGCACCTACGGAATCCGTGGTGTTGGTCGTCACGCAAATCAACTGGTCGTTTGCAAGGCGCCGCTGAAGCCCGTCAAATTCTTTCGGGTCCGCCTGGGAATCGCCCTTGATAATCATTCGGGCAATTTTCAGGGACAGGGCTTTGATCTTCATGGCCTCATGTTTCGCCCTCACGCCTTCGCCAAACATTTTGATAAGGGCGCTGTCCACATCCAGGGTCCCGCCCGCAATTTTGAGCGGATCGTGCATCGGGTTGATAACACCCGCGCTTGCCGTGTACTCTTCGTTGATACCCCTGAAAGCAACGCCGGGCAGTGCCGCTTCCTGGTCATAGTCCACGCCGGACCCCTGAACGGTCTCAAAGGTCATGGCGTTAAGCAGGCTGTTCGCCTTTGCGAACAGTTCGATAATCGTGCCGCGTTTTGTGTTGAGTCCGGCACCTTTCGCATACTCAAGTAATGACATTCCCATTTGTTTTCTCCTTAATTTTTCATGTGTTCAAAATAAAAAAGCCGGGCCTTAAGATTTTGACTCTTAAAGTCCGGCTTTGCCGTTGCTCGGCCACCCATTAGGTTGCCGATCTAATTGTCTATGAAATTATTTTTGCGTTGCGCTCCCTGTGTTCAGTGCATGGAGTCTGGCCTCCGGCGACATTTTCTCAAGGTCATGGCTTTTCCCATTGCCGCCGGAACCACCGGCCGCGCCGCCGCCGCCATTTACAGGAGCATCTACGAAGGCTTTGCCCTCATCGGATGTTGCCCACTCTTTGACGTAATCGGCCAGGAGCTTTTCTCCGACCTTGGCAACCCGGTTGTCCCCGTCTGCCGTCAATACGACCTGGCCGGCCAGCATCGCCTTGGCTGCTTTCAGGTAAGACGCGGATTTCACACCAGCCGCAAGCAGCGCGTTGGACAGGCCGGTATCCACCAGCAGGTTATGGGCCACCTTTGATTCGGTTTCATACTGCTTTTTGATCTTGTCGGAATCGACGCGGGCCGCCTTGAGTTCCTTGTTCGCCTCGGCCAGCTTGGTTTGCGTCTCGGCAAGTTCCGTCTGTATTGCCGCGTGATCTGCCGGGTCAATGGTGGCGTCTTTCTGCGCCTTCTTGAGCTTGCCGAGAAGTTCGGTGTTTTTGGCCTTTAAACCTTCAACCGCTTCTGCTGCTGCCGCTTCTGCCGCCGCCTTGATTGCGGCCTTTGTTTCCAAATCGTTTGGATCATACGCCATCTTCGTCAATCTCCCTTTGGGGTTTAGGCTTTGCCTTTTTGACTACCTCTCCGTTGATGGTCTTTGCTTCAATGGCCCTGTCTGTCAGTATCTTTTTCAGGTCGGATTCGTTATCCGCCTGAATTTCCCATGATCCATCTTCTCCGTTTTGATTTTTACCTGCGATAAGGTAGGTTTCCATGACGATGACTCCTTTATGCCTTCTTTATTGTTTTTTTCGGCCCTTGTCAAGTATTTAATGCGACCTCCATATAATTTTCCATGCAAATTTAATCCGCTGCCAGAAAGGGAGCGTCAATATTTCACGGGCAACTTGAAGCATGATCTCTTTTTTTTGCCGCTGGACTTGCCGCCTTACGTTCTTCAAGACTTTGGTTTTTAGGCTCACTCTCCATCCCTCCTCATTTGTATTTTGCCCGTAGCTGGTCGAGCGTCAACGGGTTTCCCTGTAGGTCAAGCAACTGCGGCAGGGTCAGCTTGCCAGATAGAAACAAATCAGCCCGGCCCTGCCCGAGAAGGTCATCCACGTAGGACGTGGGCTTTGACTTCAACCATTCGGCCATTGTCATATCGGCCGGCACCTGGCCCTCATCGCTTGCGCGGGTGCCCGGCGGCGCTTCAGGTATATCAATGCCAAGCTCTTTATATGTGCGGGTGATGGGGACCAATACGGACCGGCAATTAAAATGGCGGGGCGGGCCGCCGTTGAATGGTAGGGTTGTCCCGTTTATCGGGTTGCCGTCCAGGTCCCAAGATGCCCCTGAGTATGCCACACATATGGCCGAGGTCCTGCCGTCCAGGGTTGAAAGCTGCTGAACGCCCTTGATGACGTCCGCATTCTCCCTGAACGTCGCCAGCCGAGCATCGTTCGCCACCTGCTGAATTGAGGTATGCACAAGGGCCGTTGCACCCGCCCGGCTGGTTTCCATGATCCCCGGTATGCCCAGCTTTGAAGAGCCGATAATGCGCCGGACAATCTGCTGGACCGTCTCGTTTGCCGTGATCCCTTGCCGGACCTGGGCCGCAAATTTGAACTGAAGGTCGGTTGACTGTTTCGCCCACCATGCCGCCGAGGGTGCGCCCTCTATCAGGGAACCATTCACAATGGCCTTCATCACTGCCACGGTAGGCAGGGAAGCTTCAAGGCCGATTGCCGCGAAGGATTGAGCCGTGGCCTGGGCTTCGTGCTGGGCAAGGCCGAGCATGTCGGTGGAATTCCCCCCCACGGCCTTAAATTGGTTCGATAGTTTTTCAGCTAGTGCGTTGGCTGTCGGCTTGGAAATATAATTTTCATAATCATTCCAGGACACTTTTTCCAGCCGCCCGCCCTTGAAATACCCACTTAAAACCTCGCTTTTTGTATGTATTCCGTTCCCGTCAATATACTTGTCCCCAACTTTAGTAACAAGGTGCAGTGCGGCGCCGGTGCTGTTATACACGTTTATTAATTCACCCGCACCGCCAAGCCATTTATGGACAGCAAAAGCAAATTCACCGCACGAACCTTCGGCCCATGTATAGCCTTTTTCTAATAAAGACCGCGTGCTTTTGGCTAAAAACGATTTAAGCTCAAGAGTTGTTGGCAAATCAAAACCGACACCAGTAACCGCTCCTTTATACGCCGCCCCAATAACCGCGTTCGCTTCCTTCAGTATCCGGTTCACCCGCGCCCTTGAAAAGTCGGTCAGGTCGCCCAGGAGCTTCAGCTTCAAGTCCTTCTCAAGCTGGGCCAGGATAGCCAGCACCTTCTTTTTCTCGCTGGCCGTAAAGCGAAAAAGGTCAATCTGCCGGCTGATTGCTGAATCTTGAAGGATGAGGTCTTTACGATCCATTATTGCCCTGTCATGTCAGGCGCTGCCGGTTTCTTTTCGCCTATTCTGGCCTGTTCTTCCTCAAGGGTTACGTCGTCGGCAACCACCTCCCGCTTTTTTAACAAATTGAAAAGCCCCTGGTCTGAAAACCCCGGCGCTCCAGACATCCACGCGGCCATCCATCCCTTGAGTTCCTCGGGCGTAACTTCGGGCGGCAGGAAGTCACGGTTTATCTCAACCGACCACTTGCCCGGCTGCCCGGCCCACTCGCAGAACGTGTTAAGGGCCATGGTAAGCCCGGAGCTGATCGTTTCGGCGATGCTGGCCAAGACAGATGATTCCCCGGCCCGGTGTATCTGTGCCGTCTGTGACGTTTCGCTGTCTTTCTTTTCGGCGGACAACAGCCGCGCCCCAAGAATTGCCATGCGTTCCTCGTCCTTGGCCATCTCTTCGGATAGGGGATTGAGCCCCTGCCCAGAAAACTCCAGATACCCTGCCTTGGCTGTCGGGTCAGGAAAGGTCCACGCGGCGCTTGACCCGATATACAGCTTTTCCGACTGGTTCTCCGGCGTGTACCCTGATATCCATGCCGTGGGCAGGCCGGAAAAGTGAAGTCCATGCTTATGGTCAGCCGACAGCCGGTAATGGTCAAGGTTGACGTCGAACAGGTCAATGAGCGGCGGCTCTACGACTTCCGGGGTCGTGGTGAGTGTCCCGAGGAAATAGAAGGGTATCCGGCTTAAATATTTGCCGTTCATTTTAGGGAATATGTCGGCCCCTACCTGATCATCGTCTTTGTTGTCGTTGATCCTGAAAACCCGCTGCCGGTAAATTGCCTTTATCTCTCCTGTTTCAGGCAAAAACATTTTGGGAAGATCCAGCACCCTGAACCGCTTTTCCGTCTTGTGTGCAAATTCATTTTCCGGATCAGCCACCTCGGCCTCTTCCTGCAATGTGACCATTGACAAAACAGTCGCGTTATCAATCCGGGCGGTCTTCCAGTTCAGGATTGAGGTGGCCGGATACCGGGCCATGATCGGCCTGATTCCTGCGGCCTCTGCCATTGCTACCGTCATGCCCTCGGTCCCGGATGAGGGGTAATCTACCAGAATACCATCGCGGCCGGTGGTCAAAACCTCAATGGCGGCTTCCTGGGCCAGGGTGTTGAAGGATATGCCCGACAGGGTTACATCCTCCAGCATGGGCTTGATCGATTCAGGCACATCAACCGTCATGGGCTTTCGGAACATCATTCCGACCAATGCCGACACCGACCGCCACGAATAATTCACAAACAAGGCCCGGAGCTTATACGCGTTGTAGTCGTCGTCGGTCTGATCCTTCAGCGCCGGGAGATAGGTTTTCCCGGCGGCATGTATAGCCCTTTGCCCGGTGGTACAGTCGATGGCTTTCTGCCACTGGGAGAGCATGTCGGCATAGGCCGGATGCTGGGTTGACACCTTGGATTGATTGGGCATGGCGGGACTCCTTTGGTTTTGCAGATATTTATTTTTACAGGCAGTTTTGCCTTATCACAGAGCGGCTTTACTGTCAAGTTTTACGGTTTTAGTTTCGATTTTCATCACACCCCTACGACCTTCATCCTGGACATCGGTTTAACAATCGGGTACTCATAGGCAACGAAATATGAGAAGGCCTCAGTCATGTGGTCAAAGCCGGCTGTCTTATCCGGCTCCCCGTTGTCATCGTATGCCTGCTGTTCAAGGCACCGCGCAATGGTCGGACACGCCGCAGCATTCACTTTGATCTGACCGGACTCAAACGCTTTATTTGTCGCCAACACCCGATCTTTAACGGCCGGGTTACTGGGATTGTTCCGAACCGCAAAGCCCGCCTGGGTCAGCAGCGATATGTCAGACTTTGATGCATCAACAGACTTTCGGCTCCCACCGCTGGCATCCGGGTAAATTATGATCCGGTGGCCCTTGTCGGCCCATCTATCTTTGATAATCTTTATCACATCGGGAGTATCAAACAGGTCTTTCAGCTCGGCCACGGCATGGTAGCCGTCTTTACGCTGGACAAATATCGCGCTGGCCATCTTCTGCACGTTGAAGTCCTGGCCGATGAATAAAGGCTCATTCTCGATGATTGTTTCATGTGAAACACACCTGGCCCGGTTGTAGTTCCTGAATACCGTGCCGCTGGTCAGGTTCGTGAACTGCCCGTTGATATAGGCCTCGATCAATTCAGCAGGATAGGATTCTTTCAGGCTCGGGATATAATCGGCCGGTAGATGCTTCTCGTTTTCGTATGTCGAGGCCTGGACAATGCCATAGTTTATGAGTAGGTCGGGGTTCTCTTGCGGAAGCTGGACAAACTTTTTATGACAAAAGCGGAACCCCTCGGGCGTACTGGCCACGTCAATACCATTCTTGACGCCGGTCACTTTGTAGCGCATGCGGGCAATGATTTTCTGCCATGCGTCCTCGGCTTTGTTGATGGGCAGCGTGTCAAGCTCATCAATAAGGGCGTGGCCGATCTTGAATCCGATGATATTGGCCGGCTTGTCCATGCTCCTACAAATAGTTGTGCCTCGGTACTGCCGGCCCGAATAGAAAGAGACCTCATGGACCCCCTGTTTGATCTCAACAGTGAGGCCAAAGTTAAAGGCCACCTCTTCGATGGTCGGATAAAAGATGTCCCTGATTTGCGGGTAGGTCGGGGCGAAATACCCCTGATTGATCCCAGGGTGTTCCCAAAAGTGCTGACACATTGCCATGCAGCCGGTAAACGTCTTTGAGCTTCCGAACCCACCGATAAACGCACGGAACTTTTGCGGCATTGGAAGGAAGCGGCCTTGTGGCCCGTTAGCCTTGACTTTTCGTTGCATCTTCCACCTGGATAATGATCGAAACGGGCTGGGCCGGTGCAATATCGGCTTCGTCAATGGGCTGATCCCTTAACCCGAGGTAGTTTTTCGCAAGGAAGATATAGACGCTCCCATTTGTCCGGGCCAGTTCAAACCCCATCCGGCGCAGGCTTACTACCCCTGTTCCCCGCTTTATCTTAAAAATAGCGGAAAAACTCATATTGTACGTGGCTTTACACCAGTTATCGAGGGTCTTGTCGGAGACGTTGAAGAACTGACAGACTTCGGGCCTGGTGCATTGCAAGCCGCAGAGGCCCTCAAAAGCTTTTTGGTCGAGCTCCTTCTTTGGGCGGCCCATTGCTTTTTTAGTTGCCATGCTTTTTCTATATCAAAAAGATTGAGGGTTGTAAACTATTTTTCCTGCCCTGATTTTCGCGGGGTCGAAGTCAAGCGATTCGCAAACCCACAAAAACGATCCAACGCCGTTATTCCTGGTTGAGTTCAGCCATGCGCGGGCGTTCACACAATTCCGCGCCCGGATGCGCTCTCCTGTTGAGCCGCTTTTCAAAGCCGGGGCCGCCATATCATCAAACGCCTGCATGATTACTGCTGACCACAAGTCCCGCTCGTTCATTCCGTTGCCTTTCCCGTCTTATTTATCCTATGCACCATCCGGCACTGCTATCTTTCCGCGCCGCTTGTAATTTATCAACCGCAACACTCCGATTCCGCACCCGCGCTCACTTGCCTTCGCGCCCGTTTCGATCTCAAGCATCTTCACGCTTCGCAGCATAGCAGACCGGCCTCCGAGGCGCTTCAACTTATCGGCGTGTTTCTCAACATCTATTCCATTGTGCAACAGCCAGAAGATTCCCTTGTGGCATGTGCTGCACAACGGCTCCGTTCCGTTCACATCGCGCTGGATGGAAATCGCATTCTTACAGGCATCCTCGTCTAGGTTCCATGACCGGATCAGGCATGACGGGAAATCGACTCCTTTCATGTCCTTGCCGTCTTCTGTCACCTTTAAGCCTTGCGTGGCCAGCCAATCCGCAATCTGCTTTTCTGGGTTTAACGCGGCCCGGACGTGCGCGTTAAACTTGGCCACCGCAGGGACATTGGTCCTCCTGATGTTCAGGGAAATGAAGGCCCTCGCCTCATGCTCGCAACCATCGGACTTGAACAGGACACACGGAACCTCGCGGATGTCACCGCGTCGCCGTGCCGCAAGTAGGCGCTGCTGCCCGTCAACAACGTACTTATCGCCGTTCGCTCGCTCCATAATGACGATGGAGTTGAACGCGACCCAGTTGAACCCACGGGCCAATGCGAGCGTGTTTCTATCACTCACCTCTGGCCGCTGATAGGCGTGGTCAATCTTCAACTCATCCACCGCCACCTTGCACTGCCTGCCGTTATCGCCAGGCTTCACCCAGTCATAACGTTCAACTTTGTCAACCTTGCTCATTTTTTACCCCCAAAAAATTAAAGAATCCGGTTATAGGCTTTCTTTACACCACTCTTTTTCTTCGCTCGACGTTGCAATACCTATTTCTTGCACGTTGATGTCTTCGACGTCTTCATCGCTGGTCCACTCCAACATTTCAATAGCCCTGTCTTCAGAGTTGGCCTGGACCACTGCGTTTAAAAGACACCCGCAAAACACACGGGAGCAATGGTAGATTAGTATTTTCACGCCTTCCCCCCCCTTTCTTAACCGCCCATGGCGGCATGCTCTTTAAGCATATCGGGTCGCACAGAATCCCGTTTTTGCGGGTTGCCTGCATGTACCCAGATGTCGTCCTGTAAAGCTCTTTCCCGGTTGCCGGATCTGATGCTATGAGTTCAGATGATTCTTTCACCCTACCACCTCCTGATATGATTTTATGAACGCCGCTGCAACCGCCGGGACAATCGCGTTACCAGCGCCCCGCAGGATGCCCACCCGATTGGATATCCCATAAGCCAGAGGGAAAAGAGCGGGTTCAACCGGTATGCGCCTTGTTTTTCCGTACCGGCAGTGGTGCCAGATAGCGGTTGACCAAAAGCCTGGTGTGCTACTCTTGGCAACTGGTCCAGCCTGTTCCGCTCCGAGCCGTCCGGGTTCGTTCCCGTTTCCGACATCCCCAGTGTCAGCGGCATTGTCGCAACATCCGCGTTCAGATCCCCGCAGCCGTGTTTCGTTCCGTGTTTGATCTTTTGTCCTTTTCCCCTCGGCGTTACATCGTGAGCTTGCGGACTGTGCCACCCACCACAACCGCTGTCTGATGTGCGGCGCCCCGATGCTCGCAGCGCACAAATCGGCGGCCCCGACTCCATATCCCATCGCTTCCAGGTCAAGGCGTACTCCTGAGAGCCATTGACGTCCAAGTTTTGACGCAACCTGTTCTCCAAAGACTGTTGAAGGCTCACACTCGCAGATGAGGCGGGCGAACTCAGGCCACAAATGCCTTTTATCATCAGCGCCTTTTCCAAGCCCTGCCACCGAAAGGGATTGACACGGGCAACTTCCTGTCCAAACAGGTCGGTCTGCTGGCCAACCGGACAACTCAAGCGCTCTGGCCCACCCGCCGATCCCGGCGAAAAAGTGACATTGTGTGTACCCTGTAAGATCTGATCCTTTGACATCGGCAATACTCCTTTCATCAACGTAGCCGTCTGGGATAAGTCCGGCCTTAATAAGTTCTCGCAACCACGAGGCGGCGAACGGGTCAATTTCGTTGTAGTAGTTCACCCTACCACCTCCTGTTTAATGAATCCGTGATATTCCTGCACGTTCGATCTCAATGCGATTGTGTTCTGACATCAAAAGATTTCGCAAAACCGGGTGTTTGTGCGGGTCGTATACCTTGTTTAACGGGGCAGAAACATTAAAACGCGGGGCAACCAATTCAAGCATTACGTATGCTACTCCTTCCACATCAACATGGATAGTCATCGCCCGCACGCCATGTATTTTATAGCCTGAAGCTGTTTTTATTTCGGTTCCCAAAGGCGTTCCATCTGAAACAATATTTATGGTATCCATATGCTTTAACCTCCCCATTTCAAAGACTTTCCAGGCCCGAACCCTTGGATTGGCCATTTATAACAAGCAACTTCGGCCGGAGATTTAACCCAAAGAACCAGACATAAGGCTTTTGCCGCCACCTTTTCATCCATGGCCTGTCGTTGATGAGCCTCAATGTCTGAAAATCGAAGCGTATCCCGGTCCCGGCTTTTGACTTCGACATGGACATGGCGCCCGGTACTCGGTTCAATAGCCGTGAAATCACCAGAGACCTTTTTTTCAGGTGTTGCCCCGACGACCCTACCGCCGTGCCTGATGATGCGCCACGGCGTCTCTATGGGCTCGATGCAAAGAAACCCATAGCGCCGCAGCCACATACATGCAATCTCTTCTGTCGCCATGCCCTGCCGGACATTTCGTTTACCCATGATTTGATTCTTTATCTGCACGTCGCCCTCCTTATCCTGTTTACCTGTCCCACATTTCCAGGTTCTCAAATTTTGCGGTTTCTTCAACCCACTTTATTTTTGCCCTGTCAACGGGCCCCATCCGCTGCTTCGCCACCTCGACCTCGCAAACGCCTTTATCTTTTGTGCCGTGGTTATAAACCTCATCGCGGTACAGGAACAGGATATTGTCGGCATCCTGCTCGATGGCGCCGGACTCCCGCAGGTCCGAAAGCCTGGGCCGCTTATTGTCCCGGCTCTCAAGTCCGCGGTTAAGTTGAGACAGGGCTATGACCGGCATATTCATTTCCTTGGCAAGCAGCTTTAAGGCCCGGCTGATTGAAGACACTTCCGTTTCCCTGTTGCCCCCCTTGTCGCCGGTCATAAGCTGGATGTAATCGACCACGGCCATCCGTATGCCGTGTTTGCGAACCATCACCCGGACCCGCCGGCGAAGTTGCTTATAGCTCAATCCCGGCGTGGCGTCGATAAGAAGCGGCCAGTCCCGTATCTTGTCGATTCTCTCCACAAGCTCGGTCCAATCGGCCTGAGAAAAACGCCCGGTCCGGAACTTGGAAAGGTTTATCTTTGTCTGCCCGGCCAGGACCCTGTCCATATTCTGGGACTCTGACATTTCCAGGCTGAACACGCCGACAGGAATGTTTGATTTTGCAGCGGATAGTGCCATGCACATGGCAAAGGCCGATTTACCCATGCCCGGCCTGCCGGCCACAATTGTCAAGTCACCGTCCTGTAAGCTGCCGATGATCGTGTCCACGTTTTTAAACCCGGTTGATATTCCAGAAATACCAGTTTTTAAAAGGTTTTCGTATCGCTCTATGGTGGGGATAACCAGATCACAAAGTTTCGAATAGCCTGTTTTCGTGTCGCCCTGCTGGTCGATGGTGTTCATGGTCGAACCCATTGAGGCGATAATACTATCAATTCCGGTTGTCTGGTCAACCGACATTTTCATAAGTTCATGCCCGAATGTCAATAGCTTACGCCTGGCCGACTTCTCAAGAAGCAGTTTAATGTATCCCTCTTTATCAGCCACATACGGGGCATTGTCAAGAAGATCAACCAGATAACCAGCCCCACCAATGGCCTCAAGGTCGCCCATTTCAACCAGCTTGTTTTTGATGGTCACAAGGTCAACGGGCTCTTTTTTACCGTAAAGGCAAATCATCGCAGCATAAATCTTCTGGTGTGACGTCCGGTAAAAATCATCCGCCTTCACCGTGTCGAACAATTCGTCATTGTCGGAGTCGATCAGGACCGAGGCCAGTATTGACGTTTCAAGGTTCTGGTCGTGTGGCGTTAGGGGCAAAAAACTATTCTGCATTTTTGTCCATCCTTTGTCGGATCTCTTCCGGGGTCGGTATGTGGGGAGGTGGTCCACTACCCGCCATTGAACCAAAGGCGCCGAACCTGTTTTCAGGTTTCATCCATACGGCCATGACTTTTTGTTTCCACGCCCTGACAGGTTTCCCGGTTGAATCTGTCCATGGAGGATTGCCGTTTTCATAATAGTCAAAGGCCCGCTTTCCAAGTTCCGGTGGGAATCCTTTTTCAACGAAATACTGGACAACGTCTTTTTCAGCCGGAGGTGATGGTTGCGTTGATTTTTTTGGTTTAGGTTTGGGGGGTAAGGGGGGTATATATTCTTTATCTACTTCTACTTCTACTTCTACTTCTACTTCATGCTTGAGGATTTTCCGAGTAACTCCCGAGCAACTCCCGAGTTTACGTTGTGTCCATTCGTCGCACAACTCGCTTAATTTATGACATGATATTTCAATTTCATCACCTATAAAAGTGTGCGAAAAACGCCCGTTTTTTTCAAAAAAACAAAGTATTTTTGAGATTTTTTTGACTGAAATCTGAAGTTTTTTTGACAGAAATTTGACAGAAACTCGACAAAAACCCGGATTATTTGCGTCAAACTCCCGAGATAAAATCTCAAGAATACCAAAAAAAACGACATACCCATCAGATCCGAATTTTTCCATCGCCTGAAAAATATCTGGATCATCCAGGCTGTCAGAAATATGTTTGAACCATTTCATGAGCCACCATATTTTAAAAACAGAAAACCATCGGCAACAGGGGAGGCAGCCCCACCATTCGGGTGAATGGGCGTTACCGATGGATTTCTGTCTTTAAAAAAATTAGGGTTCATGGAATCTGCCTATTCCTTTTTGCTATAGACTCATTCATACCAGCGCATAAAGCGTATGTCAAGTTAAAAAACCACCGGCCCAGGGGACAGGGTTAGTCTTTGGGTTCGTCAACATTAAATTATTTCTTTTCCAATAATGTTATACCATAATTAATGATTTGGGGTTTTACATCAGCAGCATCAGCAGCAGAAGCAGCAGCATAAGCAGCAGCATAAGCAGCAGAAGCAGCAGCATAAGCAGCAGAAGCAGCAGCATAAGCAGCAGTATAAGCAGCATCAGCAGCATCAGCAGCATCAGCAGCATCAGCAGCATCAGCAGCATCAGCAGCATCAGCAGCATCAGCTCTATTTTTTTTAGACGGTGTCCTTAAACACCGTTCTGCTGCCTCGACAGCTTTTCTTGGTCTGTCGTCATTGGGCCATTTTTCTTCAAAAACACCCAATACGATTTTAGCTGCATAAATAGCATATGCTACGCGCTGTTTGGGCGTTATTCGCCGAATCAAAGTCCAGTTGGCCCAGTCAAAGTGATTTTCCGTCACCAACATCTGGATCACTTTGATTTCATTTTTTTCTTTTTGAGAAGCAAACCAAGCAACGCCCGCCGCACAAGCATTGTTTTTAATCAACCACACTGTAGTTATGTTTTTCGTTTTCATCTTTTCCTCCTTTTTTGTGTTGAATTACAATACCCAGCTACCGACAATGATGCCTACCGTGGCCCCGGCGCTTGCACCGGCCGAATATACAACCCGATCCAGCATTGACCCGAAGGCAATCCGCTTGACGTTGAAGCTCCATATAAACGAAATCAGGAACCCGACCACCACGATCCCAGGCAGGTAGCTTTGAGCGATAAACCACGTCTGAATGGTTACGCAGAACACCTGCAAAAAGCCGGTTATGAAAAGTCCAGTGTTGAATTTGGTCATTCGTCCACCGCCTCTGCAAAACCTAATACCCGGCAGTCCTCGTCTTCAAAAATGTGTACTTTCATTCCCACCCCTTAGAATAGTTTCAGTTGCCGGTTCTCAGCGTCAATACGCTTTGCCGCGATCTCGCAATACTTTTCATCTATCTCAATTCCTATCCACTTTCGGCCAAGCTGCTCACACGCCACGGCTGTTGTGCCGGAACCAAGAAAGGGGTCAAGAACGGTGTCGCCGGTTTCGGTGTGAAGCTTGCAAAAAAACTCCATAAGTCCGACTGGCTTTACTGTTGGGTGCTGCTTTTCATTTGGTATTATTTTGGGTGCGAACTTATCTTGTGGGCGAATAATGTTTTCAACTCTTTTTGTTGTGTCATACCATTTACAGGCCGCTCCGTTTTTTTGTGCAACCAAAATAACCTCATAGCTCCTTCTGTAATGATGCCCCATACCCATCGGCCCTTTGTCCCAAACAATCATTTGCTTAAATGGAATATGTTCATCAAGCCAAAGAGACCACCTTGCAAACTGAGGATCAGGACCGCCGCCGCCGCAGCAGCAGCAGCAGCAGCAGCAGCAGCCCGGATTTAAAATTTCCGCAAAAAGTGGGAGGCATTTTTTAAAAATTATGTTTGCCTCTGGGCCATCGTTGGCTATTGGTCTATAATCGCTTTTTGGAACCTTTTTAGGCTTTTCGCCTTTTCCGAAAATGGCTTCCCGATTTGCAATCATGTCGTTGTTGTTGTTGTTGTGTCCATACGGCGGGTCGGTCAGCACCAGATCAACAGGTCCAAGCTCTGGTATGATCTCAAGGCAATCCCCGCAGTACAGTACGCCGTTGTCGTTCTGGTAATATGGCTCCGGCAGGCTCATTCCCACATACCTCCGCATAACTTTTTCATCTTCACCCCGAGCTCATCGGCCAGCATCTTCACCGCCGCCGATCCATTCCCCCTTGGTAGCGTTAAAACCCTGTAGCCGACGCTTGATTGATCGCAACGTGCCGACCGGGATAGCTGAGAGATTGCTTGCCATGTAGTCGGCAATCAGGGCCACAATGACCACCCGGTCCCCACCCTGGGCCTTTTCGATCTGCGAAAGAATGATCTGGTACAGGGCCGCGTTTTCGTTGGCCGGATTGGTAGGTCGGCCATGATGTTTCCTTTTTAACCAAGCAAGCGGATTCAGATTCATTTTCATTTTACACCCCCATAAGCTTATTGAACGTTATTCTTTGGTCTTAATTCTACTCACGCTTACCGCACTTGCTGTTGCCGTAGAACCAGCAATTACCACCGCTCTGGCCGGATACCGTTCCGCACTTGCTGTTGCCGTAGAACCAGCAATTACCACCGCTCTGGCCGGATACCGTTCCGCACTTGCTGTTGCCGTAGAACCAGCAATTACCACCGCTCTGGCCGGATACCGTTC
>Ga0208957_1000365_pt1 | contig 39316 bp, 58 predicted proteins | sample RifOxyA1_FD_184029 | JGI IMG/M metagenome (GOLD analysis project Ga0208957, IMG submission 184029) | Groundwater microbial communities from Rifle, Colorado - Rifle Oxygen_injection A1 (SPAdes) | ecosystem: Environmental > Aquatic > Deep subsurface > Groundwater | place: Rifle, Colorado, United... | reverse complement strand
AATAGTAAGGTTGTCTAACTTTATCTAAATACTCTCTTTGAGTGTGATAAGATGCGTGAAAAAGCAAAGCATCTCCCACAAACCAAACTGGTCTCTTAAATAACTTTGGCAACTCCCAAGCCATCTGGGGTTCTTCAATGTGTCCGCAACTTATGTGGTCTTTTCCCCACCAACAGATACTGCATATTGAAAAGTGTTTATAATCGTCAAAACTTCTGCTGGGTAAATAATAAGCCGATAAACTACCCTCGTTATACCTTTTTGCAAAAGTTTTGTAAATATGGTCTATTAGTCCGCTGTCAGAATAATTGAATGCGTCAAGGTATGCCCAATCTGGGTCGTCTGGTCTTTCTCTTCTAACTATACCATGTTCTTCGCTCAATGCTCCAATCTCTTGATGCCAGCTGGTGCAAATTGTGCTGTTAATTATGTTCGGATAAATAACAAATGCATCGGGGTGGTCTATTCTTGCTTGAACTATTCTTTCGATAGCATTCTCTTCTGCCCATACAATGTCATCATCAAATCTGATATAAATTGCGTTATTATCGTGCGTATTCACTAAAAACTTGTACGTCTTAATCGGGTTAAAATCTTGGGTATCATAATAATAATCATAAGTTGGAGTTGTTATTGTTCCTGATATTCTGTAAATTTTAACCTTTGGATTTTCCTTTTCCATGCTTTCTAAAAAAGCAATATCTGGTGGGTTCTTTGTGTTCATCCAAATTTGCCATTCGTCAATCAATCCTTCGTCTATTTTTCGGTAAATAAATTTTTTGAAGATTGATATATATCGTTCGCGTCCTGCTGGGGTGACGCAGACTATTTTATATTCTTGGTCTTTATATTTTATCATTTTTCCTTTTATAATCAAACTCACCTACTTTAATAAACTTAGCACTCTCTATGTCTTGTGGTTTCATCCAGGGTGCTGTTGCTCCAAATTTCAATTCAAGCGGAGTAAACTTGCTAACTATGCTTAAACCGCACCTATAAGGAAAATGCTCTCCGTGAACATCTCTTTTTGTACCGAGATTTAAAATATCGTAACCCATTTCCTTAAAATCATTTACCAACTGACTTTCAGGTGGACAAAATCTCCAACCCCCTTCAACCTCATAAGATATCTCGACCCAGTCGGCTTTTGAAAGATTTGGCGAGTCCTTAGTCGGCCAAAGATTAGTGTCGTGAAAAACTAAGATAGTTTTGTCTGTAATAATGCCTGCCTTGCGAAGATTTTGAAACGCGCAAAGCTCGGCTTCGTATGCGTGGCAATCAAAAAATAATAAATCAATCGGCTCATTATCTAAATCATCTGCGGTTATATCTGCAACATTTTTAATAATAACTTTATGATTAACGGCCAATTTAGGACATATCTCTTCTAATCCCCAATCAACAGAATAAACTGTTCCATTATTGCCTATCGCTTCACAAAAGTTTTTAGCACTATATCCCAAGGTTGCTCCAAATTCTACAATTCTTTTGATGCGAGTAACCCTTATTAAGGCAAATAGAAATAATGCCTCATCGTCTTGAATAGGGCCAGGATTACTTTGTTCGTCGGCTTGGATTAGGTGTTTGAGATTATAGTCAACCATTTTTGCCTTTTAATAATAAAATCTTTATACCACTCATCATAAATACCTAAATAATATTCCTCATTTTTTCTAATCCCAACACATTCTTTCTCTAAACTCGCAAATACATTACTGGCTCTTAAATGATTAACTTTTGCATAACCTGAAACAATTCCCCAGTTCAATCTTGCAAAATCCTTTACAATTTCAAGCCCAGCCCAAATGTCGTCAAAACGTTCCGCCCCCTTATACTGCCCAACTGGTGCGAAAAATATGTAAGGTAGTGCCTCTCTTCTAAACGCAAGATTCATTCCGCACATCGGGAAGAATATACCTTTTGGAATAATGCCCCTATAATAAGCCGGCTTAAAATCTTTTGGTGTTAAAAGTTGTGTAGGTGCATCATAGTCTGGAACAGAATCCCAAACTCCGTGGCTAAGCATCACTAACGCTTCTTCTCTAACTTGATATGGAAATCCCCTTGTATAAATATCCGTTGCTGTTGATAACCAACTAATAGGAACTCTCCTGTTTAATTGGTCTATGTGGTTTTGGATAGGGTCGCCTATCGGAGTGCAGTCATCGTCAGTTGTAAAAATATATTCTATATTTGGTAAATAATTCGCAATATATAAAAATCCTAATTGCCGAACCCCTGCACATTTATTGCTAATTAAATCATCTTGCAATAATGGCTCTAATCTATTATTTCTTATTTGTGGTTTATCCCCACTATCATCTATTAAAATAAACTCTACATTATGCTTATCAAATAAATATTTCCACGCAACTAAAAACTCGTTTATCTTTTCTGGTCTTATCGTCGGAACAACAACTGCAATATTACGCATAATTTTTAAGATAATTTATCATTTTTTCTAAAATAAAAATATTTTCATTTAATGTCCCCAATACTACATTACAATTTTTACATAAAAGTCCTCTTACCCTTTTTGTTATATGATTATGGTCTACTGCCAATGCAAATGGTAATCCAGTTTTAGTATTAATACTTGTTTCTGCATTTTTGCATATTGCACAAACTCCATTTTGTTTTTTGAAAAGTTCAAGATACTCCTCTAAATCTATTCCATAATCATACTTTAATCTATTATTTCTTATATTGTCCTTTATAAGTGGATATCGTTTTCGTCGTCTCTCTAATATCTTCAAACGATTTTTCTTATAATACTCCGACAATCTTATTTTGTGTGTTATCTTGTTTTTCATAATACTGGTTGATAATTATGTGGAGGAATAGACTCTATGGGTTAATACTTTTTTCATAATCCCAACCATCGCTTATTTTCAGGTGCGATGTCCCATTCAACTATTTTCTTTAATGTTTCCTCAAATGACTTAGGATATTCAAATCCTGCTTTCTTTAATTTTTCGCCAGATAATCTATACGCTAAATCATGTCCTGGTCTTGAAGAATGAAAACTTATCATTTCTATTTTTGCTTCTTTGCCTAAAATCTTGCCTATCATTTTTGCTAAATTAGAATTGGCTATCTCAACATCGCCTACTATGTTCCAGCACCCAAGCGAAGCGTCTACTTTGTCTAATCTTTCGTTTGTTTTCTCTAAAATAAATTGTAGAGCTTGTGCGATGTTCCTTGCGTGTAAATAATGTCTTGTTCCTGATTCTTTTAAGTCTGCGCTGGCGTGGATTTGTATCACTTCGTCATTCAAAATCTTTCTAATACAAATCGGAACAAACTTTTCTGGGTGTTGTCGTTCACCAATTATGTTCATCGCATTAGTAATGTTTATCGGCAAACCATAAGTATTTGAATATGCTCTACAAATTGCTTCTTGACAATCTTTACTGGCTGAATAAGGATTACCAACATTATGTCTGTCGCCCTCTTTGTAAGCAACTCCGTCAGGGGCTGTGCCGTATGCTTCATCGGTTGAGAATTGAATAAATTTCTTTAATCCTTTCAATGTCTTTGCCCATTCCAACATATTCAACATTAAGTTGACATTGTTTTGAATAAAATTAACTGGGTCGTCAATACTTCTATCAACATGGCTTTCGCTTGCTAAATTAAGAATATAATCTACTTCGCCAATTTCTTGTGCCACGCCAACGGTTATTGGTTGTTGAAGGTCAACTGCGAATAGCTTAACTCTTTTGTCGTCAAATGCTTTAATGTCTCTTAGTCGGTCGAAGCCATTACTGGCATAATTTAATTTATCTAAAATAATGATATCATAATCCGTATTTTTTAGATAATGCTCAACGCAGTGACTCGCCACAAATCCCGCACCACCCGTCAAAACTATTTTTGTTTTCTGCATATAAAAAGCCGACTATTCGGCTATTAAAACACCTTTTAATAATAAAGTTTCGTCTTCAGTCAAACCTTCTGGAACATAACTACTAATAAAAGGTTCAAACTCAATTTCTTTTTTGTCGTATTCTTCAAACAATTCTCTTTCTTGTTTTATACAATTCTTTAATCCTTCTTTGGTGTATTTAAACCCTCTAACGTTTTCTTTTTCTACCAAAATCTCTTTGGTATTTTTATCCTCCATTGCGTTATCAACTCTAATATCTTGGAGTTTTTGTTTAAGTTCTCCGACTACTGGAAAGTAAAACTTATCTGAAAATCTTTTGTATGCGTAGCCGAATTTACTTTGTGATAATACTTTATCTTTCGCATACAAAGAAGCTACCAACTGGTCAACTTCCTGCAATTCTTTAAATGTTTTTGTCATAGTTTTAAATTATTCTACTATTATTTATTTTAATTATATTTAAAAAATATCTTTTACATGGTCTACATCTCTGGCTAAAATATAGATTCCGTTATTTTTATTTATTTTTTTCTCAAACATTTTTTGGTCAAGTGATGGTTTTCCTTTCCAATCTTTAACTTCGATTGCAAAAAATATACCATTTGGAGTAAGACCTAATAAGTCTGCCGACCCTTTTAATCCAAAATATAGATTGTGCTTCCTCCCGACATTATTCCTCCAAAAAAATATACCTTTGTATTTTAAATAATCAGTAATCTGTTTTTGTATTTCCACCTCCGAAGGGTGATATTGTTTTTCTTTTTTCATAGTATATTTATATTATACCAAATATCAAACAACATTACCAATACCCCAGTTATCCACAGGTGTATAACTCAACTATGGACAAACCTTTTGACTTTTGGTATGATGGGAATTGTAATATAAAAAAGTAAATACAAAATGTCTAACTTTAAAAAAAATAATATATTATCAGCAGCGAGGCATAGCTGTGTTTCTGGTGTTTTAGACAACATCATTTACTTCACGGCTGTGCCTCTTTGCTTGTAAAATATTATGATAGACCCAGAAATAATTATAGATTATAAAAATAAATATCTAACCATAAAAGTCCATCCAAAATATAATTACGATATTTCTTTTGAAAGATTAAGAAAAAAAGAACAATGGTGGTTTGACCATCTTTGTGGAAAGATTTGGTTCACTCCAAAAACAAAAGTCGAATTTGGTAGGGCAACACAAGAATTAAGAGAAAACAACTATGGCAAATCAAAGAATGGTTAATAGTAAGTTTTGGAGTGATAGTTATATCAGAAAACTAAATTATTCCGAAAGGTATTTATTTTTATATTTTTTAACTAACGAACATACCAATATAGCGGGCATATATGAAATAACAATGGATGCCGTGTTGTTTGAAACTGGATTAGAAAAGATTTTTGTATTAAAAACCCTTAAAAAACTTGAAAAAGACAATAAAGCAAAATATAGAAAAGATTGGATATGGATTTATAATTTTATTAAAAATCAAAATTTAATAAAAAGTCCACAGGTTATCATTGGTATAAAACGCATATTAAATTCTATTTGTTCCGATGTTCACACCGTATTGGGTACAGGGTGGGTAGAGGGTATAGATACCCTATCACTACCGTATGGGGAACTTAACTTAACTAAACTTAACTTAACCGAACCCCTAAAAAACGAAAATCCTTCTATAAAAAAAGAAAAAAACTGCCCGTTTGTATCTATTGATTGGGTTTGTGAATACACAAAAGCCCAACATTATCATGGTAAGTATCTTTTATTTATGGGGAAGGATAAACAGGTGTATGGGCAAGTACCAAACGAGAAGCGTTTTATATTATTAAGTGAAATTAAAAAAACATATTAAAATGAACCTACAACAAATTAATGACCGCATAAAAGAGATAGAAGAATGGCAACAACAGGGAATGGATAAAACCGAAGCCACGAGCCTTGTTGAGGAGGCTTTAAAGGAATATGTGGGAGATGACCGAATTGTTGCCATAAAGGAATATGTAATGCCCATAGTAGACCAAAAGAATTCCATTGTTTCTGGTATCGCTGACTTAGATAAAATTATCGGGCGGTTTAAAAAGGGAGATATTTTTACAATTACTGCGGGTTCTGGGGTAGGTAAATCAACTTTCGCCAGAGAACTTCTTATAAGATTTTCCGAACAAGGTAAAAAATGCTTATATTTTTCTTACGAAGATAGAAACGAAGGTTTAATCGAAAAATTAGGTGAAGACATTCCCGATGGATATATCCCGAATGTTTTAACTGAAAAATCATTAACTTGGATAGATGCCCGAATTTTAGAATCAATTTTAAAATACAAAGTAGAAATAGTTTTTATTGATAACTTAAAAGCGATTACAGACTTTTCATCGAGAAACGTAAACAACAGTATTGAAGCCACAATGCAACGCATAAAAGAAATTGCAATGAAATATAATATTTCTATTTTTCTTTGTGCTCACATAAAAAAAGAAGAGGGCAAAATAATTGATATAAACAGTATTAAAGATAGTTCTGCGGTAGCTGACATTTCAACATTAGTATTTGCCCTAAAAAGGTTGGAAGCCCAACAAAATAAAAAAGATAAATTAGAAAATGGAATTAAAAAAACTAACTACACCTTAGTATCAATCATAAAAAATCGTAATAACGGGAAAGAAGAATCATTTAAATTATTATTTGTTCCCAAAGGAGAATCTGGTCGCTACATTCAGGACACAAATCAAAACATAGTTTCACAAGAAGAAATAAAAGTAGAATATTAATATGGAAAAAGAATTAACACCACAACAAGAAGAACATCTTTGGCAGGTGATAAATTTTCATCCCCAAACTCGGGAACAAGCAAATAATGAAAATTATATTTTTTTAAAATCTGCTTATTTTGATTTGATAAAATATTTTTATATAAGGTTGGATTTAAAGAATGCGGAACTTTTGGAAAAAGCATGGGAGGAAAAAGAAAAACAATACTTGAAATAAATAATATGTATGAAATTAAAGATATAATAAATAAGGTGCATTGTTGCGATTGTCTTGAATTTATAAAACAAATCCCTGATAAAAGCATTAAACTAATAATCACTTCCCCCCCCTATAATATGGGCGGTAAAAGTTTAGGGTATCAACCAAGAAGTAAAATATCAGATAAACATTATGATATATACAATGACGATATGTCCGAAAAAGAATATACAGAATAGTCTATTAAAGTTATAGAACAATGTTTATTAAAAGCAGAATATGTTTTTTGGAATATCCAATTATTAAAATCTACAAAGAATACCATAATAGATATACAGAACATATTTAGAAATAATTTTAAAGATATTTTTATATGGCAAAAAGTAGCAGTGGCACAAATTATAAATAAAGAAAGTAACCAACCTCCAAGAATGGCAACAGGTTGGGAATATGTATTTATTTTTGGAAAAGACAATAACCGCAATTTTGAAAATTCCAATTTTCCACCAAATAATTATGTTCCTAATATAAAAACATTTTACAAGAAAGAAAACTTCCCAGAACATCATGCAACTTTTCCACAAGAATTACCTGCATATTTTATTCAGTATTTTTCAAAAGAAGGTGAAATTATATTTGACCCTTTTAATGGGACAGGACAAACTTGTGTGGCGGCAAAAAAATTAAATCGTTCTTTTATAGGGTGTGATATTAGTCAGAAATATTGCGATATAGCAAATCAACTATTACGCCAAAATATACTTTTATAGCCCTGTGCATAAAAAGGTATTGACAGGATATTGTAATTTGCTATAATGGTAATATACCAAGATAAAAAACATTATGAAACATATTAAAGTAACCGAAAAAAAATATAGACAAGCAAAAAGAGATAGAGACCGCTTGATTAAAATAAGGTCGGCAATTAAGCCAATAAATCAAATATTGAAAAACATAAATAAATCAAAATGAAATCATTTGCATTAGACAATATAAAAAAGTATCAAAGGTCGCAACAAATAGAATTATTAAAAACTATTGGTTATCACTTTGCAGAATTTCTAACAATTATTAGCATATTTGCATTAGGGATAGCAATAATGACAATACTATGAAATTTTATTCAAGTATTGAAGAAATTCCAGAGGACTTATATCTCCAAACAATTCTTGCAGGAGACAAAGATAACGATTTAAATGGTTTTGAATCTGATGACGAAGACGAAGAAAATATTAATGATGATGAAAAATTATGATTTGCTACATTAACCAATCACAAGCAACAGGAGATTATAAGGTCTACAAGCAAGATGGTTCAGAAGTTTGTATCGCTACTTTCCCAACAAGGAAAGAAGCCGAGAAGTTTATTGAAGAAATAGAAAATAAAAATTAGTCGTAGAAATAGGTACTTATAGTTTTTGACGACGAATTCTATAAGTATCTATTTCTAAAAATTATGAAAAAAGAATTTAAAATCGTAGATGAAAAAAATAAAATAGTTCGTATAACTACCGATGATGAAAGATTTTATTTTAAACCAGTTATAGATAAAGAAACAATGATACCATCATATCAACCGTTTCCTTCAACAACTTGGGTTTGCAATGTCGGTTATCCTAAATCTTCTTTCTTATTAAAATGGAGAGAAGAGGTCGGCACAGACGAAGCCGACAGAAGGAAAAAAGAAGGTGGCTCTCGTGGTTCAAAAGTACATTATGCTTGCGAACAAATCGATAGGGGAGAAGATATTGATATTAGGACTGCAAAGTTTTTAAACCCCAATAATGGGCAGGAAGAAGAACTTACCGCAGAAGAAATTGTAATGGTAATGAATTATATTAAATTTAGGGAAGAAAAGGAAACAACATTATTGGCAAATGAATTAGTATCATTTTCAGACATTACAGCAGGAACAATAGATAAGATATTTGCCTTTCCAACTATAATGCCGACTATCAGGCAAATATGGATAGTTGACATTAAAACTGCAAAAAATATATCAAGAGAATACGAATTACAAAGTTCAGATTATTCTCACATGAATATTGACTATAAAAAACTTGGCATAACAGACGAAGAGTGGAAAAATAGAAAAATAGGTATATTAAGATTAGATATGGGGGTTAATCATAAGTGGGATTTAAAAGAAATTGAAGATTGTTACGATTTTTTCAGAAATTCTGTATATCCAACATGGAAAGATATTTGTGGCAATACACAACCAAAGCAATATGAGTTACCTTTGATTTTAAAATCTGAATACTGCAAATCTCAGTCTGAACAAGCTACTAAAACCCCGCCAGACGCCCAAAAAGGGGTCAAGGTTGCGACAATCGTAGAAAAAGGTAGTTCATCTACCCCTACGCCTAAAACTAATAAAATTAAACAAACAAAATAACATGACAAACACATTCCCAAGTCAGTCAGAATGGTCAAAAACAAAAAAAGTCTACAATTCACTTCCACAAGACGATTATCTTTTGCAGGTTTTTGAACTTAAAAAAGAAACTCGCCCAAAATATAAATCGCAGGAAATGGAAGATGTAGTAAATATCACTTTGCAAGTTGTATCTTTAAAAGACGGGACAACGGCAACCGATAAAGAAGGTAAAGATGCTACTAACAGGAAAATCTTTTTTACTGCCCGTCCAAATAATTTCGGATTCAAGGATAAGGGAACTGTGCCTTCAAGTACCAGACAATTCGTTGCATACATAACAAATCAGGATGTTTTTGGAGAGATAACTTATGGAGATTGGGCAGACTTTGAGGGAAACAAAATTAATGCCGAAATAATAGAATATGTCGGCGAGGATGGAAGTAGAAAAAACAAGGTATCACGATTTTTACCTATGAGAAAAAAAGTTGCACCACAAACACCAACAGATTCAATACCAGTTATTGGTATTGAAGATAATGCAATGCCAAAAGAAGTAAAGTTTAATGAGGATAAAGAATCCATAGACGTTTCGCAAATTCCTTTTTAACCCAACCAGAGCGGTTCAGTGTGCATGACGGGCGTTTACCTCGTTGAAAGATGGGACAACTAACTAAAACCCATCTAAAAATATGACAACAAAAATAATACCAAAATTTTACTGCCAAGTTGAAAAAGGGATTTTAGATATTGATAACAAGGTCGGCTATCAACAATGGCTTAATCAATTATCGGGTGAGTGCGAAATCACTATTAAGAAACGCAAACGACTAAGGAGTTTAAACCAAAATGCAAGATATTGGGTTTATCTGCAACTCATCTGCGAAGAAACAGGAAATAATGTTGATATTATGCACGAACTATTTAAACAGAAATTTATTGAGCCAGAAAGAATATCAATGTTTGGGTTAGTAGCAGAAAAATACAAAACAACCACAGAACTTTCTACGATAGAATTTATGGATTATATGAAAAATATAGAGAATTTAACAGAAATTATCTTACCAGACTTTGATAAAGTAGGAAGTTAACTATCATAAATCTTAATTAACCCCCCTGCGACCTTATCGCAAAAGTAAAAATATGGTAAAAGAAAATGCAACAAAAGAGGAGGTACAAAAAGAAATTGATTATGCTATGAGTATGGCTCAACTTTGTAAGGAAGGTGGCAATTACGAAGGCGAGCAAAAGTGGAATGCAACCATTGAAGAATTAAAGTTATTAATCAATAAATAGAACTATGAACACTAAATGTAAATATTGTGGAAAAATCCACGAAAACTATAATACGGGGTGCTTAAACAGCGGATACCGCAACAGCGGATACTACAACAGCGGAGACCGCAACAGCGGAGGCTACAACAGCGGAGGCTACAACAGCGGATACTACAACAGCGGATACCGCAACAGCGGATACTACAACAGCGGACACCGCAACAGCGGAGACCACAACAGCGGATACCGCAACAGCGGATACTACAACAGCGGAGACTACAACAGCGGAGACTACAACAGCGGAGACTACAACAGCGGATGGTTCAATTCTAACGAACCAAAAATGAGATTCTTTAACAAGGATAGTAGTATTAAATATTCAGAGTTTATTGAAGGAAAAATTGTATATCCTGACCTAAAAGTTTGCGATTGGATAGATGAGTCAAAAATGTCTGATGAGGAAAAGAAAAACAATTCAGATTACAAAGTTGTCGGTGGATACTTAAAAACTCTTTCCTATAAAGATGCTTGGGCGGAATACTGGGCAAGGGCGAGTGTTGAAGATAAGAAATGGTTTACGACCTTGCCGAATTTCTCGGAGGATATTTTTGAAGAGATAACGGGAATAAAAGTTAATGCAGAAGTTTCACTTAAAGGAAAAGAGGTAGAGGTAAAAGTTGATGGCAAGACTTTTCGTGCAATTATTCAATAACCCCTAAATAAAATGGAAAAAATGAATCTGAATATCGGAACAATTAAATTACCTATAAGTGCCGCGACTAAAACATTCGCAATTTTGGCAAAACGCGGAGCTGGTAAAACTTACACAGCAGGAGTAATGGCAGAGGAGTTTTATAAAAATAACATTCCTTTTGTGGTCTTTGACCCAATAGACGTTTGGTGGGGATTAAGGTTTGCAGAAAATGGAAAAGATAAAGGCTTGCCAGTAGTAGTGTTTGGGTTGGAACACGCAGATATTAAACTTGATAGGGAAATGGGTCGTAGAATTGCACAGGCAGTTGTCAAAGAAAATGTATCAGTGGTTATTTCCACATTTGGTTTGCCTAAAGTAGCACAAAGGCATCTGATTGCAGAATTTTCAGAGGAACTATTAAATATAAACAATACGCCTCGCCACATTTTTATTGAGGAAGCTCACGAATTTGTGCCACAGAGAGTGCAAGGGGCGATGGGTAAATGTTTTTCAGCAGTTGAAGCATTGGTTGTTATGGGGAGGAATCGTGGTCTTGGAATAACCTTAATAAATCAACGAGCCGCCACAGTGAATAAAGATGTTTTAACACAACTTGATACATTATTGGCGTTTCAAAATGTAAGTCCGCAAGACAGAAAAGCATTAAAGGATTGGGTTGAATACCACTCGGCCGAAGGAGATTTTGAAAAGTTTATGGATTCTCTGCCTTCATTGCCGAAAGGTGAGGGTTGGATTTGGTCTCCTGAGTTTATGGGCATATTTGAAAAAATAAAGATTAGAAAAAAAGAAACATTCCATCCTGACAGAGAGAAATTGGGCGATAAATTTGAAATGCCAAAACTGGAACAAATTGATATTCAATCTTTTGTGGAAAAGTTTAATACTGGAAAACCTCAAGAAAAAAAACAAGAAATTAAAAAGAAAACCATCCAAAAAGAACCCGAAATATTACCCCGCGCTGAAATTATTAATATGCGAAATGAATATGAAAGCCAGCTGATTCAAAAGGACACAAGGATAAGGCAATTAGAGGCGGTTATAAGCAATGGAATAAAAGTTTTAGGAGGAGGACAAGGACAAACAATTTCAGCAACACCAATTTCAAATGACGCAATATCTTTGTGGCAGTCAAAACTTGGGGGTGGGTTGGCGGGGAGAATATTCAAATTTCTTTCAGAAAATTCTGGACGACAATGGACAAGGGAACAGATTTGTCTTGCGATAGGAGTTCCATCAAAGGCTGGGCACACATCAAATGAATTTGGAAAAATAATGAGAACTGGCGCAGTTGTAAAAAACGGACACTTATATCAACTTAATTCTAACCTATGAAAATCCTAAAAATAATCTACAAGGCCAACGAACCCGAAATAGACCTTTTAGACAAAGAGCAATATAATTAAATAAATAAAAAACCATGCCAAAAAAAGAAATAAAAAAGCCAGCAAAAAAAGCAAACTTTGAGTTAAAAGTTATAGACAGGATGGATAAAATTATTACGCTGTTGGGTCCAGTTATAATCGGCGGTGAGGTAAAAATTCCATCAGTCACTGTTCAGACCAAAAAAGACGAGCGTTTTATAGACAACGGAGATGGCACTATTTCTGATACAGAAACGGGATTAATGTGGCCCAAAGAGGGAAGTTTGGAGACAATGGCTCACAACTCCGCGGAAAAATATTGCAAATATTTGAATGTGGGAGGATACAAGGATTGGAGATTGCCAACAGTAGAAGAGTTATTTTCTTTAGTGGATTACACAAAAAAAGACCCTGCAATAAACGAATTGTTTAAATGCAACAGCAACTGGTATTGGACTTCAACGACTTGCACAGGCGGTACGGACGGCGTCTGGATGGTGAACTTCAACAATGGCAGCGTGAGTTGGGGCAGAAGGAGCGACGACTACTATGTCCGGCCCGTCAGGCAGTATTAATTCGGCGATTTGATTATTAAACAAATTTTATGGAGAAAGAACAAGATAAATAAAAAATAATATGAATAGATTATTTAGAGCAATATTTTACCCATTTTTATCATCAAAAGAAAAATCTTTGCCTCATTTTGATACCGGTTTAGGAGGATTTCTTTTTATTATGATATTTGTTGGTTTTCCAATATTGATTGTATGGATATTAACCAACCCAATCTAACCAACAAGGTTTATGGGCTTTCTCCTGAAAATATAGGTATTAGCCAAGTAATACTGAAATCAACTTACCAATATGGCGGATTAAAATTGAAACTATATTAGGTCTTGGTAATTTTCAGGCGTAAGCCCGTAAGCAATAGTTTGTGGGTTTGGCAGGGGATAAAGATGAGTGCTACATATTGCATTATGTAGGCGGGGCAGTTCCGCATATCCCCTGCCAAGTTCATAAGTTAGTTTGTGGGTTTTGTGAGAGAGGAGTGGGTAATATTCCAGCTGGGAATAACCACCGTTGGGGCAGAACCAACTTCCCCGACCATCGGGGAAATACAAGAATAGAGCTTGTACCTCTCGCTAAGCCCATAAACATTATTATTAAAGTAAAAAAGAGATGATAAATCTAAAAATTGAAGATTTGCAGAAATTAAACAATCGCATAGCATTAAAATCTTGTCCGTTTTGTGGTCAGTCGGCAAAATTGAACAATACACATACCCCTTGTTATTGGGTTGCGTGTTCTGTTTGTGGTGCAGAATTAACAGCAGATATTCATTCATACAAAAATGAGCGAGAACATAATAGTAAAAAACTCCATCAAAAATCGGCATTACGAGCAATAGAACTTTGGAATAAAAGATACTCCCACCCAAAAGTAAAATAATATGACATTTGTAAAAGCAAATAGAACAGGGAAACAAAATCAGACAGATAAGGTAATGACAAGAGAAGATGTCGCCATTAAAATAATAAAACACTTTAATCCTACTGGAACGATTTTAGAACCAGCAAGAGGAACAGGAAGCTTCTATAACAACTTTAATAATAAAAAAGATTGGTGCGAAATTGATGAAGGTAAAGATTTCTTTGACTATAACAAGAAAGTTGATTGGATAATTACAAATCCACCATATTCAATTTATGACAAATTCCTGTTAAAATGCTTTGAAGTTTCTGATAATGTAGTTTTATTAGTTCCATTAGCAAAAGCATTTAAATCACAAAAGATACAGAAAGAAATTGAAAAGTATGGTGGATTAAAAGAAGTTTTAATGTTAGGTGGTGGACAAAAAATAGGTTTCAGTTTCGGCTTCCCTTGTGGTTGTATTTATTACAAGAGAAAATATAAAGGAAAGGTAAAAATAGTTAATTTAGTAAAATAATAAAAATAACAATCCGTTTGAAAACAAATAATCAGCGGATAAATATAGTGAAAAAAGAAATTATAATTGATGGAACAAAATATGTTCCCGGAGCAAAGGATAAAACATATACTTTTAGAGAACACCCAGTTGAACCCCAAGATTGGAAAACAGAGTTATACGATATAGTTAATAATACTGGTTGGATTTTTGTAGAGGAAAAACTTAAATCCTTTATCGCCTCCCAAAAGGAGTTATCATACAACGAAGGATACGCCAAAGCGGTAAGACTTCACGAAGAAAAAGAGAAGAAGGCTTTTGAGGAAGGATATAAAGTAGGACATGATAAATGTTCCGAAGATGAAGGAAATTAACCTCCTAAACTAATGAAACACCTCTGCTCTTATTGTGGAACAAAGCTAATAAAAGTAGGATTTTGGTGTTCTGAAAAATGTAAAGACAAGGAACGAAAGAAAAAACATAGAGAAACCATATCATCAATAATTAAAGAGCAACCCTTGTAAGGTTGCTCTTTTTTATTTCAGTACATATTGTTTCCAACATGTCCAATGAAAACCTAACCCTTCTTTCATCATAGATGCCATACAACGCAACTGGTCTTTTATATTATAATAATCTCCCTCGCAATATCTGTTAAAGGTGTCCTCGTGATATTGGGCTATGCCATAGGCTTTATTGTGGTCGCCATAAACTCCTTTATGAATCAAACCGCTCTCACAAATTAAAGTTTGTATAAGGGTGCTTTTTTCTATTCCATATTTAATAGCGAGAAAACTAATTGCCTCTTTAATCTGTTGCTTTGTAGAAGTATCTGTCAGGACATCAAACGGAGTTTGCCATTGCGTTGCTTTGCTTTCATCGCTATGGATTTTATTTGGATAAAAGAATACTACGAGGGCTAATGCTGTCACGAACATTACCAATAAAATAATCTTTATCCTATGGTTTTTTCCAGCATTTATTTCCCAGTTTTATATTCCTTGATTGCATTTACTAAAATGCTAAGCACGGCAACCATAATCGGCGTATATATTCCATAATCAAGAGCAAGCATAGCTGTTAATATATAATAAACCAAAGCGCCGGCTCCGGCTATCAAAGCTCCTTTGCCTATTTTAATAAATGTGTCTTTATCAAAACTATTTTTAATCTGCATATTTTATCCCCACTTTGGCCTGTTTCCTAATAGAAGGGCTATTACAAAGAATATTCCCGCTAAAAAAGAAACGAAACAAAGTACGGCTGTTAATAAATCTGTCATTTTCCTAATAATTTATTTATTTTTTCTTGTAATGTTTTAATAATAATTTCAAGTAGGTTTTTAATCTGTGATGTTAATTTTATCCAAGTATCGTTGGGAATATCAACCATTGTTTTTGAATTTGTTAAATATCCTTTTTCAACATAACTATAAGGCAACCATCCATAACCTTGCTCTCCCCAGCCGTTCCAAGAGTTTAAAATCTTAAAAGCCTTTTTCTTGTCTGACCAACCAACAAAATAAATCAGGTGTAGCCAAGTCATTTGGCTTTTATCAACAGGTAATTCAATTTCAGCGTCTTGCCATAAAATATTATTTCCCCAAGAAATAGCCACAGCTCCATAACCTTGTATAATTGCCTGTTTGTACCAATAAACGCTGGAATTATCCCAAGTTACATATTTTTTAATCATAAACTGATGGGCTTTTTCTTTTTCTTCGTCTGTCACATCATCACGTTTTCTCATAAAGTTTTCGCTTGGAGGTTGTCCGTTTTCATAAGAAGGCACATCCTCTTCCAAAGCAATTCCTTCGTTCATTAAAACTTTTAGGGCATTATCAACATAAGCCCCACCCTCAGGTTCATAAATCTTTGAATATAAATCTCTGGCAGATAAGCTAACCCATTTACCTGTTTCTAAAAAGTTAAGATATTCTGCATAATAAGACAATCCTTGGGCCACACAAGAGCTTGATGTGCCTTGATGTTTAATCCTACCCTTAAAATCTATTTCATATTCGCTTACGGGTTCTCCCGCAGATGCTAAAAGTTCCAGACGATAGTCTGTTCTTTTGAGTGGCCTGATTTTTGCGTTATTACTAAAGTATGATATATCCATATTATTTATTTTAATAATTTTCCTGTTTTAAAATAATAGATTTTATTTTTTATTACTCTAACTTTATAATTTAAAAATCTTAATGTTCCATCTCTCCACTTTTTAACACAATAACATTTTTTGCATTTTTTTATTTGCATAGTTTACTATTAAAATGAGTAGGTTGGTGATAAAAATGGGCAGATTGGGTTGCCCAGCCCTGAGGAGTTAGCGTGGTACATAATAGACCACAACATAGCCGTTTTCTCTCTTAATGAGGAGGTCTTTGCCGTTTCTATCGGCAACATCCATAAAGCCAAGAATGTGTTGTAAGAGAAGTTTTATCCTCTCTTCGTCTCCAACTGGAGCTTTATATGCTCTCTCAATCGTTGCTTCCATCGCCTTTTCTCCTTTCTCGGGTGGGGATGTTCAGTCGGCAACTGGATTAAGTTTTTGCACCCTTGCTTGAAGTTTTGAGCCAAGCAATGCGTGAGCGTCCCATTTAAGGGGCAAAATCCGTGCTTTCGGCACCAGTGAATAATCACTTCTCACTCCTTTGGGTTTTGAGGTGGTTGATTTTTTCCTTTTGAATGGAAATTATAATTTTCCACTCTCGGGTATCAACCATATCCTCAGCGTACGTAATTGCCTTGCCAATGACGGCTTGATCAGCTTCGTCGTCATACTCTACCTCACAGATTACTTTACGTTCCATCGTAATACTCCAATATCTGGTTAGAGGCTCGGGGCGGAACTAATGCCTTTTAATGTCCCAATTAAAAATAATAATTAGTTCTGCCCTTTTCACGTCTTATGAAACTAAGGCAATAGTTTCACCCTGAACCTCCAACATTTTTAAAAGAACTCTATTTTTGCAATCTTGTATTCACTTCTGTTAACTTATTTGATAACTCTAATCTCATATCTATAATAGCATTCACTATTTTACTCGCATTTTCTGCTTCACATTCTCTCATCTCTTCTAACTTATGAGTCAAATGATTTGACACTGCTTTTTCTAATCCAAAAAACTTATTGATTAAAAGTTCAAGTATTTTAATTCCAGCCATTACAGCTCCAAATATTATTCCAAGTTCAGTAGGGTTTATTTCCATTTTATATTATTAAACTTTCGTCAATAGTATTGTCTATTGCTTCTCGGGCTATTACTTGAAGCCCCCTATTTATATCTCTTAAAACCAATCTTTTAATCTGCTCCTGAACCCATAATTTATCAGTATATTTTGCCACTTGTGGTATTGGATAAGTTGGCGGATTGGTTTGCACAAAAGCGGGGTCGTCTTTTGTTTCATTGTTGGGATACATTTTGAGAAATCCTTGCGATGCTTTATCCACCTTTGCAGATGGTATTTTGAATGAAATTGTTATGTCTGGCATAAGTTTTTATCTAATTTATACTTGTTAATAATCCATTTGAAAAGTGCATTATATTGCTATTCAAATCTGTTAAATCCCCTGTATAGCCTGTTGTAGGCACACTTGTTAATCCGCTTCCGTCTCCATAAAATGTTCCGCTGATTGTCAAATTTCCATTATTGTCAAAAGTAAATCTATCACCTCCTGCGCCCGTTGCACCATATTTCATTATCAATCTCCCCGATGTAGGAAGCCAAAAAAGCCAATCTGAACCTACAAGTTGTATTCCTCCACTTAACACCGCTTCTGTTGTTGAACCAAAAAATAAAGAATCAATATACGCATTTTTCCAATAAAGAGATGAAGTTCCCAAATCAACATCGCTATCTGTGGTCGGAGCAAATACTCCGTCAATCAAACTTATCTGTTCTGTCGCCCCAATGTTAAAGTCAATTCCAGTTGTTGCCCCTATATCAACATATCCGTCATTTAAGCTATCAATGTATTCGTTTCCGTCGGTTTGCGTCAGGATTAACTTATCATAAAGAATTATGGGGAGGTTAAAATATGAATTGCTATAAGCATCCAATTTTATTGCGAAACCAGCGTTTTCAGTAGGAGGTGTTCCTGCTCCAGGAGCAGCTGCGATGTCGGTATAGGTTGTCGTAGGGGCTGTTACATTGGCAATAAAGGTATTTGTCCATGTTCCTGCGACAGTGGAACGATAAATCTTATACGTAACCGCTCCAGTAACCGCTGTCCACGAAAGAGCCGCCGAAGCCGTCCCACCCCCAGCGGTGATAGTAACCGCCCTATACCTCGCACTATTCGTGCCACTTTGCAATCCATCAGGGCCGAGAGTAGTTATGAGATAGTAATATGTCCCATCAGCTATTGCACCTCCAACCCCTTGCGTGATGGCAGCTTGTGTGGCGACACTATCCATCGTAAGTCCGAAATGATTATCCCTGTCAAAATGAAAACGCCTGTAAGCGGCACCACTATTACCGCTTCCATCACCCCAAGCATACATAGCCTTCATATAAAAATCTGAAACGGGGTGGGAAATATTTATAGCGTGTAATTTCCAAGCGGGAACTGTCCAGTTTGACGGATACCAATCAAAACCGAAATCATCAGTTGATAAGTGCTGAAAAGCGAAGTTTGCACGATACCAGTATGCGTTTATTGATGTTTTGACTGAGCCGTAATTGCGGAATGTTAAGTCCCCATCTAATCCTGCGGTCATCCTGACATTCGACCAGCCTCCGTAATTGTTGAAATCTAATCGGGCAGAACTGTATCCCCTAATTGTGTGATTGTAGTTTCCGTTGGCAGGGTAATCGTACCAGCCCGTGTCTGTATTACCCCTGAACTGAACAAGTCCAGAGCCGACCTCCTTCGGATTGATGACAAGGTTTGTGCCGTCGTAGTAGGCGGTGGCATCTGCTGCTGTCCCAAATTTGGTCTTGGCATTGTCCAACAAATTGAGATTGGCAAAAGTCGGAGAAGAAGTGGTTTTGACTGCTTGGTCTAAATAATCTGAAAAATTATACCCGTCCCAAAGGTCTGCATTTAGATTTGGCACTAAGGTTGTTGTCGGTGTCCACGAAGCCTGATTTAATCCATCTAAGTGAAGTGAGAGAGGGTCGGTTTCGGCTGTTAAAAATCCATACCCTAAAATCTTATCATCTAAATATCCTGCTGCGGGGTCAGAAGCGTTGAGTTTGACGAGTTCGTCGGTAGAAGTACCAGTTTGTTTATTTATCAAAAATTGTGTCCTTTGGTCTAAAATACTAACAGCTCTATTGAGAGTGTCAGAATGCATCTTATCTAAACCAGAAACTTGCTCGGCTTCTATCTTCAAATCATCTTTTTTCCCAGTATTTATTTTATCAACTATCTGTAATCGGGTGTCTGGTGGGAGTTCATTCTTCAACTGGGCCATTGTAGGTATCGTGGGTTTAATCGCTTGTATAGCCCTTTCTGTGCTTGTGGCAACGATTTGGTCGGTATCTACTGGCTCGGCATCGTTTCCTTTGTCGCCCTTGTCGCCTTTTTTGCCATCAAAATAGTCCTTGCCCTTAACAGGAATATATCCGTCTTTGCCATTTTCTATCTTTAACTTTTTGCGTAATTCTTCCCCTTTAATTGTGAGTTTTATCTTTTTCATACAATATCCAACTCAATTATTAAATCTTCTTGTAAGTCTTCTTTAATCTTTTTTAGTTCTCCCTTTATATCAGCGTTGTCGGGTATCTTTATTGCATCAATCTTATCCTCTAATAAGTCCATTTTTTCTAACAAAACAACCGCCTCAGTTCCTTTCTCTTTGGCTTGTGCTAACTTTATGGCTTGGATTAGTTTTTGTTGTTTGGTTGGCATTTACTTATGTTTTATAATATGCTATACTTATATTATATTAGTAGCCTTACGATTAAAGATGTGTTATTCCACTCGTAAGGCGGGATAACACTTTTTTAATGTAATAATATTTATGTTAGTTACATGTAAGTGTTGTAATAAAGAATTTTATATTTCCCCCTCAAGGTTGGGAAAAAGGTTTTATTGTTCTCGCAAATGTTTCCATAAAATCGGACACCCGAATAGGAATAGAAGCGTTAAATTAAATTGCAGTTTTTGTGGAAAAGAATTTAAAAGAAATATATCTCGCCAGAGCAAAACTGACAAAACTTATTGCTCATATAAATGTTTTTATTCTGCTTTCATCCCATACAATAAAGGAAAAAACTTATCGTATATTGTTTGGAATAAAGGAAAGAAAATGTTGCCTCAACAAAGCGGTAAAAATGCGTCTGGTTGGAGGGGTGGACGATTTATATCAAATGGGTATGTTTATATTTATACCCACAAACATCCATCAAACTATAATGGTCATTATTTAGAACATCGGCTGGTCGCAGAAAAATGCCTCGGTAGGTATTTGAAAAAATATGAAATAATCCACCATATAAATAACGACAGAAGTGATAATCGTCCAAAAAATCTATATCTATTTTCAAATCAGAAAAAACATTTCATTTTTCATTTTAATCCTCACCCACTAACATCAAATATTATTTAAAAGAACATCTATGCTTGGATTTATAATTATAGTTATCCTAATACTGCTTTTACTCGGTAGAGTCAATAAAGAAACCTACTAATTATTTAGGTATTTTACCTCCTGCCCTTATAATAATCTCTGCTTGTTTCTGTGGTGAAATCAATAAATCTACCCAAGAACGAGGATTCAAGAATCCGAATGCTGCTGTTTTTTCCATAGCCAATTCTCTACCTGCCACAATAGGCAGTATTTTTTTACCTCCTTGTTCCTCATAAAACTTAAGTAATTGGTCTAAGGAATCCTTGTTTTTGCCCAGAGCATTAGCAAATCTTGTGAATGGGTCTCCTGAGTTAAAAGCGTCCACTATATCATCAAAGGTTTCTATGTATTTTGAGAAATTTCCATTTAATACAGAGTATTTGCTTGCTATATTAGATGGTAGGTTTCCTTTAAGGGCGGTATTCAATTCATTGTAGAATCTCCCAAGTAAAGGAGATTTACTTGACCCACCAGCTTCTTTGGCAAACTTTGTAAGTTCTCCAACTAATTGCTTATAGTCGTCAAGAGTTGAATTAGTTAATTTACCCCACTTGTTCAGGGCATTAAAAGCCTTCTGTATATTGCCGACTTCTCCTGCATTAGCAATAATTTTACTCTTTGTAAAATCTAATACTCCCTTTTTAACAGTAACTCCGTATTCTTTAAGTAAATTATTGAAAGAAGATGCTATCTTATTTTTATCAACTGCCGTGCTGGCGTATTTACCTAAAACTGATGTTTTTGCTTTAGCATAATCAGTTATAAACTTGGTTTTAATTTCTATTGATTTTTTAGAACCTTCTTTGATAGCGTTTCTTAATGCTTCGTTACCCTGTTTTGCCCCTAATGTTGCCGCTGTTGGGTTTTTCATAGCTTGAGTAATAACATCATTATTCTCTCCTGAAAATATACCCAGTAATTTTGGAAATCTTGATTTAGCATATTCGGTGGCTGGACTAAAAACATTTGATACTGATTTTACTACATTGCCAGGGATTTTAGTAATATCGGAAACTCCCGCACTGACTGATTTCTGTGCAAAGGGTATTTTACTAATTCCCTTAACTGCAAAAATATCTGCGGCGTTCTGTATGTCTTTGGCGATTTCAGGATTTTGTTCTGCTAATGTTGCAAGGTTTTTACCAAGCCATTCAGCTCCTGGTATTTGTGATATTGCAGAACCGATACCTTCTAATGTTTGTTTGATTCCAGGGGCTTCAAATATAGGAGTTGTTATAGCACTTGCTATTCCTCCAACGGTTCTTAACGCTGCCCTCGGTATATCAACGGCTTTTGTTGCCGTAGTTTTTAAAATATCTAATGGCGACATTCCTTTTGTAATAGTTGGTTGAGTAAAAGCTGATTTCATAGATGAAGTAATATCTTCGGCGTTACTTTTTAATTTGCTTCCAACTCGTTCAAAATAACCACGATTATCTTCAGAACTATTAAGTATCTCTGAAGACGAAACATTAGTAGATAACAAACCTTTTAATTTTTCAAACTCTTGTGGTGTTAGTGTCATATTATTGTTGATTTAATAATTTCTCTAACTCTTTTCGTTGTTCAGGTGATGCTTTTTTCATTAAATCGTATGTTTCAAATAAGTTTACAGATGGAAACTGAACATTTATTCCTTCTGTCAAAAGATTAGCTTCTGCTTGGTTAAGCATAAAGTTATAAAGTCCATTTATCTTGGTTCTCATCTGTTTATCTGAATCATAAACATTTGGAGTAAATTTTTGAACCTGTTTTGTCTGTGCCTCTGTTAATGCCGCACCTGATGCCCATTGTTGAGCCTTAAGGTTTATAGCTTCTAATGCCTGCCTGTTATTAACATATTCTGTGTCTTGAGCATTAAATATCCCCTTAAACCACTGACCCAGTGGTGCTAAGCCAAATATTCCTCCCGAGCCAGTAAACTTTCCTTCTTGATTAAGTCCAGCTAATTCTTCTACTGCATTCAATACTTCAACGGCTGGTGCAATTTTAGCCCTTGTTCCGCTTGATATTGCTTTATTTCCAACTAACTCACTCAAAACCGCTCTGGTGAGTATAGGCGTATTTGCTTCAGGATTAGACATAATTTGATTTACTGTATCTGATATAATCTGTGGAGTCGAATCGTTTTGTGCTGTTTGTACTTTTAGACTATTTTGTAAATTTATCTTATCAATATCATACTGATTTTGTATAGCATCTCTTTGTAAAGTAAATTCTTGTTCGTTCTTAATCTTCTTATCATCTAATAATCTTTTCTCTCTGTTCGTGGCAAAATCATATACTGTATCAATAAGTTTTTGATTATAATCTCTACTATTTTGTAAATCTTGAACCCTCAAAGAGAATAATTTGTCAACCCTATCTTGTGCTTGGGTTAAAAGTGTTTGTGCCGCCTCAGCATTTCCTTGAAAAGATTGTATTTTGGCTTGTGAAACAAGAGCCAAACTTTGTAATGGTAATGCTCTAATAGCCGTCTGTCTTGAAATTTCTTGTCCTTGCCTTGAAAGAAAACTTGTAGTTATATCCTTTCCACTTGCATTTTGTTCATTTTGTAATTGAGCCTGTGTTGCCTCATTAGCAATTTTTGTTAATTCAGCGTTTATAGCCGATAAATTAGCTTGTTCTGATTTTATAAAAGAATTAGCAGTATTTACATTTGTTTGTAATCCAGCAATATTAGCTTGATTTTCAAGTCCACTATAAATATCCTGTCCTTCCGTTGATGAAGGGGCATTTGATTTTGTTCCTAAAGCATATTCTTCTAATATCTGTTTCATTGGGTCTTCAGATTGGATTGGAGGAGCTGTAATTATAGGATAATCTGTCTGAGGTTTTTCAGGCACAGTTAAGACAGTCTGATTGCCAGATAAAGTATCAGTTGAAACTATGTTGTTCAGCCACGGATTTGCATTCGCTATGTTTTTGTAATAATCTTCTGATTGTGTTTCGTTTGGCATAATTTTATGTTGTTAACCCTAAGTTTGTTAAAATCGTTTTTATTGACCCTATCGCTGTTCTTGCTTGAGAGTCTACTGTTGCTCCGCCCGTTGGAGCAGTAAAAGTTACTTGTTGAGTTATTGGATTATCGGCTATTTCATAGAAGCCAAGCTTGTCTGTTTTAATTCCAACCGAACTGCCTAAATTAACATCACTTTTAAATTGAACTTTCTTTCTAAATACTTTTAAATCCGAATACTCGTCTTTATAAACAAAAGACTTTAATTCATTTAATTCTTTTTCTAATTGTGATATTTTTTCTTCGTTTGTCATAATAATTTGCTTGCTTGTGTTTCGTATTTTGCTAAAAATCCTGTTAATTCTGCTCCACCCAATAATTCAATTCTAAACTTAATTTGTTTAGCTGGAATATCTTTAATTAGCTCTCTTTGCACTTCATTGTCTGTCGCTTCCGTAAAAAGCGTAGTCCAAGTTGTTTCTGCGTCTTTCATATATTTAAGAACCACACTTGCTCCTGCTGGTAATGCCTCAAATTGGCACATAAAGCCTTTAAATATCTTTTTGTTGGCATAACCTCCGTCATACCAGCCCGTTTCAACCACGCCCGCCTGTCCTGAATAGGTAGAAGTTGAAGTCCTGAATAAATCCATATTATCTGTGCTATCAAATAAAGTGGCGAAAAATGGGATACTGGTATTGCTATTGTCGTTTTGAACTACAAATGATGAAAATGGTGCTGGCCACTGCGTATTAGCAGTAGCCCCTAATGTTTTAATTATTGAAAAAGCGTTTTGTTTTGAAATATCATCTCTGCCATATCTTGCGATATAATATTCTAAAACATCTGTTCCTTGTGGTCTTGTGCCTGAAATTAAAATATAAATATAGCCGTCTTGTTTAGTAGTTTTTGTTCCTGCAGTTATGTGATAAGTAGTCGGACTTGAGATATTCCTTCTTCCGTTATATTCATAAACCGTCTGAAATGAACTTCCATTATATGATTTTATTCTTATCTTTTTGTAATTATAACTATTAACAATCACATAAACTGTCCCGTCTAATATTTCTGCTCCTACAACATATCCTGAACCTATCTTAATAATGTCTACAAAAGTTGTTGTAGTAACGCCATCCCATAAATACATTTTAGAATCTCCATCGCTTCCACTACAAACTATTCCCATATAGTTACCTAAATCAAGCAGTTTTTTAATCGTCTGTCCTGCAGGTATTGCTAGCATATTCACACAATCAGTCACAACTACCTTCCAAATATCTTGATTAAGCCAGCCATACATGCTTCCTTGCCAGTTAAGTCCTCCTGATAATCCACCTGTCATATTAGACCAGTCGCCATTCACGCTTCCAAAAGCAGTAGTCATCCTGCCTATTTTGTTTCCATTTTCAAAATAAAGATAGCCATCGGCATTATATAAAAGGAAGGGGTCTGCTTTACCTGATTGAACATACCCTGTTGCAGGCTCTGCTGAAGTGACCACAGAAGAGGTATCTATTTTATAAATTGTAACATCTTTATCGGTTACATTATCCCTGCCATATCCAAAAATATCTTCTCCAACTTTTATTATTTTGATTATATTATATGCGTTGGCAGCTGCAATTTCTGCTGTGTTAAGCAGTTGCTTTGCACTTGTTTTTTTCAACTCAACATTTTCTGCGTATGCTAAATACCCGTCTGGCAGATTTCTGTCAAAGCTATCCAGTATCCCTCCGTCAAATCTTGTTAATTGTATTAGTTTTTCCATTTTAATTAAGCATCATAGCTTATAGTTGAGTTATCGTGGCTAAGAACATAAACCCTAAAATTAGTAATCGTACAAGTATTTCCTGCCGTAGAAATTTTAGTATAAACTTGGATTAAATCCCCTGCCGCTATTCCTGAAATATCTTCAGAAAATTCTGTCCCACCTGTAGCTGTCGTAGTTCTTTCAGTCCCGACGGCTACTCCGTTTTTATAAATCCTCCCATAAGCAGTAAAAGAAGCACTATTAGGAGCAATTGTGAATTTTATTCTATATGCTCCAGCACGATTGACAGTTGCTTCTTTATGTTCCGTATAAGTTTCTGAAGTTTCTGCCCTTGAAGTATCAGCTGAAATAAGTAACCTATCTCCAGCAGCTGCATCAACTCCTAATCCCCACTCTGGGCCAGTAGCTCCTACCCTTAAAATATATCCTGCAGTACCTAAAGCTAACCTCGTTAAAACCGAACCATCAGAATAAAGTAAATCACCTGCGGTAGTCAGTCCTAACCATCCGTCTGCTAATAATCCTGAAGCTAGAGCAACGGGAACTTTGTTTGCGGCTGGGACTTGATTAAAACTAGCTCCGTTGGCGAATAAACGAGCTACAGCTCCTGCGGCTGTCCCTGCGGCTAATTCTGCATCTGTGGCTTCCTCTACTACTCCCTTAACAGTAGTTGAAGCATCTACTACAACTGTTTCCGCCGCCCAGCTTGGAACGCCAGAAGCTACCTTTAAGATATAAGCATCAGTTCCTATTCCTAATCTTTTGATAGTTCCATCTGTGTGCCTGTACCAAATATCTCCTGTGGCGTCTGACCCGATAGTTACTTTAGTCCCTGTGCCTAAAATCTTACTGGTTAGAGTTTCTGCTCCTGCTAAAGAAGCGGCTTTATCGCTTCCTGTAATTCCTCCTAATTTATAGTCGTGGCTTGTAGTAACGGCAGAAGCATCAGCGCCCACCTTCGCTTGTAACGCTTCAATAGTGTCGTCCTCTAAGGTGTGATGCGTAATATGTGAAGGATTTGAAAGAGGTTGCCCCGATGTCCCACGAGTCGGGTCTAAATTTTGAAGTGATGTTGGAAAATCTGATGCCATAATTAGTTTTTTGTTATATTATTTATTGTCGCTGTATACTTGTCTTGATTAGTAAAAGTTAATAACTTATCAGCCCAAAATGCTTCTGTATCGTCCCAAGTCCTAACCGAATCATCCCAAGTCGTAATTCCAATTTTTCTTGAAGGAATTATTGTCGCTGTATGCTTGGTGGCGTTGGTGAAAGTAGCCATTATCGTGAGCTTCTATATTTAGAAATAATTCTTGTTAAAACATCTTTATCACGCTTCGCATAAACGCTCTCTATCTTCCCTGTAAGTCCTCTGTCCTCATCGCCTTCATATTTTAATAATTCGCTATTAAGAAATGATGCAGATTTCAAATTATGCAAATTAGCATAATAAGCCTCTGGTCTTACGCATAGATATTCGTCTAATCTTGAATCAAAACCTGACTTTGTAGTATCAGCAACATTTACGGTCGGAGTGGAAAAAGAAGTTGACTCTCTGTTAATAAAAATCTTTATTCCGCCTGTATAACTATAATCTGGTATTGCATCTAAAAATATACCATTAGCTAACTTATTGTATTTAGATGGTTTGCCTGTTATGTTCTGTCCATCAACTATTCCCATAGCGTTTCCTTTGAGTTTTTGGTCAACCAATTCCAAATCATAAAATATACCGTCTTCTCCAGCTACCATTATCCTATAAATATCTAAAATCAAATAACCCGCTTCATCTGTCGTAAAAGAATAATCCCTCTGTCCTAAAACAAGGTTTGTAGTAATAATCGGATAGTCAGTATGATTTGAATCATCAAAAATCCAACCATTAACTTTTAATGCAATAGTCAAAAGACTTGTTTTAGCAAGATTTATTTCCCTCCTTACATCCGCAAGAGGAAAATCATCTACTGTTATTCCTAAGTCAGAATAAATCTTGTCTATAATTCCGTCCTTATTTGTTGGAGAATAAAGTTGAAGTGCCATTATTGTTTTTTAGTTGTATTAAATCTAATTTTAAAGTCGTTCAAATGACTGAAAATAGAACATACCACCTCTCCATTTTCAATCATTATTGTGTCATAATCTTCAAACTCATCTTGTAATAGAGGTTTCATCAGTTCCCTGCCTAATGGGATAATCTTGTCATTATACTTTTGAGCATTAAGAGCGATTATGTTTCTTTCGGTTTCTTTTTCCTCCTTCTGCTTTTTAACTGCGTCATACTTGTCTCTTATTTCTTGTGGAGTTCCTGCTTTAACTTTGGCATAAATCTCTTTCTTAATATCGTTTATGTCTTTAACACATTTGTCCATTCGTTTAGTAATGGCTTTTTCTCGTTTCTTGAATTCTTTTAAGTCAACTTTCTTTTCTTCCTCAATAAGTTGTTTTTCAATCTCTGTCATTTCTTTTTCTAATTTCTCTATCTCTTCTGATTTTGCTCTGCCCTCAATCACTAACTTTGATTTCTCTTCAATAAGTTGTTTTAATTCGTCGTTGGTTAACTTCACAATTTTTGGATATTCCATGTTTGTTTTATTTAATAGTTTTATATGCTTCTGACCATTTATAAGCATTTTTAGAAATCGTGTAATTCGCAAGCACATACTTCTTTGTGTCTTTGCCTATTTGACTTCGCAAATCTTTGTTTGCAATCAACTTCTCAATTTGACTGATAAACTCTTCTGTGTTGCTTGCCAGTAAAAGATGTTTAGCATCTTCGGGATTAACCTCATACGGAGAATCTTTTGTCGGGAAGCTCTGTCCTATCGTTGGAATTTCCAACATCGAATTCTCTAAAAACTTTAAGTTGCTCTTGCATCTGTTGAAATAACTATCATATCTTGGAATAATCACCATATCTAATTTCAACTCATTTAGAACTTTGTAATACTCGTCTACCTTTACAAACGGATGCCATTCTATATTTACCGAACTCCAATAAGCATATTGTTCAGAATACAACTCCTTGTAAATATCGTTCTCTCCTTTTGGTGGAATTGAAAGTAAAACCAATCTTACTCTTTTGTCGTTCTGATAGTGGTCTATAATTGGTCTTAAAGTCTCCACATCGTTAGTTATTCCCACCGAACCTGTCATACCTATTCTTATCACATCGGTTTCGTTCTTTGTTGGTTTAGGGAAGTAGAACGGGTCTACGCAGTTTGGTAATACAACCACATTATCGTTTATCTTCTCATATTCCTTTTTAAGGAACTCTGTTGTGCAAGTGATTAAGTCAGCTTCTTTTGCAAACACATTTAAGGCAGAACTCATCTTTTCGATTCCTTTCTCTACTCGTTTCTCGTTCATATAATCGTTGAACTTGAATCCGTTGTCTTCTTGTAGTGTATCGTCATTATCCATCACGATTTTCTTACCTTGCTTCTTCAATATCCTTGCTAACGCTAATAACTGTCCTGCAACTGGTCTATGGAAAACTACTATGTCTGCACTTATTGCCGCCCTTGCTTTGTCTTCGGGGGTCATTTGTTTCAAAAGGAATGTTGTGCGGTCACCGTCCCAACCATTTGCTTGTAAGGGAAATAAACAACGAACATTATAACTTCCATTCAAACCTGAATTCACATAAAATACTTTCATTGTTGGAGAAGCTCTAATTCCGCTTTTTTCTGAGCTATTTTGAGCTTTTTTAATTCTTCTAATTCTTGTAATTTTTGCTTTGTGGCTTGTATTTGTTGCAGAACCGATAAACCATCGCCTTCTATCACGGGACTTGCCACAGGGGCTTGTGTCGCTTGTGGTGGCGTTATAGGTGGCAACACGCTATCTACTTCCCTTGGAACAAGAACCTGTTTTGTCTTTGGGTCTATGATGTTGCCACCAAAATCTATTCTTTCGGTTGACTTGACGGGGTTAGAACTGATGTAAACTTTGCCCATAATTGTTTTGTGTTATTCATTCCCTGACGCTTCGGGTAATTTCCGTCAGGTTATTACCCGAGAACGAATATCACAAGTATTACTAATCTGCTGTCTTAATCCAAACTCCTGCGGCGTCTCTGTTTTCTATTGTGCCGTAGAGTAAATCTGCGGTTGTAATAGTTGAAAGATACTCAGGAACATAATTGGATTGCACTCTTACTCCGTATTTGCCCGTCATCGAATTTCTTGCCAATGAACCACCTGTCCCTAATGGGGAGGTTGCCCAATGTAAAGCATCTTTATGAGCCAAAGCATTTGATCTTCCTACGGTTCCAGAAATATATTGAACATTTGGTGTTATATATACTGGAATACCATATAAGGTCGCTTTTGGAGTCTTGCCAGTTGGGTCGTTAACTGGTGAATTGACGGCTAAACTGAATTTGTCGAGATTCTGCACTTGCTTCCAAAATACATTTGGGTGCATGAAGAATGCGACTCCTTCGGTTGAGTCAATACTCGCTGCTTCAAGATATGCTATTGCTTGACGAATTTCGCTATCAGCTAAGTTGCTTGTTGAAGCTCCTACTGATTGGCTGAAATTGTCAAATAGCAACGCGAGTGCTACTTCTAACTTCTTAGCAACCGCAAATCCGCAATTCTGTGCATACTTTTCTTGTATGTAGTAAGAATGCTTGACTTGAGCTGCTTCTCTGTCTTCAATGGCGAATGATGCTTCATACCACTGGTCTACGGCCAATGTGACTTTGGTTTCTGTAGGATAATTGAGTGTCACTGCTGTAGCATTTGTTTTGCTATTGGCTGCGAACTCAGTCATGTTCGGTGTATAAAGCGTATCGCCACCGCCTGCTAACTCAGAACTCCTATCTGTAAAGAACCCAGCGATTATTAACTTTGATTGATAAAAATCATTGATTTTCTCTCCCCAAATTTCAGGGATAAAGGAATCCAGAGTTGTAAGGGTTTCTGTGTTTGTCGGAAATGCCATTTATTTTTCGCCCATTGCTTTCTTAAAAGCTTCTTGATGTGCTTCTCGTGTTGAACCAGATTCAGTTCCTTTGATTTCCTCTTTGGATTCGCCAGAACCTTTTGAAGCACCGAGCTTGGCTTTCTCCTTTTTTTCTTTCTCGTCAGCGTCTTTCTGATAAGTAAGAAATAAAGGGTCTTTAATTGCTTCAGTCAAGGCAATACCTTTTCCCTTAGCAATTACTTTCGCCTGCTCAATGGCTTCATCTGATAACCCGCGAGCAATCAGTTTAAGTTCTTCTGAAAGTTGTGGGTCATTAGGTTTATTCTCAACGGGAGGTTTCTTTTTATTTTCGCCTTCCGCTTTTTCAGCTCTGATTTTATAGTTTTGAGCAAGTTCTGCGTCCTTTTTTGCTTTTTCAGCAATAGTCGCATATTCTTGATTAATTAACTCTGCTTTCTTTTCTTGTAGTTTAGTATCTTTATCCTCATCAGATAAAGCATCTAACTCTGCCTGAAAATCAGCATCAGAACTAATTTTTTCATCAACAAAAGTGATGATATCCTTCTCCTCTAAGGCGGGAGTGCCATTGTTTTCTGCCATAAGTTTTTTAGACATATTTTAAGGTGTTTGCCTTCACCCCTTACGGATTAAGTGGACTTATAATTGCCACTATTTTGCTTACCAATTACTTGATAAGCAATAAGTGATGATTATTCTATTGGTGTCTCCACCGGCGTTTCAGGAGTTGAATCTGTTGGAGTTTCCTCTGGAACAATTATGTTTTCGTCTTCCATAGATTTTTTGTTTTTAATAATAATTACCTCGCTTCGTTTAATGAAAATTCACTAAATAATTCTTGTGCTTTTTGTTTATATGCTATTGCTGCTTCTTGTGGAGTGCTATAATATCCAATATGAATTTTTTTCCCTAATTTCTGAATTTGTGCCAACCATTTTCCACTTCCCTTTTTTAAACTAACTCCTTTTAAATTTACTTTATTATTTAAGTTTATACTTCTGTTCCACTGGTTTTCTGCTCTTGTGCATATTCGTAGATTTTCTTTACGATTATCCAACACATTATGATTTATATGGTCTATTTCCTTACCTTTTAATGGGTTAAGTATTTCTCTGTGCATAAGAATTCCTGCCTTTTTATTATTTTTTATCAAAGTCCTTCTCGCATATCCAATGTGATTATGCCATTTAAATTGGTTGAGATAATCAAAATCTGCGTCATCTACTATTGCTATTTTACCTCGTGCTAATTTAATTTGTTTCATCTTGATTGATTAATTTGTTCTTTTTTATCAACCTTTGAATTGAATATCACATCTAAGTTTTCAAACGCCTTGTCCAGTAATTCTGTTGCATCTGCCAAAGCGACCGTGTCTTCTCTGTTCATTAGTTTTCTTACTGCTTCATCTCTGAAAAACTGCAACAAGTATTGTCTTACATTCTCTTTGGTATCTTTGTCTAAATTGAAAGATTGTAAAGATTTCATACTTTTGCACCTGAGGCGGTTAAGGATAATTTTTGTGGATTAGGGTTTCGTGTTGAATTTTGTTGTTGCATCATCTGTTCTTGTGCCATTGCGTCTGTCTTTGCTTTTTCATTTATGGCTTCTGTTATGGCCACTGGGCTTATCCCAGCACCAGATAATTCTATTATCCTTGCTAATAACTGAGAAGCCACTGGGTCGTTAGCCATATTAGGATTAGAGGCATAAACCGTCAGTATATTACTCAAACTTTCAAGTGTAGCGGCTTTGTTTCTTTGTTCGCCTGTTATGTTAACAGTCAACTTAGCTTTGAATCCTTTATAAAAGTTCTCTGGTATCTGAATAAATCTTTGTCCTTTTGTGGATTTTATAAAATCATCTGCAACTTGAAGCCAAGCATCGTAATCTTCCTGTGTAAATGGTTTATCGCCTAATATCATTTTAACCGACCTACTGCCGGCTTCTTTTATTGAAAACAGCTTATCTATGTTCTTCAATTCATCGGGCGAAAACTCATAAGCTAAAATATGTTCTCTATTCAACCTTGATGATAAATATGGCATAACCCAATCTTCAAATATCTCAGTTAAAAAGATACCAAACTCTTGTTGAAGTGTTTTGAACACGCTTGACGATTGCTGTAAAACTGTTGCTTGTAATCTGAACGGAGTTCCTGACGGTGGAGTTTCACCTCTTTGAGCTGAATAAGCACTTGTAGTCTTCTCTAACTGGTTATACCATTGTTGAATTAAATTGCTGTATTGTTGAAGTCCTCCTGCTGGAAGAAGATTAAGAGCCGTGATTGGTTTCCCATCCTCGTGCTCTAAAATAGTTCCATCGTCAACTTCATTCAACAAATTTCTACCTTTCAGTTTCTTTGAAGCCGATTGTCCTACAACCTTTGTGGTGTATTCCATTGCTCTATGTTGCTTCAAAACAGCGTCATTCGTCCATACTTGGGCTTCTTCGCCTTCTTCAACTACTCCTACACCAAATGACCTACCTGCTCGTGGTTTTCTTGCAAGATACTTATAAACTCTATCGGTGTCGTCTTCGCAATAACAAGGAATAAATCTATCGTTTTTTTCTGTTGTTCCTGCGTCAGTAGGATTTCCTGCTATGTAATATAACTGATAAGAAAACTTCTTTTCGTCTTTTGGTGTGTATTTTTCGCCATTACATTCCTTGAAAGTTGCTTGGTCAAACTCGCCTCTTATCTCGTGAATAGGAATTCTCTTATTAACTCCTTTGCATTTAGAAAGAACCTCATCTATGTTTTTCCATTCAGTCATCTTTGAAAGTTCAACCGGCGTCATCCAGTGGGTTTCAACTATTACACCTTGTATTATGTTCACTTGGTCTGTTGTGGTGTTTTTCCATTCAGGTAATTCTAAACTCAACATCTTCTTGCCTTTCTCATCTTTCTTTACAACTTTCTTAACTAAAAGAGAACCATATCTTGTATGCGTATCTCTCATATCGTTCAGCGTTTTTGCAAAGTTCACTTCCTTCATCCAAACTTGAATATCTTTTGACATCAACCAGCTTTCTAAATAATGATTGCCGTCATCGCTTGTTATGTTAATATCCTTTGTGTCTAAATCTTTGGCGGCATTTTCAACATCGCATATTGCATTTAAAATCTGATAGAATGGTTTGTCTCTTCCAAGTTCGTCTTTCTGACCATTCAAATACTTCGAGTTGTTGTAAAATTCAATAGTTCTTATGGTTTTCTTTTGTGAGAATGGAAGACCATCAACTAAGTCAATAGTTTTAACATAATTGCTTTTGATATCTTCTAACGCTACATCAATTTTCATAAGTTATCTTGAATTATTATTTATATTCCTTTGTTTCGCATCAATTCGTTCTAAGTTTTCTATTGGGTCTATGTATTCTTTGTCAACCAAATCACTACCAAAATATATTCGCTTAATTAAGGCAAATTCCTCTGGGTCTGATAGTGTTGGACGCTTTTTGGTTTCCATAATTTTACAGCAAAAAAAGAGTGTTTTTGACACTCCCCCCTTTGATTTCGGTTAGGAATTATTATCTAAAATTATATTTATTACCTTATTATATTCTATCCAGACTGCTTGTCAAGTCCCTTACTCTTTAAGTATAGCAATACCCAAATGCTTTGTCCAGTCCTAAAACCTTTTGTGGCATAATGCGTCATCAATCCTTTGGATAACTTTAAGATGGTCAAAATGAATTATCGCTTGTGTTGAAACTAAATCTAATGTCTTACAGTGCTTGATAAACTCCAAATTGTTTCTATTTTGTAAAGTCCAGTTGAGAAACTCAGAAGTGATTTCGTCCAGTCCCATCACTTTGAAGTCAATTAACTTAGGGCGAAAATATGAACTTGTATTATTTAGCATTACCTTGTTTGGTTAGTTGTGTTTCTTAGTCTCGATAATAACCTATCGGCTTTTTCTAATTCCATATCATCGGGAATCAGAGTGCACAAAACATATCTTATTCCCGCCATACTATGATTAGCACATCTTGGTTCTTCCACATTTAATATCTTGCCGTCCTTATCGACCATCCATAAATAATTACGATATTCTTTTAAGGTGTTGAAGCTTCTTCGTGTTATTGAAATCCTTTGGTTCTGAACCTTGCCTATTGACCACTTAACAAATGTTTCTGTCTTTGACTCACCTCGTTGTTTTGAAACTCCAACTATATTAACTCCGAAACTTCTTATCTCGTCAATGCTTTTCGGTTCAGCTGAATCTGCTATCGTTAGTGTCTGTGGCGTAGGAAGAGCCAATAAGACATTTGCCAATGCTTTGTTTAACATTCCTTTCTGATACAACTGCTCATCAACTATGTAGCCACCGTTATGCTCATAGACATCGCCTATGCTTGAAGGGTCGTTTGAATAGCCGAAATCCAACCACCTTGCTACCAATCGGGCTTCGTGCGGTATGTCGTCTATCACTTGCCAGTCTTTGTAAATCCTTGTAGTAATAACTCCTAACTTACCTTCACCATAAACTGTCCACCATTCCTTGTTGTTTTTGTGTGCTTCTATTTCTGATTTTGTTGTTGCGTCTAATGCTTCGTTGTCTAAATAGGTTAATGGTCCTAAATATCCGTCTCCCAAGAAATCTATGTCGTCTCTCTTGCCCAACATCTCTGTGTAAAACCAAAACTCTTCTGATGGGTTCCAATCCATCCAAACTATCTTTCGTGTTCTTGTAATCAACTGGTCTGCGATATTATACGGAAAATGAACTGCCTCATTTAAGAAAAGTATATCTCTTCTTGGCCCGTGTGCTTTACCGAACTTGTCAAATGAAATGAACTCTATAACACTTCTTGTCGGAAAACTATACTTCTTACCAGCCAGCCAACTGTTGTCGTCCCAGTATCCGTGAGCTGTCATTATGTTCTTAAAATCTCTTATCGCTCCTAAGTCTAAGTGTGGTGCTGATTCTCCTACAACTGTAATCACTTCGTCTTTCACGCTTTGTGCATAGTCAATCAACCATATAAGAATTGATATTGTCTTACTTGAACTTGTGCCACCCGAAACAGCTCTAATCCTCTTTTTCAGATTGAATATCTTGGTTGTCGCTGTCGTCGTTTTGTAAAGATTTTGTTGCATAAATTGGTATTTGTTTTATTGTCTCTCCTCCACTTGTTAGGTCTGTCTTATTAGCGTGAAGTTTATCCATTATCTTTAATAAAACCCTTTCTAATTTTTCAAACTGCTTATCCATTCTTTCGGTATTCTTCCCTTTTCTTACAGCATCTATGTAAGCAAAAAACCAATTCAAGTGTTTTTTCATTTGCTTTTTTTGGTCTTCTTCCCACTCATAACCTTTCCTCCCGCCTCCGACATTACCTATTTTACCTCTTGCGTTTGGATTTCCCATTTTACAGTTTAGACTGAATTATTTGTATTCATAATAAATCTGACTCTTGTTGCCTCTGCCAAGTTCCTTTCCACTTGACCATATATTGATTCTCTAATCTCATTCTATTTTGTCCATACTTGGTTTCGAATATGTCAGATTGAACAGGTAAATCAGGATTGAATTCTCTATAATACTTCAACCAATGTGCTTCTAACATAATCGCTACATCTTTGGTTTGAACTATTGGTAAGTTTGGAAGTCGTGCTGTCTCAAACTTTCCCATATAATGAAAGTTTCCTTTGGTCAAGACAACATTTCCTTCTATCGCGAATAACTTATCAAACATAGATATGTCTTTTACTATTGTCGTGTCCATTAAATGACAAAATTCATCAAAATCATCTTTTCCAGCTTGAATACCTGCTAACTCCCAACCATTAATAGGATTAACTATTAACTTGCAATCTTGCCATTTAGTTTCTTTCCACATATCCATTTTAGGAGTATATCCCCCGTTGCTCAAAACAATTATTGGATATGTGGTGTCTTTGATGCTCTCCAAACAATCTTTTAAGAAATCTTTTGTGTATAAACTGGTCGTTATCACAATTCCTCGCTTTACATTCTGTGGTAGAACCTTTGGCACATCTAAATCTTTCCGCCTTTCTGCAAATATTCCCCCATTGGTTTCCATTATACTTTCCATTAAAACTTCGTGGGTGTCTTGTAGTATCTCTCTAATCAAACTCTTCTCCTTGTCCCCGTGCCATTCTCCTCTAATGTATTTTACATTATTTAAGTATGGTTTGTATGCTCTCAATATCTCTGACTCCATTCCTTCGGTGTCTATTTTGAGTAAATCTATTCGTGGGAAGTTATATTCGTCAATTAAGTCTTTCAGGGTGCAAGCTGGAACTTTAATCTCTCCTACTTTCTTTGAACCCATTGGGGCATATAAATCCCATCTGAAATGTCCGTCAACATGTCCGTTCCCTGCCCACTTACAAACATTAAATATAACCTCTTTCCTATCGTCTCCGATTATGGCTTTTTGAACATAAGTCAACTTGTTTCCTGTATTCAGTTTAGCATATTTCATCAACTCAGGTTCTGGTTCGCAAACTAATATCTTTGCCTTTGGATAAAATGTTTGAATTTTGAAAGCAGATGTTCCAAGATTTGCTCCTAAGTCAATAACATATTCTATGTCTTTGTCAACAGCATAAAGTTCTTTAATTTTGTATTCATCATTTTGAACCACTGCTTCTATATGGGCGTCCAAACATTCCTTTAATTTTTTGCTTGATTTCATTTTTTTAAATTATTTTCAATATCATATAATTTATGACAACTTTTGCATAAACCAATATAATCTTCTAAAACCCTGCGATATTTATGGTCTATATTAGCCCAATCTATGCTCCAAACTCTTTTTAATATCTTTCCGTTTTTACCACAATTTTCACAATAAAGCGATTTTCCTTTCCATCTTTTTACCCAAGAATGAAGTGCACCATATCCTACACTATCTCCTTTCCATAATGGATGTTTATCACCACTATCCCAAGAATAAGCTTTTCCAGACTTCTTGTTTCCCTTCCTAAACTCAACTCCATTATGTTCTCCTTTGTGAAAATAATTTGACCTTGATATATTGCCATAAAACGAATGACCTTTTTGAAAACCTTGATGTAATTTATGTTCGTATATTCCGCTTGGCATATTGTTTTACCCCAGTCCTGCACCCAACTTACCAGAAAGGTGTAGGACAAGGGTGGTAAGTTAATTATTTTATTACTTTACGATACTTTTAAAAAAATCTAAATAGTAAGGTTGTCTAACTTTATCTAAATACTCTCTTTGAGTGTGATAAGATGCGTGAAAAAGCAAAGCATCTCCCACAAACCAAACTGGTCTCTTAAATAACTTTGGCAACTCCCAAGCCATCTGAGGTTCTTCAATGTGTCCGCAACTTATATGGTCTTTACCCCACCAGCAGATACTACATATTGAAAAATGCTTATAATCGTCAAATGATTTACTTGGTAAATAATAAGCCGATAAACTACCCTCGTTATACCTTTTTTGAAATGTTTTGTGAATATGATCTATCAGTCCACTATCAGAATAATTGAATGCATCCAAATATGCCCAATCTGGGTCGTCTGGTCTTTCTCTTCTAACTATACCATATTCTTCGCTTAAAGCTCCAATCTCTTGATGCCAGCTGGTACAAATTGTACTATTGATTATATTTGGATAAATAACAAATGCATCGGGGTGATCTATTCTTGCTTGACATATTCTTTCAATAGCATTTTCTTCTGCCCATACAATGTCGTCATCGAATCTGATATAAATTGCGTTATCATCGTGCGTATTCACTAAAAATTTGTATGTCTTAATCGGGTTAAAATCTTGGGTGTCGTAATAATAATCATAAGTTGGAGTTGTTATCGTCCCCGATATTCTGCAAATTTTAACCTTTGGATTTTCCTTTTCCATACTCTCTAAAAAAGCAATATCTGATGGATTCTTTGTGTTCATCCAAATTTGCCAACTATCTACAAGCCCTTCGTCCATTTTTCGGTAAATAAATTTTTTGAAGATTGACATATATCGTTCCCGACCAGCTGGAGTTACACAAACTACCTTATAATTTTGATTTTTATAATTTATCATTTTTCCTTTTATAATCAAACTTCCCAACTTTAATAAATTTAGCACTCTCTATGTCTTGTGGTTTCATCCAAGGGGCTGTCGCTCCAAATTTTAATTCAAGCGGAGCAAATTTACGAGCAATGCTTAATCCACAACGATAAGGAAGATGCTTTCCGTGAACATCTCTTTTTGTGTCGAGATTTAAAATATCATAGCCCATTTCCTTAAAATCATTTACCAACTGACTTTCAGGTGGACAAAATCTCCAACCTCCTTCAACCTCATAAGATATCTCAACCCAGTCGGCTTTTGAAAGATTTGGAGAGTCCTTAGTCGGCCAAAGATTAGTGTCGTGAAAAACTAAGATAGTTTTATCTGTAATAATGCCTGCCTTGCGAAGATTTTGAAACGCACAAAGCTCGGCTTCGTATGCGTGGCAATCAAAAAATAATAAATCAATCGGCTCATTATCTAAATCATCTGCGGTTATATCTGCAACATTTTTAATAATAACTTTATGATTAA
>Ga0208957_1000364_pt1 | contig 39538 bp, 65 predicted proteins | sample RifOxyA1_FD_184029 | JGI IMG/M metagenome (GOLD analysis project Ga0208957, IMG submission 184029) | Groundwater microbial communities from Rifle, Colorado - Rifle Oxygen_injection A1 (SPAdes) | ecosystem: Environmental > Aquatic > Deep subsurface > Groundwater | place: Rifle, Colorado, United... | reverse complement strand
AGTATCGGCTATTCCAAAAGTTAGAGCATCTTGTTTTCCGTTAAAAGTAGACCAATCAGCAGATGATAAAGCCCCACGATTAGTAGCTGAAGCGGTTGGAACTTGTAAGGTGATAACTGGTGTAGTTGTTCCATCTGCCACTGTTGAAGAAAGGTCTGTGCCTGTTGTGCCTAGAGTTAGAGCAGCAACAGAAGTAACAGTTCCACCTCCTGCTTGCACATCAGCCGACAAGACATCACCTGTCATTGTGAGTCGTGCACCGATTTTTACACCACCAAGGACAGAAGCGGAGGCGGTGGGGAGGGTGTATTCACTACCACCAGAAGCGTTGATACGATAAATACCACCCACCTTAGTAACTGTAGTATTAGTCCCATCTTTAATTTGTAAAACTTCCCCACCCCCACCCATCATTAAAGGACGAGAAAGAGCAAAGTCCGCTTTCCTTTCTATCTCCTCTAAGCCTTCCACTTTTTCACGCTTAATTAAAGTTTCCTCTTCTTCGTTTATGCCTTCAATTATAGCAGTAGAAGTGGGGAATGGTAGTATCTCCGGAATGAGTGGTTTAAGCTGTTCTAGGGCTATTTTTGCCCCATTCTGGGCAATATGTTGGGCATCTACAAACGGGACTTCCTTAATTACTTCTGTTTTCTCTATAATACGGTCAATTTTAGTTTCTTTAATCTTAGCTAGAGCGTTTTTTAAGGAGGATATTTCATTCTTAAAAAAATTCACCGCATAGTCAGCATCCCTTGAGATAGATTTATGGTCTTGGATTATTCGGTCAGCGACAGCAATTATTTCAGAATAACGAGTGTTGTTCTCCACCTTTAAATCTTTGACGAATTTAGCGAGTTCGGCAAACATTTTAGCCCCTTCCGATACTGAAAAATACGGCTTGTTTGCTAGGGCGAGTAGTTCTTTTAAGTTTTGTATTTTATCGTTCATTTGTGTTTTCAATTAGTCTTTCTTCCATTACTGCATACGGGGTTGAATAAATTAAGTTATTTAGTTGTTTTTTTCGTATTCTTCATAGAATCTTGCGATTTCATCATCTGTAAAACTTTCTCCTCTCTCAATGCTTGCATCAACGCTATTGCTAGTTTCTTTTTGTTTTGTTTTGTCATAATAATTTAAAATTTTATTTCTAATAGAACTTGTATCAACCCCGAGTTCTACATCTAACTGTTCTAATAAAATGTTATAGAATTTTCTTTGTGCTGGACGATTGCCACTAGGATATTCCAGTTTAGCAATTTCAGTTAAGTTTGGCATTACATTATCAAATAATTCTCTGCTTCTGTATTCTTCTGGCAACCACTTAGGAAAAGTAGAACGAACACCAATAACAGTTCTGTCAACCCCGTAGTCTTGAATCAGGCGATAACCTGGTTCTGATAATTCCATTTCGGTATAGATTTTAAATAATTCCTCCTCTGCCTTTTCTCCAATTTTAGCATAATTATCTCTTAAATCAGTGGTCATCTTTATCACCTCGGCACTTGATTCTGTGGGTGTTTTTATGTTAGACTTAGGTATGGCATTTTTACTCGTAGTCTTAGCTATCTTATATTGCACATTTCGTTTGCCCAAACTATTTGATTGAATATTTTTGGTTTGTTTTATTTTTTCTATTAAATTGGTGGTAAGTGCTTGATAAATAGTTTTTAAAGTAGCAACTAAAGTAAAATCCCCAGCCTTAATAGCTGTTCTCTGGGCTTCTACATTTTTTCTTATATCATTTTCTATTTTTAAAATATCTTTTGTTTTTGTGATTCCTTTAGGAGTTCCAACAACGGGGTCAGACACTTTTAGATTAATTTTTGGTGGTAATTTAGACTCAGTTTTGGCTTTTTCTAAAATAGGATTTGCTTTAATTTCAGCACCAGAACCTTCGCCAAAAGTTCCAGCCATTTGTTTGCCTTTTATATAACCAGCTGTTTCACCACCAAGCACTGTTCCAATCGCCATACCAGGAAGACCGCCAATCGCACCACCCACAGCACCACCAACAAGATTACCTGATATTTGAGCAAAGTATTTACCCAATTTAGAACCTTTTACATTTCTGCCGTCTAAATCTTTTAGAGTATCAATATCATCATAGTATTTTTTTAGTTCGGCATTTATCTGTTTAACATTAGTATTACTATTATCCTCAACCAGTTTTTTATAGGTTCTAGCTTTTGCCTTTCGGTATTTGATTGTTGGGTTGTCATCTATACGGTAATTTATACTGTCATTGGTGCTTATTTTAGCATCGTGGATTTTATCCAGTTTGATATTTCCCAATTCATCAGCTCTTAACTTTAGTCCAGCAATCTCGTTTTTAACACCGTTTATAGCACTAACTAAATCAGAACCCTCAAGACCAGAACTATTTACCTCTTCATATAAAGCATTTTCTACCTGCTTTAGATTGATTGATTTTCCCTCCCTAACTAGATTATCTTTCACAATACTTTCTTTGCCGTTTAAAAAGAGTTCTTTATATTGGTCTATTGCTCTTCCTTTTCCTGTGGTGTCTATTTTCCCGTCTACACCAACAGAATCAACCAAGACATCAGTTTCGGCAATTCTTCTCCGTGAAGCCTTACCCTCATCAGAAGAAAACTGATTAATCTTTTTTAATTTAGAATAATTATTTTGTATATTTGAGATTTCTGATTCAATTCCTGTTATAGCCTTTTCGTTTTGTGCCATCACTTTTTCGTTCTGATAATCAGTATATTTAGTGGCTAAATTAGCTTTGGCTGTCTTTACCTGCTCAATCGTTCGTGGAATTACTGTTTTTGGGTCAATCTTTCCAGTTTCAGCAGCTGATAGTGCTAGGTTTAATACTCTTCCAAAATCTTCACCTGCGTTAGGATGTGTGGTAGCAAAATCTTGGACGGCTGGTAAATCTGTTATAGCTTTTATTCCAGGGAGTTTTTGTGATTGCTCTCCTATCCAGTCAAAAACATAGTTAGCCCCAGTGGCTTGAATTGCCGCTCCAATGGGAGCAAAAATAACTCCTGCTACATCTCCTGCTAACCTTCCACCTGATTTTACTGTTCCTTTAATATAATTTCCTTTTTGATAATCCTCCGCACCAGCCTTTATGTCTTCTAAAAATTTACTAGGTGCTTCTTGATAAGTAGTTCCTAGTCCTTTAATCGCTTCTTTAACTGGAGTAAAAATGTTTTTGGTTTCTGGTGCTTGGTAATTTCCAAATTCAGCGTCATATTCTAAACGGGTCATCTTACGAGGAGCAAAGCTTGTATCAAGTGTTGAAGTTGGAGAAATAACAGGTTTTACACCATAAGTCTTTTCATATTCGGCTCTGGTCATTGTTCTAACCATATTAGTCTGTAATTATTATCTGTTCTCCATTTGGAGCAGTCACAGAAGTTCCCCCACCACTAGACTGGAGCATTACTGTTTTCCAACGATTAATACTATCTTCTATTTTTTGTAGATTCTTACGGAAACTTGCTGGACTTTGTGAAGTATTAAGAGAACCAAGTGCCGCACCCAATAATTGATTTTCTCTATCAGATACTTGACCTAAAGCACCACCAGTTTTAGAGGCTTCACGCATAGCGGTTAATTCCCCGAATGTTATGTTAGCAATCAAGGTGTTTACATCATTCTTAAAGTCTGTAGCAACTGTGCCTGGTAAATATCCCGCTGGTTTTCCAAAGACACCAACTGTTTGCCAAGTAGCACGAGGTTTTAAGTCTTGGATACTTTGTAAATTACGAGTCAATCTTTCCTCTTGGTATGGTGAGATAACCCCTTCAGCTTCTGTCCCCGTTCCTCCCCCACTCGTTACACCATAATTCTTCATAATCCTACTTAATTCTGAATTAGTGTCGGTCGTGGTGATAGTGTTTAGGTTTAGACTACCAGCATATTCCATAAGTTTAGCGGCTAAAGTTGGATTATCTTTTAAGGCATCATTAGCCATACTCTGAATAGCGTTTATTTTATTATTAAAAAGAGTAAAGGAGTTTTGTTTATCTTGTTTGATTTCGTCCGCCTTATTCTTTTGCTCATTATTCATATAATCATAAGAGACTTCAAGTATTTTCATATCACGGTTAAATGTCTGTTCTGCATCCTTCATCATTAAATCAAAAATAGTGTTGAGTCTTTCTTGTGCTAATTCCAAGTTGCCTTGGGCGGCAGCAAGTTTAGCTTGGATAGGAAGCAATTTAATATTAGCACTGCGATTAAGTGCGTCCTCACGAGCCGAAAGAATACCCACAGTTCCACCTTCCACCGATGATTGATTTCTAATTTGCTGGATGGCAGCATCTCGCTCGGCAATGATTACATCCTGTTGGTCAGAGTAATTCTGAACCTCTTGTCTTTTAGCTTCTAACCCAGCTTTTTTCTCAGCGTCATAATAGGCTTGCTCGCTAGATGGTTTATCCTCATAAAGTTTTTTGATTTCATCTGTAACCGCAGTTAAATTATCTTTGGCAGTGGTATCTTCATTTGTGGTTGTAACCGTTGGAATTGTCGTGACTGGTGGAACTGGTGTTTTTTTCTCTTCTGGAACTACTACAGGTGGTTTATTAGTTATAGCAGTAATTGGAGTTGTGGCTAGTTGCGAGTATGTCTTACCACCACCAGCGTCTAGTGGTTGAACTACACCCCCAGGGAAATAACCTGATACTAATTGATTATACTCAGCGGTCTTTCCAGCGGCAGCGGCTTCGGCCACAGTCATATCTTTTACGGCCTTGCTTGAGCTACTCCCAGAACTACCAGAAGAGCGACTAGATGGTGAACTGCTTGATGAACTAGAAGAGCTAGAAGAGCTAGAAGAGCCACCTGAAGAACTGGTTGACCCATCAGAATATACAGTCACCTTAGTTGGAAGTGCTGCCGTTCCGCCGTATGAACCTACTACTGTTTTTGCCATATTGATATTATTACATTATTTATTAAAAATTGCAGAATTAAGTTTGACCACCCACCAAAGTCCAAGTATCAGCCACTGAGCAGATATACAATTTACCTTCATTTTCTATTAATTCACCGACATCACATTTGGCTGGGCGTGTATCATAATGGGGTATTCGTAAATGATTTGAAAAATTAGAATACTTTGGAAAGTCCTGTTGAGCGGAAAAGTTAGTCTTATACACTTCGTTGTTCAACTCCGTGAGGTCTCTTTTGAGCTGGTCTATTTGGTTTTGTAAATCATCATTCATAATTATGGATTACTTAATATATCAGCCGTTAGTTTAATGCCTGTAATTTCCAGCCCACCTGTGCTTTTTAGGCGGAATTTAAACTCTCGTCCACTGGGAAAAGCCAAACCAGTAGATTCTATATTTATGAAAGTCCTTGAAGTTTCACCCACGGTTGTAAAAGTCCCGATAGTCGTCCAAGCCGAATCTTCGTCCGTTTTTAATTGAGCTGTTAAGGAGTGTCCTGAAACAATAGGAGTAAAAGATACCTTGACTGATTTTAATCTTTTATCATTATCAGCATCACCAAAGTTTAAAATTTGTGAGTCGTAAACACTTTCGTCAGTAAAAACAGCAGAATCATTAGTTTTCAAAACTGTCCCATCATTATTACAAGCGATGAAGAAGAAGTTTCCTGCCGTGCCAAAACTTTCAATTCCGTCAGTGCCTACTAGGCTTGAAATAATATCCAAGTTCAATGCCCACGGATAGTTTACGTTTTTACGTCCAAAACTCCAAAGACCTTCAGAATATTCAGTCCCCGCCTGATTTTCCATAATCTTCGCAGACCAGAATACACGGTTATTACGGAGAGCTTTTGAAAGTGGAATTGATTTACCATTTAACTTCTGGGTAAAAACTTCCTTGACCACTTGTGGCATACCACCAGACCAAGTTTGAATAATCATTGAACCCTTACCCGCTCCGCTGGCGGAATTAAGATAACGGTCAATAATAGCCACAAGGTAGCCGTCAACCACTTCCTGCACTCGTAATTCTCCTTCGCCCCAGTCAATGATTTCTTGGAACTTTTCGGTAGCCGAGTAATCCCATAAGAAAGTTTTAGACACTCCGTTGTAATTTGAGACAGGTGAGCAACCGATAGCCAGATAGTTTCCCATATTTGTCAGTTGGGTAATTTTGTAGTTTGTGGGAACGGTTTTAGCCGAGTCGGTAATCGTTGTGCCGTCTGGTGCGATTCTAACTATAATATTATTATAAGCGATATATAAATCACCTAAAGAGTTAATTACTCCATCAGCCACACTTGTTATGGTTGCCCCAACAGTCGCCACGCTATTAGTTATGCTTGGTGTCCCTGAAAGCAATCCCCATTTAAAGATTTGATTCGTCCCTTGAAAGCCCCACATATAATCTTTAAATTCAAAGAAACAACCATTTTGCACCGCACCATTGCCTTCTGAAGTGGCAGGAATTGACCAGTTTCCTATTGTAGCGTTTTCTTTGTAAAGTATCTTAGTCAGTCCGATTGAAGTTTGTCCTAGTCCATAAAGTTTAGCCGAAGTTGTAGCAAATTTAAAATCTCTAATCTTATATTGCTTCATATCACCAGCTACAGCATTAGTTGCATCAGTTTCTAGGGAACGATAAGGAATTAGACGGGAAGGGTCAGTAAAACAATCAAAGTGTTTAGCAATCTGAAACTGTGAAGAACTTTGAATACGAGGTGCGTCAGAAATTCCACCAGAGAAGTCGTTATTCTGTTGTGGTATTAGTTTACCCATTGTTTTTTTCTTCATACTCTTCACTGCCCAGATAACATAACCAACCGAAACCAAGTGCGAAGATTAAGGATATTATTATGTAAGCAATGAAGTAAATCATTTTTATAAAGCCCTAGGATTTAAGAGTATGAAATTGGTGCCGTCATAGACCACGTGGCACATCATACCAGCTAGAATATCGTTGGTTGAAAGAGCGGTGCTAACTCCTTTGACAATAGCCACAGCACCAAGTCCGTTTACATTTAGGGTAGCATCAGTGGTATTAGCTGTGGTTGCTTTGAAGTAAAGAGCCATACCAGCGACTAAGGAAGCGGGAACTGGGGCTAAGGTAATAACGTAAGTATCATTTGAAGCTGTGTCAGCGGCATAATTAGTCACACCTGTTTGAAGAGCTAAAGCACCCGTGGCATTTGGAAAGGTAATTGTTTTAGATGATGAATCTACACTAGAAATATTTAGTATGAATTCATAGGTTGATGCCTCAGTTGGGCGTAATCTTATAGTTCCGTTAAAACCTGAACCAGACTTTGTTCCAGGAATTATATAAACCACTCCACCAACTCCGTCACCGTTAGTTGCATTTCCTCCCTTAATAGAAACCGCACCTCCATTTCCACTCGTTGCTCCACCAGCACCTCCTTGAACGATAGCGGTTCCACCAGTACCTGTGGCACCACCAGCACCGCCATAGACTCCTCCTACTCCACCCACACCAGAACCGAAACCGTTACCTCCTTTATTTTGACCATAACCACCAGCGATATTTCCACTTGTAGCGTGAGCACCTCTAGCAATAAAATATCCAACAGCACCACCATCAGTAGATTCGCCCGCTTTTATCGTAACGTGCGTTCCTTGTCCCGATACAGCTGGGGATGTAATATCTAATTGATTAGCAGTAACTGCACCAATATCACTCACCGTAATTCCACTATCCTGCAATAGTTTACCTGTTGTGCTGTCAAAGCGAGCGATGGCGTTGTCGGTGGAGGAGGAGGGGAAGAAGTTAGACAAAGCTATTTTCTTAGTTGTGCCCGAAGCGGCATCGGTGGTGTCACTGACGTCAACGATTGGTAATAAATCTCCATCGGCTGGAGTGGTTAAGGCGGTTAAGGCTGATATTTTTTTTGACATAAATTTAAGGTTTATCTTGGTTAACCATCTCTTGAGATGATTTTTCTATTAAAAGTTCTGCTCCATCTTCACACAAAAGACTGACTGCGTCTTCAGTGTCAATAGGATATTCGCTTGTTTGTCTTTCTTGATTTATCATTTTACATATAATTAGTGATGTCTATGGTTGCTCGGATATTTGGTCGGTTGTCTTTATTTCTATTAGAAATACCAGTCATAACGGCTTGTTTTTCTAACTCTCGTTCACGAAATAAACTCTCTCTATTTTCTAGTCCTAAAGTATCGGCACAGTCATAGGAAGCCCAAGTAACGAATATAGAGTGGGGAATTGATTGAAAACCTGGCTCTTTTGTTGTGTCGGTGTCAGTAACATAAGAAGGGGAGCGTTGGAAATAAAACTTTAGTCCCGCAGTAACAGAGGTATCAGAAGCAGGATACAACTTAATAACATTATCATTAGTTTTATCATAATACATTGGATTACCTGAAGTTTCTTCAAATTCGTCTAAGGCTTCGGGAGAAATTGTGGCTTGGTCTATTTCTTTTAGTTGCTCCCAATTACCGTTAGCATCTTTGACGTCAATTCTGGTTAAAGTTAAGATTTTATTACCCTGTTCATCGGTAGTAAAAGAATACTCTCGCTGATTTGCAACGAGGTTGGTCGTCCCCAACGGCATTTTTGAGTGGTTAGTATCGTCAAATTGGAAGCGTCTATCTTTACTAATAAACACGCCTGTTAGCCAGTCCATACAGTCATTTACAGAACCTACAACACGGGCAGTAGGCCATTGTGTAGCGTCTACACGGCATTTTGCCCTGACTCTCTCCAAAATTCCTAGTGATGTAGCTGAATCAGAAAATTTCATTGTTTTAAGTTATTACTGTTATAGAGAAATAATAACATACACTTAAATAGTTTGCAGAAATATGCGAAATATTGCAAAGATTTTAAGTCTATGCTAATATAGATACATAGTAGTAAGTCTACTGGAGAGCAAAACACGTTCAAATAAAGATTAAAGACCTTTTAGGAGAGCGTGGGGAAGAGAAATCTTCCTTGCCTCTCCCAAGAGGTTTTTTTATTTAAGTAAAGTAGGAACTGAAATAACTATTTTACCGAACATAGAAAAAAGAAGTAACAGTATAGGTTAAGGGCAAACCAAGCCTGCAACCTGAATTTGAAGCCATTGGCGACTTGGTGGTAAAGACGGGACAAGTTAGACTCTCAGTTTATATAGGAACCGCGACTGGGGTATAAGTTCTTTTCTGTTAAAAATTAGCGACAGTATAATGCAAGAGCAAATATACTGATTACAAAAACCGTTCCGAAAAGGGATAGCTGGGCAGGTTAGCTCAAAATAGCCTCCCCCGAACCATCCAAAATCTTCAAAAAAACTTCTTTTTTCGTTTTTATAATTTTTATTTAACTGTTTTTAACGGGATAAACTATAACCCCCGAACTTCTAATTAAACTACAATGTCAAAGAAAAATAAGAGTTCAGTATCAATAGGAGAAGGAAATAACTGTCCCAAGTGTAATAAGCCAATGGAAAGGAGAGAGCATAGTAAAATAACCGAAAAGATTTTAAATCAACCATTCTATTTTAGCGAATGGGATTATTGTAAACCTTGTGGACATATCCAAATGTATGAATATAAGAAAGTGTGGAATAAAAATAAACGAGCGGACGATTTTAAAAAAACGCAAACTGACTTTGAAGAGTATAACGAAAGAATGGATTTTCTAAAACAAATCTAATATTTTAGGTCTTAATTCCTTCCAAGAAATAGATTCAGCCCATTTATCACTATATTTAGAGTATTCTGTAATGTCTTTGTTAGCCAAAAAATCAATGCGTTCAGCTATATCTTTTGGTTCAATAAACCCTAACTCTATCTCCCTACATATCTTAATCGTAGTCGTTTCTTTGACAGGAATTAGTAAATCTTTAGGTAAAAACTGATTCTGGGGGTTCATATCGGACATAATTATAGCTAATCCGTGGCTCATAGCTTCATTTAGGGGTAAAGAAAGGGCGGCGTAGCGTCTAGGGGACACTAAAACATCAGCGTCTTGATACATTTCACCTTCGTTTAGGTAGTTTCCGACTCTCCACTCAATTCTAGGGTCGTTTATTTTCTCAATTTGTATCTGGGAGTGAATGATGAATTTAATATCTTTGTTTTTTACGAGGGGGATAGCTTTTAAAAATTCAGCCGTGCCGTTTCTACCATAACCACCTCCGTGTCCGACAATGTGTAAAAAGGTATGGGCTTTCGTTCTTAACTTAAAAGGGTGGATTTCTCGGTCAACAGGAAAAGTAATATGCACAGTTCGTTCAGGTAAATCTTTCATATGATAGTTTGACGGGTTGATAACGACATCTGGGATAAAAGGAAACGGGTCGGGTTGCCATTCGTAATCTATGAACATTCCAGTCTTTACGCCCATTTGTTTAGCTATTCTAAAAGCGTTCCAGTTATATGGAGTTTCAAAACAGAATAGGACATCAATGTCTTTGCAGAAGTCTCTTAATTGTTCGTCAGTGGGGGAGTTTTCTACAATGGTGGCGTTGGGATAGTTTTCAGGAAACTGTTTATACTTGCCGATTAAAACTAGCATTATCTTGATAGGCTTAAAATGTTTAGTGAAGTATTTAGTTTCAATTCCTAATCCCCCTAAATCCGCTCTACCAATTATTCCCCACTTTATTTGTTTTGCCATTGTTTATATCTTAATAAAAAACTTTTAATTTGCTCTTTAGTCATTTTTTTAAGGTCAGTAATATATACATCTCGGTGGGTATTGTATATTTTTACATCATCAGTCATTTCTTTAAAGTCTATTATTTTAAGTCCGTGAACTGTATTGATAACATTATACACTGAAATATCAGTAATTAATTCCTGTTCTTTTAGTTTAAAATAAGTATCCGCTAACTCATCAATAAAGTTAGGATAAATTAAATTAAATCTTATTGGTGTTGCTAGATTAAAACCACTTTCAATTTTCCTATCATCCATTAACCATCCACCAGCATATTTTAGATTGTGGGTTTTTTTGCCCCAAAAATGAGATAATAAATCCTTTCTTTCCAGTTTATCATTATTGCAACAATAAATATCTCTCGTCCCGTCATTCATTTTAACTTCACCAATTTTCACTACTGTGGAGTAATTTTCTTTAAGGGTTTTTAGAACATCTTTTTGTTTTGTCCATTCCTTCTGGGGGGCGGATTCGTTTTTGTTAGGATGTTCAATAATTAACTTAGGTGATAATACAGAAAATAGTTTAATCATCTTTTCAAAATCTTCTGGGGTGAAATAGTGCAGAACCGCTAAGGCTAAAATACAATCAAATCCTTCTACAACTTTAGAAATAGACTCTAACAAAGATGGGGTAACTTTAGCTTGGCATAAATAGACATTCTTGAAATCATTGAGTTCTAACATTTGTTTTTGAATCTCGGCTCGTTTAGAACCAGCTTCAAAAGATAAAATCGGTGAGGGTGATAATTTATTTTCAAAAAAGCCGTAGTGTGAACCGATGTCTATATAGGAATCCCCAATTTTCAGATAAGGTTTTAAAATCTCCCAACGTTCGTCACAATCTCGCCAGCCCTGAAAAACTCTGACACCCTTAATATCAATAGGTTGATAACCGCCTTCCTCTTTAGCTAATTTGATTAAATTATTCATATTTTTATTAACTTATATTCTAGACCTTTATTCTTTGTTTCACACGAAACCTTTTTAAACTTGGCGGTGGTATAAAAGCCATAATTATTATAAGAAGGTGTTCCAGGGCAGAAATAATCAAACGACACTGGCACAAATCCCCTTTTATGGGTGGGGTCAGCCCAGATAGCTTCAGGTATTCTCCCGTCAGGGACACGGATAAATAATTCACCCCCTACTTTTAAAACCCTATACAGTTCCTCCACTACTTTCACTACATCATCTAAATGCTCTAAAATATCATTAGCCTTAATGTAATCGTAAAAATCAGAAGCAATCGGATAGGGAAAAACATTAGCGTTATGCACGATGTCAATTCCAGGCATATCTACACAGTCAAGGGTAGTAAATTCCTTATCAAATAGGTCTTTTCCCGCCCCAAAGTTTAGTTTTTTCATCATTTATAAGTTTAAGCACCGTTTTACATCTTTCAACATAAGTGCAGTTTTCTTTTACAAACTGGTGACCAGCCATTTGTATTTCCTTGCGTTCTTTTTCATTTTCCAAATAATAATCTATTTTCTTTTTAAGTCCTTCAAAGTCCCAGTAATTATATCCCACAATATGCGTGCCGTATTCAAACTCTTCGTCAATACCTTCAACTTTAGGGTGGATTAAAAAACCTCCCCGTCCTGTTGTTTCGTAAAGTCTATCAGACCAGTAATGTGGTGAGTGAAGTGAATCACCAACCACAATTTTAGCAGTAGCGTATAAGTTATTTAAGGTATCACCCCTTATTGCTCTATCCTTTGGAAAACATTCAAACTTGCCAGGATAGGTTTTATACAAGAAATCTATCAAGGCTTTGCGATGTGTCCACTCTTTGTGATAGACAAGATACGAGCCAACGAAGACAATAGGATAATCAAACTCTTCGTCATACTTGCCAATATAACATTCCTTGTCATACACACCAGGTTTAACATAGGCGTGATGAACTTTATGCTCCTTAAACTCCTTGTCGTGTCCACCATCAGGGGATATTACTAAATGGGTATGAAAGAATGGGTTATTGTCTAGTTGGTCTTTTCTGTCTAAATTATGATACAAGTCTAGTGTCCAAGACACAGTAAATACTCTTCGTTTAATTGCTTTCCAGTCATATTCCTTATTCCAAGTTTTTGTGTAGAGTAAGAAATCAGGATTATGCTTTTTGATAGCATTAAATATAATCTCATTATCTATTTTACCTTCTTGCAGGGGAATGACTGTGTGTCCTAAAGACTCAAAAGATGCTTTAATATGGACTTCTGTGCACCAAGGTTTTGTAAAATTTCCAATATATAAAAGCAACATAGTTTTATGCCTTAGAATGACGCTTAGCGTGAACCTTTAACCCCGACTTACTCTTTGCCGTAAAGCCACAAATCTCGCAGTCTAGGGGGCTTTTTGGCACTCCTACGGGGTCTGTAGGGGCGACAACAGGTGCTTCAACGACAGGTGGGTCTAACTTTACCTCTTTTCGCTCAATAGTTTCTAGTTTAGGTTCAATCGTAGGCACTTCAGCTACCTTACCTGTGCTTACTTCACCCACAATCGTAAAGCCACCTCGTTTCATAGTTTCAGCGACTTGGGCTTCAGGCACATCTACTACATTGCCGTGTTTGTTTCGTAAAAATATATATTTCATTGGTTTTTTTGTTGTTAAAGTTTTTACCTTACACTTTCCGACCTCTTTGTGTAAAGCCTGATAAATATGTTCGTAATTGATATGGTCAAAGTCATCACTCTTTAAGGCTTCGTAATAGGCTCTATCCTTATACTTAGCTTTAGGGTCATACTTCTCATATCTCGCAATCTTTTTCAGCCTATCTTCTCGTAACATTAAGCCATAGTGTTCAAGGATAACAGGAATGTATTGCCCGACTTCGTAGCACCATTTCGGGGCTAGACCACAGTGCAGGGGCGTGTGTTGAAACTCTAGTATATTATTCCACCGCCAGATTCTAATATTCCAAAAAGACCATTTACGATTCCAGCCATCACCCCACATATTCATTACATACACATACCAAGCATCGCCTTTTAGTTCTTGGATTTCTTTTTTACTCATTAAAAGAACTTCATCCGAGTCCAGACAAACCATTAAATCACGGGGTTTATGAGAGAGCCACTTCATTAGGCGTTCTTTGATTTCGTGCTGGTGAAGTCCCCATTCAGCAGAGTCAGCATAAGAGTCAAAGCCATATTCTTCAACCAGTGCGATTTCTGCCGCCCCAGCCCGGTTAAGGACAATAACCACTTCATCACAAAGTTTCTGTAAACAGTCAAAGGTGTCCCTTAGATAACGGTTGGCTTCACCTGCAGTAGTAATACAGTAGCCAGTAATCATTTTGTTTCAAAGTTGTCGCCACTAGCTGGAAAAGGTGAAGGAATACTAGCGGTGGCGGTTAAAAACCCACTAACCATTGTCTTATGCTTCTCATTTTTTTTAATAGTGTCCTTTAGGGTTTCAGCTTTTAAAAGAACTTCAGCTTTTTTCTTTTTGTCACTCTCTTTACTAGCAATGTATTCAAACAGGGCAATATGATACTTAGCTTTGCGAACTTCAATGTCTATTATTTTAATGTCCTCTTCTACTAAATCTTTATAGTCGTTCATTTTTTATTTTCTTTTTTAAGTTTCTAAACTTCTTTCCTTTTGGTAAAGTGCCACGTTTGACGGACTTCTTGATTTCCTCGTCTATGAAGTCATTGATTTGCTTTTCCACTTTCTTGTCCACAACATCTACTTCCTTGCTAAATAATTCAGCGTCAATCATTAGTTGGGCTTTATACTTTAATTCTTTACTTACTTCGGGGTCTGCTACAGCTTTCAATAAACCTTCAAGCATTTCCTTGGTAGGATTTTCCTTGATAACTAATTTAGCTGTCCATTCTGGGGGAATTGAGTTTTGAATCCTTGAAAGTTCTGCCTGTATTTCAGGGCTTAATCTTTTAATTTCCATTATACGTTTAAAATTTTATTGATACGCTGGTTATCTCCACCTGGGCAAAACACATTATTCTTTCTAGGTTGCTCTGGGGTTAATCTGGCTATTTCTAATTCGGCATTAAAGGCTTTATCAACCACTAACTTTTGTATGTTAGCCAAGCCTTCGTTTAATTGGTCTATCTCTCCTTGTAATTTAGCCATAATCTCCCTTACTCTAATTACTTTAGGGTCAGTATCTTCTAGGAGTTCTTCAAACTTGAATTTATCTAGGGTGTTTAGATAGCGAGTAATGTCAGATGATTTACTTCTTACTTGAGCCTCAATAGTTTGTTTTTCTGCCCCTGCAGTTTTAATTATATCTACATAGGTTTTACCCATAGAAGTGCCTACTAATTTAAAGCGTTTAGAATTAGCTTGAGTCGGGTGGAGTAGTGAATAGGCTTCAGTTTCACCAACAGCAATAGTTTGTCCGTTCTCTCGTTCTAAGAACCAAGTTTTTTCCACCTTAGTTGGTGGGGCGGTCATAACTTCTCCGTCTAAATTAGTTGAACCAAGTTGCATATTATTTTTCTAGTTTAGTTATTCTCTTATCTAAATCTCGCCAATTTAAAATAGAAATGAAGTAGACTACGAGAACAAATAAGGCAATTAGGATATTCATTAAGATATTATAACAAGTGTCAATTTAATGTCAAATACAAAAAAGCCCACAAGTCAATTTGTGAGCCTTTCTGTTTAGATACTTGACAGGGTTATGAAGTTATGTCGGTATCATTGCTGTTGATTAACACAGCGGCGGCATCTCTTAACTCACATACACCGTAGATTAAATCTACGACTGCAAGAGTTCCAAGATTTTGCAACTGGTAAGCAACTTGAGAACGAACCTTTCCACCACCACGAGTCTGCATTGCAAAGGCAAAAGCCTCAGGCATTGCTAACAAGTTTCGGTAGGTTGATAGACCTTTTACAACATTTGTAGATGTGTAAATAGGAATACCATACAACTGACCCCTTAGACCACGGCTCTTATCCATTGAACCGAAGTTACCGTCTCGGATGATTGGAAGTTGAGAAGTGTTAAAGGTGTAGTATTTAGCGATAGTAGCTATTTGTCTCCAGTAAACAACATTCTGTTACGATTGATATTGATGTGCTTTTACAACTCGGTCTCTTAGTTCCTGATAGAACTCTTTGTCTCCTTCTTTATGTTTAGCGTTTCGGGCTTCTTTCAGTCGGTGCTTGCAGTATTCAGAGCAAGCCTTGACCGCATCATAATTTCTATAAGGAAACTTAGTGTCTAGTAAAATCTCGCAGAGTTTGTCGTTGAGTTCAACATTGGTTGAAACCCAACAAAGGCAAGGGTTAGAGTTTTTATAATTACTTTTCGTTACTCGTTTCAAGTAAATAAATCCACCGTAGATTTCTTTTATTTTCTCCAAGAGTGCTTTATTATCATCTCTTTGGATTATTGAGAGCTGGCATCGGAAGCTGTCATATACACTTTTCTTTCCTTTGTAGTAAGAATTGTGGTTATAACGAACTATCTGAGCACAACCGTCAGCATAGAAGAAACCCCTAAACTCTGCATCTGTAAGTTGTTTTGTGTCTAACATACTATACAGTGTATCACATCAATTTTCAAAGTGCAAGTCATTTCTGCTTACATCTTATAGTTTTTAATTCCTATAAGGTCGGACTATCGCATCACCGTTTCCAGTGTCTTTTTGTTTAGTCTCTCAGCGTCATAGTAGATTGATACTACGTTCGCCCTTGTTGGCATTTCAGCGTTCAAGTCAATTAAAAAAGATTTTACATCCCCCTGTTTTGTTTGGGTTAAGGGATGGAAGAAAAAGGCTGCCTTATTCATCACATCGTAGTTCAAACTATCAAGTTTCTCAATAGCTTGGACGATTTCGTTATCTGTTAACACGGTAGCAGTATCTCCAACTACGTTAGTTGAAAGGTTTGACCACAAACCAAAGAGTGATACTTCCAAAGCGGCAATAAGGACTTCCTTAGCGACTTGAATGTATTTCTCGTTGATAGCGTATTTCTTGAACATTTGAACCATTTCCAAATCACCGATAATCCAAGCTACATACACGTGAGTGTTAATGGTCAAGGTCACATCTACGGATGTAGGTGACTGGTCTACAACACCATTACCTTGAGTTGACTGCGTTGAAGCAGTAAAGGTGTTGGTATAGATATTTGGCACGTGAATTATGTCACCGCCGTCTGAGGCGTAAGACGATAAATCGGTAAAGAAGTTTGAGGCACAAGCATTAGGGAAGTTAGGCATCAGAACTAAATCTGACCATACTTCACCAATGAAGGCGACCGAATCAGCAGCGGTAAAAGCTGCGGTTGGGGATGCAAAAGCCATTTTATTGGGTTATTAACCCATTAAGACTATTCTCCCATCTTTTCTCTTTTCGCCTTATCAAAAGCCTCTTGCTTTTCATCGGCTGTTAAGGGAGTTTTTTTAGTTGGAAGGGTAAATCCTGATGAGCGTGAGGCACGTGGGGTATTGTCGGCTACTTTCTTCTTATCTTCAATTGCTTTTAGAGCCGCTTTAATAGGGGCATCTTCTAGCAATTCTTTACTGGGTTTTGTATTTATTTTATAAACAAAATCAGTTTGTTCGGGAGAAAGCCCGTTCTCGTATCCAAACTGCCTTTTCGTTTCAGCAAGTTTGAGTTCTGCCACGGTAGACCGTATATCATCGTGCTTCTCTTCTAAAGGCTTCTTTGTCTGATAGGCTTTGAGAGCTTCTTCAGCTTTCTTAGCTCTAGCAAACACTTGTGAATACTGGCTTTTAGGCACAGTTTCCACTTGAGGTTCGGCTGTTTCCTCATCCAGATTTATTTCAAGCTCTGGTGCTGTAGTTTCCTCTACTGGGGTCTCATTTATGGTTGAGTCCTGACCTGTAATGGTTTCATCCATTGTTTTGAGAGGTTTATGCAGAGCCTCCGTGCTGTTATGCGAGAATATGCTTACTCGCGAGCTGATATATTAAAATAATAACACGAGTGTTTAATTCGTGCAGAAATATGAGAATTTATGTGTAATACGGAAACTTTCTGTCCTACACATCTTTTCCGATTACATTACTTATCACTATAAATCCAGTCTAAAATCCACCAAACAAGCAAGACTGGTGAACATATTATCTTTATTACAAACCTTATTGCTTTTTTTATCTTACTCCTCATCTTTATTTCCCCTATTAGACATTGCGTTTAGCTTTTTAATTAAAAGAGTTTCTATCACTTCAATAGATTGTAGGCGGGTTTCTTTAGAGTAATCACCTTGACGGACATCAGCTATTTCATCTTGCACTTGCTTTAAATAAGCTATCACATTTTTACGGGTAACATCATTCTCGGCTATGAAGCGAATAAGTTCTGTATTTATCATATAATAATATCTGCATTAAGCATTTCCATACTCATAACATAGGCACGCTCAAATTCTTTTTTATAACGACCTAGTGTTTTGTATTCAGCGTCTTTGAAACTATCAGCTAAGACATAGGCAGTTTTCACATCACTATCACTTTCAGGATATACTAATTCAAAAGTTACTTTATATGTAAGCATAATCTAAATTATATCACTTCTATGCTTTTAGTCCAGCCATATTCTCTGCCATATTCATTGAGCTAGGCACGCTAGTTGCCCCACCTTGAGTCTGTTGCATTGGATTAGCCATTTGACCCATTGGGGACTGAATACCTGCTTGTAGGGGCATTTTCTCGCCTGTCAGGGCTAGAATACGCTTCAACACACTCTCGGCATTAGGATTACCTGTCTGAACCATTGAAGTGTAGAGAGTTGTAAGTGTTTCCATTTTCTTGACGACATCAGTGGATTCTCCTGTTACTTCTATACCTACTTGGTATTTAAGGTTCTTCCAGTAGTTTTCTTCAAAGGAATAAAAGTCGGAAGTTTTTAAGGATAGGAGTAAATCTACCTGTTCGGTTAGAGTATCTAGTCCTTCAAAATCACCTTTCAAAACCTTTTCTACAAGTATCTGACCTTTCATATATTCTTTCTTAGCCATTCGGAGGGTATCAAAGCCGTCTTCACCGTCAAAAAAACCTACTTTACCAGCTTCTTTGTTATCTCGTTCAAAGATAGGGATTAAATCTTCCGTGACTAAACGAGTAAAGAATAAACCTAGTTTCTGTCGTTTTAATTTGTAGTAGGATTGAACGGTATTAGTCATCATTGCCCCAAGACGGAATGACGTGCCAGAAGGCAAAGCTTCACCTGTTGCACTTTCAAAAGTAAATGAACGTTGATTAGCGTTTTCTTCCACAGCCGTATCAATAGCCCCAGCGTCAGCGTTAGAGCGATTCACCGTATCAACACGGGTCAAAGCCCCATTGGCTTCAATCTTTAGAACATCACCGTCTTTTACTTCACGGACAAGGTTATTAGCCACTTCATCACTCATAGACTGGAATATATTTTTAGATGACCAAGCTAAGGCACGTTTCCTTAAATTAAAAATCATATTCCTTGCTACTTGGTTGCCAAAGTTCTTTTCTACTTCACCCTCACCAAGCCAGCGTCCTGCTAGTTTTTTGTAATGCACTTCTTGATAGGGGAGTTCTTTTACTTCTTCACAGAACAATAAAGCACCGTCAGGGTCTTTAGATTCAGCGTCAGGGGCTAGAATTGAAATTACTTTGATAGATTTCTTGTCGTCATCTTGTTGCACCGCTTCCTTTTTATATTCTTTATACCAATCAAGTGGAACATAACCATAGCGTTCATAGACAGTAGTTTTAGTGTCCCATTCGTCTTTTAAGTCAGTCAAATCCCAATCCTTATAGGCTTCCATATCACTTCGTAGCATATCTTTATGCTCTTCAATAACATAACGGGCTTCGTTTAGGCTTTCAGCGTCCTGTTGGTTGCGTAGGGTGCATAGGTCAACTCGTTGTAAGTCCCGTCCCGCTCGTTTAACAACAATAGTTCCATATTTAGGGAAGTCATCTACCATATCGTTTATCATTTCACCAAAATACTTCTCTTTAGCCCAGCGTCTGAATAACTTTCGTAAAAGTAAAGCCCCGTAAATAGAATCATCTGATTCAGGGATAAAAGTAAAGTCTTTGACATCAAGGTCAATGTTCTTGGAGGCAGTTTCAGCACGGAAAGATACTAGGTTTAGGAAGATTTTAGGTGTGCCGTCAGTGTCCTTTTCACCTCGTTCAAACTTTGAACCACAGTAATAATCAATGGTTTCAAGGGTATCAAACTGGGAGAACTCATAGGGTGAGCGTTTGCTTTGCTTTGAACCTTGACCAATTTTCACTTTGTTTTGAAAATAGTCATCAAGTTCCTCCTGCAAACGAGCAAATATATTAAAATCTTTATTAGACATTTATTTAAATGGTTGGCTGATATGAGATAAGAATAACATAGAGAGAAAAAGATTGCAGAATTATGCTTAAAATAGCCCTTGTGTCATTCCGTCTAGCCGTTTTTGGATTATGTCGCAATAGTCTTTACTGATTTCACACCCAATATAATTGCGTTTGAGATGTTTACAGGCTATAAGCGTTGAACCCCCCCCAGCGAAGCAATCTAAAATAATATCACCCTCCTTAGAATAATTGTCTAAACACCATTTCATAAGTTCGACAGGTTTTTGAGTGGGATGAAATTTAACCTCCTTATCTTTCATATTTTCCTGCAACATACCTTGCCATTTGAATTTAAACTTCCTAACGGCAGTTCTAAAAGAAGTCCAAGCTAATTCACAATCAGCAAAATTATTATCTCCGTTATCTTTATCCCATACTATCCAACAAGGGGAATTATCTAAATAAGATACAAAATAATTGCCGCCAAAAATTATTTGATTTTTACTCACCCTCTTAATTTCATCAAAAATATCTTTACTCGGTATTGCATTATCCCAGTCTATCGGTCTGAAAGTTGATTGCTTTGCTAGCACTCCGCCTCCCATAGTCCCGTTTTTATAAGCTCCTATCCCATAAGGTGGGTCAGTCAGCACTAAATCAATACACTTATCAGGTAAGGTCTTCATAAATTCTAGGCAGTCTGTGTTATATATTTTATTTAGTTCCATCTTATTTAAAATCAAGTTCATCGCTACCGCTAGTTTTAGGGGCTTTGTTCTGTAGCATTATAGCAATAGGGTCTAATCTTAAAGGCTCTTTAGTAGGTCTTTCAAGTTCAAACATCATACGCATTATCATCGTATCACAAACATCAGGTGAGCGTCCAAGCATTTCCTTTTGTTTATCTTTAGGCTCAATCTCCAGTTTTCCTTCCTTATCAGCGTCCTTGCGTTTAATCTGGGCGAGTTCTTCACTTAATAGTTCCTTAGTAGCGTCATCACAAGTGACTTTAATTTTATGTGCATTGACTAATTCAGCTAGTAAATAAGCACATTGAGTTTTAAGATTACGAAAGTTGTCAGGCTTACCAGTGTATCGGTTCATAAAAGGCGTTTTGTTTGCGGTAAAAGGACGGACACCTTTAACTGTATCAGTCACACCCCCACCAATTCCGTCATCGTCCACACCACAATGCGAGTAAGGGATTTTCTCATCTCTTAAAGCAATCTTTAGTTTTTCAGATACTTGGTCTACGCCTAGTTTAGTAAAACGTTCAGTTTTGTAGGAGTGTAAACCTTTCCAATAATTAAAGACAGTGGAGTCCGAACCATAGCGAGCCACATCTACTGTGAGATAACTTTCATTGGTTTCGGATATTGTATTTGTAAATAAATCTTGAATATTATCAAAAGACATCAAAGCGTTATCATCATCAGCATAATCCCAGTTACCATACATCAAACGCTCTTTCATAATGCGGTCGTGGATTTGAGATAACTGCTTACCATATTCTTCAGCAGTGTGTTTGTTATCAGAATACAGGGCTTGGATAAAGCGAACATTACTAGGTAGTGTTCCATTCTTCCAAGGTTTATAAAACTCGGTAAATGTCCAGTTCTTTTTAGGGTTTCCGCTTATAAGCATTGTGGGGCGTAGTCCAAACTCTTTATTCTTATGCCTACCAATACGAGATTTCAAAACATCATAAGCGAGATATGCAGTTTCTCCAGCTTCTTCTATTGCCCCGTCTGTATATTCTAAAGACCCAAAGCGTTCAAACAATTGGTCTGATGGGATTAGTTTAATATCTAGTAAGTCTATACGACTTCCATTAGTAAATTCTATGTAATTATATTGTCCGTTTAGTTTCCAGTCAGTCTGGGGGATTTTATGAAATTGGCACACTTTAGTCCAAGTCACATAAGTGGACTGCATTAAGCGTTTAAGTTCTTCACGGGCAATGAAAGAGCGGTAGCCAGGGTAAAAGTAAGCATTACACAAACGAGATTCACAGATAAGCCAAGACTTTCCACCGCCAGCACTTCCACCAAAAAAGATAGTATCTACTTCGGGATTTTTTAAAGCCTCGTAGGCTTCGTGTTGTTTAGGCGTTGGTGCTATTAGTGGTTTCATTTTTATTAGGGACTAGATAATCAAAACCAGATATAACAACCGATGACCTTTCAGTAGAACCACCATTAAGCAATTGAATGTTCTTAGTCAGCTTATCCAAAGCGTCTATCATTGTTTGATACTTCTCTTCGGTTAAATCTTTATTGGCTAAAGCAAGTAATAATCTGTCCCGCTCCTTCTCCATTTTCTCAACTACTGGGTTGATTACATCTTGAAATGATTGTGTCTCTGTAACATTCTTAGGATTAAGAGCTGTCTTCTCTGCATAGCCATTATTCCTTAAAATATCACCTAAAATTACCTTCTTACCACTTCCAAGAGTTTCCAATACTTCTTTTGCGACATTTTTTGCATCTTCACTAGCCATTTTACTTCTTATTTAGTGCAACTGATTTATCGTGTTCTTTAAATATAGCTTGATATAAATCATATTCTCCAGCTAGAGAACCACAGATATTGAGGTCATCTAACATTCTAACAACACCAGCTAATAGTTCTTTTTCACTAACCTTATGAAAGTCTCTTGGTAATTTTGTTTTCATTTTAGTTTTTTTAGTTCATTTTCTAGTTCTTCTTCCTTTAATCTCTGTAGTCTGTCTTTATATGTTTTACAGCTAAGAGATATAGGATAGGGTCGGCGGTTTTTCTTGGCTTTGTGGATTCTATGTGGGCGACCTGATTTACACTTTAGGCTCTTTATTAGTGTCATCGGTTTTCTCTTCCACCTTAGCTTCTTCTTTTAAGTTAGCGAGAATATTTGCTACTTGCGTTAAGCCTGCACCCACACTAGCTGGCACGACTTGAGCTTGTAAAAAGCGAACTATCTCATCCCTTGTTTTTGATTCTAGTTTTAACATTTGTTTTAATTTTAACATTATTCTTTTTATAAAGCAATATCATTCTCTTACTATAATCTTCTTTCTTACACTTGTCTGAACAAAAGATTATAGCCGACCTTTTGTGGCAATTTATACATATCATCTCCATTGTAATGCTAGTAAAATAAGCACCATCATTACCGCTAACACATACATTGCACCGAGAATGATTTTAACGAATTGTTCCAAGTTTTTATTTATTAAACTTTCTTTTAGTTTCCCAAAATTCTTGATTGGGGCACGGTTCTCTTATACTATCTTGTCCTTCAAAACCGCAGTCTTTACAAATCCAATAGGAAATATTTATTGCAGGATAACTCGTTAAGGTTATTCCAGTGCTACTATATGCTTTATTTTTATGTTCACAGTTCATCTCATTATTTATTATCTAGTAAACGGTGTAGCCAGTAGGGTTAAGGGGGTTATATTTTTGCTCTAAGTCCACAATTACAGCAAACACGATGTTTTATTTCACCGACCATTTCTTCTTTACACCAGCAATGTCCGCCACATAAATCTTTGGCATAATGGTAGTGAGTTTCTGAAGCAGGAATATTATTAAACGGATAAGGATTTGCTGTTCCACCTGCACCATAACAAGTATGTTGCCAATTATAATAGTATTTACCACATATATTACAATAATTTTGCATATTATTTATCTCCTCATTAACCTATCAAACTCCTCACAGAATTGCCTGACTTGGGGTTCTGTGCCGACTAAACCTGCCTTACCGTGCCTGGTAATGCGATGAAGGGCGTATTTCATACTCTGATACACCATTGCCACCTCTTCGTCTTCTAATATTAACTGCACTATCTTTTTTTCTGTTAGTTTCATAATTCTTGTATTTTTTTATTTAACCTTTTAATCTCTTTTAACCACTCTGTCTCTTCTTTAAGTCCGACCATTTCTTTTAAGAAGTCTGGAATGTCATTGTCTTTGAGACAAGTTTTAAGGTGTCCGTCTATTTGATTACATTTGGAACATTTATTCATTTTTTTAATTTATTTTCCAACATCGTTGGCAGTTATAAGTCGTAGGGGTATTCTCAAACTTCCGACCACAAGTTTGGCATCTCTTGCCCTTAACCCACGCCTTATTCTCCGCCTTTTGCCCCGCAATAAAGCACAAGCAAGATTGAAAACCATCATTCATTACACAGTGATGTCTTTTAAGTTCGGGAGATTTTATTGGTTTTTTCATTTTTTTGTTTTTTAATCCTTCAAACAACGAACCGAGAAACCGTAAGCCTTACCGCCCGTGCCCCGGCCCACCGAGACGTAGCCCGAACCCAAGTCCCGTGTCCAAGCCGAACCGCCACTCTCAAGCGAAGACCATAAGTACGTGATCGCCCCAAGACCGTCGAAAGAACCATTGGTATCGCGGTGGCCAGGGAAGACAACATTTAGTATATCGTCTTTAGTCTTTAGTAATCTAGTAAAATCATCATCACTAGGAATGGTTTTACCAGCTTTCTTGGTTTCTCGCATTGCTGAGTCCCAAGTAAATAATTGTTCTCCTTTACAATATCCCTCTAAAAGTTCCCAAATGTCTTTAGTGTCATTTTCTAGATATATTTTATCATTTACCGTGATTTTCCTCCAACCATTGCTATTTACTTTGAAGTTATGGTCTTCAAAACTTTTACCTATTGTGTTAGGAATATCATAGCTATCTAATAAGTCACTTATTTTCTCTAATATTTGTTGTTTTTTCATTTTAGTAATTTAATTATATCATCTTTGGCTTGTTTATATCCTTCACCGATTAACTTTTGTCGGGCAACTTCAGCTTTAGTTGGTGCTCCTTGATAACAAAATTGACTTAATGCGTCTCTTCTTACTCCTTTTATCTTTTCTAATAAGGTATCTTTATAAACCTGTAATTCTTTTTCTTTAATTTCAAAGATACCGTCTATGAGTTTTTGTTCTTTAAGACAATCATCACATACCCCATTATGGGTTGCTAGTGTTGTGCTTGGTAAATGATTACATTTTTTCATTTTATATTATCTTTAATAAGTTTAATAATTTTAGTGTTGGTATTCAAACATTTTTTAATATCTGTTTGCTCAATAAAATTACATAGATTTTCTACTTTTTGTTTAAAGAAGAAATCCGAGAATCCCATTTTTCCACCATAATTCTTCCAGCTACTCACATCCATATAAGCTGGGTTCTTTTGCCCTGCCTCATAAGCAATCTTCGTTTGAGCTTTGACTAAATCTCTAATATCCGTTGGTGTGCCTTCATTGACCACATCAGCGATGTCAGCGAGGTTTTGGGCGATTAAAATATCAAGGTCGGGATAACTAGGGTCTGTGGGGCTTTCTTCTCTTGGCACACCCCAATAGTGTTCGTGTCCATTAGCACAACGCACGCCAGTATCTTCTACTGTGCCTTTTTGTAATCCGCAATGTCTACATTCGTTATGGTTTTGATGGTTTAACATATTTCTTCTTTTAACATTTTAATAATAGTATCTAGGGCGGAGTTCACAGCTTTTTCTTCATCTGTAAGTTCTGTATTATATCCGTTATTTGCTGTCGGATATGATTTTATAGCCTTCTCCCCCTCCACTCTTTGGATGAGATTTTGGATGAACGAGGTGTGAGAGTGACGAAGGAAGGATTTGATTTCTTTAAATGGAACTCCATCTCCCTCTCTTTCAATTTTTAGATTACCTTTGATATATTCCAAATCAAACTCTTTCTCAATTTTTTCTATATGTTTCATTTTTGGGTGGTGGTTTTAATTAGTTTATATTTAATTGGTTTTAGTTTATCACAGAAGAAATCATCCCAGTATTTTGCTTCACTTGTATAACCCCGTTTTGCCATTTGCCTACAAATATCACAAATAAGGGTATGGTTATTTACTTCTTTCTCCCCCCTTATTTTCTTAGTTGTTTTTGGCATTTCAATTTTTAATGTCTTTAGAGGTGGATATTATCCAGTTCTTTTAGTGTTCCCTTAAACTGTGGTATTTCTTCTATTTCATCATCAACTAAATTTTCTATAAGTTCTACCAATCCCTTAAAATAGTCAAGTGCATCTGCTTCACTTATAAAAGCTATGCCTTGTTTCTTATGATACTCGCTTAATTTTTTAATTATTTCTTCTTTCATCTTTTTTTTAATTTGCCCGAGGGCTTAGTTAGTAATCTTCTTTTCTGGTTTCAAATGTTTCAAATAAAACTTCTAAGATGGCTTTGCCGATTTTGATTTCTCTATTGTTTTGTCTTTCAAATGTTTTTACTCCAGCTTCAAAACCTTCACGCCACGCTTTTTGTATTTCTTCATCTTTCTTCTCCATCTTATTTATTTATTTTATCTGACGCCCTTTCGGGAGGTTAAAACTTCCACATATTCCAAAACTTAAATGTAAAAGTCTTTTCAAACGCCCGACTTTTATCTTCCATACTTTTTAATAATTCTTGTTCTTTATATTCATCAACAGCATCTTTTCTTTCTTGTTTCAGCCAGTTTTGCCACCTATTAGTCCAAGTTTCAGGAGTAAAAGGCGGGTATTGGCTTTCATCTAATTCCAACAGAAGCCAGTTGCCAAAGAATTTTCCTAATCTAATCTTTTTCTTCTCCATTTTATTTTTTTATTATCTTGCTAGACTTGTGAGAGTGGCATTCGGCTAGGTGGAAGGAACATTCTGCAGAAACGCCTTCCGATACAGTGTTGATAACGATTTTATTGGGTTTCGTTCGTTATTGGAACTCGTAGTGTCCCAAGAGTCCTGTATTTTTACGCTAGCCGATTACCACCCTCTTTGATTTATTAAATAACCTTAGCTCGTTTCTTTGCTTCTTGGCTCTTTTTATTGAGCAGTTGATAGTATTTACTAGTCCGCTTTTTTTTATTCTTCTCTACACTTCTTTTGCCTAGTTCTGACATATAGGCTCGGATTATATCTTTATCCAACACGGGCAAACCCAGTGTAAGCGGTTCTTTCTTGAAGTTTCCTTTATAGGTTTTTGGTGTATTCACTAGGTTTGTCATTGGTGGATTTTAATTACATTGCCATTGTGTCTTCTAAATCTCTACTATCTGGTTCACTTTCTTCGTCATCTTCTTGAACTTCTACATCATCACCGCTATGAATAGCGTCTACGGAGATATAGTTTTTAATACCTTTCTTTTTCATTTCAAGGCGGATTTCCTGCCCCTCTTCAATTTCCGCTAATCTTTGGACGAGATATGAGGGTTTGCCGTCTTGACCTCTTAATTTTGTCTTATACATTTTCTTTTCGCCATTTTCTTCTACAATATATTCCACAAATTCAATTTCTTTACCTTTAATGTCTAAACCTTTGACGATTTTATCTTCTAAAATTTTAACAATGTGCGAGCCATTACTTTTTACCCCTTTATCAGTTTTTGTGCCAAGGCGAAGTTTGGGAACAATACCAGCATTCAATACTAAGATTTTACTATTTTTCATATTATTCTTTATTTAACTTACTAATAATTCTATATAAGGATAGTGCCGACCTAAACGCTTCCTTATTTTCTTCTATTAAACGGCTAACGACAGGATAGGGTTCTTTAGCTCCGAAAGGGACAATGATGTGTTGAGTAATGGGCTTGTCTAGCTTAAATAATTGCTTGCCTTCAAAATCAAATCCGCCATTTTCTGTGATTTGTAAATCATATCCGCCCGCTTGAAAGAAATGTGAAGCATAGGCGTCTTTGGCTGATTTGAAATCTATAATTGCTATTTCTCCGTTATTAAGTTCCGCCACAGCGTCTGTGATACCTCCAGTCCATAAAGTTTCCGAGTAGCAGTGAGTTTCCGAGCCAAGAAATCTTTTAACATTTTCTTTAGTCCATTTTACAAATGGCAAGATTTTATCATCTTCAATTATCTCTTTACCTTCCATATGTCCTTTTACATATTTTTCAAGGATAGCGTGTAAATCAGTTCCAGCGTCCGCACTTTTGTCTAGCTTTTCAGCGTGAGCTTTATAAGCACTATCTAATAATGAGATATAATCTTCAACCGACATTCCCTTTATCATCTCAAAGACAGGTGAAGTGAAATCTACTCGTCTTTTTAAGTCTTCTTGTTTTTGCTCTTCGGTTTTTAGAAGTTTCCAGTCCTTAGCTTTTGTCCAGCCAAGTTTTGAAACGGCTAAGCCCGATGCCCACCACGTTAATGGTTTGCTTAATACTTCCATTACCGATGAAGTTCCTGTCAGGGATTTGTCATCAATTTGGTGAAGGTGTAGTTCGTCATTAAAGTGGTATTTCATGTTGTTATTATATATTATTTTGATTAAACTTGCGAGCCGTTAGCTATGGATAAGTTGTGTGTTAAATGAGCTTTAATTGGTCTTTATTTATTGGTTTCTGATTATAATTGTGCTGTATACTTTGATGTAAGGCTCGGTCTTTAGCGGGGACTCTAGTTTTATTCCTTTTTACGTTCTTACGCTCACTCATTTTTGTAGGGTTGATTGATAAAGCGGAAGTGGTTTTTCATTTTCAATTAAATAATTCATAAAAACCGTGCCACAGATTAATAACATTGCGACGCTTCCGACTACTGTGCCGATAATAAGTCCACAGACCGACCCCCCGATGAAACTTTTTACGCGATTTTTATGATTATTCATAATTAGTATTTTTTTGGTCTACCCCAAGTATTTGTCTTACGATGACAAAATATACAAAGTGTTTGACCGTTTTTAAGAGAAAATCTTAATTTAGGATATTTATAAAAAGGTTTTATATGGTCGGCTTGTAAATTACCCCCTTTATTGTCACCACATAAAACACAAGTAAAATTATCTCTTTTATATACAGATTCTCGCCATAATTTATACTTAATTGATTTTCTAGCTAATAAATTAATTGGATGTATCCCCCCTTTCCAAAAATGACTTTTTTCTCCCTTATGTCCATCACTCATCTTTCTTCTAGTTTCAACTGAAAAATGAGACCCTTTCCTACTCATACTAATCTTTCTTTTGGTTTCTTCTGAATGTGGTTTATTGTGTCCAATCCAACTAAGTTTTTTACCCCTTCTTTCAGATATACGCCCCTTTTTAAATTCAGTTTTTAAGCTGTAATGAATTCCTATAATGAAACGACCTTTATTATCACGTTTACTTTTCATATTTTTAATTGTTAGAAATTCTTGTAGAGATTATATTATAAGACAAACTATAAGTGCCAAAGGTGATGTGTCCGCTCATAAACCCCTCCATTATATTTTTACAGATTTCGTCCCGTTCCGCTTCTGTTAAGTTTCATTGCGTGCCTTCAATTAAGTGAGTTTTAAATGGGACGACATATTCTTTTGATTTTGGAACGTGCATATTATCTGTCTTCTTCATTATCTTGATAAGAGTCTCCGTCTTCTTGTTGTGGGTGAGTTCGGTAATAAGTAGCTCGTTCAGAGTCGGATAATTCACCAATCATTTTAGCCTTTACTTCACCATCATTTTCACTATCTACTTCTGCTATTTTATCTAGCCCGTGCTGATATTCTTTTTCTGCCCATTCAGCTTTCTTTTGATTATCTTCTAACATTTGGTCTTTTATTTTTGTCATATAATTAAAAGTTATCTAATTCGGCTAATAATTTCCTAAGTTCGGCTACTTTCTCAACAATATTTTTGGCGATGTCAGCTCTCTCTTCACCTCTACCGCTTTCCTTGCCATTCCACTGACCTTGAACTTCTTCGGCATACTCACTGATATGCTTTAAGTCTAAGTCCATAAAGTCTTCTACTCGCAAGGCACTGTTTATATCTTCGTGTTTAGAACATATAATATCAGTATTCGGATAACAACCGCACCCTTTTTTATCATTCATATTGTTTTTAATTTATTATTTATAATCTTTGCTAATAAGTCACGACTATCAGGGTTTGATAAATCACCTGTATAAACTACATCTTTTAAATCACAGCACTTTGGACTATAGGTTAAGTCCGCACGACTTTCTTTTTTAAGAAAAGGGTTAACTTTAGCATTTTCTCTTTCTTCTAATGTATCTTTATATTCCATATTGTTTTTAATTATCTGCTTTCGCAGAAAGTTATTTAATAAAGGGCTGTTGGTCTGGCGATTTCAGGATAACCAAAGCTTTCACTGTGATGTCCTTCGCCTTTCATCTGGCTTAGTGATAGTATAGCGAACGGCTCGCCATTATGCAAGGGTAAGGCTGTGGATAACTCCATTTCGTGTTTTTAATTGTCAAATGATGCTTATATTATATGGGTCTTTCGGAATTACATTTTGAATGAGCTAAACGCATATTTGTAATATCATAGACTAATTCTGGGTATTTTGACTTAGGCTTAACGTGGTCCACACTTATTTCACCACCATCATTAAAATATTTTCCACATAGCCAGCAGTGATTAGATTCTCTTAATAGTTTTCTTTTGAAGCCTGATAAATGTAAAATTCCGTGTCCGTAAAGTTTAATTTGATGTCGTTTATTTCTTCGCCTTTTCTTTTGAATATATTTACGATAACAAGCGAGGTTTAATGGTTTGCCGATTTTTTTCATATACCATTGTTTATAATACCAGCGACCGATATGGCTTTCACCTCGCCAGTATTTATGTAATAGATTTTTAATTGGTTTCCAGTAGGTCATACATAAAAGAATGAGTTAAGTCTGGTCTTGATTTGTCTTCCTTAAAGTTAGGCAAGATTTCTTCAAAATAGTCTTTACCAATTCTCACCCACAGATTGCCATCTAAACTAGCTTGTCTGTGTCTTCGGTAATAAGAAAGTTTGATTATCTTCTTATCCTTGAAATACTCTCTATCCGCCTGAAGTCTACGCCACGCCATTGTATATATCTGTTTTGTCCAAAAACAAGGTTCGTCTTTCTTGTAGAATTTGGCAAAATCGCTATCCGTCATATAGCCTTTCTCATCTAAGAGATTAAATACTTTTTGTTTTAGGTTCATTTTAGTTATTGTTAGATTTTAAACTTGAAAATTAGTGGCAATAGTTTCCGCCATTTCTTCATAACCTTCTAAAGATTTCTTTTGAGCGAATTCTGTTCGTTCCTGTAATTTACAAAGTTTATTCCATTTATCATTTAGCACTTTGTATAATGGTTGGTCGCAAGTTGGGTAAGTGCAGTCTTTGTGTATGTGGCATTTTAGATATTTGAAACCTGTGACTTGGATAGCATTATCTTTCACTGCACCCTTATCTTGTAAATACTTCCAAAAATCTATATAAGTATAAGCACCTTTTTTATCAGTTTTATTTACTCGGTATGCTTCCATTTCCTTTTCAAACACTCGTAACTCTTGATTAGAATAATCTGGGAAAACCTTTGCGACTTCTACCACATCATCGTAATCACTTTCGTCTTTAAATTTTGACATTATTTTATTTATTATCTAGTAAGTATTTTGTGTATAGTTTCAATAGTATAAAGGTCTTTATATTCTTGCCGAGCTTGTTCTGTTGCCTTAACTATTTCTCGGTCGGAAAACTTCGCAACCTCTACCGAAGCTCGTAAATGTCTTTTAAGAGCGGAGTTAGCTTGTTCGCGGGTATCAAACCTTAAACCTTTAACTTCAAAGTAGTGTCCGATTACATTTATGTGTCTTCTCTTGTCTTCTTCTAGTTCTTTTAAGTAATCTTTGAAAAAGAAGGGAGCGACAGTTTCTGTCGCATTATCTTCTTTTCTTTTATTATTATGTATATTCTTATTCTGTTCACTTGTGGGTGATACGTGGGTATCATCTGTGGGTGATACTGTATCATTGCTGGGTGATACCTTATTTGATGTATCACTAATAAATGATACCTTTGAAAAGACCACTAATGGGATAATTTCTTTTCTAACTCTCTTTGATATGTCTTTAAAAGTTCTCTTAATATAACCAAGTTCTTCAAGTTTTGTTAGTGAATTTTGAACTGTCCCCGTTGTTGATTTTATCAGTTCTGATAATGTTTTATTACTAGCCATACACTTTTCATTTTTTAACTTTGTAAGCCAATAAATAATTCCGTATAATCTCTCATCAACCAAAGATATTTTATTATCTTCAAGGAGTTGATATGGAATTATTATGAAGTCTGGTAGTTTTAACATTTGATTTATAGATAACCTTTTTTAATAAGTATATTTCTCGTTCTCCATTGCGTTGCCCTGCTTCCTAAATCTTTGGCTATAAACTTTGGTATTTTATCATTGTCTGGCAAACCCTCTTCTTTACAAGCCTCGTATAAAAGATAGAACCATTCTCTTGGAGTAACTGATGGTTTCATTTGTCCACCAAAAGGAATTCTTTTGTCTAACCATAAATTGCCATCTTTATCAAAATTACTTTTACCAGAGAGTGGATTTTTTTTGTTTTTAATTTGTTTCATAATGATATTGTATCAAATTGAAACATTAGTGCAAGTCCAAAAAATGGAAGGGCTGTGGATAAGTCCATAACTTGCGATTATGTAGAATTGTAGTATAATTAAGGGAGTATGGAGAACGAAAATACCTATTTTATAAAAATTCAAGGCAAGGCAAATATTCCCGAAAGACTGGAAGTAGATAAAAACTATCACATTGCTTGCGACTGTTCTATTACTCAAGAGTCTAAAGATTCAAATGAAAACGGCACTTATGATATTACTTTCAAAGCTCAACCAATGACGGTGGAGATTTTAAAGAATAATGGAAGTATCATTAAAGCAAAAGACCCACGTAAAAACTCCCAGAAAATGCGGAATTATTTGTGGAAGATTTATACGGAAGAAGGCTACTCGGAAGACTTTAATTTGGTCTATGATACTTTCGCTAACGAAGTAATAGGTATGACACCTAATATTTTAAGAAATGTAATTAAAAGGCTTGGAGGAAATGAAAAAATCACCCCTATCACTAACTACCCCGAAGACATCGGGACACCAACATTTTAATGAAAAAGAAAATAAATTGCTGGATAGAAATAAATCAAAAACAAAAGGATTGGTATCCAACTGTTAGTTTGCAAAAACCCCTTAAAAGAGAAATTAAAAATAGTCGTGAGTTTGGCTACAAGACTTTTAAGGCAGAGATTATTATAAAAGAAGAAGTAAAATGAAAAAAACAAGTAATTTAGGAAAACTTCAGAGAGAAGCCGACCGTTTAATGCAAGAATTGGGGCGAAAAAAGTTTCCTAAGTCTTTAATATCAGGATTACCAACACAAGTTTTACATCATTTTGTGCCTAAAAGTGTATCATCAATGCTTCGTTATGACTGGGATAACTTAATTCCGCTCACAAACGCTGAACATTGTCGCCTACATCAATCCCCCAACCCTACAACAAACGCTAGAATACTTGAAATAAAAGGTATGGACTGGTTCAAAGAACTCAAAAGACGCTCGGTTATGTATCATAAGGTAAATGTGGCTATGTATCAAGCAGTAAAAGCAAGGTTAGAAGCTGAATACGAGGATTTACTACGATAGGCTAGTTTCGTGCGTCCTGACGCAATTTTGGGCGTTCTACAGGCATTAGAATAGCCAGAGAACACTGACTCCCTGGCTATCTACAGTGATGAATTATATATCCGTAAATCCGAGGTAAACGGGTGTTATCTCTAACACACTTTAAACTATATCATAATTAAAACAAAAGCACAATAGTCTAGCATAAAATAGCAACAGAAAAGCCCCGAAGGGCTTGACTGCTATAGTTTGAAATTACTAATGGACTAACGATTAAGTATCTCCCAGTAATCTCGCTAATAAACTATTTCTTAACAAATTTTTCTCTGTATTTTTTTATAACTACTTTTCCTTTAGCGTAGAAAAAAAACACTGGGGAATAAACGAGTTAAGCCTTTTTTACTCCTACTAATGTTATGCCACCTTTCTTAAACCTTTTATACATTAAATACCCACCACCAATAACTGTAATGATTGCTTGAAGCCAAACTGTTAATTCTTCGGTTCCAATTTGAATACCTAATCTAGGAAGAATGGCGACTAAAATTAAGACTAAGGCTGAAATATATTCTTTACTCATATAATTCTTTTAATTTATTTTTTGTAAAACTCCCAAAGTTTCCTAAGGTTGGAAATATATTGTATCTTTTTTGAAACTTGATACAAGCCGACCTTGTGATATTTCCCCACGATTCTACTTCTTTAATGTTTGCGGGAAAAAGTCCTTCCCACTTAAAACACTTTTGGGCTGAAATTATTGAACCATCAAATTTTGGTCTTTCGGGGACAATATCGTTATTTTGAATTTGAAAATTCATTAAGTATCCTGCTTGAAAACATCGCTCATAAAAGTATTCTTCGGAAATTAGGCGGAGTCCATTCATCGCATACTGTAGTCCCCAACTGTCTTGAATTACTAGATATTTTTTATCTTTAACTAAAGTAAAATCAGTGACAGTTACGGAGTGTCCACTGGTAGGTGTTTTGCCAGAAACAAAAGGTATATCAATCCATTCACTAGGATGAAACTTAAACCAGACCATTATACCTTTACCTGTTGATTGAATAGTTGAAGCAATGGTCTCAAAATCTATGGGTAAAGAAATTCGTTTAATATTCCAATTACGAGCCATATCATCAAACCATTTTTCTTTAGGGACAAGCATTATTTGGTCATCAGTCATCTCTTGGGACGGCATATCTTTTTCAAAAAGATTACCAACTTTAGGAAAAACTTCATAAATATCCTCTGATGTGCATCCGCTATTTTCAGGATATTTTCTTTGTTGATAAGGAAAGGAAGACGAGAAATCAATAAATTTACCATATTTTTCATTAAAAATTATTCCCAATTCAGTGGCGTAAGTTTGGCAAACACAAGTTCCACTACCATCTTGGTCTCTAATTGGAAAAGAACGCCAATTATTATCTTGTTTTTTTTCAATCCAAGTAACAGGGTTAGGAGTCGTCACAAACTCATTAAAAGAATAGTTATGAGATTTTTGTTCAGGTGTTTGAGTATCTATTGCTCCTAAATAAGTTTCTTCGTTCATATTATATACTTATCTAATAAATTTTGGATAAACCAAATAATAAAACCAATTACCGATACTCCGATTACTCCTCCAGTCCATCTTAAAACTCCCTCTGTCCATTTATCTGCTTTTGTTTCAATAAATTCTTTATGATATTCATCTTGTTTTCTTCGGTATTCCGTTTCTTCTCTAATGTGAGTTTCAATGATGTTAATAATATTATCAAGTTTTACCTCTACTCTTCCTTGCCCGACTTTTAATGTTGTTATATCTTCTCCCATTTTTGCTAATTTAATTAAAGTTTCTGGTGAGGACTTTTGATGTTCTTGTCCTGCCGAGAAACCATTCTGATAAATAATTGATTCTTCGTCAATTCTATCTCTAGGCTTGCTGTTTTTTCCTCTATATACTTCCATTATCTTTCAATTAAAGCTTCATAATTCCAAGTTCCAGTTGGACTTTGATAAATTTGTTGGTCAGCACCACATTTACAAATTGTGCGGATTTTAAGAGTAGCGACCGAAATTGGATTATCCAATTCCTCTTCAATTTTATAACGGTCTATTTCTATAAATTTGTGTTTGTGTTTCATTTTTTTTATCGTTTGGTTCTTTCCCAAAAGTAGTTCGTCTTAACAAAATCTGGCACTGGTTTATCCCAATTTTTAACTTTTTCTTTTAATTTTAACATAGTTTCTTTTTTTGTTTTAGTGTAGAACTCTTTAATATCTCCTGTTTCTAAATAATCTTGTAACTTTCCACACGAACATTCCTCATAATTATGGTTACTCATTAAGATTGTTTTTTGATAATAAATTGTCCAATTATGTTTATGCTTCATAGCTTTTGATTTTAATAATCACACTAACCTCCCTATCTTATCAAATGCCCTTGCGGGTCTAGGGGTTTATAGTTAATGTGGCGGCATCCAAGTCTTGTCCAAATGGTCAACACTTGGCAATTTAAGTAATGAAGCTTTTAGTTCAACCGCTTATCCATTACCGAGTGCAGGTCAGTGATAAGCCCCCGCACTTGTGCAGTTCTTGAGAGATTTGCACTCTCGTTCTACCCTTACGGGTTTGTGTTATTGATTACTCAACTTCGCCTCTTAATTGGGCTATCCTACGAACACTAAAGAACTATAATTGGGGGAGTTACCGCTCCCCCGTCCTAGGTAGCAGGACTAAACGAGACACTTACCGACTTCCTTGCCATCTTTGGGGCGTTCCTTGCCACATTGGAGGCACACCCATTTGTCACCTCGCTGTGACCACTGGTGATACGGTGATTTCCATTCCTGTTTGTTTTTCATTTTGCTACCTTTCTTTGAAAGAACTGTTAGGATTTCAATCCCCCATCAAAGTCTGAACATTCAGGCTCTGGTCGGGAATTAAACTGTTACATTAAACATTTGTATTTAAACTTTTGCAATTTTCTATCGTATTTATATTTATCGTCTTAATATTCGCTTTAACATTTGTATTATAGGTTTTAAGATTAGCTGGTCCAGTTGCTCCACTAGAAGTATAAACAGAATAAATTGAACACAGAAAAACCCCCTGGTTTGTGCTTGTCGTTCCCCAAGGGTCTGTTAAATCTGTTTGTGTGTTTTTATAATGCCACTGGTCTCCCCCAGTAGTGTCATAATCTAAACGAGCATTAAACGCCGAAGCATCTACTTGCACACCTATCCAGTAAGTAGTCCCTGCTGTAATAGCGTAATTTATAGCTACCGAGTTCCAGCCAGCTCCAGCTATTACACCAGAAGCAACACTAAGAAGATTATTTGGTTTGTTGTTTATGCTGTCGTGGTCATACAGTCCGACTTGAAAATCTGGCGTTCCTGTAACTTGAGCTATCCAAATTCCTATCTCCGTAATGTCAGAAGACCCCGCAGGAGCAACAACTTTTAAAGCATTAGCTCTTGTTCCACAAACTAAAACTCCACCTCCATTTGGGTCAGCAGTCGGAGTTGTATCAACAAAACCACAGTTTGTGCCTAGAACTAATGACATTTTATTGTTTAATAAAAATTGTATTTGCTTTTATCTTATCAAAGGCAATATTCACTGCTGTTTCTAATTCCCCTATGTCTTCCTCTTTTTGGGTGTTTATTATTTCAACCAGATGTTGTTTTCTCTGAGATATAAGATGACTATTCACAAAGTTTTCTACATAAAGTTCTGGTGTGGTGCTTCGTGAAGTTGCTAATCGATTTAATGTTTCTACTAAGTTTTGGTTTATATTTATTAACATAAGTTTTTAATTTAATTATTAAGCTACTGTGGATTGCTGGTCAGGCGATGGATTGAAGAAAATAACATCAGCTGAAACTGCAAATCCGACAACTTTTATTATTGCATCTGCTCCTGTTGGGATTGTGTTTTGTATTGCTCCGAGTGTTTCTCCTGCATATAAAGTATCACCAATAGTCCAGGCCCAAGTATCATCTCTTACAAAACTCCCTGGTAAAGCCACAAGCATCGCTTCAGTATCGTTTTTAGCTTCCAAAGCTATACCAATCATTCCTTTACAGGTGGCAACGGCATTAGAATCTACTTCAAGCCATTTACCACCAGTTCCTAAATACACCAAATCAAAAGCAGAAGCAGTATATCCTGATAAAATGGCGTTAGTTGTCATTCCTGTCGCTGTATGGTCTGCTGCTGGAATATCTAAATCTATATAACCTGACATCGGAGTAGCCCCACCAATCGTTTTGTTAGTTAAAATCTGTGTTCCGTCTATGGTTGCTACTGAAGTCGCAGCAGTTCCATGTGTAGTTATTTTTAAGTCAGCTCCTGCTAAAGTAAGAACATCGCCCACTTGTGTTAAAGTAGCATCTCCATTGTCCCAGTTTATTACTCCGCCTTCAGCAAGGAATAAGTCAGACCATTGTTTAGTTACTGAACCCAAAGCAAAAGCATCTGAAGTTCCTAAAAGTAAAGCCGTATTTATGGCAGTAGTCCCTAAGTTATTTAAAGTAGTTGTAGCTCCTCCACCTGCGGCTGCAGCGTCTGCATAAGCAGTTGTAGCCAGTTTAGTTGAGTTATCTGCGGCTGCTTGAGTTGTAGCGGTTGTCCCATCAGGTAAAGCAGGTGTGCCTGACAAATTGGCGGCAGTCCCAGAAGTGTTTTGGTTAAGTGTTGGAAAGGTGCAATTAGTAAGAACACCTGCACTTGGAGTTCCTATGTCAGGAGTAGTAAGTGTCAGCCCTGCCAAAGTTAACGCAGCAGAAGCCCTATTTATCGCTACCTGAGTCGTTCCTATGTAGAATGTCTGTCCGACATCTGCCTTAGAGGCAGCCAAACCAGAATAAAGTGAATTAGCAGAATTATCACCTGTATTAGTTCCACTGGTATTTCCTATTACAATAAGTTGAGCGTCTGTTACATAGTTATCGTCAGCACCCATTGACGCTTGTTTTCCATTAAGTTGTGTTTGTATACCCGAAGTTACGCCTTTTACATAAGAAAGTTCTGTTAGGGAAGGATAGGTCGCAACTGCGAGTGAAGCAATAGTTGAAGCTGAATTAAAGTAAGCAATTTCATTTATAGTCCCCGAAAGGGCAGCGGCATAAGAACCTGCTGGCTGTGCTCCTATGTCTGACAAAACCTCTGCATAAGACCTGCCCTCTAAACCAGTGGCAGTGAATTTAGCGTAATCATTATCAGCGACATCAGCAGCATTTATTTGAACTTTATTAGTATCGGCTATTCCAAAAGTTAGAGCATCTTGTTTTCCGTTAAAAGTAGACCAATCAGCAGATGATAAAGCCCCACGATTAGTAGCTGAAGCGGTTGGGACTTGAAGAGTGATAACTGGTGTAGTTGTTCCGTCAGCTACTGTTGAAGAAAGGTCTGTGCCAGTTGTGCCGAGAGTTATGGCAGCAACAGAAGTAACAGTTCCTCCACCTGTGCCAGCCTGAGCATTAATTCTGTAAATACCACCCACTTTAGTAACTGTAGTATTAGTTCCATCTTTAATTTGTAAAACTTCTCCGCCTCCACCCATCATTAAAGGACGAGAAAGAGCAAAGTCCGCTTTCCTTTCTATCTCCTCTAAACCTTCCACTTTTTCACGCTTGATTAGTTCAGATTCATTGTCGTTTATTGCCAAAATTATACCCTCTCCAGTCAGGGGTGCAGGAATTGCCTTAATCAGTTCTTTCGTTCGTTGTAGGGCTTCCTGTGAAGCGTCAGAGACTATTTTATCGGTATCTATGGTCTGTGTTTCACGAATAACCTCCGTTTTCTCAATGATACGGTCAATTTTAGTTTCTTTGATTTTAGCTAGGGCGTTTTTAAGGGAGGAGATTTCGTTCTTAAAAAAATTAACAGCATAGTCCGCATCTTTTGAAATAGATTTGTGGTCTTGGATTATTCGGTCGGCGACAGCAATTATTTCAGAATAACGAGTGTTGTTCTCCACCTTTAAATCCTTGACGAATTTAGCGAGTTCAGCAAACATTTTAGCACCAGCTTCTACAGAAAAATACGGCTTGTTTGAAAGTTCTAAGAGGTCTTTTAGTTGTTTTATTTTATCTTGGTTCATTTGTGTTTTCAATTAGTCTTTCTTCCATTACTGCATACGGGGTTGAATAAATTAAGTTATTTAGTTGTTTTTTTCGTATTCTTCATAGAATCTTGCGATTTCATCATCTGTAA
>Ga0208957_1000363_pt1 | contig 39560 bp, 53 predicted proteins | sample RifOxyA1_FD_184029 | JGI IMG/M metagenome (GOLD analysis project Ga0208957, IMG submission 184029) | Groundwater microbial communities from Rifle, Colorado - Rifle Oxygen_injection A1 (SPAdes) | ecosystem: Environmental > Aquatic > Deep subsurface > Groundwater | place: Rifle, Colorado, United... | reverse complement strand
TCTCCGCTACTCAAAGTTCTCTGGTAATCGGCAACATAAATGCCCCTCACTCCGTCAATCTTGAATGACTGTCCCTTGAGGATAATATCGCTGGCAGTCATATCATCCACGTGGATTGAGACGGAACCAGCAGCATAGCCAGCAAGTAAATCTATCTTGCCTAAGAGTGTAGTCAGCTTTGACAGCCAGTGCATTAGCTTAAAGTAAATCCATACCTCATCGGCAGCATCGGAGTCTTTGGTATTCGGTGGCTCGGCATCAACCTTCAACCGCAGAATGTTATTCTCTTGCATCTCCCACTGTCCCCGCTTCAAGAAAGATGGCGGGTCTTGAAGAATAGGGTATTCAATTTTGTCAACAGCTAGCCAATCAAGGAGACGGCTGCCTAATGCTCCATCAAGTTGTTGTCCAGCTTCAAGATTGATTTCCTTGCTATCGGTGCAACCTTTGTTGAACATCTGGTAACTTTCGCCGGAAGCCATAATATCCTTAGAGAGAGTCAATTGAGTAACGGAAACATAAGCCGTCACCTGTGCCCAGGTGCGGTCAGTCTCATTGTAAATCCACTTGCCCACATCACCTGAGAGGAACTGGTCTAGGGTAGTATCCACAAGAGCACTGGCCGTTGTCGCACTTGCTGTGCCCTTACGGCTTTCAAGATTGAACTCAGCCTTGTAGATATAAGGGCGGTATTGCCCGAACTCACGCAAGCCCTCGGTAATGCCGAGGTCAATCTCTGTTGGGCTGAAGACAGCGTTACCGGTATCCTGTAGCTTCTGTTCTATTAAATCCCGCATTGTAGAATGGGTTTCAGGAAATGCCATACATCACCTCACTAAATTTCTTGCTCTACACAGGGCTGAGGATTAGCCTCATCGTGTTTACAAATGTGGTAAGTGAATCTCACCGTTGCTTCTTCATTGGCATAACCTTCATTTATCTTCCTTGTAAAGGATTTGATAGCCCTGAGTTCATCTCTCAAGGTAGGTAAATGATTAACCACAGTCTGCGGTAATTTAATTCCCAAAGAAGGAACTAAAACGCCATTGGGGTCTTCGGGAATAAAGCCATCTATTTGATAACGCAATCCAGCCATTAGACATACCTCCATTTGCTCGTATTATAGATATGAAGAATCTCTCCCACTGATAAGGCTCGGCTATAAACCCAGACTTCTCCCATAATACCCGCCAGTGGCACGGAGACAGCAGCGTTCCTTGAGCCAATAGCAAAGTTATTGGTTGACTGGATAGTATTGCTGCCTAAAGTGTTCACCTCATCCGTGTCAGCAAGAAGAACCCCAGCTGAATAAAGGAGAACACCAGTGGTTAATCCCGAACCAGAATAGGTTGCAGCCAGGAAAAGATTGGCATTTGTATCTGTAAAGGTGCTATTACTAGCAACACTAAGATATAAACTTCCAGCAACAGCGTTACATAATTCAAATCTGAACTTATTATCACTACTCAAAACAATGTTCCAGCCTCGGTAAGGAACATCACTACCCCTTTTCCCTGCTATGAAGTGAGTTGCTCCATTAGTTGTTCTCTTTACCCAAGCAAAGACCGAGAATGGGTCAGTTCGTTCAAAGTTCAAAGTGGATATGTTTCCCAAGTTTATATTGTCATCTATACCATCAAAGGTTCTGCCAGTTGAACCCCAGACAGCCCCTGTAACAGTGCAGGAATGCCTATACAAGTCAACTGACTTGAATTTGCTACCCCTGCACAGATATAGCGGAGCATATAATACCAACCCATTGGTAGGAAAGTCATACTCCCTTACCCCATTTCTGATAGCCGACTTGTATAAAGGATTATCGTTAGGCTGATAAAGGGCATTAGACCTTTTCTGCTCTGGCTTCCAGATGTCGGGTCGCAGTCTTTCTTTTGAGAGTCCATTTCTAACTGTCTGTAACATTGGCTACTCCTTATATCAACTCATAGACTATTCGGAGTCCATAAGTTCTGACATCAGTATTGGTGTAGGCTATGTCAATTTCATCATTAGGCGCAAACTCATAGCCTTTACCAAATGGAATAATCAAATCGGTAACACTACCTACTGATAAGTCCTCTTTGTGCAAAACTGTATCATAGGCAGCACCATCGCCAGCATCCACAGTAACAGTAAAGTTCTCAGATGTAGTAGGGGCTGCGCTAAGATGAAGTAAAACTGCTAGTAGCCTGAAGGTAGTTCCTGGGGAAACAGCTTCGGCTATCGCCGCTGCCCCTGTGCTCCTTGCGAAGCGGTATCTTTTATCACTTCGCCCTGTGTAACCTTTAGTTGTTAATGCCATTTAACCATCCTCCTTCTTTTTATTTACTCCTCCTCCCCCTCCACCCTATGATTTCTTTTTCTTAATCGGGCCAGAAGCCATGTCTCTGAGTTCTTCCTCGGACATGGAATCCTTCATCTTACGGCAGGCTTCTTCCGCCTCTGGGGTATTGAACTTCGGCTTATCGCCCCGCTTCCATGCCAGAGCCATCCCCGCCATGCGTCTCTGAGACTCCGAATATGGACTCATCTCATTCCCTCCTTAGTTATCCGTTCAAGGGTTTTCTTTCTCTTGCCCTTTGGCGCTTTCATAGTCTCAGTAACCACATTCTTGAGAGCCACAGTAGCCAGTCTTGGTTCGGCTTTCTTGACTCTTTCTTTCTCTTGGGCTATCGCTTCATCAGCCACGTAGTCAACCTCTTCCTTTTCCAGAGCACCGTAACTGGGAATGAGAATTGGTAGCCCACCAGTCTCTCTAGAACTGATAAAGCGTCCTCTGGATTTATTGCCAAGAGGCAATCGTTCCCTTTCATGGATTACCGCTGGTGCTGGCACAGACATTATCTTCTCAAGAAGACGACCACAGTTAGGGCATATTACTGTTGGGTATTTGCCGAATGGGAATAATCTCGTTTCAACACGTCCACAAGTACATTTATATTCGTAAATTGGCATATCTACACCGCCTGGAATCCTACCAGCAATCCTTTCTTAAAAGTGAATTTGTATCCCCCGACTGTCCGCTCACCAGTTAGTCCAGCATCGCCGTCAGCCGATACAGTTCCAGTGAAGTTGATATTGCCGTGAGTAGAATGTTCGTGACTGGAATCAGCTTTACTATCCAGAGCATCACTCAATCCCGTTATGGCAGATAAGGCAATCGGCAGAGGAATATCATAATCACCTGTTTCAGGATTGTAACGATATAGCCCACCAGTCTCAGGGTCAACCTTTATCCACTTAGTTCTATCAGGATTTGTGTTTATCCACCCATTTTTGAACTCATCAGGCATTTTCGCCATCTCCTCTGTTTAGAACTCTGGCTTTTTCGTGCACTTCTTCCTTATATTCACTTAAAGCCTTTCTCACCGCCGTGTCTTTCATTATATGTTGTCTATCGTAAACCCTCACCGGGTCGTTATAATCTAATTTTTCGGTGTGGTGAACTCGGAAGAATCCAATAGATGACAGTAAGCGCCGGGAGTCTTTACCACATTTGGGGCAAGGGCATAGACTATTTGAGTTAATTCGGGATATGACCTCAAATGTCCCATGCTCTGGACACTGATATTCGTAAATCGCCATTAAATATCCTCTGGCTCAAGCGCCTTACCAGTTGGTACTTTTGTCAGTATTTCGGGGTACGGGAGTTTAGGTGTTAATGCAGAATCCCCTTTCCCCCAGTCCAGATTCTTTTTGAGTAGCCATGTTTTCTCACGGGAAAAGCGTAACATCCTCACCTTATAGGCCAGCTTTAGCCCTTGCCTATCCTTAAAGCAACTGAACTGAAAGCCGAAATAAAATCCTTTTCTCATTTGTGGTAAGGGGGAGGGGAATTACCCCTCCCCCTCTGCCTCCTAATCACTCGGTCTGAAAGAATGACCACACTTCGGGCAAGCTGTTACTCCCTCCTCGCTCTGTGGCACATTCTTCTCACCGCATATCGGGCATTTCTTTTTTACTGCCGGCATATTAAAACCTCCTCGTTTTATTTGCCTCTGCCTACTCTATCTGAAGCATTATCAAGGCATCGCCATAGTTACCAGAGAACATCAGGTAACCCGCTCTCTGCTTTGAGACTGCTTCGGTATTGATACCTTCATCCGCCATCTTGACAGTTCCATCAATATGGAATATGACATCCCTATCACCTGCAGCAGCCCCAGGCCAAGTGCCCGTAATCCATGCCCAATGTGGCCCCTGCACCTTGCCCCAGAAATAGTAACCAGAGGTGATTGGCCTCTCAATACAGCAGGCAAAGTGTTCAAAGTTACTAGAGTAAGCACCAGCGTTTCTGATGTTTCTCCAGGGGTTGGGGTAGGCTGCCAGAGTTCCACCAGCAGCATAAGCATAGATGAATGGCTCTGACACGTAGAGCTTATAGGTATTGCTAACCTCAGCATCGCTCTTCCAGATGTGATGGAACACATCGTACGTGCCAGAACTGGGTATAGCGAGATAGCCGTCCTGCCAGTAATCTTTCGCCCGGGAGTTGGTAGCATCAGTGATAACAACGGTGGTATCGCCCACAGCGATTGCCGCGGCTGTAGTCTCAGCCACATCGCCGGTAACGCCTTCAAGATAGCGGTAGTGATTGATTTTAGCAGCCAGTGGATTTGTTATGGCTGCCCCCGCTTTGCAAAGGCGGTACAGACTACCGTCCTCCGTCATGCCCTTTCCTCCAACATGGAGAGACCTTGTTGTAGCATACTCATTGATAACCGCAGCGTAAGGCAAAGCAGCTAGATATGGGAAACTCATTTTGTTACCTCCTATTTTCTTCTTTCCTCCACCACCCTACTTCTGATTGTGTATTGTTCTCATGTGTCTTGCCAGACCGATAAATGTCTTGCCGATGAATGAGCAACCTTCAACATGGCAGGCAAGAGGGTTTTCTTGTTTTGCACTTGGCATCGGCTCTTTGACTACTTCAACCTTTTCTTCTGAAGCCTCAGTCAACTGCTTTTCAAGCTCCTGAATCCTCCGTTGTAGAGCATCCTGTGTCTCCTGATTCGGCTCCTGTCCCGGAGGCCAGAGCTTAAAACCCTTCTTGACATAGTGGTTCATGTGCCAGGCATCGGCTGGCAAGAGTGTTGTTGGGATATACGTGGGTTCCTTTGTTTCCTCAACCTCACCGAGAGCCATTCGCCTTCTTATCTCCTTGAGTATCTCAGGAGTGGCAGCTTTTAGTTCTTTGCCGGTGGCTTTCTCAATGAAGTGAGTAATGGTTGCCGGTCGGTAATAAACCCGTGTTTCCATCGTAGCACCCTGCACGATGTCATTGGGGTCATGTATGTCCTGGAATCCGACCCTCGGTATTGATGCACTTTGTGTCACTTTATTATTACCTCCATATTTCCTATATTCGCTTACTGCTACTAACTCGTAGGAGCAGTTGCATCAAACAGGAGATAACGGCCGTATCCGCCATCTTCCTCTACCATAGCGTAGTCCGCCACGATGCCGATTTCCCAGCCTCTCAAGGAATCATCCCAGACTACCCATGTGTCTGGCTCCCAGCCTACCACATAGATGAAGGCTTCCTTAGAGTAGATAGCTCCATAGGCATCATTGTCGGAATCAATGGAGATGTTGGAGTCGTGGAAAACAGGCACTCCGTTCATCTTGATGATACCGGCGAAGTGGTTCTGGAGTACCGCCTGTTGGTATTCGCTCGGCATATGGCTGGTTCCCGGTGTTGCAATGGCATCCACGATGGTATTTAACTGGTAGGGATGCAGGACAAACGCCATCGGCATAGGAGCAGGTTCAGCCTGACCAATACACTGGGTAACAGCAGCAGCAGCGTAACCAAGACCGAAGGCGGTATTAGCATTGCTCAAACCACTGTCAAGACCAGAGTAGAGAGTCAAGCCGTCCTGATCCATCTTCTTGCCCATAGCGTTACCGATAACCTTGCCAGCATCACGGGCAACATTCCCTTTGAACTGGTTTGCTAGTTTCTTGGTAACGATGACCTTGCACCCAGCCTCGTTGGTGGTATGAGTCGTGCCGGAGATGGTGAGCGTCTGAGAGTTGGCCATATCTACACCATCAATCAGACCCTCAGCCACAATCGTGCCGAACTTTGGCACGTAGTAGCTTTTCTCACCCTTACCCATCCGGTGAACATTGACCGTGTTCTTGAAAACCTGAATTGGCTCGTAGGTATATCTGGCTGCTCCCACCATAGCTACGGCACCAGCAGCCAAATCAGCAGCAGTTGTATTTGCCACTTGTGACCTCCTTGTTTACAGAGTTACATTGAATCTTTTAGCAGCCTCTTGGTACTGCTCAAAGGAGATTTCGCCACTGATAAAGGCTTTCTCATAGTCTTCCCAAGTCCGAAATCCCCTTGTGGCAGAACGTGAACCTGCGCCGGCAGCCCTCGCCCTCTGGCCTTTGACTTCTGAGGTTTCAGTTTCCTTTTCGGATTCCTCTTCCTCTTCGCCCTTGGGCACAGTCTTGGCTATAGACTCCATGCGTTTCAGGTTATAAGTTACCCTGCCATTATCAGCCGTATCAGAGCCTATCTGGAGAAGTAACTCAGCAGTCAGTCCGCTTTCTTTAGCAAGTTGCCTTGCTTTTTCCTCAGCTTCAATCCTGAGAGCCTTGTCCACAGCAACCTGGTGTTCAGTTCTTTCTCGTTCAAAGTCTGAGCGTGCTTTATTGACCTTATCCCATTCATCTTCTGCCTGATGTTTGAGACGCACCGAGTCAATCAGGTCTGGAGTTCCCTCAACAGACTTCAGTTCCCGCTCCCGTTCTTTCAACTTGAGTGACCTTATGGTTTCCTCAAGTTCAGATAATCGCCTACCCTGTCCATCGTAGTTTCGTTGCAGGACAGAGTGAGCTTCAAGAGTGGTCTTTAGAGTTCTGCCGATTTCTCCCCTCGCAGCATTTTCTCGGTCTCGCAGATCCTTCTGGGATAGCGTTATGGTATCCCCTTCTTCTGCTCCTGGTTCTAGCGTTTCTTCTGAGGTAGTTTCGGGTTCGACTGGCTGGGTCGTTTCCTCGACAGCCGTGCCTCCGCCGATTTCGCTCTTCTTTCTAGCCATGATTTGTTTTTCCCCTCCTACTTTTTACTTAAACAAAAAGCCGACCTCTCCTAAGAGAAATCGGCTATTGTTCTTCAACTTGCCGTTGATTATTCAGTTATTAAACTAGATGTTACCCGAATTTATAATCCTGTTTGACAGTAGAAGCATAGACTGGCTCGCCTTTTTGGACTATGACTTCCTGTATTTTGCCATAACCAATTTCCTCACAAAGCGCCAGAAAATCCGCCTGTGCTTTACTCAACTCCTTATATTGATTAGTAGCACTTTTATCTTTTTCTGTCAAGTATGCTCCTACTTCATAGCCTTGAGTTTCCGTTCAATTTCCTCTTTGAGTCTATCTATCTCCGCTCTTTTCTTCGCTAAGTCTATGGCTATTTTTTCAGCCGTAGTCATACCAGCTTCAACATCAATCTGCTCTATCGGCTTTGAAACAGCACCGATAAGGACAAGCCAGGCATCCAACTTAGGATGTGTCCGCCGGTATTGTTCTCTGGCTTTGCTCCGAGACATATCAGGGGAACCAATCATTGAATCATAAATCAGATATTGCTCATAGACATCTTTCGGCGGAACTCTGCTGAAGTCTCTCGCCCCTGGCTTCCAGCCTTCCTTGCCCTCAGTTTTGGTATATAGGTCTGTCATCGCCCTGTAAAGTTCAGGGTGGTCAAGCAGATACCAGTCGTCATCAAACCAATAGTCCTGCCCGGGCGGTTTGCCTCTAGTCTCAATAACTTTATAACCCACATAATCCGGGACTAACTTTTCATTGCCGATAAAGAATAGATAGCCTTGCCGTTCCCAGATAGCCTGCTGGAAGTCAGGATTGCGAGCAAGTAAGCTCTCCCGCTTAGCTTCACGCTCATCTTTATCAGCTATGTATAAATCTGAAGCACCATCAGAGTAGCCATCAAGCTCCTCAAACAAGTCCTCATATTCAAAGTAAAGGTTATCGTAGCGCACATCGGGAATCTTGGTGGCATCCACTTTGTCTCTGACAGAGCTACCCATAATTGCTGGATTGGTCAGGATTGATTCAAGGTCAGGATTGTTTGCCAGATACCGTTCTTTTACATAGCCCTTCTCGGATAGCTCATAAAAGCCCACATACTTATCACGGAGGTTATCGGCTATGTCAGGAACATTCAAGGAATAGAAGTCCCTCTGCCGTCTCGCTATGCGGTAGTCATTATTCGCCTTGAGATAATCCGCCCTTGTCTGGTCTGTTTTAAGAGCTTCATAGGCTTTGTCCTGCTCCCGCCACTGGACATTTATCCTGAGAACATTCTTATTCCAATCCTTTCCGTCATCGGTTAAGAGTTCATTATCCAGCGCCCACTTCCAGACATCTGGATGGTCAAGAAGCCAGACCTTTGCCTCAGAACTGCCCGCTGTGAATTGGTCAATAGTCCTGCCCCTGTCTACCCACGACTCCACAATCTTCGGGTCGGTTGGTGCTTTATTAGTCCCTATCTCAATAGCCTCAATCCTGCGGTCAATATCAATGTAGGTCTGGTCGCCAATCTTGGTAGCCTTCAGGTCGGCAATATACCTATCTCTGGCTGTTAAGCTGTTCTCATCTTTGACTTTATCATCTAGTGTCTTCAGGTAATCTTTATCATCCAGCTTGTGCCATATTGCCCGATATGTCTTTTCAGTCTTCAGTTCCAGGGAGGCGATAGGAGTATCTATTGGCTGCCTACCTAAGAACTGTAACAGCTTCTCATCCTTTGCCAGAAGGAGTTGTGCCTCCCATGAGTTTTTATTCTCCATATCTTGGTACTTGAAATAACCGTCTATGGAATCTTTTGGTGGCAGGGTTAATTCAGGCAAAGCATTATCGGGAATATCATATTCACCTACCAGCCTGTTAAATTCATTATAAGATTCTTTGGTCAGGAGTTTAACCTTGCCAACCAGTGCTAAGAGGGCGTTTTCCTTTGTGTTTTTCAGGAGATAATCATTTCGGGGATTTACATTAAGCCCAGGATTATCCTTTACAAACTGCGCCTTGCTTCTATCATCTTTCTGGTTATAATAATTTGTGATTAAGACGAAATCGGACTGGCTGATATTACCTTTCTCATAACGCAGTTCTGCTTCTTCAAGAGTCAACTCTTTTAGTTTTTGGTTTGTCAGTAGCTCAGTATCGTCCCAGAGAATATGCGCCTCTACCATTAGCTTATCCAATGGCTCGTAGCCCTTGCGCTCTGTCATTGTTTCTGGGTCAAGGTCTGTATAGACCTGCCCCACCTTGCCAAAATAGCCTGCTATGCTGTAGTTATCCTGCTTCTGGACTCGGAATGGCTTTGCCTCGTTATATTCCCAGGGTATCGGTAGTCCGAGTTTCTTTCTCTCCCGGTCAAGGTAAGTATTGTCAAGAGTTACCAGGTTTACGCCCATGAACTGAGATATTACCTGCTGCCAGATGTCCTCTTTATATCGCTCTCCAAGTCTAACAGCTTCCAAAGGAGCACCAGCCGTTAGCGGTAGGATATTCTCAAGTTCATATTCAAGCATCCTTAGCATTTGTTCAGGGAAGTCGCCCTTCCTGATTTCGGTCTTGGAGTAGTCCTTATTTAATACCAAATCCAGTTGAGTCCTGAGTAATGGAGTAATTCTATTTTTTAGATACATCGGCACGCCAGCAAAAGGCACCGGGAATGGGATTCCCTCTATCTTCTGAGGGTAGAAAGCCCTGAATAATGCTCTATATGGCCCGCCTAGCGGTATTCTCTTATTACCGATAATAATGCTGGCGAAGTTACCATTCTTCGGGTCGGGGTCAATAGCCTGCCACATGGCATTGATAACATCTTCATCATCATCACCTCTGGCTATAGCTGATAAAGCTGCACTGGTAGCAGAGATTGCCAGAGTAGAAACAACACCGGTCAGCATTACCTTAATTGACAGCGTTTCCTTTGGAGTCAGTTTCTGGAAGGTTGCCAACTTAGCCAGCCCGGTAGTTGTCTCACCTATTAGAGCTAGAGGTTGAACGATAAAGGAATAAGATGTTGGCAATGTTCTAAGTAGCGCTGCCCGTTTTTGAGACTGACCTAGCAAACCTGGATTAGCCAGAGGGTAAATCTCACTGGCTATCTTCATCGCCATAATCTGAGCATCAAGTTCAGTGATACCGTGTTTCATCATATTGCGATAGTTAGCCCGCCATGAGTGGAATTGCGCCCGAGTAACTGAAACAAAGGCAGATTCATTAGCAGCACTCCATCCAGGTAGCTTAGAGAGATAACCAGCACTATATTCTGGTGCCGTACCCGCTACCGTGTAACCACGCAGGGAAGCAAATATACCCCACTCTTGCGGGTTAGCGTCAATATCCTCTCCTAATGCTGAGATTCTGACAGAACGGAACGGGTCTTTGTGAACGATAGAAGCCTTTAGTCCACCGACGCCGACTACCATACTGTTTATAGGGTCAGCAAGCACTCCAATTACTCCTTGAATAGTGAATGGCGAGAAGTCCCCGGTGAATGTGCCAGCCCGCACCATCTCAATAGCCTTCAGGGCTTTACTTCTACTCATTTCTCTGGAATATTTAATATCCTTTACCATATCAGAGGGGAAGTAACGGAAAAGCCCTTCTTGGACAAAGACATAAGGCTTGAGGTTGGCAGCCTTCCACGCTGGGCGAATCTCTTCAAAATCAGCCCGCACCTCATTTATTTCAGCATCAATATCTGCAAATGTTTTACCAGCTTGAGCCTTAGCAACATAACGCCCTGGTTTTAGTTCAAGAGAATCTCTCAAATTGCCAATGTCTGCATCTTCAAAAGAGGACGAAAGGAAAGTATCAATAGATTCCAATTCTTGTTGTCTAAGTACATTCCGATAACCTTGCAATCTTTGGAGTTTCTTTCTAAGAGCAATCATCTTGTCATATAATTCGGGGTGTGTTTTTTCCATTGCCTCAAGTCTGGTTAGTCCACCGATGGCAGCCCGGTAAGTGTTTCCCGCAGCAGCCGATGCCTTGAAACTGTCCAGTCCTTCAATGAGTTTTTGGACATCCAGTTCAGGTTTGAACGGAGTCTTACCAGCTATTCTCTCCCTGGCGGTCGCCCAGATACGGGTCTTACCACGCCCGGATACAACCGCCCTTGTTTCGCTCTCCAGGTATTCAATCACATCCTCAGAAATATCAATATTCGGCAGGAAAGCACCATCAGGTTTTGGAATGAACTTACCTATCTCAGCGCCATAGTTTTCTACCACCCAGTCAAGCATCGTATTATTGTGGACTTCCATATTTGCTAAAGCCCCTAATTGAGCTGTGGAGAGTTCATAAAGTTCAGGGTTATCGGCAATGTCCTTGAGAGTGCCAGTAATAGGATTCCTAGACTGTTCAATAGTGCCTAGAAACTTAATATCAGACTTACCGCCTCTCAGAACATCCTTACCGAAGACATCTCTTAGTTCTCGGAGTAACCTGATGCGAGAGGATAAGCTGAAGTTAGCCACATCAGCCCTTGCCTGTTGTTCGGCTACCATCGCCGTATGGACATCTTTGTTTAAGGTTAATGCTGGTTGGTTAAAAGCAAGTGCCTGTCTAATACCAGGTATCTTGAGCATAAGGCGGGTAAATGCACCGGCGGGATTCAGTTCTATCTGTCTCTTTGCCATAGTAATGATGCGTTTTATTTCACTATCACGAGGCATCGCAGGTAATGGTGCAGGAGGCACTATTGATTGAGTAGGTGGCGGTTGCGGAGGCGGAATACCAGCAGGAGGCGGTTGTGCTGGTAATTCTTTAACCTCTGGTGTTACTTCTGCTGGAGGGGTAACAGCTTCCGCCTTAACTCTTGCTGCCACTTCCTCAAAATAAGTGCCAGCCTTAATTTTCTTTCTAACTAATTCAGCCTCTTTTTTAGAGGCAAATACTTCCCGCCAAGCTGGAGCAGCCCAAATCCCTACTGTAAGCACATATTGTTTAGGTTCAGTTAGGGTTTCACGAATAACTACCTTTTCTGGTATAACAGCTTCCTCAGCATTTAGTCTTGAGGCTTCTGCGATAGATATTCCCTCAGCTTTTGCCCTTGCTTCCGCTCCAGTTTGTGTTGCTGGATAAGTAATACCAACTTCGGGGGTGGGGGGTTTAACTTCAGAAGTCTTCTCCCAAATAGTTTTGCCAGTCCGCTTAGTGTAAGTTGCTTTATAACCTTGCGATAACATATATTGCCCATAAGACTGTAAATCCTTAAAATCCTCAGGCTTTTTTAAGGAAGTTACAACATTTTTCTGGTCTCTTACACTGTAATTATTACCAACATCTATAGGTTTTGTAACCTCTGGGGTAACAGGTTTAATCTCCAGTGGCTTCTCACGGGCAACTTCAGGAGTTATCTTATTCCTGATAATACTGCTTCTTTCTCCTACATCAAGTTCTGCTATCCTAGCATCAGACCAACCTAGCTCTTTTAATTGCGATTCTTCTACGGTGGGGAGTTCTGGTTCAACATAACCCACCGCTTTAGCCTCAACCTTCCCCTCATCCACCAGCTTCTTCTTGAGATTATCAAGAGCTATTTTATCAGCCTCAGTCTTAGGCTTAATCTGCCGGACTGTCGCTTCCTTTTCAACTTGGGCTGTAGCCTCTTTCACAATCTTCTCACCTTCAGGAGTCTCAGCCACATTATCAAGTGCCTGCTTTTTTGCCTCAAAGTCGTTTAATCCTTGTCTTACCAGTTCAGCAACATTATCTTCATAGGTAGTCTTTTGCTCTGGAGATAGCTTTTCAATAACTCTATTCTGAATACGGACTATAATATCGCCACCACCGCCCATGCCAATACCAGCAGCAGCACCGAGCGCAAATACCTCTTGCATGGCAGGGTCTTTAATGAGTTCACCAAAGCCTCTCTCATCGCCCATCGCTCTTAGCTGTATCATCTCCTGGTATAATTCCTCACCACCTTCTGTAAGCCCGGTGAAAGCCAGCTTGCCCGCTACCATAGCAGTTCTAAATAGACCGCTTTTTGCCATCTGCCCGAATACTCTTGCTGGTTGGGGAGCAAAGGCTACCGCAAGTTGGGCGGCATCAAGCCCACCCAATTTAAGATTATTGACAAACACCTTGTTGGCAGCTACCTCAGCATCTTCGTGGGACAGCCCCTTTGCTCTAGCCTGGTCATAAGCGCCAGCAGCCTCCATCGCACCTTCAAGCGGACGGCTTAAAGCAGCACCACCAATACCGGTTAGAATGGTTTTACCCAAAGCCCCCAGCCCTACTCTACCTGCTATTGAGCCTGCCAGACCATAGCCACCAATTCCAGGGATAGCCAGTAACATCAAGTTCGGCAGCATCCTCACGCCCCTGTTTATCCACCAGTCGCCGTTGAATAATTGCTTCCATGTAAAATCGCCCAGTTCGTCAGGCTTCAGTTGCACCTGCATAAACTGTCCAACATCAGTAATTTTTTGTCCGATACCTTCAGCACCAAGCCACCTGAAAATACCGCCGACATTAGCGACCAAATCGCCAGTTCCAGCAGTAAAGGCAGCACCGAAACCAGCCTTAGCCTGCTTCGCCTCTTTCTCGATAACCATCGCCGTCTGGCTAAAGTAGTTTTTAAGTTGCGATTCGGTTATGTCAGTATAAAGCGTCTTAACCAGCGCCTCGGTATTGGCGTTTCTGCCAGCAGTAATTAAATTACGCCTCAGATTTTCAGGGTCTTTCAAAAGATAATCTGTCATCTCATCTCTGTTTATTTCACGCACCAGAAGGGGTAGTGCTTTCTGAAAAGTCTCTGGCAAAAACACGGCGTTTATATTCTTTTCTTCTAAGCCTAAACCTCTCAGGATAGTCTCTGTATCCGCATTTCTACCTTTCGTCTGGATATTCTTAACGAAAGCATCAGGGTCCTCAAAGGCTATTGTTTGGATAGCAGTTAGAGTTTGTTCAGGAGTCTCCAGCCCTGTAAAGGATTCCGGATATAGGTTCTGTAATGATTTAGATAGCGTCTCAGGAATTTCAAAGGCTGGCAAAACTGGGGTTATTGGCAGAGGAATCCCACCATACAAAGCCCCCTCTTTTGGCTGAGTGGGAGATAGCAGGAAGTCCTCGCCTTCAGGAGTTTCATAACCAAGTTCTCTAGCTTGCGGAGAGGTCAGCCATAGAGGTTTGGTTAGCTGTTTTTTACCAAGCGTTCCCTCCTTGAGATAGCGCTTCAAAAGCTCTAACTGTTTAGGGCTGGCATATTCTTTAGCTTCAGTCACCATTTAGAACACCTTTGGCTCACCACCGCTCACCACAGGTGGGAGTTTCGCCTGCCGTTTCAAAATGGATTGCCTTAATCTCTCCACCAGTAAATTAGAGCCAGCCACAGGTAAACGCTTCTTTACAGCGTTGTTGATTATCTGCTGGGATAGCTTCTGTAGTTCCTTATCTAAAAATGGCATTATATTTCAGCCTCCTGTGTCCCCTTTAATTTATCAAAGGCTTCAACTATATTGTTATAAAGAATCTCCGAAACTAAACCTAGCCGTCTTTCTTGAATTTCTTTAAACTTGCGCCTAAATTTTGGGGAGAGGAACCTATACCATCTAAATTGCCGACAATTATCAATAGCAAATCCATATTCCCAGCCTCTATAAAAATTATCAGAAGCAATCCAATCTTCAATCAGGCGACTCGGTAAAATTCTGTGTTTTATAGCATAATTCCTTATTGTTTGAATTAAAGTCCATTTAGCGCCAATCCTTTTGTTTTTATATTCAGGACTTGCTCTCATCTTTTTTGTTATGATAATCTTCAAGCCCATTTCTGTGTGTTTCATCAGATTTTTACCTCCTCATCTGGGATAAAAACGAACACGCCACTTTTAGTTTCTGAATCCTCATCGGGATGGCAAATACCGATAATCTTATCTTTATCCACTGTGATTTTAGAATATGACTTGGTTCTAAGTGCATTAAGCATAGCATCAGCACCAGCCTCAAAGGCATTGTGCATCAGGTTCCTAGTTCCTTGAACGTCCATAACTAGAGGAACATAATTAGGGTCTTTCTTATACGGATTATTCCATACTTCCCTAGGTCTCCACATATTATATTTCTGCCTCCTGTTCTATTTCTCCAGCGCCGGGCGGTTCCATTTCCCTGGTCGTTCTGGTCTGTCCTACTGGCGGTGACCCCGGGCCCACCATCAAAGCAGCAGCTTCCTGCGCTGGCGAAGCTTCTGGAACTTCAACACCAGTAATTTTTGTTACTTCCTTTGGCGCAATCCCCTCAAGAGCCATACCCATTTCTACCAGAAGAACTTTAGCCTCATCATTTTTACCCTGCTTATCAAGAGCCTGTGCCATCTGGAATAATCCCAGAGCACGGCTCACTTTCTGAGCCGTTTGCACCAGATACTTCTCGTCAATATCGTCATAGTCCCGGTATTTTAGAATAGTCTTGCGGATGCTCCTATCGTCCATCCACCTCTGTGCCATACCTGCCAGACCATAAGCGGCAGCCGTCTCCTCTGGTAAAGCGGTCAGGTACTCAAAGTCAACTGTATAATCGCCAGCCAGGTCAGCAGCCGTATAAGTCCGCTTATTGCCGTGCCGTCCGATAGCAGCACTCATCCCAAAAGCTGTGAACTGCCAGGCAGCCTCTTTGAAAAGGAGTTTCTTGAACCGCTCCATAGTCTTAATCCGGGGGGTAAACACCTGTCTGGAAGCGCCAGCCAGGGTAGCGATAGCAACCTGTGATAGCTGGAACGTAAGGTTTCCCCAGTCTATTTCGCTCAAGGAACCACGTTGTTTAGCACCATTCAGAGTAGCCATGATGAAGCGAACAGCACCGATTATATCTGGCCCCTCTACCTTTGAAAGCCCCTCAGTAGTTTTAAGTGCCAGCACATTACCAAGCCGGTAAATCGGGTTTGCGGGCACTTTTGTCCCCGACTCGCTTTTGAGAACCTGTGGGGGCCGGAGTGAAAGTATACTCATACTTTGTAGAATAGAAGCTATCTTATTGATGTGCGGATACAAGTCCCGGCTACCACTAAAGATAGATTCGCCCCGCATCCTTAAAGCTCTCGTTGAAGTATCCAGAAAAGTTCCTTGCTGGCATAAAGCTACCACAAAAGGCAGATGCCGAAGTTTATTCGGTATTGCCTCGTAGAATTTGCCGTCGAGGAAAATCACTTCCTCGTTATAATTCCAAGAGTCCCATCGTGTGACGCCTTCACCCTGCGGTTTGTAATCGGGATATTCTTCACGGCAGAAATCCTTATCGAGGGTATCCCAGAAAGCGACTTTTGACAGTCCCCACCTGCCCACCGAATAAATACATTTCCGCCTATCCACCGGCAGTAAGTCCACATCAAAGCCGAGTCTATCCTGGGACAAAAGAATCCTTGCCACCATTCCGCCCCTGATTGCTACCTGCTCCCACTCGTAAGTATCAAAGTCTGGCATCAGGATTTCGTTAAGATGGTCGTTGGCAAGATACATCAGGTCATGCCACCAGTCCTCGATAACCTTTGTCTGGTGTCCGTCCAGTTCTTCGCCGTTCCTCTGCCCGTTTACCTCGATAATTTCTTCGGACTCATTCAGGACAGCCAACACCCGTTCTCCATAGACCCTGGCATCATTCATGGTCACGTGTTCAACCGCTTCCATGTCATTTCCTTCAGGGTCTTTAAGCTTGAATAGCTCTCCAGTCCATAGCTTTTCATCCTCATCCATGCGAGGGAAAATATGCTTGCCCCACTCCATACTGACCGAGTTAATCCAGTTCATAGTCTCGTCATCGGAGGGAAGCATTGGTATCTGAGCCGACAATGAGGTTGATTGCGGGACTGCTTTTGAACCTTTGAGGTCTGCTATTTTAGTCATTTTATCCCCTTATTCTAACACTTGGTGCTATTTCCTCGTTATTCGGAAAAACCGATAGCGGTCTGAACTGCGTCATCATATAGCGTTCACTCGCCATGAAGTGGAATATCTCTTCGTTCTCAATCTTGTCCTCAATAGGCACGTAGTTAGCATCAAGTTCCCTGGAGAATGTCTGCTTCTCCTCCAAGTAATTCCGGCAAGTCCTGAAAACCTTGTGCTTGTGCAGCTTCTCAAAACCGTAAACCCTGTTTATCTGAGACCAAACACTTTTATCAAGTGGCTTATCAATGCGCCAGCCCGCCTGGGAGAAGTCGCCCCGCCAGCCATCCTCGGTCGGGGAACCGCCCATTCTTGAAGCAATCCGCTCTCCCTTAGATAGTTCAATCCAATTCGTAACGTGCTCAAAGGTAGATAGCTGTCCCATAGAGTAGTCCCGATAAGTATAGAAAATCCCTGTAGAGGGGTCGTAAGCCTTCCACAAACTCACCGTATTGATTGGCCCGAAGTCGTGCCCAACATATCTCGGCCAGTGGGCGGGTATTTCAAACGGCTCTATAATATCATTGACTGAATCAAAGGCATCATAAATAAGCCCGGCCGGTTTAGAGAATCTACCCCGGTGGAACATATCGAACTTCCAGGCTGGCATCATTTTCTGCATCCTCTGGAACTCATCCAGGGGGAAAGCGGGATTAGCGGTCGAGTCAAACTGAATTACATCAATATCGGGATTGCCCTTGAGCCACTCGTCATAAATATCGGTCTTGAGCCAACCCAAGCCGTAGAGAGTGGTCGTCATTAGAATCCGGGCCTTGTTAATTAGCGTCCTGCGCTGGACAGCTTCCCATGTTTCCCGCTTGAACTGCTTTTGACCGCACTCGTCCAACCACACGCCCTTAACTGTAGCCGATTCCATTGACTCGGGGTTCTGAGCTGACCCGATTATCACCCTGACCGGAACATCTGAGTCAGGAAACAAGACATAGTCCGTCTTTTTCTTCGCTGTCTTCTTAGAATGAAAGGTGAAAATCTTACGGTTCTGGTCGTAAACCCCATAGTGGAATAAGTCGCCAAACACATATAGGAACTCAGGCAGTAGCTTTCTATCAAGCAAAGGAAAGGTTGAAGTGCCTACCAGGTAGTCCCCGGGCCCACAGGTTCTTATTTCCCTGTCTAACCAGTGTGGCCCGAAAGAAGTCTTGCCCCCCTGGCTTCCCGCCTGCATATCTATTATCCGCTTCTTGGAGAGCCATGTCTTGACCTGCCCGGGATGGAAATTAACAACCAGTGTTCCATCGGACTTTATCTCCCGAAACGGCTTGACCTTAATTTCTGTGACCAACTTCGGATTCCTTCATATATTTGTTCAGGATACCACTTTTCGCTATAAATCTTAAAAGAGAATCTGGAAGAACAACTTTACAAAGCTCAACTTTCTGTAGTTGCCCCTCGGCAGTGAGAGCGACACCTTGTGCAAACACCAAAAAATCTTGGTCGTCAGATTCCCGATAAAATTCGTAACTACGGAGAGATGCGTCTCTTTCCATAATATACTTCATGCCATCGCCCCCCTTCCCCTCAAAATGCACTATCTTACCTATCCCATTCACCAGCTTGGCTCCGCACTTCGGACAACTGAAAACTCGCCTCTCCCCATTTTCATACGTGAGACGCTTCTCTTCCTTGAACCCGCACCCCTGACAAAAATAATCATAGAGAGGTGACATCACTAACCTCCCATACCCTCATTAGCCACGCCAACCATTCTATCTCCTCCACCATCTCCCCTATCTCAGCGTCTTCTAAAAGCTCCTCTACTGTCATGCCTAATTCCCTTGCGGATTCCTCGCCCCAGGGAAAACCCCCATCCCAAATCCACCCCCCTGTTTTGGCATTACTAGATTCGGCTGCTTCTTTACTCTGCTCTCCTCTATCGACGTCACATATATCGTCCCACATTTAACACATATGTCTGTCGTCACATGGTACGCTGGCAACTCCGTCCCCATCGGCAGTTTCCCCTCTAACCCCTTGTCTACACATACCCCCTCTATCACCTGAAAACAAAAGCCCATCTCCTTCCTCATGTGCCCCCTCGCCTTCTCCTTATTCCCCATCTCCTCACAATACCGCTCCGGAGACCCACACACCGGACAGACCTTGTACTCCTTTATCCCTATCTCTACCTCTGCCATTTTACCTCCTCTGTGAACCTTTTCCACTCTGCCCAAAAGACTTAATAAAACCCTCCGCTAATCCTTTTGTGCCTTCTAAAGTTACCTCTTCAAACCCCCTGACGTACCCTATGCCATCTATCCGCTTTGAATAGTCTAACCCTAATTCCTCAACCTCCCCTCTGTATACTAACTCTTCACAAGTGGTATCTTTATACAACTTGAACCACCCGTGACTGCTTATCTCTATTGTCCGCCCCTCTATATCAAAATATATCTTCGCCATCTCTTCTTCCTAAAACCTTTTTCTTTCTTTAAAAAATTCCAGCGACCTCCAGTAATCTCCACCCCACCCGATTTACACGACCACCCCCCTGGCTCTCTCCTTGTTCTACGGCACACGAACTAACTCCTGTTCTATTTGTTGGCACCAATCCTCTGTCCATTTTTACTACTTAAAGTCCCTCGCACTAATGCCACTTATGTAAACCAGCCTGACTTGTGGCACGTCTTACTACTTCTTTGTAGCCTTTTGTCCCACGCTCAGGATGCTGGCAACTTGCTCTGCCAGTCTCTCCAGTCTCTTCTCCAGGGTGTCCAGCACTATCTTCTCAGACATCTGTCTGTCCCTCCTCTTTACCAACCTAACCTGAGAAGTATAAGATATATAGCCCTAACCACTAGGAAAAAGACAGCCAGTTCCAAAATAAGCTCTAATTTCATTCCTTCCCCTCCTCTAGCAATTCACTCGCCTCGCCCTCTACCACCTGCGGTATCTCCTGCCCCGGGCTGAGGTTGTATTCCACGTGGGTGATATGGACTTCCTTATGTTCGTCAAGAGTGATTCCGATAGGAGCTGGCCGGCCCCAGCGCTCCCGGTGTCGGCGCTCCAGGAAAGTTATCGCTGGCAGCCAGTCCTTCTTTTGTAGGGCTGTCTCACGTACCATTGAGGCTAACTCAGCTTCGGCGGCAGCCTCAGCCCTTTTCACAGCAATCATAAAGTCAAAATACATTCCCCCGCCGTTGTTTTCTTCTTTTAGGGCATTGTTCAACCAGAGGTTAAAGGTATTGGTATCGATACCGACAGCGGAGCAAGCAGTAACGAGGTAGTTACCGGCCGCGATATACTTACAGATTTTCTCTTGGAGTTCTGGGGTAAGTTTAGTAGGACGGCCGGTGCCCTTATAGCCTGGTGGTTTTGAAGAGGTAGTCATACAACAAGTTTAGCACAGGGTGTCAAGAGGATACAAGGGGAGGGGTTTCTCTTTGGTTCTTTCTCTTTTAGGTAATTCATACAGAGCTTGTCAAAGTATTACAGTGAAATATTACAGTAATTATCTAGTAATATTACTATTACTTACTATATAGTAATATAGTGCGGTAATAGAAAATAACATTACAGGCGTAACCTTGAATTATCCTTTGAAACGTGTTATTATTAAAGCAAGGAGAGAAGCGATGAATAAATTTAGAACTATCTATGCTCTAAGGTGGCAAGTACTTGAGAGAGATAATTTTACCTGTCAATACTGTGGTCAGCATGCCCCGAATGTGCAACTCGAGGTTGACCACGTTATACCTGTTTCAGAAGGCGGAGACAATAGCCTGGATAATCTAAAGACCTCATGTTATGCCTGTAACCGAGGGAAGTCAGGTTTAAGCATCATAAGAAAACGTAGAGGCACAGTTAATAAAACCCGCATTATAGCACCGGCTAGAGACAGCATGATGAGACTGGTTACATCCAATCAAGAGATAACAGCCAAATACATTGCGGAGAGGCTAAATATTAAAACAGCTCACGCCAGGATTTTAATACACAGGGCCCTTAAACATAACTTATTGAAACGTACCAAAGTAGGCCGCTATATCCTCAACCAATGAGCCAAAGCGTGGTTCGCACTATTTGAGATAGAGGCACGGGAAACAGGCGTAAAATAAATACAGTTATTGTAAAGTAAAATGGTCAAAACCACTTGACAAGGTAAAACAAGATAGAGTAAGATTAGACAGGATTAAATAGAAAGGAGGCACCCAGATGACAGACAAAGCAAGAGAATTGTCGAAACAACTCCAAGTACTAGCTAACCAGATAATAACAGACACAGACAAGCTAGACCAGTTCTCAAAGAAGTGGAATAACGGCTTCCACGATTACAGCTTTGGGAATACAATATTGATATGGTTTCAGAAGCCAGATGCTACGCTATGCGCCGGGTATCACGATTGGTTGGCAAAGCACAAGCGGTATGTCAAGAAGGGGGAGCACGGCATATCAATACTAGCTCCCATGTTTATTAAGAGAGCAGAAGAGAATGACGCCGGGGAAGTGGAAGAGCGGGAAGTTAGATTTTTCCGGGCAGTTACTACCTTTGACGTGAGCCAGACAGACGGCGAACCGTTAGAGCTAGGACAAAGCGACAATCAAAGAGGACAGGGGAAGTTAGCACTCAATAAAAGGATAGGAGAGAGGAAAATGGACTATACAAAGGGAGATTGGAAAGTAGAAGAGAATAGTTTACTGAGAACTCGCCCTTATATGATTAGAGCAGGGAATCAAGTGATAGCAAATGTTGACTCAGAAGCCAATGCCCGGCTAATATCCCAAGCCCCTAGAATGTATGAGGCGCTGAAACAGATACGTCAAGATATAAACTGGATGCTTAATAACCATAAATTTCTCAACCCTTCTAGCTTTGAATATCTTGATAAAGCTCTATTTTTATCTGAAGTGGAGGGTGAGTAAAATGACGACTGATAAAAGACCCTTATGCTGTGGCAAGCCTATGATGAAAGCCGGTAAAGCTTGGAGCGGAACGAATAAGGTTCAGGCTTACAAGTGCAACCAATGCGGTAGGAAAACCACGAAACAAGGCTAATTCTCTGGCGCATCCAGTGTTAGAAGGCCGTACGCTTTACCAACCTTAGTGACCTTGCCTCGCTTCTGCAACCTGGTTAGAGCCACCCGGCAACTATTAACAGATACTTCAAGCGATTCAGCAATATCCTTAACTTCCAGAGCGCCGGTCTTTAGCACATCTAATATCCTCGCTTGAGTGTTTAACTTCTCACTGAACTCTGAAACTGATACAGGCTCACGCTCAATAGACATCGAGCCGTCATTCTTAAAATCAATACGGAAGCCCATTGGTGGTGACTTCCTTGCTAGGTTACATTCCCGGTGGAACAATGCCAGGTGCTTTGTGTTACCGCCCTCATCCTCAGAGTGGCACAGTTCAAAGATGTTCCTGGCATAGTAGGTAAAAATCGTGGAACCGTAAATCGTTTTCTTGTGTGCTTTCTGCTGGTCCTGTACCTTGCTGGTCTGCGCTATTATCAGGCTGGTTGTTTTTAGTTTCCTTAGTGCTGTATTAAACCTCAAAGCTGATTGGCTCCCCTTCAACTCACTGTCCTCGCCGCCAGCTGCTGCTGCCAAACTGTCTATTATCAGCAATTCAGCCCCGGTTCTTTCAATCTCTTTCTCGATTGCCTCGATGTCCTCAGCCAGCGGTAGGGTACAGCGCTTGTAGTTCAAAGCAAATGCTGGTATATCCATCCCCTTATGCAACCTTGCTAAGTAGAAATTGAATGTCTCCCGGTCTGTCTCCCAGTCCAGCACCAGTGACTTGATGCTGCGGTTCGCTGGTTCCAGTTCAAGCGCATTGTCTAACCAGGGCAGAAACACGATAGCACCACAGACATAGGCTACTGTAGTCTTATTAACGCCCTTCTCCCCGAAGATGATATTGCTCATCCCTTTAATTATTACCGGTTTAAGTAAAAACTCTGGTGCCACAATCTCATCGGAAGCCCAGACCTCTTCGGCTCCCTCAGTCGCCCGGGCCAACTCCTGCACCTTGTAGCCGAGATAATCAAACAGCTCAATCCAGTTGAATGTACTGGCTAGCTTTGTCTGCATCTGCCTGGCGTACTTCACGCGGGTTGGCTCCGAGGAAAAGTTAAATTGCGTTGAGGGAAGAAGGATAATCGGCTTCTGCTTGTTATTGTTGCTGATGAATAGGTCGCCCGTCACCCGGCCATCAGTATGGGTTTGGAGACGGCTCACCTTAATAACAAGATGTTCCTTCTCCCATTCAAAGAGATAACCACCAATCTGAGGCGTTATTATAGGCTCAGGCATAGGCTAATAATCTCCTAGCTTGTCGGTAGTCCTTTGTATGTTGGTGGCTTTGTCTTAGGCTTGGGTTTTGGTTCATACTGGTGGAAGTGCCGGTGAATTATCTCCCGGGGGGCAGCGCTTTCATTCGTGGATGCTTGCTCAATGAGACTATCATCACCTGGGTCTGGCCACCCGTGATACTGGCACAACGCCCGGTAGTGAGAGTAGGAAACAGGGTAATCTATATCGGAAGGGACTAGCGGGTGAAAGTGGTCTATTTCAGGATGATTATACTCGCTACATTCACAGAAAAGAAAGGCATGAGGGATAGTCTTACTCTCTTTATTCACGAAGGGTAGCAAGCCAGTTCCCTTGCAAATAGGGCACTTTGGCTTGGGTGTTTCCTGACTGACAGGGTGTGTCCAGTTCTCAAAAAGCTCTCTTAGAGTTTCCCCACATCTTTCTCTTACCCACCATTGCCGTTTATCGTCATCCCAGGCGCGGTCACGCTTCTCAATGGCATCCTTAAATACTTCAAGGAAATCAGGGTCATAGGGGAACTGAATAAACCACCCTTGCCTGTATCCTAAGCATGGAGTGCATTTTGTGAGTTTCATTTTGCCATAACCTCAGCCAGACTTCTCATCTTCATACCTTTACTCCAATCTCAGTCCCCTTTCTAAAGAGACAGGTTCATTACGCTTTGAGAAAAACTAGCACATCTTCATACTTTAGCTCTGGCGCATCAGGGTATTTCTGCTTATAGATTATCCGCCAGAATGATTGGGCAGGTAGTTCCCGATACCAGCGTTCCTTGAAAGTAAATCCCGCTTGCTCACAGAGTTTAATCGTATCTAGGTCTAGCCTGATTTCTTTTTGGTCCCGGATAAAGTTCTTGGTGACTAATATCATCAAGCCTTGTGGCTTCAGAACTTTGTGGCATTGCTGATAGACTTGAAGCATCGCTGAAAGATAGGAGTCTGATTTTAGATTGCCTATATTTTCTTGAGATTTGATATAATCCTCCCCTTGCGGAACTCCAAGCATCTTACCACCACTACTTTGCTCACCACCTAGTAACCTACCCTCTAAACTTTTTGACCATTCACCACTTCCTTTATGTACTTGATTCTCGTATGGCGGGCTGGTGATTATGCTGTCAACCGAATAGCCCATTTTGCCTTTTCGTCTATCTTCTAATATACTTTCCCTCGTCTCTCCTGATTGAAATCTTTTAATCCCATCCCAATTTTCGTTGTGTGGGTCTATACTTCCCTCATACGGTGGTGAGGTTATAATCTTGTCTATCTGACCATAGGGGAGATTGCCTACTTGCCCGGCGCCGGCACCGTAACCATTAGTCGGATGTTTATGAACGCCTTTAGTAGTGCGTCCATCTATCCGCCCGTGATTCATTGCCCGCCATTCTGATTCGGTATATCGTTTGCCTTGCCATTCAATATAACCTTTTGTTTCTAGTTGCTCTAAAACCCATCGCTGAAAATCAGCCCTTCCAGTTTGCCAATCGCCGACACCAGTTTCTGCGTAAGGTGGGCTAAACACGCACTTATCTACCCGTATTCTCTCAAGGTTTCTGGCATCCCCCTGTATTATCTGGCAAGCCCCCATAGTAGAGCCTAACTGCGGTTTCATTCTGGCCTGTCCCCAGTTATCCCGCATCATCTTACAAAACTTCTCTTCAAGCTCTACCAAAATAACATTCCTGCCAAGCCCGCAAGCCAGCATCGTTGTCCCGCTTCCAGCCATCGGGTCAAGGATTGTCTCACCTGCTTCCGTGTAATGTTCTACTATCCAGATTAAAAACTGGGCATCCATCTTAGCAGGGTGGGCAAAGCTGTTTGGCACAAAGAACTGCTTACGAAAACTGGTGTCTCTTTTGAATGTGATTATCTGATTAAAGTCCATAGATTAAACCCTCGGAAACTCCTGCCTTAACTTCCAACCAGCCCATTGACATACCAGAAGTGGCTTCAAATTATTCTTCATAAAAACTGGGATGTTAATAGGATTATCGCAAGCAACAAGGATTTCCTGTATCCAACCTATCTTAGGCATTGTGGCTTTCTTGACTGGCGTTTGCTGCCCGATGATTACCCAACCTATACCACCATCAAAAAGTCTAGCTTGAATTAGCGGAGACTTGGCTTTAAAATGTAGCAACGGTTCAAAACTGATAAACTTGACTGATGCCTCAATTTCTGCCAATTTATCGCAACCTTTAGTAAACATCTCATAATTCGTAGCACTTACCCCTACCCAGCAGTTCTCTGGGAAGGGACTCCACTTGATTAGGTTCTGTGGTTGCTTGGTGAGGAAGATAAAGGTGTGTTGAGGATAAGTTTGGGCTATCATAAATATATCTTCAAGCCATTCGTGCCTTACCCAATCGCCGAATAATTCAAAAGTGCTTCCTACAAAGATTCTGGATGGCTTTTTAAGACTAGCCAGACCAGCAAAAGTGTTTGAGTCGTATCTTATCTCAGGATTCCACTTAAACCGCTTGTACATCGCTCTGGCGTAGCAATAACTACAGCCCACAGGACATAAGCCCTTCACCGGATTAAGAGTATAATCGCACCACTCAATTTTAGTTTTCGTCATAGATTAAACCTCTACCTGAAAAGAGATGGTAGCTTATAAGTTATTAGCCACCAAAGAATTACCCCCACACCAAGAGCAATTATGACCGCTTCAAATAGGAGCTTCAGTAAATACTTCACCCTGTTACCCTAGCCTCAATAGTTTGTAAGGCTTTTTTCACAGCTCGCTCTACAATCTTTGGGTGTTTAATATGGAGTACCCGGGCCAATGAACTGTAAGATTTATATCTGCCAGTTTTCCACAACTCTACGATACGATTGTTCAGTTCTTTGTTTTCTTTTCCTCTCATAAATACAATGATATACCCGAAAGAGTATCCTGTCAAGGGCTTTAGACAACTGCTTAAAAATGTTATAATAATTTTTATTTTAAGCGTAAAATAGTTGTCCAAACCACTTGACAACCAAAAACAGGCGTGATATACTCTTACCAGAACCTTAACAACTGAATACTGCCGGGCAGAGAAGGAGAACTTACTTTGACAGAACAGACTCATAACGAAAGCTCACTCTTGGATAGATTTGAGAAGGTTAGAGATGGTCTGTGGGGACAGCCAGGTTTTCAAAGACGGAATAGCACGATAGTCTCTTTGGGCTTCTCACTTATTCCCCAAGCTACTTGGATTGTCGAGACGATTAAAACAGATGATTCTCTAGCCATATTCCTACAAGCCATTGATAAAGACGGCGGGCAACGGATAGTCCTACCACGAAAGGTATGTGAGGCTATCTACAACCAGCACGAAAGGATAACCAAAGTCCGCCGACAAGTTAGGGCACAAAGAGGTGCGGAAACAAGACGGATGAAAAAGGTCGAGGCTCAGTAAAATAAAACAGTCTGCCCGGCAGTATTGAGAGGTTAAAATAAACTAAGAGGGTAAGAGAAGATGAAAAATAAACTCAAAGAAAGGAAGATAGTTCAATGGGCTAATCGCCGTCTTTGCAATAGACCCTTTTCATGTCTCTTTGAGGATGACGATAAGCGATGCACAAAGTATGGAAGGTGTAGTTGGAAAAGTGATAAAGGAATTTAATAAACCAAAGGAAGGTGAAGTAAAATGACACCCGAAGAGGAAATGAAAGCAATCAGAATAGTGGTTAGAGAGATGAAGAGACTAGCAGGAGAGGCGTTTTATGATGTTGAACTAGAGGAAACTTTAACCACCCCAGAACTTGAGGAAGTAATCCTGGGAAAAGATAACTGGGAACTGAACTAAGGAAGTCACTATGACGACTCAAACAAAGCAATGTATCTTCTCACCCTATGAGTACCCCTGCGATAAGACCGACTGCCGGGGCTGTCCAATTATGACAGAGTTCCAAGCTAAGGCAAATGAAGAGATTATAGAGAACTTGAAGAGCTACTGGGCCAACCTTAACGCTGGCTCGGCAGATTGGAGGGGATAATGTCATATTTCAGGCCGTTAAAGATATTGGGAGAGCAGGAAATCATTGAGGCACTCGGTCATAATAGCCTGACACCGAAGCAGATGGAAGAAGCTATGACCATAGCCGAGAAGCAGCGGAACAAGGACTTCAGAGAGGTAATGGCTGACTTCGGAGAGGCAGCCTGTCAGTGGGCAAGGGATAATGGTTGGACTGAGCCTTCATAGCAGGTCTAAGGTTGCTAGTGCCTTAAATAAAAACCTGGAATTAAATAAAAGTAAGGTAGTGGGACAGAAAGTAGGACTAGGGATACTAGCTACCCTAGTTAAAGGAGCGAGATGGCACACGAATGTCCTGATTGTGGACAACAATGTTATTGCAACGGTGATATTGACGATTGTTGTAATAACTTTGAGGCTGATGTCATGCGTTGTACTCACTGTGAGGGTGAACCTGATGATGTTGAGGACACTTGGGATGATTATGCAACAGAATTAAAGGAGGTTATATGAAACTATTATTCAAGTGGAACATATCTTTTGAGAGGCGGTATTACAAATCCAGCAGGGTAGAATATGCTGTGAGGTTGTGGCATCCGGTGAAATATTCTCGCCCTAAAAAGAAAATAAACATTGACAAACCTACTACATAAGTGCTATTATTGGATATGAAGAATAAAGTTAACTTGAGCGGTTTTTGTAAATGTAAAAAGTGTGGCTACAAGTGGATGCCACGTTCTCTTAACCCACCCGCCCGATGTCCGAAATGTCAATCACGCCATTGGGATAAAGAGAGATAATAATGGCTAGAGATTTTTCAAGGATACAGATACCTCAAGTATTACGGTTCTTGAGTAGAATAAAAATATTACAAGATGGTTGTTGGGAGTGGACTGCTACACTTGATACAGAAGGATATGGTTTATTCAAGGCTCAAGGTTCTCAATACGCACATAGATTCTCTTACCAATTTTTTAGAAATGAGATGATACCTCAAGATAAAGAAATAGACCACTTATGTCGGAATAGGAAGTGTGTTAATCCTAACCATCTCGAAATAGTGACTCATCGTGAGAACTGCCAAAGGGGAATACTCGGAGAAACAACGAGGCAACGAAAATTATCTCGGAACTGTTGTTCTAAAGGTCATCCATATAATTCTGAGACTACCTATAGAACTAAAGAAGGATGGAGAGTCTGCCGAATATGTAAGCAAGAAGGTCAAAGGCAATGGAGAGCGAGAACACCTAATTGGCGATTAGTTAAGAATAAACGTAAGTTTCTGGCTTTACCGATAGAGGAAAGAAGAAAATTGCTGGCAGAACAAGCCAGTAATCCAGATGTCATAGCCTACTATGAGAATATTATAGAGAAGGAGGAGGTTAAATAATGGCAGAACTAGAAGTTTCAAAGAGGTTCCGTATCAACATATCTACCAGCGTTAAGGGTGTGAAAACCTACGACTGCACAGTGGACATAGAGCGTAAGATAATTGGTGGTGGAGAAGTTGATACTGATAATGAATATCAAAGGCAGGAGATTTTAGCTGAGAGCGATAAGTTGACAGCGGAACTTGATAAAAGATACCCACCATCAGTCGAAGAAAAGAAATGATAACCACAGAGACGATGCCCTATGAGACTATGCAGAAGAGAGTGGACAGCCACAGTTGCGGTGTCTGCCAGGGCAACTTAACGATTGCTTGGGGCGGTGCCTATGGTTTCAATGGTTATATTCTCAGGTGTGGTAATGACATCAACCACGACATTCTTACGGACTATAAAAGACCATCACCCGAATACGAAGAGGGAAATAAATTATTCAGGAGGTTATACGGAATGGACTCAACAGCTTTAATGAACATGAACAAGGAGACAATGCTGGCCCGGGTTTCTCAGGCAAAGTTCCCGAAAGACCTGACCAAAGATGAGAAAGCTTTGATTGCCGAAGTATCAAGAAGCTATGGGCTTGACCCCTTGATGCAGGAACTAATGATTTACCAGGGCAATCCATATCTTACTATCAATGCCAGATACCGCAAGGCACAAGAGACGGGCTTGTTTGATGGCATTGATACCCGGCCAGCCACAAAGACAGAGCGCTCAGACCGCAATGCTAAAGATGGTGATTATCTTTATCGTTGTGAAGTTTGGAAGAGAAGCTCCACTCATCCCTTTGTCGGCTGGGGAAGAGTAAGGGGAGCCGAGACGCAGGGTGATACCCATTTACCAGTAGTCAAAGACCCGGATAGGCAAGCGGAGAAGAGGGCAGAGGTAATGGCTTTGCGTAAGGCTTTCAGTATGCCGATACCCTTCCAGAGTTGGGAGGAATTTCAAGAACAGGCCGCCGCCGAGAAGGTTATTATTACTGATTCCACTGGTAAAGTCTTAAATACTACCACTGGTGAGATAACCGAACCCGAAGCAAAGCCAGAAGCCTCTACTTCTGTGCCTGAAAAACAAAGCCAGGGGGTTACTCAAGAGGAAGCAGGACAAAGTGGTCAGAATGAAAAGAATAAGGGTGTCACAAAAAGGGACACTGCAACCATTAAGACGATAACTGATATGTATAAAGCCTGCCATGTTGATTTCGGTATGCAACCGGCCATGGTTATGGCTGAGCTAAACGTTAATAGTTGGAAGGAATTGACACTGACCCCGGCAGAGGCGTATAGAACGATTGCCAGTGTCCATACTACGGAATAGCACCTTAAAAATTTAATAGCTGGTGTTAGCTCTCCTGACAAGGGCGGGTTGAAGAAGTCCACCGCTGTTGACACTAAAGCTCAGCGAGACACTATTAGTCGGCAGCTTATTAGGAATTAAGCAATACAATGCGTTACCAAGAATATATTATGACAATTCCAATTATTAGATAGTAGGGAGGTGATAAAAGATGACAGAGCTGTCAGGTATGACACCAAAAGAGAAAGTTCAGGAATCTCTTAGACAAAATAAGATGACCAGTCCTGAAGAACAAAGGGTGAGAGAGGAAATAGAAAAGATATTATCTGGTGCTGAAACCCCAGAGCGTTTTCCGAGTGGTAATATTCTTCATAGTGCGAGTCTTTCAATCACTCAAGTTAGGAATTTATCAGAAGATATACTCTCCAAATTCCAGAAACATTATGAAGGCTACCTGAGTCCAGAGGAAGTTGAGGCAAAGGTAGAGGAAGCCAAGACGCAGGAGAGGGAGAGGATAGTCAACCAGTTGGTGCATTGGCAACAAGATGGAACACACCTTATTTCTAGTGAAGCAATTCAGTCCCTCAAGGAGGGTAAGAAATGAAGGTATTAAGGATAGATAAGCGTTGTAATCCTAGATGTGGTTGGTATTGTAAAGGATGTCCATTCAAAAGGAGAAAGAAATGAAACTAGCTCTTAATATTCTAACAGCCCTAATAATTGGATTTGCTCTCGGTGGCTGGTACGTAGAATATCAATGGAGACCATTTGCAGAGAGGCTGGAGAATGACCTAAGGATTGTTAGCGACCTAAATGGCTATCATTTTAAACTTCTAGTTGAGACGGATAAAAACATTAAGCAACTGACTGCCGATACAGAAACAGCTACCAAATTAGCTCAACTTTACGAAAAGAGTTATCTTCAAGCAGAAGCGCAATTAGACTTCCTCAAGAAAAACCCTATAATCAAAGAAGTCTATATTGACAGGCTTGTCTATCTACCAGCTACAGAAGGTGAAATCAGAACAGCATTTGAAACCCTTGAGATGGGACTTACTTCTCATTACTGGTATATTCTGAATCCACAAGCACAGTCGGTTACTTCAGGGAACACAGCTACGAACCTTGAGTGGGTAGCCCGGTATGAACTTCTACAGAGACTATTTGAACAGGCTTATGGGAAACGAGAGAGGTGAGATGAGTGATAAGCATTTAACAATATTAGTTCATCTGTGGCTTGACGAAAGAAATCTAAGAGCCACAACAGCTAAGAAATGGCAACGACATGAATCTAAGGGTAATGTTCGTTCCTACTGGTGGAATTACTTCCGAGTAAATGGTAATTGGTGGGGCTTTAATGTTTATGATGATGAGAAGGTTGAAAGGTTAGTCTAATCAGTCACTATAGCAAGGAGAAAGAATGATACTTGATTTAATAATTACCCGGATAGCTCTAGGCTTTTTACTCCTGGTTATTATAGGGACTCTCTTGTGGCTCTGGGTACGGACTTGGAATGTAACCATCCGACATAAAGGTTGGCATAAGAAATGAGTAACCTTCTAAGAGGTTTAATCTATGGACTTTAATCAGATAACAAAAGCCAGTAGGATATTCGTTCTGATTACCTGTAGCGAGAGTCGGTAACGAGTTAGTCGTCAGAGTGAATAAGGGGCTGAAATAGAATGAATTCAGACAAGATAATTCTTGACCTATGTGGCGGGACTGGGGCTTGGAGTAAGCCCTATAAAGAGGCGGGATATGATGTTCGCCTTATTACTTTGCCTGAACAAGACGTGCGGACATACCAACCGCCAGCGGGCGTTTATGGAATACTCGCAGCGCCACCTTGTACTGAGTTTGCAATAAGTGGTGTGAGGTGGTGGAAAATGAAACCACCAGAATTACTAACTGAGGCTTTGGAAGTAGTTAATTCTTGCCTTGATATAATTTTGCTTTTAACTGACCCGGTTTTTTGGGCACTTGAAAATCCAGTAGGTAGACTACCTCGGCTAGTACCAAGACTAGGGAAGTGGAGATACACTTTTCAACCTTACGATTACGGCGACCCTTGGACAAAACGAACCTGTATTTGGGGAAAGCATAATATACCAATGAAAGTACCTGTTGAACCGGTAGGTTCTTATCTGGGAAGCGGGCATATGGCGCATGGAAAAACGTTAGGTATTGTAGACCATCCGCTCATGTTGCTAAAACCTGACCAAATCTTTTTTCCACCTGATTGGATACACAAGTTGCCACCTTCAGCAGATAGAGCCACATTAAGAAGTATCACACCAGCTGGCTTCAGTAGAGCATTTTTTGAGGCTAATAAATAGCGTCTCTCTCAAAGCGTAATGAACCTGTCTCTTTAGAAGGAGGTTAAAATGAGCATAACTGAAGATGAACTTGCCAAACTGCTTGCCGAGAATCCTGACCTGAAAGTGAAACAGGAGAACCCTTCGACTCCGCTCAGGGTGAACCCCTTACCCCGATTAGTCCGGGCTTTAGAACAGAAGCCCCACAAATACCACGCCCAAAGAACTGAATACAATGGTAGGTGGTACGCCAGCAAGAAAGAAGCTCTCCACGCTCAGGAAAACGACTTAAAGATTAAGGCAGGTTATCTGGACTTTTATTTGACTCAGGTACCATTTCGCTTACCCGGCGGAATTACCTACCGGGCCGACTTTGCTGAGTTTACTAGGGTAGTTAATACTCCTATTTTTGAAGTTCACTGGGTTGATACCAAAGGTTATGATACGCCGGTAAGCGACTTAAAGAGGAAACAGGTTAAGGAAATCTACGGCATTGAGATTGAGGTAATTTAGAAATGGCTGGTACATCAGGTACATCAAGATTCACTACACGAGTATCTATAAGACTTCCTAACGAGATGGTGCGGACACTTGAACGTAGAATTAACGGCAGCAGGTCAAGGTGGTCAAGTGTGGGTGAATTACTTGAAGGAACGCATCATCTATGACGTAGAGCGAAAGCACTATCGCTTAAATAAAGACAAGAGAAGTAGTTTTAAGAAATTACAAAAGGAGGTTAAAGATGGAAGTCAAAACAGTAGATAAGAAATACTTGCTCAAACAAATTGCTAGCCTCTTGGCTTATTTAGACCAGGAAATCCTGAAGAGCAAACCGAGATGGTGTCCGGCAACTATTTACCTGTGGTGGGTACAGGTAGAGGTAGGAATAAAGGAATGGTTTGAAGATGGCTATTCCATTTACTGATTTAGAAGAAGCCCGCGAGAACCGGGAGCGTATTGAGAAGGACAGGTTGACAGAGAAACAGCAACCAGATATTCCGTTCCCTGTGCGTCATAAGAAACCTAAAAAGAAAGTGAGAAAAACAGGAGAACCTATGAGGAGAAGAAAATAACTCACTACCCAATACTTGACCACCGCATCTCCGACATTTCATTTGACATCAGTTTTCTTTTTCCGTTCGTCTCTTAGAAACTCCATAAGTTCAATAGCTTTTGCTAAAGATTTGTTTACTTGCTGTAACAGAGAAATTATCATCTTCAGTTCTTTCTGTTCCATAGTCAGGATTTCCCGTTGTCTTTATCCGGACAAAACGGACAGGCTCTATAGACTTTCTCATGTCGGGCAACTGTGCCGTTCAATATATCTAAACGCTTCCCGATACCGATGTTTTGTCTCAATATCCATCCTAATGAGCCAAAGACGGGAGTAAAGAATATTGCTAAAATCCCAAGTAGCATCGTCTCACTCATTTTTTCTTCTCCTCTAATTTAGCAACTATCCGTGAAAGTAAGGGCGGTTCTTGCTCTGGTTGGATTTCCTTGCCCATATACCGGCAGAACTCCGCGAGATTTTCCCAACACATCTTTAGACCATTGACCACCCTGAATGGATGGTGAAAGTATATCATAGAGATACCGCCAAGAAACACCCAGAGGTAGGCAAGGACATCATAGGATTCGTCATTGTGCTCATCAGTATATTTGTCTATCTTCTCCTGGTCAGGTTCTTCCAGCCATCGGTAGATACGGCAATCGCCCATGTCATTGATGCTGGGATATGTTACCACCTCAACGCCCCGGGCTACCGCCTGTGAGGTAACAATATCATCGTCCGGGAGTATCCTAACAATGTAACCAGTATGCCAGGGTTTCCAGTCTCGTTTCAGCCAGCCAGACTTGAAATCAATCAGACCTAGAAGGAAAGAGAGTACCTGAAAAACAAGTCCCTGCCCTTTCCACAGAATGGCATCTCCTGCCTTTGCTTCCTCTGGTTTTATTCTCATCTTTACTTTTCCTTATACTCCGTCTATCTCGGCTGGTGTAACACCGCCAAACTCAGCAACAGCTACACCAGAGAACTCTCCTGACCAACCATCTTCCCAACTTCCCAATGTTCCATAGGTAGGTTGATTGGCTGTCCAGTTACGGACTATGAAGTCATCAAACCAAGAATCATAGTCGTTTGTTGGAGTCCCTGTAAAGGCAAAGGCATTTGTATAACCACTAATGGTAAAAATAGTACAGTTTGCACTTACTCCATTGACCCATATCTTAAATGTATTGGCACTAAAATCTATGTTAGTTATCTCAATTAAGTTCCAAGCATCAGCTAAGGCATTTAACCCTGTATCTTGATAAACAGAGCCATCATAGTAAACAACATCCTCATCTGCTTCTATGCGTGGCTGTAACCTTTCTACCCCATCGCTATGTTGCATAGTAATAGTAGCGAGGGTCTCTTTATACAGTCTAAATCTAATAGCCTTATTAAATGAGGGAACTACTGTGGTTCTGCAAGTGGGTGTTGTACCTGTAACACCGTCTATTCTAGCTCCCCTTGTTCCCCCAAACTTCTGTCCTGTATCTATATAAACATTTGTTACAGTTACCCAGTCCCCACCTATTGCGTCCTCATCACTTCCACGCTCCACATCATCCCCTTTGATAAAGGTATTGACTACACTGGAGGCATTCGTATCGGAGGCTTTTCCTGTGTAGATATAGAAGTTGGCGCTGTTCCCGCTGCCGCTGGGAATGTCTGTGTATTCCGCAAAGTAAATAGCTGGATTAGTTCCTGAGCCAGCTTCCTGCCAGCAGTCTATGAGGGTTTCTCCATCAGATTTTGTGAAGCGAATATCATCGGGGAAACTTAGCCCACGACTGCCTAGATAGATAGTAGCTTCAGCTGGGTCTTTCGTATTGTCAATACTATTAGTTCCAGCACCACTATATAGCTTGACGATTAGCTGATATAGCGCTTGAGCACCATCATTAGTGCCGTTGACAGGTATCTGTAATCTGGAAGTATATCCAGTGAGCCAAGCCATCCTTTATCCTACCTTCACCCAATCAGGACTAACATTAACCGCTATCTCATCTGCACTCCACACATGACCGACAACTTTCTGGAATTGTCCTGTGGTCAACTCAGTCAGGGTCATATCTCCAGCCGTAGCAGCGCTGATAAATACTGGAGCACCTATTGTTGCCCAGTTCCAGTCATCTTCCCTGATAAAGCCTCTGGTCATAAGAACAATGGATTCTGTATCAGCACCACCTACAATCACTAATGCTACCATTGGACTAATGGTTGCCTCAGCATCCCCTTTAGCCAGAAGCCATTTACCAGAACTGGCAAGATAGACTACATCACCAAAGACTAAGGTAGCTCCAGCCGTGCCTGGGAAAGTATCTCCTGACCATTTACCATCAGCACTCAAGGCAGAGTCTAACTGTATTGCTTGCTCACCTATAAGCCAGTCGGCAGTCAGGGCAACGGAGCCATCCTTCTTCAATACCTCACTGTCAAGAGGATAAACAGTGTGAGGGTCAGCCTCCCCAGCGTGGGTTGTAATAGCAGCATCCCTTTCAGTAACACCATCTACCGTAGTAACTCCATGAGTTGAGGTATCGGCAGCGTGGATATCTACCTTACCCTGTGCTCCGACAGATGTCTCCAGTTCGGTATCAAGTTGCTCTTTTTCAATAACACCATCTTCATTGGAATCATAGACGGCTTTGGTCATATCGCCAGAGCCACCAGCATGACTGTGAAGGGCTGATTCCCCTCCATCAGTCAGGTCAGCAGCGTTGACATCAGAGATATTATTGACTTCAGCCCCGGTCTCTATACCATCTAGCTTATCTTTCTGAGCTTGGGTCATGCCTTCATTGACCATATAAGTTGTCTGTGGTCTTTTCTCCATCATGTCATTGAGCCGGTCTATCTCCCCGGTCAGCCATTTTATATCATCCTTTACTTGAGCGAGTAACTTGTTGATAGGCTCAAGGTCTGTCTCAAATACGCTGATATTTACTTTCTCCTGAACCATATCCACCCGGGATTTGTCCTGCTCAACAGTTGAGGTTAGCTGAGAGAGTCTATCAGTCAGTTGCTTCTGCTGTTCGGATAGGGACATGGTATTGGTTGTCTCGGCGGTGTTGATGTCCTTGATAGCATTGGTGAGTTTGGCAATATCTTTCTGTAGGGCAAGCAGTTCCGCGATGAGCTTTTTCTTTTCCTCGTCAGTATCCTGCGCCTGCTGAATGATGAGTTTCAGGGCAGCCACAAGCTCTTTATTATCAACAGGCAGCTTATTTATCTGGGACTTTTCTTTTCTTAAATCAGGTGCCTGAATCAGTTTTCTTACCATCTATACTACCGTTCCTTCAAGGTATCGTTCTACTCCATAGGCATCTAAATAACGAAATTGTGTCTGATATATCGCTATAGCTCCCTTCGCTTCGCCAGCGAGAGGGATACCATACTCCATAAAGAGAGAGTCTCTCTCTTGAGAAGGAGGTGTGTAAGCTGTCCACGAAGCCCCAGAATCTGTGGTGGCTATCTCAGTCCCTCCTGAGTAAGTAGCATAGGAGCTAGTTTGCAGAGCAATGCCAACATAGTTGCTGATATCACCGGACAGGGCTTTAATATAGGCAGCATATTTCGTGCCACTCGTCAAAGAAGTAGCTGATAGAGTAATTTCTACCCAAGCAAGGCTAGTTGTCAGGGCATCCCCGTCAAATGTTGCACTGACTAAATCAGCCCCAGTTGGTAGCCCGTTAACATCTGTGGCTGTAATATGAACACTGGCTGAACCAGGACTCCCAACCTTTTGAAGGTAGAATTTAATAGAGGTAAGATTATGGCTACCTGAAGGTGTAAAGGTCTGCCCAGCCCACTTAGCACCACCTGCCCAATCTGTAGACGGAATGGGGTCAGTAAGTTCAAAACTCTCAAACAATGTATCAGACATTTTATTCTACCACCGGAATAATCATTAAGTCAGTAACGTGCCACTTTGCCACTACGCCCCGGTTGATGAAGTCAATCAAAGCATTTTGGTTTTCATAGAGTATTTTTATCTCTTCCATTAAATCGTAGAGCATATCTAAGATAGCATTAAACTGCCCCGCTAATTCTGGGGAAACACCTGCGCCAGCCCCTGAAATATAAGAAATACCTATGCTTTGAGTATTTACCCGCCCCAGACGGATATTCATACTGAAATCACCATCGCCACCCAGGTCTGGCGACTTGCAGTTGAACTGGATATACTGGACATTCCCTACTCGGCTGTCCTCATTCCGCCCATCGGTAACTTTTATATAGTCCCATATCTCCTGCCCGCAGTTTAGTGGAACTCTGACTGAACCTCTTTCGGCATCAAGCTCATAGCGAGCTATAATCGCCTCTGCTATAGACGTGCCTTGAGCACTAGAGGCTAATCTTCTATAGGTGGTATGTATTTTCTTCTTTAAGGCATAGCTAGTCGCACTCGTAGCATTACCTGTATATTGGGGCGAATGGTCAGGATGAGACTTGACTATCTCTTTATTTGGATTGACAAAGCGGTTTCTCAAAGCCTTACTGAGAAAGGTATGGTATGTATCCACCAGCAGGCGGTATTCGTAATTATAAACTTCACCGCTTGTCGTAGGAACTAAAACATGGATTGCCCCATCCGCCTCAGCCCTTCTCTTACAACCAGTATAGTTCAAAAGCTCTTGAATCTTATCATCCCTGTTTTCGTTTATATTCACCGAGAAGTAATCGGCAGGGATAAAGGAATCAATGAGGGAGTCCTCGCTGTCATACGTTACCGTGTAAGCGGTGTAGTTCGTGTAAGGCGCTAGAGTAGCAGCAGCAATAGCTGTAATTAAATCCTTGCAGGTATTGGTATCCGAGCTTTGCTGAGTGTACTCAGATTCAGCCTTATCGCCCCTCATGTCATTGGGTATGCCAGTCAAGTAAAGCCTGCAAATTAGCTGTGTCTCTGAGGATATGAACTCCTGTCCTTCTATTTTTAGCGGGGCCCGGGGAGCATACTCATCGCCGGCATTGCCATCCATCTCCCAGGTTACTGTGCCATCGGTTACTCTGACTCCGAGGTCTGTCGGCCAGGTGGGTTCAGTGGTGGCATGGGAAGTGCCCGCCACGACACACTTATACTGGTATCCATTGACAGTAGTAGGAATAACGACACCGGCAGCCGAAACGCCTTTTACATAAGCCACATAAGCGGTGTTGGCTACCCATGCACTACGACTCACCCCAGTGTGGTAACCATAGTGGATAACCCCCTGGTACTGTTCAAAGTTTATGTCGTTAAGGGCAAGGTCGGAGTTCTGGAGCAAGACCTCGGATACTCCATTATCCTCTTCCTCGGTATGCTGGATTTGAAGCACACGACTCCGGTCATAGCCCCTTGTAGTTTGCCCTGATAATGAGAGAATGATTTTCCAAAGTTGCTCATGCGCTGCCCCTGTAACGCCAGCACCCTTCTGAGTAGCGAGTAAGGTCGCCGATAAGCCTATCAATCATTATCTCCCTTATGGTAAAGCTATACTCGGAGCTAAATCGCCTTCCAGCCTTTTGATTTCTGCTATGGCTGAGTCGTAACGCAGCTTGCCCCATTCCCACATATAGCGGTATGGATTGGGGCCGTAGTTAATCTTATTGATGTAGCTTCGGGCTTTGCTCATGGCTACCTTGCCAGCTACTAAGTCAGCGAATAATCCTTCAGATTGGAAATCCAGTGTGTTGCTGATAAAGCGGACAGTGGTATCATCAACAGTGGCATCGGATAAAGGTGGGAAGAAAGTTACATCACTTTCCCCACTGGTCAGGGTTCTCTGGTAGTCTGCAACATAAATGCCCCTTACGCCGTCAATCTTGAATGACTGCCCTTTGAGAATAACATCACTGGCGGTCATATCGTCTATATGAACTGTAGTAACGCCGGCAGCATAACCGGCAACTAAGTCAATCTTGCCTAAGAGAGTGGTCAGTTTAGATAGCCAGTGCATTAGCTTAAAGTAAATCCAGACCTCATCGGCAGCATCGGAGTCTTTGGTGTTGGGTGGCTCGGCATCTACCTTGAGCCTTAAAATATTATTTTCCTGCATCTCCCATTGACCCCGCCTGAGAAAGGATGGCGGGTCTTGAAGAATAGGATACTCAATCTTCTCAATAGCAAGCCAGTCAAAAAGACGGCTACCCAAAGCTCCGTCTGCTTGCTGTGGAGCTTCAAGATTGATTTCCTTGCTGTCGGTACATCCCTTATTGAACATCTGGTAACTTTCGCCAGATGCCATAATATCCTTAGAGAGAGTCAGTTGAGTAGCTGAGACATAAGCCGTGACCTGCGCCCAGGTGCGGTCAGTCTCATTGTAAATC